>Ga0308395_1002559_pt1 | contig 10266 bp, 3 predicted proteins | sample Hotspr20SampleP4_FD_202097 | JGI IMG/M metagenome (GOLD analysis project Ga0308395, IMG submission 202097) | Hot spring phototrophic mat microbial communities from Mushroom Spring, Yellowstone National Park, Wyoming, United States - 20050930_P4 ...
CGAAACTAGGTGCTGCATGGCTGTCGTCAGCTCGTGCCGTGAGGTGTTTGGTTAAGTCCATCAACGAGCGCAACCCCTGTCGTTAGTTGCCAACGCGTAAAGGCGGGGACTCTAACGAGACTGCCAGCGCAAGCTGGAGGAAGGAGGGGACGACGTCAAGTCATCACGGCCCTTATGTCCAGGGCTACACACGTGCTACAATGGTGGATAACAGAGGGCTGCGAAGCCGTAAGGCGGAGCCAATCCCAGAAACTCCACCTCAGTTCGGATTGAGGTCTGCAACTCGACCTCATGAAGCTGGATTCGCTAGTAATCGCGCATCAGCCACGGCGCGGTGAATACGTTCCCGGGCCTTGCACACACCGCCCGTCAAGCCATGGGAGTCGGGGGCGCCTGAAGTCGATTCCCGCGAGGGGTTGCCTAGGGCGAAACCGATGACTGGGGCTAAGTCGTAACAAGGTAGCCGTACCGGAAGGTGCGGCTGGAATACCTCCTTCATAGAGTGCTTTACCCCCTCTCTTCACTGATGTTATTTCTTAAAATACTGATGTTATTTCTTAAAGTATTTTTTTGAATTATGGCACATTGACAACTAGGGTAGTAAAGGATGTAATTAGTAACAAGAAAGAAGTCATTAAGGGCACAAGGTGGATGCCTTGGCTCTCGGAGGCGATGAAGGACGTGATAAGCTGCGATAAGCTGCGGGGACTGGCAAATACGGGGTGATCCGCAGATTTCCGAATGGGGCAACCCACCTTAGGGAGACCTAAGGTATCCTAACGTAAGTTAGGAGGCGAACCCAGGGAACTGAAACATCTAAGTACCTGGAGGAAAAGAAAACAATAGTGATTCCCTGAGTAGTGGCGAGCGAAAGGGGAAGAGCCCAAACCATACTAATTTCGGTTAGTATGGGGTTATAGGACCGCGGTTAGCACACCGAAGGATAGGAGAAGTGACCTGGAACGGTCTACCGGAGAGGGTGAAAGTCCCGTATCTTAAATCTGGAGGTGGCGAGCGGGATCCTGAGTAACACGGGGTTGGAGGCGCCCTGTGTGAAGTTACCGGCACCATCCGGTAAGGCTAAATACTCCCGAGAGACCGATAGTGGACTAGTACCGTGAGGGAAAGGTGAAAAGTACCCCGAACAGGGGGGTGAAAGAGAACCTGAAACCTTGTGCCTACAAGCGGTCGGAGCCCTTTAAGGGGTGACGGCGTGCCTTTTGCATAATGAGCCTACGAGTTGCGCTTCACTGGCGAGGTTAATCCCTTTAGGGGAGGAGCCGAAGCGAAAGCGAGTCCGAATAGGGCGTAAGTCAGTGGAGGCAGACGCGAAACCTAGTGATCTACCCTTGGCCAGGGTGAAGTTCCGGTAACACGGGATGGAGGCCCGAACTGGTGTGCGTTGAAAAGCGCTCGGATGAGCTGAGGGTAGGGGTGAAAGGCTAATCAAACTGGGAAATAGCTCGTACTCCCCGAAATGCCTTTTGGGGCAGCGTGGAGGCAGTTTAGTAGAGGTAGAGCTACTGATTGGATGCGGGGGAAGCGATTCCTACCAAGTCCAGACAAACTCCGAATGCTACTAAATGGTCCTCTGCAGTGAGCCTGTGGGTGATAAGGCCCATGGACGAGAGAGGGAGAACTCAGACCACCGGCTAAGGTCCCCAAATGTACATTAAGTTGATATAACGAGGTTTATCTGCGAAGACAGCCAGGATGTTTGCTTGGAAGCAGCCATTCATTTAAAGAGTGCGTAACAGCTCACTGGTCGAGCGGATAGGCGTGGTTGATACTCGGGCATCAAATGTACTACCGAAGCCGTGGTTTCACTTCTGGAAGGGAGTGAGAGGTAGGGGAGCATTCCTTATGCGTAGAAGCACATTTGTGAGGATGTGTGGAGCGTAAGGAAGAGAAAATGTAGGCATAAGTAACGATAATTCTGGTGAGAAACCAGGACGCCGAAAGCCTAAGGTTTCCTGAACAACGATAATCGGTTCAGGGTTAGTCGGGGCCTAAGGATAACCCGTTGTAGTGACGGGGAAGCCGATGGAGAACTGGTTAATATTCCAGTACTCATCTTAACTGCGAAGGGGTGACGGAAGAGCGTAAGCACCGCCCTGTAACGGAATATGGGGTTAAAGCTGGTAGGTAAATCCCTTATAGGCAAATCCGTAAGGGATGCCGAGAAGCGATAGTACACTGAGCCTTCGGGCGAGGTGATAGAGTGCCCAAGCATATTCCCGAGAAAAACCTCTAAGCTTCAGGTTAAGATGACCCGTACCGGAAACCGACACAGGTAGGCGGGTAGAGGATACTAAGGCGCTCGGGTGAGCCGTGGCTAAGGAACTAGGCAAATTGACCCCGTAACTTCGGGAGAAGGGGTTCCCACTGAGAGGAGGGACGCAGAGAAATGGGAGCGGCGACTGTTTACCAAAAACACAGGGCTATGCTAAAACGAAAGTTGAAGTATATGGCCTGACACCTGCCCGGTGCTGGAAGGTTAAAGGGAGGGGTTAGCCCTTGAGGGCGAAGCTCCGAACTGAAGCCCCAGTAAACGGCGGCCGTAACTATAACGGTCCTAAGGTAGCGAAATTCCTTGTCGGGTAAGTTCCGACCTGCACGAATGGTGTAACGATCGCTCCACTGTCTCGGCCACGAGCCCGGTGAAATTGTGGTATCAGTGAAGACGCTGATTACCTGCCACGGGACGGAAAGACCCCATGCACCTTTACTACAGCTTTGCACTGATGTTTGGATAAGGATGTGTAGGATAGGTGGGAGGCAGTGAAGTTCCGGCGCCAGCTGGGATGGAGCCGACGGTGAAATACCACCCTTTCTTATCCGGACGTCTAACTCTCTGTGGAGAGGACACTGCATGGCGGGTAGTTTGACTGGGGTGGTCGCCTCCGAAAGGGTATCGGAGGCTTTCAAAGGTTCCCTCAGCACGGACGGCAACCGTGCGTAGAGTGCAATGGCATAAGGGAGCTTGACTGCGACACCGACGGGTGAAGCAGGGACGAAAGTCGGACATAGTGATCCGGTGGTTCTGAATGGAAGGGCCATCGCTCAAAGGATAAAAGGTACGCTGGGGATAACAGGCTGATCCTCCCCAAGAGCTCACATCGACGGGGGGGTTTGGCACCTCGATGTCGGCTCGTCACATCCTGGGGCTGGAGAAGGTCCCAAGGGTTCGGCTGTTCGCCGATTAAAGTGGCACGTGAGCTGGGTTCAGAACGTCGTGAGACAGTTCGGTCCCTATCTGTGGCAGGCGCAAGTAAGCTGAGGGGATCTGACTCTAGTACGAGAGGACCGAGTTGGACGCACCGCTAGTGTATCTGTTGTTCCGCCAGGGGCACAGCAGAGTAGCTATGTGCGGACGGGATAAGCACTGAAAGCATCTAAGTGCGAAGCCCACCCCAAGATAAGCTTACTTTTAAGGGTCGTAGGAGACGACTACGTAGATAGGCTACAGGTGTAAGTGCAGCAATGCATTGAGCCGAGTAGTACTAATTACCCGTAACTTCTTTCTTGTGAGGATTACATCATTGCTACCCTAGATATGTCAATAAAATGATAAAAAATTTTAAGATATTAAAATAAAAAGATAAAAGATAATGGTGCTTAGAGCGGCGGGGATCACCTCTTCCCATCCCGAACAGAGTCGTTAAGCCCGCCAGCGCTGATGGTACTGGGACTAAATCCCGGGAGAGTAGGTCAGCACCAACTTTCAAAATAAAAAACCTCGGTTCAATCCGAGGTTTTTTTGTTTTAAATCACTATTATCGAAAATGTTTTTTGAAATTATATGAAAAATACTAATAGTGGCAATGAAAAGCATGATGAAAAAAGAAAGAGGAGTGTCTTTTCAAACTATCAAATTTTAAAATTTAGTTTATAGTAATCAATGTTTTAATTTTTTTATTCACTATTGTCTAAAATAAATGTTAAAAGAATGAAAAACATTGATTTTCAATGCTTTTTATCTTTGACTTTAAAGCACTATTGTCCAGAATGTTTCTTGAAATTATATGAAAAATATCAATAATAACAATGAAATCCGGAGATAAAAAATAAAAGGGGAGTGCCTTTTCAAATCATCAAATTTTAAAGTTTAATTTATTGGTAATCAATGTTTTAATTTTTTATTAACAATTATTTTGGACAATAGTGAAAGTTAATAAAAAATATTGTTTCATTAAATGATAAGGTATTTTTTGACATTGCATTTTATTGTTTTTGTATGGGGATTTACGCCTGTATTAGGTAGATATATTACCTTAGACGCTTGGCAATTAGTTTGGTGGCGATTGACGATGATTGTGCCTGTATTATTTGGATATTTATACTTTCAAAAAAAAGCAAATGCATTCCCACAGAGAAAACACTTGTTGAAAATGGTTTTAATAGGATCTTTGATTGCTTTTCATTGGGTTTGTTTTTATGGAGCGATTAAGGTTTCTAATATCTCTATCACGATGGCGGCTTTTTCATCGGCGACTTTGTTTACATCTATTATTGAACCGATTTTTTACAAAAGAAAAATTAAAGTGTATGAATTATTGTTGGGTATTTTGGTAATGATAGGAATTTCAATTATTTTTTCTTTGTCTTTGGAATATAAATGGGGGTTGATATTAGGACTATTGGCAGCAGTATTGTCTTCGGTATTTTCGGTATTAAATAGTTTATTAGCCCGAGAAGTTTCTTCTGTTCAAATATCCACTTATGAATTATTTTTTGGGTGGATAGTATTGAGTATTTTTTTGTATATAGGGGGATATTTTAATGATCATTTCTTTAAGGTAGATAGTACTAATTTTATAGGATTGTCCTTGTTGTCTTATGTTTGTACTGCTATTCCTTTTATAGTGGCTATTGATTTGACAAGACATATTAGTCCCTATACGATAAATTTGACAGTTAATTTAGAAAGTATTTATGGGATAATATGGGCAATGCTTATTTATAAGGAAAACGAGTATTTACATTTTGGTTTCTATGTGGGATTATTGTTGATTTTATTGTCTATTTTCTTGAATGCTTATTTTAAGAAAAGATATTCATAAAGTTTTTAGGTTTCATCTTAAAATCTGAAAGCATATCGGAAGTTTAATTTTTGTAATTGGAAATTATCTGGGTTTTAATTTTACTACTTAAGATTTGGTGAAAAATTTTAAATCAATTGATATTCATTAAGTTACTATAACCTCTTCGTTTTTTTGTGCAATGGTTTTATCAAATTTTCCTTAAAATCTTTGCACTTGCTTTAAGATTATCCCGAGGGGATTAAGTGTTCTCCCCGTTAAATACAAATAAATTTAAAAGGATGAAATCATCCGCCTTGGGCGGATTTATGGAATTTATTAGTTGATTTTTGAAAACACTATTGTCCAAAATGTTTTTTAAAATTATATGAGAAATATCAATAGTAGGCGATGAAAAACGGAGATGAAAAAGAAGAGAGAGCATCTTTTCAAACTATCAAATTTTAAGATTTAATTTATTGATAGTCAATGTTTTGATTTTTTATTAAGAATTATTTTTGACAATAGTGTTTTGAAAACTAAATTTTTGACTTTTTCACCGCAAACCCTAAATACTAATAGTTTCAGAAGTTCTAAAAAGTTACTTGCGAATTTTAAGCATATAGTAATTTTTGATATTGATATACTGATTGTTTTTCAAGAAATTAAATTTCTAATTCTGCAATATTGACTAAAATTCACTTCTATCAATTTTGATGTTATAAAATAAAAAGCCCCTTAAAAACTTAAGGGGCTTTTGTCATTCTAACCTTAAATAGTATCTTTTCTTTACTCTTTAATAATGCTTACTCTACTAATTCCTTCCTCACTCATTACTTCGATAATATAAGTTCCTCTTGCAAAATTCATCACATTTACCATTATTTCTTTTTCTGAAGTATTTATTTCTTTTACTACTCTACCTGTAATATCCATTATCTTTATTAACTTAGTTACATTAGAACCAGACGATATGATGAATGAACCATTATTTGGATTTGGATATACTGATAAAATTCCACCTCCATTAATACTACTTATTAAGGTAACACAATCTACTGTAAACGTACTCACAGAAGAGCATCCGTTGGCATCTGTAACAATTACTGTATAACTTGTTCCTGTTCCAGATGTGCCGTTCAAATTAGTAGCGACATTCGTTGTAGAACTTGCAGGTGCTGACCAAGAATATGTGAAAGGACCATTACCAGAAACGGTTAAAGTTGCAGATCCATTATTACATCCTGGGTCTGTAGCATTTGTAACAGAAGTGCTGACTATAGGTAAAGGATTAACTACTACTTGAGTAGTGGCTGTATTTGAACATCCTAAACTTTCACCAATCACACCATAAACTGTAGGTATACTTGGATTTACTACAATACTATTAGATGTTGCACCAGTATTCCATGTATATGAGGTAGCACCACTTGCTGTTAGAGTAGCACTTTCTCCTGAGCAAATTGTGGCACTATTGACTGAAATAGTAGGTGTTGGGTTAACAGTTGTTTGAACTGTAGCGGAGGCAAAGCATCCAGAAATTTCACCAGTTACAGTGTAAGTTGAAGTACCAGGAGTATTTGTAGGAACTGTAAAAGTAGATGCTACTAATCCACCTGGATTCCAAGTGTATGTATTAGCGCCAGAAGCAGTAACAGTAATGTTATCATTTTGACAAGCAACAATAGAAGGGTTAGAAACATTTACATTTATTACATCTAATGATACGCTATCAATATCAATCCAATAATCGCCAGTAGCCCATCTAGCTTCAAATCTTAATTTTACATTTTGACCTGCATAAGAATTTCCTAAGCAGAATGATTTTTTAGCAAAGGTATTGCTTACAGTATGATTAGCCCCATTGATAAATCCAATTAAGTTCCAGGTATTTCCGCAGTTTGATGAAACATAAACTTTCAATGAATCGTTATTAGAATAATTTGTAGCAGTTCCGCCTGGATTTGCATAACCAAAAAAGTTAACTATTCTATAAACGAAGGATAAAACCACATCATTGTTGGGTAAAGACCCTATTGAAGGCACTTCAAACCAAGAAGTAGGATTTCCTGACCAAAGATTAGCTGTTATACCTTGAGTAGGTGGATTACCAGCACCATGTGGAATATTAGACGCCCCTGTTACTCTTACGGTAAAATCAGATAAGGCACTTCCATTATCTGATACCCATCCAGCAGGAAGTCCTGGCAATGGGGAAACAGCATCAAATGTTTCAAGCATTGGGAATGGCAACACTACATTAGAGTATGTAGCAGTAATGCTATTATTAGAAAGGTCACTATCAGATGGATAAAGGATGTTAACAACGATAGTATAAGAACCTGTGTTAGACATATTAAAAGAACCAACATTTAAGGTAGTTGTACTAAATCCATTTAATATATTTGTGTAAACAGTTGATATTGTACCTGTATTTGCACCGCTTAATATCGCTTCAACTGTAAAGTTCGTTGCTGCATTAATTCCATTGTTAGTTATGGACACATTTACTTGCTCTGTACCAAAGCAATTTGCAGCAGCATTGGGAGCAATTATTGCATTTGCAGCCAAATCATCACTAGGGGCATCATAAATATTGATATTATCTAAGTGAAAATCATAATCTTCAGGATCATCAACGGTACCGTCGGTAGCATAAAAAGCAACAATGATTGGAGAATTAGAATAAGAAGTTAAAGGTACTATAAATGATGTTAAACTTGGAGGTAAATTGTTTGCAGCAGAAATGGTATAAATGGGCGTAAAGGAAGTACCACAATCCGTAGAGACCATTACCAGTACTTGATCATCACTTCCCATAACATCAGGAGCATTAGTACTTAGCCAATCTGTAACGGCTGCATCAAATTTCAATACTGTACTTGCAGTCGGTACAATCTTTGGCCCAACAATCCATTCTTTTCTATTATTTGTGTAGAGATTAACTCTTGCTGTTACATTGGTTGAAGTTCCAACACCTGTTTGAGCTGTCCATAAACTTGTTGTTCCTGTTGGAACAGTTCCTTGGGCTTCATACCAACCGGGGTATACCGTAGGAAGATTAGATCCATTAAATCCTGTAAAAGGAACATATTGGGGTAAGGTAAATGTAGGTGCAACACTTCTGACAATTACCATTGTATCATTGGTAGGATCTCCATCGCCAGAAAGTCCAGTAAATGCTTTAATAGTATAAGAACCCGCAGAAGTCATATTAATTGTTCCGACGTTTACAGTAGCAGATGCACCACCTATAATTGTGTTAGTATAAACTGTTGAAATTGTAGCAGGGGTAGGACCAGAAACCCAAACTTCAACGGGGATGTTGCTTTGGTCATTTGTTCCATAATTTTTTACACTCACAATAACATTTTCTGCTGAAGAGTAGCATCCTGTGCTTATTGGATTAGTGATGGCATTTATTCCTACATCATCTGGGGAACCAGCAAAAATGCCATTATACTCATCTGCACCAATATCAGGAGAAGTACCTGTGCCAGTATAACCTGGAAATCCTTGACGAATATCGCCATCAATATCTACAGATACTGTTGGCACAGTAAGTGCGTTACTTTCAGACAATGAAGGGACAGAACCATCTACGTGCAGATAATTTGGATTTGATGGAATAGTTGATAAGAAAGTAGTATTTTCAGTATAAGAACCTGCATCAGCAGGAGAAACAGCAGTTTTGTAAGCACTTAAAGTTTGATAATCATTAGTACCATTAGAGAAAATTAAGTTTTGAGGACCGGGTGTTCCTGCGTAAAAAATATTTTTGTTAGAAGAGTTACTATAAGTAGATAATGTAGTTCCACTTCTTCTATATGCTACTGTTTTACCTGTACCAGCAGGAGTTGAGGTATTTATAATGATGTTATTTTGTAATAGTAAAGTAGGTGTTGTAGAAGCAAATATACCAGATGTACCAAAATTGGCCCCCGTAGAAGAGGCACTAATTCTAATGGTATTGTTGATAATGTTATTAACTCCAGCATTGATATTAATACCATTAATAGCATTTGTAGCACTTGCAGCAGGTGCTAAAAGATCGCCAACGATATTGTTATAAACATTTGCAATGGTTGATCCTAAATAGATACCATTAACATTAGCTGCTGCGTTTGTAGAACTTAAATTAGTTACTTTATTTGAATATAAATTTAATGTAGTAGAAGCCGTTGAATAAATCCCATAGACAATTGTAGATGTTGTAGAGATATTGCTAATGAGGTTATTGTATGCATTGCAAGGGAAAGAATAGGAACCCAAACTTAAAATATCTAAGGCATCTACACTTCCAAGAGCAGTGATATTATCGATTAAATTATTAGAACAATCATTCATAAAATAATTTCTTATGACATAAATTGTGCCACTGCCTCCTGTAATATTTGTGATAGTATTACTTTTAACTGTTAAGGTATGTGATGAAGTAGTAAAATGATATAAGCCGTAAAAAGTTGTAGTTCCTGTTAAATTAATTTGATTAAACAAGTTATTTTGTAATAAAGCAGTTCCTCCCGTTGGATTACCAAAGTTATAGTATCCACGAACAGTTCCGCCACTACCCGTTTTAGTAAAATTAGTTACAACGTTTCCAATTACTATACTGTTAGGGGTAGAATTATTATTATTTATGAAATCAACACTTCCTGTTGTTGTAAGGGAGTTATTAGTAATAGCGTTGTTATTAATAGTATTCAATGCAAGAGGGTTTGAACTTGTTCCTGAAATATAAATAAAATAAAAATTACCATTTGCAGAACTTGAACAATTCGTTATTGTATTATTATTCACTGAAATAGAAAAAGTTGATGCGGCATTATTATAAATTCCATAAAAAGTTCCGGAAGTTCCTGCAGGTGTATAACCACTATTTGAGATATAGTTGTTTGAGATATTTACTAAATTGTTTGTACCACTTCCACCCGAGGCATTTTCAATAATACTTAACGAAGAAGATGTCGCACCAGAAATAACGGATAATGTATTTGACGTAACAGTAACATTAGCATCGTCAGCACCCTGTAAGAAAATTCCTCTAAGTGTATTAGTGTGATAAGCACCTGGGTCAAGTGGGTTATTATTAACAAGAAGATTGTTTGCTATGGTTATATTATATTGATTTCGAGTTCTGATACCTGCGGCAGGATTAGTAGCACCAGTAGCACCACCAAAGTTATATATAACATTAGATTGAATAGTATTACTAGAGTCCGCATTGGCATAAGGAGAAGTATCT
>Ga0308395_1002569_pt1 | contig 10221 bp, 9 predicted proteins | sample Hotspr20SampleP4_FD_202097 | JGI IMG/M metagenome (GOLD analysis project Ga0308395, IMG submission 202097) | Hot spring phototrophic mat microbial communities from Mushroom Spring, Yellowstone National Park, Wyoming, United States - 20050930_P4 ...
CCTCTTTCCATCCCCCTTTTTCCTCCTCCAGGCAGACTCCGCCCTGGGTCAGGCCACCACGGGAGCATAGCCGCGAAACGGCACACCCGTCAGCAGGCGCACCAGCCGCTTGAGATTGAGCACTATTGCCGTCAGATAGGCTTGCAAGGTACAACCCAGCCAGCCCACATAGCGACACCGCCGCAGCCCGTGATACTCCTTGGCCTCGCCATACTTGCGTTCAATCTTGTAACGTTCCTGTTGCCCCGCCTGGTATTGCGGCGTCGCCTGTAACGCCACCCACACCTCCTTGTTCCTATCGCGTTTCTCCGTGCGCGTGCGTTTCAATCGAATGGCCGAATGCAACCCCAGGCTCTCCAACAAATAGTGGTTCTCGGTGTCGTCATACCCCCGATCCGCCGCATACGTCTCCACCGCCAACCCCTGAGCACGATCACGCGCCACCAGTTCGGCAAACGGCTCATTGTCCGGCGCATTCCCCGGCGTCACCACCACACTCGTGATCATCTCCGCCCCCGCGTTCAAACTGGTATGTACCTTGTAACCGTAGAAATATTCCTCCCGCACTACCCGCGCACCCTGCGCGTCACGCACCACGCGCTTCCCTTTCACCCCCCAGCGCGCGGTGGCTGCCCCGCCGCTACGCGCGCTTCTTCCTTCACCACGTTCACATTCGCCACCACGTGCGTGCTGTCCACAACCTGGATCGTGCCAAAACGCACCCCGCGCGCCTGTGCCTGCCGGATGATCTCTGCCAACAACTCCTGTAAACACGCCTCCTGCCCACGCACCACGATGCGCGCCTTGAAGGCTCTCAAGGTGCTGTGATCCGGCGCCCGCTCGTGCGCCGCCAAATGCAGAAAACACCGCGCCGCCAAACTGTCGTTCACCCACTCCTCCACCTGTCGCTCCGACAGATTGAACCAATAGGCCAAAAGCAGCATCTTCAACAACTTCTCCGGTGGGTAAGGCGGCCGCCCGAACTCCCCATGCCCCTCATACAGCGCGAGCAAGCGCGCGCCGAAGGCCTCCCAATCGATCACCCGATCTAATCGGCGCAGAAAGTGCCCCTGGGGCACTACTTGGTCATAGAGAAAATCGCCCCAGAAGGAGTCCCTCCCTGTCTCCTTGAAACGCTGCTGACCCATCTTGTCCCTCCGGCAGGATTTTGAGCTCCTATTCCATCATATCCGTTCGTCTTGCCCCAATTCGCAACGGACTTTTTCAACAACCTCATCACTGCCACTTGACCACCCGCACGACGGGCGATCTCCATGAGCGCCTGAACGGTTGCCAGGTGCCCGGGGCCACAGGAGGCGAGAAACAGGTCACCCGGTCCAATGGGGGGCGTTGTCACATCGCCCACCACGGCTACCTTTAATCCCAGATGCATCAAGCGCATAGCAAATGCCCGCATGACAAGACCTTCCCGGCCCAGGCCGTGGATGAAGATGTGTCGCGCATTTTGGACAGCGTCACACAGCTGGGTAATTTGTTTCTCATCCACCCGAGCTAAGACGTGGTCGATCTCGGCCAGAATCGCGCGGACTTTCTCGTAAGTGTTCATCTCCTCACCCCTTTGCCCGGTGATTATGCGCATGGCTGTGCCATCTCGCAACTTAGCATCCGCTCAGCGTTTCATAGACCTCCAACAGCCGCTGGGCAGCTGCCTGCCAGGTGAAGCGACGTGATTGCAGATAACCGCGCCGGATGAGCTCCTGACGCAGTTCCACATCTTCCAGCACACGCGCCGTCGCTGCGGCGATCTCCGCGGGATTGGCGCTCTCGACCAGCAGGGCGGCATCCCCGGCGACCTCCGGCAGCGAAGAGTTGTTGGCACATACCACCGGCGTGCCGCATGCCATGGCTTCCAACACAGGGATACCGAACCCTTCGTAGTGGCTGGGGAAGACGAAAACCTGCGCCAAGCTATATAGTGCCGGCAGATCGGCATCCTTCACAAAACCAACCAAGTGAATGCGCGCGCGAAAGGGAGAAGCTTCCGCGGCAGCGAAGATCGGCTCATAGTTCCAGCCTTTCCCACCCGCAATGACCAGATGGAGCTGGGCATGTGCGGGTTGTGCCGCCAAAATGTTGAAAGCGGCAATGAGACCGGTGAAGTTCTTTCGTGGCTCCAGAGTGCTCACGCCAAGGATAAAACGCTCCGGCAGTCGGTAGCGTTGACGCACTGCCTCCAGATGATCGCGATCCTCAACCCGTCGAAAATGCGCTTCGATCCCGGCGCCGATGACGGTGATGCGCTCCGGAGGCACTTGCATCAACTCGATCAGATCCTTGCGCGTGTTCTCGCTATCTGCCAGGATATGGCGGGCACGCTGCACACTGCGCGGCACCGCCTTGCGTAGCCAACGCAGTAATGGAGGATGAGCACCCTGCGGATAGCGTAGGAAGCTTAAATCATGCACAGTTAACACACATGGCATCAGGGCAGGCGGCAGGGTAAAGCTGGGGCCATGGAACAGGTCGGCACGCCCGGCCAACAGCTCAACCGGCAGAGGCAGGTTCATCCGGTGCCAGATGACAGTCGCCCAACGGTCGGAAAGTGGCACGAAGCGCAGGGCAAAATTATCGGGCAAGCGATCTGGGATGTGGTAAGCTCCGGAACGTCCCAGCACAAGGAGGGTAAAGCGGTGTGAGGGATGGAGCTGCATCAGCCCGTTCACCAGCCCGCGCGTGTAGCGGCCGATTCCAGCGCGCTGGTGCACGGCCGGGGTGTAGTCAATCAAAATGTGCATAGAGAACGAGTACGTTCTTCACCGAGCCCACCAGGAGTGTGTTAACCTTATAGGCCCCGATAGGTCCACAACCGATTGGCCCCGAAATTCCAGAAGAGCACGATGACAATCGCAACTGCCTTAGCCAGGTTATAGTCCCACGGATCGGGAATGTAGTGACTGAAGAGCGCTTGCAAACCCACTAAGATCAGGTTGTTGATGGCCAGTCCGATCACGTTGACCAGGGCAAATTGGGGAAGCTGGAAACGAATTGGCCGCGTGCGCGATTCGGGAAAGGTCCACAGGCGATTCCAGGTGAAATTGCTCAGCACAGCCAGGCTAAAGGATAACGTGTTGGACACCACCAAGGGCAATCCAAAGACTTTATGGGCTAGGTTGAGCACACCGAAGTCAACCACAGCGCCAATGCTGCCCACAATGGCAAACTTGATGAAACGGATGAGCTCCTTGCGATTCTCAACTTGCAACAATGCCATCAAGCGGATACTTGACATAATATTTTTTCCGATTGATATGTTTTCAGAGCCTTACTTCCCAAAGGGCCAAAACATAACGACCGACGGAGCAGGTAATTAGTATAGAGGCTCGAGCAGGAACTGTCAATTATCCGCCTTGACCAGTACAGCCAGGATGCCCAGGATGATGACAACGTGGAGATACATCCCTTGGACGAATAGGTTATCAACGAAATTGTGCACACTGAGCGCGACCAAGGTGCCCAAAATGCCCACCGCCACAGCGCGTTGCAACCCTTGGGTCATACGTATTGCGCGCCAGCTGAACCAAAATATGGAGAACCAGAGAGCTCCATAGAGCAGCAGACCGACAAGGCCGGTTTCTGCCGCTACGTTGAGATAGAAATTGTGCGCATGTCCCAGAGCATCACGCCAGCGACCGATCGCATAGAGGGGATAGATGACAGGATAATTGCCCAAGCCGACCCCCAGCCAGAGATGATCGCGCCACATGTTCAGCGCAGCCTGCCAATGTGCCAGGCGTTCGATCATGGGGAAATTAGCATCCGTTACCTCAGCAGTGGCGATGTTTGGCACCTGCAGTGTGGGAATTATCTCGGCAAAACGCTGCACGACACTTGTCGGGAGCAAATCTGCCGCGCCCAAAGCGACCACAATCAGTAAAGCGCTGAGGAGGAATCCGAAGATAACCGCAGCCCGCTTGCTGCGAGCGAAACTGGTGATGAGGATGGCCATCACAGCGCTCAGCCACGCGCCCCGCGATTGACTTGCATACATCGCCACAGCAATGCCACCCAGTGAGGCTATAGCCAGGCCGAACCCCAATATTTGCCCCAACCGGGGAGTTCGCACCCATGCGATGACATTTCCTATCCCCCAAAGGCAGATGCTGTACGCCATCGGCAGCGTCAGCCCCAGATAGCCGGCATAGGGGTTGGGTTGGCGGAAAGTGCCGTATGCGCGGAGCATCTGCCCCTCGAAGATCAGGAATCCCTCTGGGCCGACCCGCATAAACGACTGATACACCCCCAGAGCGGCTTGAGCGAGGGCCGCGACCAGGAAAGCAGTCAACAGCCAAGGGATGTGCCGTTGTCCCACGACGGCGACCACGAACAGATAGAGGGCGAGCATTTCAACCCACTTGACCGTTTCGCTGAGAGCCGCTCCCAGGGATAAAGCTTGTGTCCAGGATAACAGGCAAGCGGCCAGCCACAGCAACCAGGGCACTACCAAAGGTGCGGTCGGGAGGATCATCTGCCCCTGACTGGCCATACGCAATGCCCATGCGGCAAGGATGAGCGCCAACAAGGCTTCCATACCCCCCACGCTAAAGCCACCTACCTGAACGCTCACCAGTGGGCTGAAAGGGATGACGGGCACAAGCAGCAACAGACCGATGGTGGGGTGAAGCAGGATCAGCAGCAAAAGCAAGGTGCCGGCAGTCAGGGGTACGGCAAAGGGCAATGGCAACCACGCCAGGATGCCCCCGAATATCAGGATAATCCCTAGCGAAACCCCATGATCGGTGACACCCTTGCGCAGGGCTTCGCCTAAACCCGCAAAACCACGCGCTATTCCGGGTGGCAAGACAAAATCGCGGGCGGTCATCATTCCCCAAGACCCCAAGCATTGAGCAGGCGACGTCCATTCACATAGCGCCATGCGAAGGTGTAACGATAGCCGATGTCTGTGCTGAAGCTGCCGAACAGCTTGCGCGGCAGACGATGCAACGGGTGACGGCTCAGCACGCGCAGACCACGGCGCACAACGTTGAAGGTGTTATAAGCACGGCGACAGAAGGCATCATAGGCTTCTTCCAGCTCTTCAGGGGTCATACGCTTGGGATAAAAGGTCAGATGCGCTGTGTCGTAGTAACGCCAGGGCTTGTTCATCAGGCGACCCTCGGCAATGAGTTGCTCCCGGAAGGGAGTGCCAGGATATGGCGTCAGAATAGTCATGCTCAGACTATCCAGACCGCTCGCACAGGCGAATTCCCAAGTGTCCGCTAGAGTCTGTGGCGTGTCATGATCGAAGCCAAAGACGAAAAGACCCACCACGCCGATCTCATGCGCATGAATGCGCTTGACCGCTTCCATATACTGGGCGATCTGGCCTTTGCTTTTGCCGCCCAGCTCATGTCGGTTTGCCGGATTGACCGACTCAAAGCCGATGAACACCTTGTCCAGGTTGGCGCGCCGTGCCAAGGCCAGGAGGTCAGGATATTCGCTGATCAATAGCTCCGCCTGGGTTGTCCAGCCCTGGAGGGGGAGCTTGGCAAGTGCTTTCAGTACCGATTCGATGTACTCCGGATGGGTACGGAATGCCAACCCAAAATTGTCATCGGTGAGAAAGAAGCGCTTGATGCGGCGACGCTCGATTTCCTCCACCACTTCTTCAACCGGGCGCAGACGCATCCGGCTCCCGCTGACGCGGATGGCGGTGCAGAAAGTACAATTGCGCGGACAGCCGCGTGTGATCTCCAGCATCGGTGTCCAGTAGCGCCGGTTTTCATCCACCATACGGATCACCCGGTCGGTGATGCGCGCCACGCCGGCCAGGTCGGCCCATTCCGTATCATCGTAACGCGGCTGAAGGGTGTCATTGATAAAGTCTTGAATGATGCGCGGCCAGGTGCGATAGGCCTCACCGGTCACCACCACGTCGGCCCACTTTGCCACCTCTTCCGGCAGCAACGTGGGGTGGGGGCCACCGACCACGACAGCGCGCACCCCCGCCTCATGGGCAATGCGCGCAAAGCGCTCCGCCGACTCGATGGAGAGCGTCTTGCTGGTGATGCCCACCAAATCGTGTGGCCCTAGCTGGCGCAATTTGGGGTCGATCGGCTCGAGGTTTTCATCCCATATCTTGACCGGTATCTCTTCCGGAACCAGCGAGGCCAGGCGCATCAGGGTATACGGCGCCGCACTGGCACGGCCGAGGATGGGCCCTTCACGCCCTGGCTGAATCAGCACCACTTTGCGAATGTCCAACTTCGCCTCCACCTCCAGCTCGCAGAAGATGGCGCCCGTATGATAACACGGGAAGCGGCCGCTTCTAAGGCATTGTCCATAATAAGGGGATCAGAAATACTGTCGCAGGTCCATCCCGCGGTACAAGTCGGCAACCTGCTCGGCGTAGCCGTTGAACAGCAGTGTCGGACGACGACCGGACTCGCCGATGCGTTGCTCGCTCGCCTGCGACCAACGCGGATGTGCTACCTCGGGGTTGACATTGGCGTAGAAGCCGTATTCGTGCGGGGCCACAGTGGACCAAAGGGTGGCAGGCTGCTCTTCCACCAACTCGATCTTCACGATGGACTTGATGCTCTTAAAGCCATATTTCCAGGGCACCACCAGGCGCACCGGAGCACCATTCTGCACCGGCAGCAGGGTGCCGTAGAGGCCGGTAGCCAAGATTGTCAGCTCATGCATCGCTTCGTCCAGGCGCAAGCCTTCCTGGTAGGGCCACGGATAACCCGCCATACGCTGGCCAGGCATCTCCTCCGGCCGATAGACCGACTCGAAGCGCACAAACCGCGCGCTTCCCATCGGTTCCACTTCCCTTAGCAAACGACTGAGAGAAAAACCTTGCCACGGGATCACCATGGACCACGTCTCGACACAGCGCATCCGGTACACCCGTTCCTCTTGGGGGAACTTTCTGAGCAGGTCCTCCAGACCGAAGGTGCGCGGCCGATGCACCAGGCCGCCTACGGTTACCTCCCAGGGTGATGTCTTGAAGTCCTTGGCCAGTGCCGCCACACCTTGCTTGGCCATGGTAAACTCATAGAAATTGGTGTAGCTGGTCACTAGATCGTAAGCTGTCAAGGGATCCCCAAGCTCGTCTTGTTGTGTCTGGGCATAAGGTGTCATGGATACGAGCATCTCATCCTCCTGCTGGGCGGTCGGGGTCACGGTGACGGCAGGCCGGGGTGGCGTTCGGGTTGCTTCACTGGTTGGGGCTGTCGGTGATGATGCGATGGGCTGGGCCTGGGAAACGGTGCACGCCGGCAGCAACGTCCCGGCAACCCAGATGCCCATCATCTGCATAAAGCGACGTCGGGTGTAATAGACGCGCTCCGGGGTGATCTCAGAAGGGCGGACAGGAACGCAACCGAACAGGCGACCAGACATTATCTCTCTTCCCAATCGAACGTCTCAACCGTGCTCTTTACACAGCTTCCTCGCGCATATACGGGATGCCCAGCGCGGCCGGCGCCCCGACGCGCTTGCGAAATGCCTCCCACCAGGTGATCAGCACCAGCACAATGATCGTAAACGCATACGGCAACATATTCAGGAAAGCGGCCGGAATGGTGGTGCCAGCCGCCTGTAGACGGAACTGGATGGCGTTGACGCCACCGAACAACAGCGCACCGACCACTGCACGCGCCGGATCCCATGTCGCAAAGATGACCAGGGCGATGGCGATCCAGCCGCGTCCACTGGTCAGGTTTTCGGTCCAGCCCGGCGTGTAGGCGAGCGAAAGATGGGCACCCCCCAGACCCACCAGCATGCCACCTAAAATGGTGTAGAAGTAGCGCAGGCCAGGTACGTTGAGGCCCATCGCATCGGCGGTGTGCGGACTCTCTCCCACTGCACGCAGGTGCAAACCGGCCCGCGTTTTGTACAGGATGAACCATGCCAGAGGCACGAGTAGATACATGCCATATACCAGGACATCCTGACGGAACACAGCATCGCCGAACAGCGGGATATCGCTCAACACGGGCAGGGCAATCTTCTCGAAGCGGGGACCAACCTGGCCCACCAATGGCTGGCCACCTGGCCCCAACCGCTGCCCCAGGAAGCTGGCCAGCCCGGAGCCGAAGATGGTCAAGGCCAGCCCGGACACGACCTGATCGGCGCGCAACGTGATCGTCAGAAAGGCATGGATCAGCGCCAGTGTTCCACCGACGACGATGGCCGTCACCACTCCCACCCAAACGCTGCCAGTGTGAAATGCGGCAGCGAAGGCACTCACCGCGCCCATGATCATCATCCCTTCGACGCCCAGGTTGAGGATGCCGGAGCGCTCGGTCAGAATCTCCCCGATGGTCGCATAGAGCAGTGAGGTGCCGGCCCGAATGGTGATGGTCAGGATCGAGATAAACAACGCTACATCCATATCGCATCATCCCTCCTGAGCAGCTCGTACAGCTTGGGCGGGCATGCTGCGCACGACGCGCAGGCGATAACGGGTTAGGATGTTGCCTCCCAGCATACAGAAGAGGATGGCACCCTGTAACACCGAGGCCATCGCAGCGGGCAGGCCCATCGTGATCTGAATCTGATCCCCGCCCACCAGCAGGGCAGCCAGCAGGAAAGCCACCAAAACCACCCCCCACGGGTTCAGCCGGGCGAGCCAGGCGACAATAATGGCGGTGAAACCGTAGCCGACCGCCAATCCATGCTGCAGGCGATGGGAGATGCCGGCCACCTCGGCCATGCCGGACAGGCCGGCCAACCCGCCGGAGAGGAACATCACCAAGATGATATTACGCCCGATGTTGATGCCGGCGTAGCGCGCCGCGACCGGATTCTCACCGATCAAACGAATTTCATACCCCCAACGGGTGCGACTCAACACCAGCCAGATGAAGATGGCAGCCAGAATGGCAAACACCAGCCCCAGATGCACCCGGCCAAACAAGCGCGGCAACCAGGTGAACGGCGCAAACTGGGCCGTGCCGGGAAAGCCAAACCCCTTCGGGTCCTTCCAGGGGCCGTAATAGAGATGCTGGAGCCAGAGGATAGCGATGTAGTTCAGCATCAGCGTGGTGATGATCTCATTGACGCGCACATACGCTTTCAGCAAGCCGGGCACAATACCCCACACAGCACCGGCAACAATGCCCGCCAGTGCCATCAGGGGCAAAAAGGCCCAGCGTGGCAACCACGGTGCCATGTCGGGCAACCACAGCGCCACGGCGCCGGCAGCAAAACCGCCCATCACCAGCTGGCCCTCGGCGCCGATGTTCCAGAAGAGCATGCGAAAGGCGATGGACACGGCCAGGCCACAGATCATCAACGGGGTCGCCTTGACGAGCGTCTCGGTCAGGGCATAGAAGTCGCCCTGGGCCCACTGGGCGGGCGTGCCAAACGCCCCTTCGACCATTGCGCTGTACGTGCGCCAGGGATTGGCGCCAACCGCCTGCAGCAGAACGGCGCCGAACGCCAACGCCAGCAACAGGGATCCCACCGGCACCAAGAACGCGGTGAGCCTGGATTCTTCCAGGCGCTTCTCCAGCTTTAATGAGAACGGCATCCCAATCTCCCAGCACAAGTATAGGCGCGGAAGCGCCGATTTCTAGGCCAATGCAAGGACGGCATAGCCGCCGCGCTCGGTTTCCACCTCATCCTGTCTGCGAACCACCCTCCATTGCAGCGGGTGGCATATGGCTCTCCCCGGCCATCATCAAACCCAGCTGCTCGATGTCGGCCGAGGCAGCGTCCACAATGCCCATTATGCGCCCCTCGTACATCACGGCGATGCGGTCGGCCAGGGCGAGCAATTCTTCCAGGTCCTCTGAGATCAACAAAATGGCAGCGCCCTGGGCGCGCTGTTCGAGCAGAGTGCGGTGCACCGCCTCCGTGGCGCCCACGTCCAGCCCGCGGGTGGGATGGATGGCGATAAGGATGCGCCGATGATCGCTCGCGAAATCGCGACTGGCAGTGATCTCGCGCGCCAGGATGGTCTTCTGCAGGTTGCCGCCGGATAGGGTGCGCACCGGTGACATGGGCGTCGGCGTGACGATCTGAAACGCCTGGATGAGGTTGCGTGCGAAGCTCAGGATGGCGCGCCGCGACAGGAAAGGTCCGTTGGCGAGCGGCTCGCGGCGATAGGCCTTCATGATCAGATTGTCGCTGACGGGCAGGTTGCCGGCCAGGCCCATACCCAGGCGGTCGCCGGGGATGTGGCTGACGCCCGCTTCGATGAAGCGCAGCGGCGGCTGGTTGGTGAGATCCTGGCCACGCACCAGCACCCGC
>Ga0308395_1002572_pt1 | contig 10219 bp, 8 predicted proteins | sample Hotspr20SampleP4_FD_202097 | JGI IMG/M metagenome (GOLD analysis project Ga0308395, IMG submission 202097) | Hot spring phototrophic mat microbial communities from Mushroom Spring, Yellowstone National Park, Wyoming, United States - 20050930_P4 ...
GGTGTTTGCATCCCCCAGCAGAAGTGGTTATGTTAGCTTTTAGTTTGACTGCATCCACCGGAAGTAACTGCCACAATCCTATGGGGTCCAAGCCGATTTTTCCCTACCGGTTGTAGGGGCCTGGCCGGGTGGATACAGTCAATTTAGGAAAAAAGGGAACCGGAGCAGCCAGAAGCCATCGGCCGTAACAAGGTCCACATGGGATGGGGAGGGGGTTGTTCGGGCCGACATGGCTTTGGGGCCACAAAAAAGCAGGTCGATCTGGGGCGGAGTTTTTGCGGTCTCTGTTCCATAGATAGGTTACACATAGGGAGTCGTATAGGGCGGAATGAGTGAATCGATTATTGCGGTGGCGGATGCCAAATCGTTGTTAGTCTTGTTTGGTACTTATGATCAACATCTCCGGAAGATACGGAGGGCGTTGGGGGTAAGCATCTCGGCCCGAGAGGGCCGGATTCATGTGCGAGGCAGTCAGGAGGCGGTTACCTCGGCCACGTTGGTCCTGGAGGAGTTGCAGGCCCAGGTAGAACGGGGGGGGATGCTCTCGGCCGAAGATGTGGATCGGGTCCTGGACCGGTATCAGCGGAAGGAGAGTTTTTCTGCGCTGAGCAGGCCGGTGGAGGTGTTTGGTGGCCGGATGGTTCGGCCCCGCTCGGCCGGACAGGCGCAGTATTTGGAAGCGATTCGGCAGCATGCGATTGTCTTTTGTATTGGACCGGCCGGTACGGGGAAGACCTATCTGGCGGTGGCGATGGCCGTGGCCGCTCTGAAAGAAGGCCTGGTGCGGAAATTAGTGTTGGTTCGGCCGGCGGTTGAGGCGGGCGAGAGCCTGGGCTATCTGCCCGGTGATCTGGAGGCCAAGATTCATCCGTATCTTCGGCCCCTGTTTGACGCCCTGCGGGAGATGATGGATTTTGATCTGATTCAGCGATATAAGGAGCAAGAGCTTATTGAGGTATTGCCCCTGGCCTATATGCGAGGCCGCACACTCAATCAGGCTTTTATGATTCTGGACGAGGCCCAGAACACCACCGTGGGACAGATGAAGATGTTTCTCACCCGGATGGGCCAGGGATCGAAGATCGTCATTTGCGGCGATATTACGCAGATTGATTTACCCCCCCACAGCCGGAGCGGCCTGGTGGATGCGATTGTGCGGCTGAAGGAGATCGAAGGGATTGAGGTGGTGCAACTGGGCGGGGAGGATATCGTCCGGCATCCGTTGGTGCAGCAGATTGTGGATGCGTATGCCGAACCGGCAAAAAAGCCGTCGGAGCCGTAATGGGTTCTGACCCCGGCGGTTTGGAGTGGGGACCTCAGGTGGGTGGTGCACCCAGGGCTATATGTCCACGAGTGGATCAAAACGGACACGTCTAGAGCGGGTGGCTGCGCTGGAACTGCCGCCGGCGCATTGGCGGCGGTTGGTGGAGGTGATGGGCCGTCGGCAGATTTGGACTCGGCTCCTTTGGGCCTTGGCTCTGGCGGTGGTTTTTTGTGTGGTGATTCAGGGGTGGGCACCGCCCTTGGAGTTTCACCTGGGGGAGGTGCCAACTCGGACGGTGCTGTCTCGAGTGCGCTTTGAAGACCCTTTAGAAACCCAGCGGCGGCGGGAATGGATTCTTCGGCACGTGCCATGGGTTTATGTTCATGATCCTTCCGGCCTTATGGGCATCCGCCGGGAGTGGGAACAGTTGATCCGGACGATCCAGGAAGGCGGCGGGGAGGAAAGGTATACGGATCATATTTTTACTTCATCGTGGGATGCTGCCGCTCGGCATCCCGATTTCGAGGCCTTTCGGCTAGCCGTGCTGGGCACTCCGGGCGCGGAGGAACTGAAAAAAATCTTAGCCGAAATTCTAGCCCCTTATGAAACCGCCGGGCTAACGCTGCATCCGCTTCCGAAAGAGCCGGACGGCCATCCGAACGAAATCGTCGTCTATCCGGTCGGCCAACCGGAAAAGAAGCGGCGAGTGAAAATCGCCCAGGTTTGGATTCAGAACCCCGAAGTTTTCCATCGCCCATGGGAGGAACGTCTGTCCATGGCGCCGGAGGCGGCCCGCTGGGCGGCCCAGTGGTTCTGGGATCGTCTCCAACGCCTGGGCAGCACCCTGCAGTGGGACAAAGAAGCCACCGAACAAGCGCAACACGAAGCCCTCCAGCAAGCCGAACCTCTGGAAGTCTTCTGGCAGGAAGGCCAGGTGTTGGCCAGGGCTGGTCAGCCGATCTCCCCTCAGCAACTCCGCCTGCTCCGGCTGGAACACGAGGCCTTTTTGTGCCAGCGCCGGTGGACCGACTGGCTCCTCCGGGCGGCCGGTGTCGTGCTGGGGGGATTTATCGTCCTGCTCCTTTTAGGGGTTTATTTGTTCTATAGGAAAAGAAATTTACTCCGAGACGTTCCCGCTTTGAGCACGTTATCCGCCCTGATGGTGGCTACGGTGGTGTTAATGCAGTTGGGGGCGGTTGATCCGTGGCGGGCGGAACTGCTGCCGATGTTGCTTCTTGCCCAGGTGGCGGGCATTGCCTACGGACCGGAATTGGCCTTGTGCTTGTGCGGGGTGGTCAGTTTGGTGGCCGGCCTAGGAACAGGGCATCCGTTTGCGGGGATGTTGGTCTGGTTGGGGGCTTCGGCTACGGCGATAGCGCAGACCAAAGAAATTCGGACAAGAAGTAAACTTATCTATATAGGACTTCGGTCTGGGGTGGTGGCGGTGGCGCTGACGCTGCTGGTGCATGTCCTGCAAAATCAGCCCTTTCACCAGATGCTTTTCTGGAGGGCCGGATTGCCAGGGTTGTGGGCTGTGTTGAGCGGCTTTGTGATGAGCGGCATCTTGCCCTTTGTGGAAAAAGCCTTTGGGGTGCTGACGGATATCAGTCTGCTGGAGTTGACGGACTTGCAACATCCGCTGCTGCAGGAGCTGGTGCGCCGGGCGCCGAGCACCTATAATCATTCGATTACTGTTGGAGTGCTTGCCGAGGCCGCGGCCAACGCGATCGGCGCACGGGGTCTGCTGGTTCGGGCCGGAGCATATTTTCACGACATCGGCAAAATGCTCAATCCGGGCTATTTTACGGAAAACCAACCGCCCGACGAGGATCACCACGCCTCCCTGGCTCCCACGGTAAGTAGTCTGGTCATCATCGCCCATGTCAAAGATGGCGCTGATCTGGCCCGCCAACATCATCTCCCCCAGCCGATTATCGACTTCATCTGCCAGCATCACGGCACTACGCGGGTCGAATACTTTTACGCCCGAGCTACCGAACAGAGCCAAAACGATGCCAATGGCAAAAACGGCAGTTCCGTCGATGAAAGTGCGTACCGGTATCCCGGTCCGAAACCGCAGACCAAAGAGGCCTGTGTCCTGATGCTTGCCGATGCCGTCGAAGGCGCCTGCCGGAGTCTGATCGACCCTACGCCCGGTCGGCTCCAAAACGTGGTCCAGCAAATTACCGAACGCCGCCTCGAAGACGGGCAGTTCGACGAAAGCGACCTCACCCTGCGAGAACTGCGCATCATCCAGGATACCCTCATGAAATCCCTGATTGCCATCTATCATACACGGATCAAATACCCAGAACCAAAACCCGTTTGAGTCAAACTGGCAGCGAGGATACTCCTTGGGCGGACCGCTTCCAGAACCAGCGAAACCAGTTTTTTGTGCGGTTTTCTGGGAGGGCACAATCTTTTCGCATTGCAGGAAGGGGGATTGCCCGAGCCGAAGCAGCCGACCGCCCCAGGTGTTTCCAAGTACGCGTTGGGAGGGAAGACGCAGGTGATTTCGGTATCGGTGGTGGATGAGCAGGCGTATGTTCGGTTGCCTCGGCGGCGGATTGTCCAGGCGGTTCGGACGGCGTTAGAATCGGCTGGGTTGCGTCGGGCCCGGATGACGGTGGCCCTGATCGACGACCAACGCATCCGCCAACTCAACCGCCAATTCCTCCAGGAGGATGAACCGACGGATGTGCTGAGTTTTCCCATGGGCCGAACCGGCCAGGGCGGTTTGGAGGGCGAAATTGTCGTCAGCGCCCAGCGGGCAGCCGCTACGGCCGCTCAGTATGGCTGGAAGCCCGAAGACGAGCTCCTGCTTTATATCATCCATGGGGCGTTGCATTTAGCGGGGTTTGACGACACCACGGCTGCGAAGCGCCAGCGGATGCGTCGGCAGGAGGCGTTGTGTTTGGAGCGGCTGGGCGTTCGGCAATCGACGCTGCCGGCCCCACACCGTCGGCCCACGGAGCCGCTAAAGTCTCCCTCCGCTCCCAAACGGCGAAAAACTCCATTGCGCCGGCGATCCGGACGGTCTTCGGACGCCGACGGTTGAAGGGTGTTGGGTTGCGGCGCGTCTTCGGACACCCCGAACAGAACCCGTCAAGGGAAACGGTATGTGGTGGGTGGTTGTCGGAGCGTGGATGCTGGTGGGTTTGAGTGCGATTGGGGCTCGCTCGCTGGCTCAGTTCTCCCGAAGCCAACTGGATGAACTGTGCCAACGGTGTCAGGATTCCGATCGGCTGGGTCTGATTTTGCGTCGCTACGGGGAAGTCCGCCTGGGCATGGAAGCCTGGCAGGTGGTGGGGGAGGTGATCTTTTTCGGCCTGCTGCTATGGGCGGGGATGGTCCGGAGTGGTCCGGAGGGGCCGGGAGCGGGCCGGGGGATCGTTTTCGGCCTGGGCGGGGCGGTAGCGCTGTGGGCGGCGGGGATTTGGATTCCCTCGGCTCTAGCCCAATTGGCCGCCGCTCCGATGGTTTACTTTCTCTGGCCGGTCTGGGAAACCATGGCGCTTGTGATGCTTCCGGCCATTTGGGGTGCCCGATGGGTGCGGATTTTGGTCCATCGGTTGGCAGGTCGGCCCGAACAACCGCCCGATGAAAATGCCTTTGAACAGGAAATCCGCACCATCGTCTCCGAAGGCCAGCGGGAAGGCCTCCTCGAAGAAGACGCCGGGGAGATGATCGAAGGGGTCATCCGGCTCAGCGACGTGCAGGTTTCCCAGATCATGGTTCCCCGGACTGATATGGTTTCCATTCCAATGGACCTTTCCTGGGCCGAAATGCTCCAACAGGTGATCGCCTCCGAACATACCCGGATTCCCGTCTATGAAAAAAACCGGGACGATATTGTGGGTATTTTACATGCGAAGGATCTGTTGCCCGAATTGGCTAAACCCTCGGAGCAGGCCCGTCGCCCATGGACCGAACTGTTGCGGAAGCCCCACTTCGTGCCGGAAACCAAACCGGTCGATGTCCTCTTGGAAGAGTTCCAGCGAACCCGCAACCACATGGCCGTGGTCCTGGATGAATACGGCGGCGTGGCCGGCATCGTCACCCTGGAAGACGTGCTGGAAGAGATCGTTGGTGAAATCCAAGACGAATATGACCGGGAACAGACCGAACCGACCATGCAACAGGTGGCTCCCGGGGTGGTGGAAGTGTCGGCTCGGATGCAGATCGAAAAACTCAACGAGGAACTGGCCATGGGGCTGCCCGAAGATGCCGACTATGACACCGTTGGCGGATTTGTGTTTAGCGAACTGGGGCATGTGCCGGTAGCCGGGGAAACGGTCCGGTGGCATGAGTTTCGGATCACCGTGTTGGAGGCCAGCCGACGCCGGGTCGAACGGGTACGGATTGAGGATATGCGGGTTTCCGGGGCGGAGAGCGATGCCGGAGAGAATGGGCCGGCAAAAGGCAACAGCCCACAGGAATAGTTTGCCCGGCTCCACCCGGCCAGGTCCCTACCACTTGTAGGGGGTAAGAATCAGGTCGAATCCCCCCGATTGTAGGAATTACTTCCGGTGGGTACAGTTAGCATGGTGCCAATTCAGTAGTTTGGGTAATATGCACGGATAGACAAAAATAGGCAATTTGAAGTGTTTTGAGAAAGTAAAAAGAATAGACAGTATACACACTTTGGGTATTTTTGAGCAGGTTTTGCTGTGCCCGCCGAACATGCCACTGCCCTGGTACTCCGCTGTGTGGATTTCAGTGAAAGCAGCCTGGTAGTTACTCTGTTTACTCGGGAGTTCGGCAAAATAGAGGCTTTAGCGAAGGGAGCGAAGCGTCTCAAAAATCCCTTCGACTCTGCTCTTGACCTAATGAGCCTATGTCGCATAGTCTTTCTGCGGAAAACGTCCGAGGCTCTCGACCTGATCACCGAGGCGAAATTGCTCCGGCGGTTTCGATGTCCGGGTCGTGATCTGGCCCCCCTGTATGCGGGGTATTATGTGGTGGAACTCCTCCGGGATTTGACGGCCCGGTATGATCCGTTGCCGGAGCTTTTCGATCTGGCCGATTCGGCCCTGGAAGGCCTCAGTCGGGGCCAGGCGGTCTGGCGATGGGTCTTCCGGTGGGAGTTGGGCGCATTAGGTCTTTTAGGACATATTCCTTCGTTGGGCAACTGTGTGGAGTGCGGCCGGTCGGTAGAAGGATTGGTTCGGGTGGCCTTTAACCCCCTTCAGGGAGGTGTAATGTGCGAAGCCTGTCGAACCGCCCGCCCTCCAGGACCGCAAACCATAACGGTCGATCAAGGGCTGTTGCGGAGCATGGCCGTCTTGGCCGATCCCCGCCATCCGGCTGCCGATCGACTCGAATTGGACCCTGCCCACCGGGGCCAACTCCGGCACGTGCTCAATCTGGTGATTGGGAACCTGTTGGGCCGTCCCCCTCGAATGCACAGCTATTTGGGCTGGATGTTCCAGGAGCCGGACCGCCGCAAAAGCCCTACCGGCCCCCTGCAGGAAGAGGCTCGGCCAGCCGGCCCCTCGGCGGTTGTCCAACCCAACTGCCCGGCCGCACCGGCGCCGGTGGCTCAACCTGCCCCCCAGGCGACACAGGTTTCTGCAGAGCAACCCACGCCCCCGAGCGCTGCCGCAGAATCCTGAAAAACTCCGATCTTATGGGGAATTGCAAAAGGAACCGGGTACCCATGGAGCCGAAGGAAAATCCCCCTCCGAGGATCTGTTGTCCGATCCGAGGGTAGCCTCTTCCGCAAAGGAAAGAGACAAACTGGGGCAGTTCCGCTCACCGCCGGAACTCCGCCGGACCACAGGAGTTACATCCGTCTGCACAGGGACGTGCCGAATGCCAAGGCCTGGATGGAACCGGATTATCGGGATCGTTGTGCTGGTGCTGGCCGCTGGCGCCTGCCAGGTGCCCGGGGTGCCAGACCATGTCAAACAGAATCCCTATTTCCGGTCCCGTGGGGAGGAAGACGAGGGATGGCTATGGGAGCGGTTGATGGGGCGCCCGAACGACCAATCGGCCTCGCTGCCGGCTTCCAAGGCGGATTCCGCCACCGCTTCGGCGGAACCGGTGTATCCTTCGACCACCCCGATTGGTGAAAATCTGGAACAGGCTCTTCAAAAAGAACAATCCGAGCAGAAAAAGAAAAAGTGGTGGGATTTGTCGGCGTTGGCGCCGGAAAAGCTCTACGGCAAAGCGAAGGAGGCGGTGGGACTAGGGCCGGACGAAACCTTGGCCCGTCAACTGTTTGCCGAGGGGACCGAGCTATATCGGCAGGGCAAATATGAGGAGGCGGCGGAGAAATTTCGCTGGGCGGCCTTTCGCTGGCCCGATTCCCCCCTGGAAGAAGACGCCCTGTTCTATCGGGCCGAAAGCCTCTTCTTTGCCGAGAAATACTCCGCCGCCTACGATGTCTTCGACGAACTGCTGAAAAAATACGAAAACTCCCGGTATTTGGAGACGGCGGTCCGTCGGCAGTTTACCATAGGACGCTATTGGGAGCAGATGGCCCAAGCGCATCCGCGTTGGCCGATTGTGCCGAATCTGACCGACCGCACCCAGCCGGTCTTCGACACCTGGGGCCATGCCATCAAAGCGTATGAGACGGTGCGGCTGCATGATCCGACGGGGCCGTTGGCCGACGACGCCCTCATGGCCGCAGGCAATGCCTATTTTCTCAAAGGCCGATACGAAGACGCGGCCTACCAATATGACCTTCTGCGGAAAGAGTACCCACAGAGTGAACATCAGTACCATGCCCATCAACTGGGCATGAAAGCCAAGCAACGGATGTACCAAGGGCCGTTGTATGACGGCACGCCGTTGAAGGAAGCAGCCGAATTGGCCGACGCCTCGCTGCGGCTTTTCCCCAAAGCCCCCCCGGAAGACCGCCAACGCCTGCTAGAAGAGAAAAACCGGATGACCGAACAATTGGCCGAACGAGAATGGGCCATGGCCCAATTCTACGAGAAAAAACGTCTCTATGGCGCTGCCCGGATATATTACCGCAATTTGATCGACAACCCCCAGTATGCCCGGACCAAGTATGTGCGGATGGCACAGGAGCGTCTGGCCCAAATCCAAGACAAACCGGACCGGCCCCCGGATTACTTCTGGTGGCTGGATCGCATCTTCCCCAAAGGGAAATAACCCATGGTGGTTGGCTCTCCGATGGGCAGACAGGAGCAGCAGCGGCACAAAGTCCACCGACTGCCTTGGGCCGGTCGGTGCCTTTCTGCGATCCTGGCGCTGATCGGGTGTTGGACGGCCGGCTGTGCCGGCTATCGGGTGGGCAATGCTACGTTGTACAATCCCGAGATCCGCACCGTGTATGTGCCGATCTTCGATTCGGATAGTTTTCGCCGTCATCTCGGCGAACAACTGACCGAAGCGGTCGTCAAAGAAATAGAACTTCGTACACCATACAAAGTGGTTGGCCGACCGCCTGCCGACAGCATCCTCACCGGTCGCATTACTGAGGAAGGTCGCAGCACCGTGATTCCCAGCCGGGTCGGCGGCGCCCGCCAAAGCGCCGTGCGCCTGGTGGTTCAAGTCGCCTGGATCGACAACCGGGGCAATCTGCTCCGGGAGACCGGCCCCATCCCTTTGCCTACCGGCACCGAAACCGTTACCGAAACCGCACACCTTTTCCCCGAATACGGCCAATCGACCACCACCGCCTACCAACAGGCCCTCCGCCGGGTTGCCCAGCAGATTGTCGGCATGATGGAACAGCCGTGGTAAAAATAGCCAGATGATCTGCCGGATGAACTCTCTGGATTTTAGCCGAAGGGAGGAGTCTCTGTGGCATTCCTCCGCAAGCGGGAACCCAGGCTTATTGCCGCTCAGGCGGCAACCCAAGCAATATGGAATTTAGTAACATTTTAGCTGAATGAAAGGCGATGTGTCATTCCTGCGGAAGCAGGAATCCAGGTTTATTCCCGCGAAAGTGGGAACCTGGCTACTCCGGACTTCTTTTCTGGATTCCCGCTTTCGCGGGAATGACACCCTTGGCCCGGCTTCGCTGGAACCGTCCTCTCCCACGGCCGTCGAGAGACTGGCTCCAAGGGAGCGAAGCTGGGTGAGGGGTGTTACTGCCGCGAAACTGGGAATCCAGAAAAAAGAGAATGCCATGTTGCCTGGGTTCCGCTTGCAAGAGACCAGCCCAGGAGCAGGTCCAAAGGAGCCTGGACTGCTGCTTATGCAGGAATGAGACCTCCGCAAGGTGACAGCCGGGACGCCTGTCTTCCTTCTTCGCGAGCGAAAGGGGAAGGCGAGTTGCTCGATTCGGCTCAGGTATTCCTAGCGTTTCGGCTTTTCCGAAGGGAGCGCGGTCCGGAACTCGTCCGCATACAGGCCGATCTGCCCCAGCGGCAGGGGGCGAAAACCGATCTGGTCCATCAGGGCCGCCCCAGGCATCTGGGGAGGAAGCCGATCGGCAATCGGCGCCGGCATGGGCAACCGTCCGTCAGGCAACGGACCGGACGGATAATGGGCCAGCGGAATGGACGGCTCCTGCGGGTTGCCCAAGGGCAACGGTGCCGTTGGGTTTTCCTGCCCGGCCGAACTTGTCGCCGGCGCACTCCCCCTGGGTGCCGCCGACGGACCGGGCTTGTCGCCGGCCCGGCTCGCCTGGCCCACCACACTCGGGATGTATTTTTCCGGTTCCACCAGCAGGTTGTCTCGCACATCCTGAATGCCCCGGTCTCGGGTGAGCAACTGTCCGCATTGAAAAGCGATGTTCCGCCACACCGAGTTCCGATCCGCTCCTTCGGCCAATTGGGCCAAGGTGGGATACCGGCTGCTGTAGGGCGGCCGGTCATACCCAACATCTTGAAGCTGTTTTTGGACCCACTGGCTTGCCAGGAACTCCCGCCACCGTTTTTCGCCCCAGCCGGAAAAACTCACCGCATATTTACACTGCACAAACAGATTGTTATCGGCGATGTTTTCTTTGCCGCCGTGGATTTGCAGGCCGCC
>Ga0308395_1002574_pt1 | contig 10212 bp, 10 predicted proteins | sample Hotspr20SampleP4_FD_202097 | JGI IMG/M metagenome (GOLD analysis project Ga0308395, IMG submission 202097) | Hot spring phototrophic mat microbial communities from Mushroom Spring, Yellowstone National Park, Wyoming, United States - 20050930_P4 ...
AATAATGACAATTGGCGCCTGTTTCATTAGTTTGTGTGTCTATTAGCAGTATATAGTTTATTCTCATTTGTTTAAAAAGTTTATTATTGACAGCCATTTGCTTAAGTTGTATTTTTTAAGCGATAGTTATTGGCAAATAATGTTATGGCACATAATATTTTTATATGTTAACAATTGAACTACAGGTACTCAAAGAAATTAGCCAACAGTTACATCAAAAATTTGGTGAACGTATTGTGTGCATGTATGCATTTGGTTCACGGGTTCGTGGAGATTTTAGCGCCTCTTCGGATTTTGATGTGCTTGTTGTTGTAAGGGACAAGAATCCAGAAATTGAATATGCGATAGTTTCTGTAATAGTGGATATTGAGATGCAATATAATCTTTCATTTACGCCAGTTATTAAAGATGAAAAGGCTTTTGAATTAGAAAAAAAGTACAACAGCCCATTTTATAACAATATAATACATGAAGGAATACAGCTATGACATTATCATCTGAAGATAAAAAGGCGCTCTGCAATGTTAGAATGCAAAAGGCAAAAGAATTCTTAGATGATGCAAAGAAAAATTTTGATGAAGGTCGCTATAATCCTCAGTAACTATCGCCCAAAATAATTTTTTAATACACTATTTCCAGAACCTCTTCAAAATAGCTTACAAAGCGCGCATCAATTCCCTTCTTGATATGCTCAGGCAATTCATCAAAATCTTTTTTATTTTCAGCAGGGTAGATGATAGTTTTAACCTTTGCACGTTTTGCTGCAAGAGTCTTTTCTTTTACCCCGCCAATAGGAAGCACTCTTCCTGTTATGGTAAGCTCGCCGGTCATTGCCACGCTCTTTTTAATGGGCTTATTTTTGGCAAGCGAATACAATGCCGTAGCCATGGTAATGCCCGCTGATGGGCCATCTTTTGGTGTGGCACCTGCCGGCACATGAAGGTGTATAAAATGATTTTCAAAGAAATCAGTATCAATGCCAAACTGCTTCACTTTAGACCTGATATATGAATAGGCAATCTCAGTGGATTCTTTCATGACATTGCCAAGTTGCCCCGTTTGGGTAAAGCCCTTTGTTTTTGATGGAATGGCGGTTGCTTCAATATATAGCGTTGCACCTCCCAGGCTTGTCCAGGCAAGCCCCATGACCACTCCCGGAATTGGCTTTTTATAGAGTGATTCATCGGTAAAGCGTGGTTTGCCCAAAAACTCTTCTAAATTTTGTGTTGTAACGGTAACGGTTGATGTTGTCCCTTCAATAATTTGCCGGGTGGCTTTACGCATAATCTTTTTTATGTTGTTTTCCAAACTTCTAACGCCCGCTTCACGTGCATAGCCATCTATGATATTTTTCAGGGCTGCAGTGTCTATCTTAACCTCGTTTCTGTTTAGCCCATGCTCTTTGAGTTGCTTGGGAATAAGGTATCGCTTTGCTATCTCCAATTTTTCTTCAAGTATGTAGCCGGACAGGTGCATAATTTCCATCCTGTCCATGAGTGGAAGAGGTATGGTATCTAATTGATTGGCTGTTGCTATAAACAGGATGTTGGATAAATCATACCGTACATCTAAATAATGGTCTAAAAACTGTGAATTTTGTTCAGGGTCAAGTACTTCTAATAGTGCTGATGCCGGGTCGCCCTGGAAGCTTGCACCAATCTTGTCAATTTCATCAAGCATGATGACCGGGTTGGAAGTTTCAACAACTTTGAGGCTCTGTATAATTTTGCCCGGCATTGCCCCAATGTATGTACGCCGGTGGCCTTTTATTTCAGCTTCATCGCGCATGCCACCAAGTGAAAAGCGGTAAAATTTACGGTTAAGCGCTGCTGCCACTGATTTGCCAATGGAGGTTTTGCCTACACCGGGAGGTCCCACAAAACATATAATTGAACCGGTAATGCTGCCCTTCTTTTTGCCGGCACTGATAAATTCTAAAATCCTGTCTTTGATATCCTGCAGCCCATAGTGGTCTCTATCCAGAATTTTTTTTGCTTTGTGTATATCATAATTATCTTCAGAATAGATGCCCCATGGCAATGAAGTAAGCCAGTCTAAATAATTTCGTGTTACACCATATTCGGCTGAATGTGGTTCAAGCACTTTTAGTTTCTCTAATTCTTCGTTAAAGCGCTTTACTGCTTCTTCACTTAATGTAAGCTTTTTTGCACGCTCTTCAAATTTTTCAATTTCAGAAGTTTTTTCATCTTTTTCAAGGCCCAGTTCTTTTTTGATTTCTTTAAGCTGCTCACGTAAAAAAAACTCCTTCTGATTTTTAGCAATGCGTTCTTCTATCTGCTGTGAAATCTTCTTTTGCAGCTTTGATAATTCCAGTTCCTTTTTTAAAAGTAAAAGTACCTTTTCAACACGGGCTTTAATATCAAATGTTTCCAGAATATCCTGCACTTCAGCAGGTTCGGCCGAAGTAAGTGATGCAACAAAGTCAGCCAGTTTACCAGGGTCTTCCAGGCTAAAGCGGTTAAGGAAAAGTTTAAGCTCTTCCTGAAACAGGGAATTGGATTTAATTAATTCTTTTACTGAAGAAAGTATTGCTGCCGAGAAGGCTTTCATCTCATCGGTTGGTTCAAGCTCTGGTTCGTAATAGTGGTCCACCTTCCAGCGGATAATGGGCTGTTCAGTGATTACTTGTTGCAGTGTGAAGCGCTTTAATGCATTTACCATTACCTGTATGGTGTTTTCGTCGATAGGTGCTATCTTCAATACCTTAATGGTAACCCCCACTTTATAAAGGTCCTCAGATGTTACCATTCCTTCGCGTTGATTCTGGATTAACACCACACCACCAATCTTGTGGTCAGATTCGGCAATGGCACGCGCAGTGTTAAGCATGGTATCACCGGTAAGCACCAGCGGCACCATCATTCCCGGGAATATTGGCCTGTGCGATATGGGAATAATTGGGATAATTTCGGGCAAAATTTCAGAAGGCAGAATAAGGTGTTTTGACTCAACAACATGGTTTGAATCATCAGGCATAGGGTATCACCTCGTGTTATTTATTTTTAGCTATAATGTAGCATTGCAGGTTTAAAAATCAAGATAATTTATTGTATGGCAATAATCGTGGTCTATGAACTCAAGACTTTTTAAGTCTGAATGTACTGTAAAAAATGATAAAAAAAGCTTGCATATTAACAATAATTTTAATAATATAATATAACAACAATCTATACTTATATTGCATTGCTATCTTGACAAAGAGTAATGTGAGGTATATATGAAACGTACACAGATTACTATAGCAATACTTATTACCACTTTTGCGCTTTTAATCTTTTCCTGTAAACCCCTTCAAAAAAACATCACGGCCCAGCTTATTTTTACGCAGGGTGATGTTACCATTATTCAAAATGATGTAAATAAGCCAGCAGCGTTAGGTGCAATTGTTAGCCCGGATGATATCATTGCAACAGGGAATCAATCTGTTGCAGTTCTTCAGATTGGCGATGGTTCAATTGCCCATATTGGCAGTAACAGCAAGGTTGTCGTAAAGTCGCTTTTAGAAACATCAGTTAACCTGTATTTAGAAAAAGGCGAGGTGATATCCAAGGTAGAGCGCCTGAAGAAAGGTCAGGAGTATATGGTAAAGACACGCTCGGTGGTTGCAAGTGTACGCGGTACGCAGTTCCTTGTCAGGGCTGATGAAAAAATAGGAAAAGTTGCAGTACATACGGGTAGTGTTAGCGTAAAGCCAGTTGTTGAAGCTGAAAAAGAAGAAGTTGTAGCTAAAGAAACAATAGTTGAGCAGGGTAAGGCGGCGATAGTAACTGTTGAGGAAACCAAAGATGTAAAACAACCACCCGTTGAAATTCAGGAAATATCCGTAAAGGACAAAGTAAAGATAGAGATGGTTGCAAAAATTGAGGTTGTGCCAATGGAAGAAGTGAAGAAGCCAGAGACATTAGAAAAGATACAGGAAACCATAAAACAAAATGTTGAGAAGATTGAAAAGATAGATACAATGACCGATGATGAGGTTAAACAACAGATAAAGAAAGAGCGCATTGAGCGATTAATTCAGCAGAAAACACGAACATTAGAAGAAATAAAAGAAGCATGTGAACGCATCGATGTAGTAAAACTGTATTCAGGCAAAGAAATACAGGGGGCAATCATAGGCCGTGAAAATAAATACAAGATATTAACCACAACAGGTGTCATTGAAGTAGACAAAAAACAGGTACGCTCTGTGAGTGTCATGAGATAATGGTGACAATATGGTGAGTAGTGTAGTAGTGTAGTGGTATAGTAGTATAGAGGTAGAGTAACTTCGTAGGGGTGACATTATTGTAGAAAATAGATGGCGGGTCAAAGAGCGTCGTTTTGATTGCATCGGGAAGGATTTAATAACCAAAAAGTCATCCTGAGGATCCCGATTTTATCGGGAGACGAAGGATCTCGCCGTTAAGTCAAAGGGATACTTCCCCCGATTGTATCGGGATCCGGGTCAATCCCGTAATGGCGGTTGGTGGCAAGATTACTGCAGTAAGTATCTCCACAAGAGTAGCATGTATAATTATTAAATTGGAGGAGAGGCAAAATGCATACGAACCAAACATTTAATGTATCAATTATCGTAGCAATGCTCTGTACATGTGTGTTCTTTATTGGTATTGCTCATGCTGAGTCAATATTTTTAAAGGATGGCAGGATTATTGAAGGCGACATCATAAAAGAGACCGACAAAGCAATGGATGTGAAGCTGCCTGATGGCAAAAAGATGACCATTCCCCGCAAGGATATTATACGCACATTGTTGCAGGATAGCTACAAGACCAAGATGTACATAATGAAGGCTGATAAGACAGTGTTGCCTGTGTACATAGTAGAAGAAGACAACGAAAGCTATACCTGCCGCATAGAGCTACAAAGTACGGAAGAGTTCCATATAAACAAAGCAGAAGTATTATTTATATCAAAAATTCCGCCGCAGGCATTCATAGAAGATGAAGCCAAAAAGCTTGCAGGTACAATGAAGAAGGAATACACCTGGGAACAAAAGCTAAAGTGGCGTGCACCACTGTTGCGATTTGGATATGGTATACATAATACATACGATAGCGAATTAGAATATTTATATCCTGAAGATAAGGGAAATATTTTTTTAGATTTTTTCCCCTGGCGTTTCAGGAATGAAAACGGCAATGGGTTGGATTTGATGGTGAGGTTACGGGCTTGGCAACGAAATGCTGATTTTTCTTCTTCGGATGAGCAAGCACTGTTATTTAAGCAATTGTGGAATATAAGCACTATTAGTGGACAATTTGGAGCTGACACTGGCACAATGTCAATAGGTGCAGGAATTAGGTATGCCTATACATTTTATGTTGGTATAACCATACAACCCTATGTTTTTGCCTTGGGGGAACGAGTAAGGTGTCATCCTGTGATAAGCTATTCCAATGGTACTAAAGATTATAAAACCACATCCTGGGGTTACCAATTTGGTGCAGGCATTGATTTTGGAGTGCTTCCATATGTAGGCATATTTATTGAGTATGCTTATGGCTATGCTACATTGGAATTTCCTAATGGTAAAAAATACAACGGTGATAGTCAATCTGTGTATATAGGTGCATCATTCTGCACATCCTATGGGTTGATTGAATAGAGTAGTTAACCTCACAACGGACCCTCTCCTTGCTAAGGCAAGGGTGGATGGTGAGCAGTGTAGTGGTATGGTGGTATAGTGGTATAGTGGTATAGAGGTATAGTGGTATAGAGGTATAGTGGTAGAGTAACCCCGTAGGGGTGACATTATTGTAGAAATCAATTTCGCAATATCATAAGCAAGTAATCCCTCGGGGAGAACGCTTTAGAACAATTAAATTTATTTCATAATTTTGAAAAAATTATATTTGATGTAAAAAAATACGGATATATTAAACTATAACTTCGTATTATCCGAAATCAAATGTAATAATATCCTTGACATTACATTCTTGTCAATTTATAAAGTAATAAAATACTTGTGACTATGTGGATAGAAAGAGAAATATCTAAGACATTAAAAACACTGGCACAAAAAAGGCCAGCAATTCTACTTACTGGATGCCGGCAGTCAGGGAAAACCAGCCTTCTTAAGCATGAGTTTCCTGAGTTACCATATGTAACCCTTGATGTTCCTTTGTATGCAGAGGAAGCAGCTATAGCAGGTGATATCTTTCTTAAAAAATTTAATAGGCCATTAATAATTGATGAAATTCAATATGCACCTGAGCTTTTGCGCCATATAAAAGTTGAAATTGATAAAAATAGGCAAACAAATGGTCAGTTTTTTATTACAGGTTCTCAAAAATTTTCGCTTATGGAAGGTGTTTCTGAGAGCTTGGCGGGACGTATTGGGATAATTACATTACATACGCTTTCCCTTAAAGAAATTAAAGAATTCTATGGTGAAAGCAGCCGGGAACATTTAATATGGTATATATTTTTGGGTGGATATCCGGAGCTACATGCTGCTGGGTTAAAGCCACATGAGTTTTTTGATGATTACATAGCAACATATCTGGAGCGAGATGTTCGGCAAATGATTAATATTAAAAATATACACTTTTTTAATACATTTTTACGTTTGTTAGCACTTCGATCGGGTCAATTATTATCACTTCAATCACTTGCGTCACAGATAGGCGTAAGCGGGCATACGGTAAAAAGCTGGCTTTCTATTCTTGAAATCTCAAATATTGTATATTTACTTCATCCCTATTATGAAAACATTGGTAAACGATTGGTTAAAACACCTAAAATATATTTCCTTGATACCGGGCTTTTACTCTATCTTCTTGGGATACGATCCCAGGATGAATTGCTTGATAGTCCGCTATTGGGAAATATTTTTGAAACAGTATGCCTTGGGCAAATTGTACGATATTACGAAAATAAAGGTATAAGGCCGGATTTATATTTTTATAGAGATGCTTATGGCCATGAAGTTGATTTTGTTATTCCAACTGGAGGAAAACTTATCCTTATAGAATCAAAATGGTTATATCCATTAGATAAACGTAAAGAACTTTTCTCAAGTATCAAAAATGTCATTCCAGAAAACAAAATAAAAAAGAAAGTGCTCTTAACTTCACATAATGAACAAGCTACCTTTGAAAACAATCTTTGCCTTGCGGGATGTTTTGAACCTGCTATATTTTTAGAAAGTGATTAAAAAACTTATTGCAAAAATCATTCCAGTATGTAAGGCTAAACTTACTTTGTTGATTTCAAAAGTAGGTATTGCATGTCGACAGTTGAAATAAAGATTAAAGGGTATCATCTTGACCTTTTTGGCCGTGTAAGCAATCAGCGTTTTCTGGATTTTTTAGAGGATGCCCGCTGGAGTTATTTAGATACTATTGGCCTGAACTATGATGAATTTGCAAAACGTGGAGTGTTTCTTGCATTGGTTAATATTAATGTCAATTTCCGTGCGCCTTCATTTTTAGGGGATGTATTAATCATTGAAACAGTGGTTGATAGGATTGGCAACCGCAGTATAACAGTAAAGCAAAAGATGTACAATAAGAAAAACCAACAAATAATCCTGGATGCTGAAGTGGTGTATGTAATAGTGGACCTGGCAACAGGCAAATCCATACCAATAGATAATGAAATGCGGCAATTGTGGCTGGAGCTATCTAACAAAAAAAATTCGCATTAAAAATTTTAATTGCTTTGAATGCAAACATACTGTACAATACTACAGAGGTTTAGCATGCGTTATGGAAGAGGGCATAATGAGAAAATATATACGTTATGACAAGCTTTCAGCAGAGATTAAAGATGCTATATATACATATTGGGAAGCAGCAAAACAAAAAAAACCCGATACAGCGTTAGATGATGCAATGGAGGAATGGTTTTTGCACCATTTTGATGCTTTTATGATTGCTAAATATCACACTAAGGGCGATAACATGCGCAAGCATTTTCGCCTTGATGTTGAAATACCCATACGGGTGGTGGAGCTTCTTATTGAATCTTCAAAAGATGAAGCCGAAGCTCTGGAGCTTATTGGCACAATAGTGAATATCAGTAAGGGAGGGCTTTATTTTATATCGGACATTCCTCTTGAGCTTTCTTCAATAATACGGGTGGTTATTGATTTCAGGGCGGTGGATAATGAACTTACTGATATTGAAGCGCTGGCAATGGTTGTGCGACAGGACAAGCGTGATGATAACAAATATGGGATTGGCGTTATGTTTAGCAGCATTTATGATAACGGCAAGCGCAACCTCAATATATTTATATTGAAAAATCTTTCTTACTACCTTTATTCCTGATTATTTCCCTAATGTGTCTAACTCTGTTTTCAGCCCGCTTTTTGTTATATCAAAGTAGTAACAATATCGTGTAGAACATGTTGAATCCCTTTTCTTCAAGGAGCCATACCCGGTGATGGTTGTCATAAGGTAATTGTGCATCTTTGAATCAAAAACTTTATTCTGGGAAATAATATAATTTTTTAATGAAACAAATGCACGTTCCTGGCCTTTTTGTTGTACCGATAGCTCATCATAGTGTTCTTCTGCTGGAATTATCACGATAACCCGGAATGTGTTGTTATCAATAAACCCTTCCTTCTCATACTCAAAAAGAAGGGCATTGTTTTCTTGTGGTGGAATTTGGGAAATTTGTTTTTTTGAGGCACATGAAGAGATATAAAATATAATGGGGATGTACACAAACAGACTATACATAAGTAATCGTAAATAAGAAACCATAATTACCCCAATTGCCCCTTGTTATTTGCATCGCAAGGTTTCAAGTTTTTGTTTCAGCCCATCTTCGTATATACGTACAACAGCAGTTTCGCTGAAATCTTCATTGAAATAGGTAACAACTATGACTTTTTTTTCAACATAGGGCTTTAGTTGTTGCAGCAGGCATTGTTGTAAGGAACTATCGGCTACAGCTTTTCCCTGTAATTGCGCCGTTACATTAATTAGATTATCATAACATTGCTGATGAAGTGATTTCACTAGATTAATATGTGCACTTTCCCTGCTTGCCACCAACCCTTCAATGCCCGGGTCAGGTTTTGCGGTAATGATACATTGGTAACAGTTGTCGTTAATAAAGCCCTGCGTGATGATATCATTGCTTAATGATTTGATGTATGCTTCATCATGTGCACAAGATAAAAGTAATATAAAGAAGATGAATGTAATGCGTGTAACTGGTTTCAAAATATTCACAGCAGGCGGTTTTTTATTGAAAGATGTGCTTTTGAGCATTGGTTTACCATTTATTAATAAGCATTAATTTACTTATACAAAAATAGAACAAATCGTTATATGTCAAATAAAAAATGTTATATTACTGTTTCTTCAACATGTTAATAATATCCCGTATCTGGTCAGCTTTTGGATGATTTGGCTTCATTGATAAAAGCTTTTCAAAATGATAAATGGCCTTTTCATTGTTTTTAAGCTTTCGGTAATAGATCATTCCCAACTCCTCATGGGCATCAGCCAGTGAACTATTAATTTGCAATGAACGTTCAAATTCCTTTGCTGCCTGGTCAAAAATGCCTTTTTCCCTGTATGCCACACCTAAAAAGAAATGTGCCTGATCATTCATTGGAGAAAGGTCTATTGCGGTTTTATATTCTTCAATTGCCTCATCGTTCATATTGGCAGCCAAATATGCATTGGCCAGGTTATAATGAGCTTCAAAGGATTTTGGGTCATTAATGGTGGCTTGCTTGAATTGTTCTATGGCCTTATCGTGCAATTTGTTCTTTTTATAAAGGTTACCCAGATTAATATAAGCTTTTGTATAATTTGGGTTTTTGGAGATAGCCAGTGAATAATATTCAATTGCCTTATTATCATCACCCAGCCCTTCGTATGCTTTGCCAAGTTCATACAGTGTTGGCGGGTCATCATTCTTAATTGATAATGCTTTTGTGTATAATGAAATAGCCTGTGCGTAATTCTGCTTGGTAGCTGCAATAAGCCCCAAGTTAAACAATGCCTGAAAATATTCAGGATCAGCTTCAAGCGTTTTATTGTAAAATGTTTCAGCATTTGAGTATGATTTCATTTCGTGATAGGTTTCTGCAATTTTAAACAGTGTATCCGGATTATTTGGCCTTAGTTCCCTGTCTTTGGTAAAATAGTCAAGAGCCACCTTATAATTTTTCTGTTTAAGATAAATATCACCTAAATTGAAATATGCCCTGTCTAAATT
>Ga0308395_1002577_pt1 | contig 10206 bp, 9 predicted proteins | sample Hotspr20SampleP4_FD_202097 | JGI IMG/M metagenome (GOLD analysis project Ga0308395, IMG submission 202097) | Hot spring phototrophic mat microbial communities from Mushroom Spring, Yellowstone National Park, Wyoming, United States - 20050930_P4 ...
AAAACGTTTGTGAAAAAATCGGAAGGATTTCACTTTTGAACTATGTTACAAACAAGAGAAGTTAGGGTATCATACCGTACAGTTTATCGGCTATCGCTTTATGCACGTGCATTACAACGCTTACACCAACGGGGTGTCCAGATAGTATCTTCACAAACACTTGCTCTATGTGCAGGGGTAAAAGCCGATCAAGTGCGTAAAGACTTGACTCAAGTAAGTCATTTGGGTCGTCCGGGACTAGGGTATCCTGCAGCAGAACTTTTAGAACACTTGCAGAAGGTTTTGGGCACAACGCGCTTACGTCCTGTGATATTGATGGGTGCGGGTAGATTGGGCAAAGCACTTCTGGCTTACCCCGGATTCAATCGAGAAGGATTTGAGATTATTGCCGCATTCGACACGGATCCAAGGCAGTGGGGCCATTTTCCAACCTCAGCTGGCGATGTGGAAATTCTTCCTATAAAAAAATTAGAGCAGGTGGTAAGTGCTCATCATGTCCGTTTGGCGATTCTTGCTGTACCAGCTGAACAAGCACAGTCTGTTACAAATCTCTTAGTTGGTGTTGGCATAAGAGGAATTCTGAATTTTTCCCCTGTCATTCTCCAGGTGCCTGAGGGAGTAGCAGTAAACAACGTCAACTTAGCATTAGAACTTGAGCAACTCAATTACTTTACCGATAACAAGCCCCGAGGATTCCGAATCCTTTCTGCCGTAAGTAAGCATCGAAAAAACCTCAACCTTACCCGCAAGAAAACTCCCAAAAGCTAAAAAATATGTTTATCGATCACATCATTATCCATGCAAAAGCTGGCGATGGAGGAAGAGGTTGCGTAGCGTTTCGCAGAGAAGCCTATGTTCCTAAAGGCGGACCCAGCGGGGGAGATGGCGGTAAAGGAGGAGATGTCATCCTTGAGGCTTCTCCTCATGTAGCAGATTTTCGCGATTATTTTTACAAACCGCATCTCCGCGCGCAGAATGGCGGACATGGGCTAGGTTCAAATTGTACAGGCAAATCAGCTCCTGACTTAGTTGCGAAAGTACCTGTGGGTACAGTCGTATACCGTTTGCCTCCAAATAAAAATTGCCCAGCAAGAAACACACAAAACGCAGGGATTCCGCAACGCGAAGATGCAAATCTGTGGCGTTTCGCTGGCCGATCTGGGATAACCATGAGCTCGTTGAAGAAGATCCACCCACGGGATGTTTCTCTAGAAGTGATAGCTGATCTTGCGCGACCGGGGGAAAGCGTAGTTTTGTGTCGGGGTGGCCGCGGGGGCCTTGGCAACCGCCATTTCGCTTCCCCAAACAATCCAACGCCCCGCTATGCCCAACCGGGGCAGGAAGGAGAGTCTGGCAGTTTTTTTCTCGAGTTGAAGACCATTGCGGATGTTGGTCTTGTGGGCTTTCCCAACGCCGGAAAATCCTCTCTACTTGCCGCACTGACTCACGCCAGGCCTCTTATAGCTGCATATCCATTTACCACGTTGCACCCCAATGTTGGGGTGTTGGAATTAGAGGACTACTCGCGAATAACTTTTGCTGATATCCCTGGGTTGTTACCCGGCGCAAGTCGAGGTGTGGGTTTAGGTTATGATTTCCTTCGCCACGTCGAGCGTACAAGTGTGTTGCTTTTCGTAATAGACATGGCAGGCACAGATAACCGTGACCCGTGCGAAGATCTTCCCGTGTTAGAGGGAGAACTAGCAGCATATTCCGCAAATTTGCTGAACCGACCGCATCTCATTGTTGCAAACAAAATGGATCTTCCAACCGCCGGTGTTTATTATCACAAATTTTTGAAAAAGTTTCCCAACAAAACAGTAATACCCATATCCGCGCAACAGGCACAAGGCCTACCGCAGTTGGTACAAGCCGTAAGAGATGTCCTGAAGGAAGCTAACCAACAACCTGCAAGTAAACCAAATCTCACTTTACCGAGAGAGTAAGTCTGCTAGTGCGGAATTTATGCGGGAGCGGTATCGGAAAATCCTTTTTGAAGCATTTGAAAAAATCCATGCCGATTTTTCTTTCCTAGTCCAGTGTTATCGTGAAGTGCTTTCAGATCTTGGTGAAGAGCGCTTGCTGAAGTGGCTGGATGCTGCAGTAGATGGGCAAAATCTTCCCAATGAAGAAGCCCCTCCTCGCATCGAACAGCTCTACTCGATTTTGTTTCAGCTACTCAACATGGTGGAAGAAAACGTTGCTTCGCAAGCGCGTCGCAAACGTGAGATCGAGTTAGGGGCAAAATTCGAATCCGGACTTTGGAGCGAAAAGTTTTCGCTCCTGCAGCAATCCGGTGTTGATCCCAGACAAATAGCTAACGCGCTTTGTGAAATTGAAGTTGAACCAGTACTTACGGCACATCCTACTGAAGCAAAAAGAGCAACAGTGCTTGAGCAGCATCGCGATCTGTACCTGCTACTTGTTCAGTTGGAAAACAACATATGGACTCCGAAAGAACGAGAAGCGATGCGAGAACAAATCAAAGTTGCCATCGAGCGGTTGTGGCGCACGGGGGAGATTTATTTAGAAAAACCCGATGTCCAATCCGAACGGCGTAACGTTATCTACTACCTGCGCCATGCCTTGCCTACTGCTGTGCATAGGCACGATGAGCGCATTCGTGAAGCATGGATCGAGCAAGGCTGGGATATCAACCTTCTTTCTCATCCTTCCCGACTTCCCAAGTTAAGCTTTGGTACATGGGTCGGTGGAGATCGCGACGGCCACCCTCTTGTGACAGAGGTTGTAACGTTAGAAACACTCCACGAATTACGTGCGGAAGCCTTAACGATGTTGCGGGAAAAACTCACCACACTCATCCGGCGACTTAGTCTTTCTTCGTATTTGCAAACTGTTAACCCAGATTTCGCTGAACTATTAGAGCAACGACTCCGAGCTCTGGAAGCCAAAGGAGAAGAAGTGCGAAGACGCAACCCCGGCGAGCCCTGGCGACAATTTGTTGGAACAATCCTGTTGCGGCTTCCTTCACCGAACATTGATCTCGAAAAGCCGCCGGCAACTTCAAGTAAGCTTCCTCCATACCGCCACGCTAATGAATTACTTTCGGATCTGGAGCTACTTAGAGATTCGTTATTAAAAATTGGAGCGCATCGCATTGCCCATGCGGATGTCGATCCATTGATTCGTACAGTGCAAGTTTTTGGATTCCACCTTGCGGCTTTGGACATCCGACAAAATGCCTTATTTCACGAAAAAGCCGTCGAGCAACTGATTCGAGCAGCAGGATACCACGACTGGAAATTTTCTGAATGGAGTGAGGAAAAGCGGATTTCGTTCCTCAACCAAGAGCTACAAACTACTCGCCCGTTGAGTTTGCCCCAAGTCTCTCTAGGACCCGAAGCAGATGCGGTACGAAAGGTTTATCGTGTTCTGGCTAATTGGGTAGAGGAACATGGCTGCGACGCACTAGGTGCTCTCATCGTGAGTATGACGCGATCCCTCTCGGACCTCTTGGTAGTAAACATCCTTGCTCGTGAAGCAGGATTGCTACAGCAAGATGGCGAAGGTAACTGGGTGTGCCCCCTGCCGATAGTGCCTCTTTTTGAGACAAACGACGACTTACTGAAGTCACCCGAAATCCTGAGCGGTTTTTTAGAACATCCCATGACTCGCAACGCACTGAAGCTCCGAGCTAAAAAATACGGAGGCCGTTTTGTGCAGCAAGTAATGATCGGATACAGCGACAGCAATAAAGACGCAGGGCTTTTCTCTGCGCAATGGGCGTTGCACAACGCACAGAGGAAAATGACCCAAGCTGCAGCAAAATTTGGTGTCGAACTTTGCTTTTTCCACGGACGAGGAGGCACCATAAGCCGAGGAGCAGGACCGACACATCGCTTCATGGAAGCGTTACCTGAAGGCACTATCAGTGGGAGAATCCGCCTTACTGAGCAAGGGGAAACGATCGCACAGAAATATTCCAACCCGTTAACAGCTACCTATAACTTGGAACTACTCAGCGCCGGGGTAGCTTGGCGGACTTTTCGCGACAAGTGGATTGTGCAAGATAGTCGCAACGATTCCCAAACGGATGAACTTACGGCGTTGCTGGATGAGCTTGCTGCCCACAGCATGACTGCATACCGAGCACTGCTGGAATCCGAAGGATTCATGACTTTTTATTGTGAAGCTACTCCAATTGATGCGTTGGAAGCCGCTCGCATAGGCTCACGACCAACGCGCAGAAGCGGACTGAATTCCCTTGCCGACCTTCGCGCCATTCCATGGGTGTTTTCCTGGACACAGGCTCGATTTTATCTGCCAGGATGGTACGGTTTAGGTTCGGCTTGGGAAGCACTCACGAAAAAAAGAAAAAATGCTTTCGAAATAGCTTCCGAAGGACTGCGAAAATCCCCCTTCTTGAAATACGTCTTAACCAACGCTGAAACAAATCTCGCGAGTGCATCTCGGGAAATAATGCAAGAGTACGCAGCGCTCGTTCGAAACACGGCGGTGAGAGAAAAATTTTTGCAAATCATCTTGGATGAATACGACAAGACCTCTACTGCACTCAACCAACTCTTTGGAGGTAATCTTGAAGAGAGACGACCTCGCATGACTAAAACCATAGCACTGCGTCGTGCAGGCTTGACCGTACTGCATAGACGACAAATTGTACTGCTCAAAAAATGGAGAGAAGCACGACTCGCCGAAGATGAAAAAGCTGCTGCTGAGATGCTTCCTTATGTTTTGCTATCGATTAACGCGATTGCATCCGGTTTGCGTACGACGGGGTAGTAAAATTACTTCTTTTGACTTTGGCGTAAGGCGTCCCAACCACCACTGGCCAATTTTCCCCCCCAAGAAAGAACTTTTGCTTTAGCTGCTGCTGCTTCTGCTTCTGCGGTTCTTTTACAACGTGCAAATGCCAAGGATAAGCTAGTCCAGTAGAGTGGCTCGTTAGGGTTAAGTTCAGTGGCGCGGATGCCAGCAGTAATTGCTGCTTCTGGATCGTTGAGCTTTAAATTCGCCATGGCTAGCGCGTTCCACGCCTCTGGATCATCTGGGGCATGTTCGACACATTTTTGAAAGGCATCTCGAGCACCGACTAAGTTGCCCTTCGCCAGCTCATAATGTGCTTGTTCAAAGAGCTCCTCTTTTGTCATTAGGAGTAAACTAAATTTATCCTCCTGTGCCGCAAGTGAAGAATATTCCACGGTGTTTCTGTGATTGTGAACTAATCTGCTTAGGTCTTGTTGTAGCTTATCTCAAGTCTACGGTCCAGGGTGAATCATCTACACTCTGTTGAATCGTGTTTTGTGATTTCGTAGCAATGTCTACACGTGTTAAGAAAAATGTTTTGGAAATACCATGAATACGAGCCCATCTTCCCTCAACAGCAAAACACGAAATTTGTGTGCAGGTTTTCCAAAAAAAGTGGTTTTTTGCAGAAAATGGCTCTCCCCGCGTAAAGCGCGCGATTGGCTGGAAAAAAACTCTTGGCGCTACGGTACGCAACTTGTTGTTTATCAAGAAGCCGCACACAAACGAATACAGGTAGATTTCTTCCCGCAAACCTCGAAGCAAAAAAGAGAATTCATTCGAGAGCACGGGGCTCGAGTAATTGAACTTATGCCAGATGTGTGGTGGCATCCCGAAAATCCCCGCGCCAGGCCATTGTTGTTTGGTAAAAAATTAGCCCTAGTGACGACAGCACAGCAGTACAAGTTTTGGGAGCCACGAATTCCAAAGAGGAGAATTGTCATAATCGGTCCCGGTATGGCTTTTGGCAGCGGTCAACATGTAACCACTGCGATGTGTTTACGCCAGTTGGATAAAATAACTTCACATTTGATGCGTACAGTGGGCGATTGTAAGGAAGTTAATTGTATAGACTGGGGAACAGGCAGCGGTGTATTAGCAATTTCCGCAAAAAAACTGGGATTGGGCAAAGTACTTGGCGTCGATGTCGACCCTGTTGCGGTGCGTGTTGCGGAAGAAAACAGCAAATTAAACCAGGTTGATATAGAATATCATGTAGGTGACGTGGTGAATTTCCGTGTTCCATTTCATGCACAGCTGGTGTTTGCCAACTTGTATAGTACGCTGCTGTGCAAAGCAGCTCGAAACATCCAAGCATCCGTGGCACGTGGTGGCTTTCTTGTGCTTTCGGGGATTCGCTGGGAGCAGTTAGCGGAGGTACGTGCGCGGTATTGTTGTCTAGAAGAGCAAATTTGCCTGAGACGTGCAGGATGGCTATGCATGGTCTTCAAAAAACCAGGTGTTTTACACATGCTTAAGTGCTGATGTTTTTTCCTTCTTTTTCGAGCTTCGTCTTGCTTAGGAGAATCAGTAGAAGTAAAGTGAAAGCGTGAAAACACCCCGCAGTACATTCGTATCTGCAGAGACAACCACGGGTAAGGAAGAGGCTCCGTGCCACGAAAGAGGATGGTTCGTGATCGTCTGGAACGATCCGGTCAATCTGATGAGTTACGTTACTTTGGCGTTTCAAAAAGTATTCGGTTGGAAGCGCGAAGTGGCCGAAAAACACATGTTGGAAGTCCATAACAACGGCAGAAGTATTGTTGCCCGCGAAAATCGCGAGAAAGCCGAGCACTACGTTCATCAGTTACAAAGTTGGGGTCTGACGACCACAATGGAACCCTCTGATTGAGTATGTCACACTGGATCAAGTCAGAGCCGTTACAAGACGGGGGGATTCGCATCCGTTTCTCTGCTGAAATAGCACTGTTTTGGGACTGGTTGCGGGAGAAACACTCTGCAAGTTTTTCACAACAGACTTGTCCTGACAAAGTAACAATCAGCGATCCAGAAACTGCCAAGTGGTTTGAACAGATGCGCAAAGAAGCCCATGCTGAGCGTGCTTTGGCACTTCGTAGAATGGAAGCTATACCTTGTGGAAATCGAGGAGCTGTGGAGTTGCGTCTTGATGAAGACTCAGCGTTGGTGTTTCTGCAGTGCGTTAACGATATTCGGTTACAGTCCTGGCATCTCTTAGGTTGTCCAGACGAGCCTCTGGAGCTACCTCAAGAGCAAGTGAACTTGTGGGCATATCCCGAAGATCGTAATGCGGTGTTGTTAGTACACGAGTTGTGTGGCTATATCATTGAGTGGATTACTGGTGCTTTGCTAGGGGATTAAGTTTCAAGGGTTTTGTTTGCGTACTCACTGTAAGTCCGATGTGGTTGAGATTAAAGCATCGAAATCGCGCAAAGTAGGTTGAATGATTTCTGGTGTGGGCAGGTATTCGGTGAGCGTTTCTTGTGTTTTAAGTCCGTTTCCGGTAATACAAATGACGATGGATTGGTGACGTGGGATTGTACCGGATTCGATGAGTTTTTTTGCACAGGCCAAAGTGACCCCTCCTGCTGTCTCTGTGAAGATTCCCTCGGTTTCTGCTAACAGCCGCATTGCATGAATAATTTCTTCATCAGTGCACTCTTCGGCACTTCCGCCTGTGGCACGAATAGATCCTACGGCGTAGTAGCCATCCGCAGGTGTGCCAATGGCCAGGCTTTTGGCTATTGTTCGGGGTTCTCGTATGAATCGAATGATCGAGCTGCGGGTTTTCCAAGCGTGTGTAATTGGTGCGCAGCCACTGGCTTGGGCTCCATGAACGGAAAAAGGCGTGTCCGCAACCAGTCCAATTCTCTGGAGTTCGCTGTAGGCTTTGTGGATTTTAGTTAGTAGCGAACCCGAAGCCATAGGGACAACGGTATGGCGGGGAATTCTCCAGCCAAGTTGTTCTGCGATTTCGTAACCCATTGTTTTAGAACCTTCAGAGTAATAGGGTCGGAGATTAACATTGACAAATCCCCAACCGTATTTGCCTGCAATTTCTGAACAGAGTCGGTTAACCTGATCATATGTGCCGCGAATACCAATGAGACGTGTTCCGTAAACCAAGGAGTTGAGCACTTTGCTGCGCTCCAGGTCATAAGGAATAAAAACGAAACTGCGTAAGCCAGCAGCAGCAGCGTTGGCTGCCACTGAGTTAGCTAGATTTCCTGTGGAAGCACAAGCTACCGTAGTGAAGCCAAATTCTTTAGCGCGAGACAGCGCTACAGCAACAACGCGGTCTTTAAAGGAAAGCGTAGGGTGATTTACGGCATCGTTTTTGATGTAAAGTTCCTCTACTCCTAGCCGTTTGGCTAAGTTTTCAGCCTTAACCAGAGGAGTAAAACCTACTTGCAGACCAACTGTGGGTTCTCCGTCTATTGGCAACAGCTCTCTATATCGCCAAATGTTTTTCGGCCGGGTGAGAAAAATTTCTTTGTTTAGACTTTGTGCGATTACATCGTAATCGTACACACACTCCAAGGGGCCAAAGTCGTCCTCGCAAATGTGGATTGCTGTCTTCGGATAATTTTTTCCACATTCGCGACATTTTAGTGCAATGAAAAGCGGGTTCTGTGAAATTTGTGTTTGTATACTTTTGTTGGGTTGTTGCAGTTTCATCTCGTCATTATTCTACAGATCAATTAAGCTGTCGATACGGCAAAAAAAGCTAAAGAAATTATTTTCTTACGCAGTGAATAGGTTTTGGGCATCTGATGAAATGAATTGCTTTTAACCGAAGCCATGAACCTGTCCTTGATTACAAGCTCTTGGATTTTAGCGTTAAACACGTCTTGAAAAGGCAAGTAGCAAGTGCAACTTAACCAGTAAAGTGAAGAAGTTGTTGGAAGAAGTGCTGATTATAATCCGCTGGGATGATCGATAAAGTGGTAATCGATACCCCAGCGTTGGGCACACCACGCTGCAACGGAGCGTACTCCGAAAGTTTCGGTTGCATAGTGACCCGCGTAGATAAGGTTGATTTCTAATTCTTCAGCCAAACCTGCTGTCCAATGAGGCCCTTCTCCGGAAAGAAATGTCTGAACTTGATAACGGTTTAGCTCGTGGAACAACTCACTCGCGCTGCCGGTAACCACAGCAAGGCGGCCCACCCGATCTGTAGCTTTGTTGACAAGGCGAGGAGGGGTTCCAGTGGCAGCTTGGCAACGTTCTAGAAGCTCTTGCACGGAGAGGTCAACATCCACAAGTCGCCCTACTTTCCAACCTTTGCATTCCAGAAAAGGTTCACCTTTTGGTAGGGAAATTGCTCTGAGTAGACCTACGGCGTTGCCATGCTGTTCGTGGGCGTCAAGAGGTAGGTGGCTGGAGTAGATGGCAAGGTTGTGGAGGATGCAGAGGCGGACTTTTTCGTACGCGATGCCTATAAGTGGTTCGATGCTTGACCAAAAAAGTCCGTGGTGCACAAGCAAAAGTTGTGTGCGCAGTGCGATAGCTTTTTGAATCACAGGTAATGTTGCGTCAACGGCGGCAGCGATACGGCTTATGGACGTGCGGCATTCGACTTGGAGTCCGTTTTTTGCTGCTGGCCAGTCTTGACCACCTTCATGGTGGCGCAGAAGCTGATCGAGTTCTTCGACAATTTGTTGTAACGGTACGCTCATTTTGTTGCGATGTGAACAGCTATCCTGCAATAGATTTTAAAAGGAAGAAAATAAAAAACACTTCCGCTCGCCTAGGATAATTTTTTGCCTTGTCGCTGTAGAGCTGGGTTTTCAGCATTTTTTTATGAAGGTTCTTGTGACCGGGATGCTAGCAGGAATGGATGATGCGCGGCTCCTTGAGAGAGTCCGTCAGCTTGGAATTCGAAACAATCGAGACATTCGGATATTTAATGCGATAGAGTATTTCACTTCCGGTGGGCGCAAGCCGTTGGAGCGGTTACTGGGAACAACAGATTATGTGTTCGAGCTTACGCGTGAGCGTGAATATGAACGAATCGGTTTTCAGATTTTGGAAGGTGGTTTTCAAGATGTGATTGTCCGTGCACCAGCTACTGTGGAATGGAACAGGGTTAATCGAAAGTTCAAAGACCATCGTTATATACGTGATTTCATCCGCCCAGATTTAATTGTTACATTGATTGATGCAGAGTGGTTGATTCAAAAGCGTTTGCAGAATCCACCAGAGGAAGATGTTTTCTTTCGAATGTTGCGGGATCGCAACCACACGATTTATGAGATTCTTTCTTGGATGAATGAGGAGGTATCGCTTTCTGAAGACTGGGCGAAATTCATGATGATACCTCATTACGTGTTAGCAGTCAGTGAACCTCCCGAAGCGTTGTATAAGCTTGTCGTGCATCCAAATCCTTGGGTTGTCTACACCTCGTACTCGATGACGTATGGTACGCCAGAAAAACGCAAA
>Ga0308395_1002583_pt1 | contig 10192 bp, 10 predicted proteins | sample Hotspr20SampleP4_FD_202097 | JGI IMG/M metagenome (GOLD analysis project Ga0308395, IMG submission 202097) | Hot spring phototrophic mat microbial communities from Mushroom Spring, Yellowstone National Park, Wyoming, United States - 20050930_P4 ...
TTTCTCATTTGATTTACGACATCAACGAATAAAGGTTGATATTCTCCATCTGCAATAACACTAGGTACATTAATGGCTATACGACCACCTTTTACTAAAACTCTGTAACATTCTTTCCATACAGATTCTAAAAAGTTTAAGTAATCTTTGTATGGCATTAAATCAAAATGAGAATCATAATCTATTCCAACATTATAAGGCGGAGATGTGATTATCAAATGAATAGAACTCTCTGGAAATTTTTTTAAGACTTCTATGCAATCGCCTCTGAAAATTGTATTTTTTATATCTTCAACACTCTTATAATTTTCTTTTATATTTTCTACATCGATGTAATTAATGTAATCTATTGAATTTAGCATATCTATTAAGAAAGAAAGGAGGTTTATTTTTATTTCGACCTCCTTAAAAATTCTGTGCTATTTAATTTCAGTACTTCCAAAACCGCCACGAGAATCAGAAGAATCAAAATCTTTTTCAATTAAACTTATTTCAGGTACAGGTAAAAGTAGTAATTGAATACACTTTTTATCTTCTTCTAAATATTGAAGAGTATTAGATGTGTTTATAAAGTTAAGAATGACTTCTTTGGTGTACCCGTAATCTATGACGCAAGCTCCCAAAATTAATCCTTTCTTTGAAGCAATAGAAGATTTATTGAAAGCAACTAAACAATATCCTTTTGGAAGATTAAAACATATTCCAGAAGGAATCAACAAATTAGATCCTCTGGGTACATAAATTTTCTTTTCAAGAAGAAATACTTGCTTTCTAATGTCATCGTTATCTCTTGGATATAATTGATTGTTTATTTTAAAGAAAGTATCCAAGAAATCTTCATTTATTTTGGGAACGTATAAATCAATACCAGCATCAGTATCATGTGCTTTCGATGGACTTTTTACATCTCTAACTTTTTTGAAAAATAGTTCCATAATAAACTCCTTTTTTATAAAATTAACCAACTTGTAAAGAAACAAAAATTCTTAAATAAACTAAAATCCTTAAATAAACTAAAATCCTTAAATAAACTAAAATCCTTAAATTTTAAAATATATTTCTGTTTTTAGTTCTTTGAGAAACAATGATTTTTCTTTGTCTATCAAATTCTGTGTTTTTCGGTAAAAAAGATAATAATCATAAACAAACAATACATAGAAGACATTTAATCTTGCAAAATTTTTATAATCTTTATCCTCCATTTTAAGCATTTTATACTTTTTGTTTAAATACTTTACAATTTCATCTTGATAAAAGTAGAAGAATAAACTTATATTTTCAGAATATTCTATGTTGTTATTTAACAACTTTATTGATTTTAAATATTCATTGAAAACCTCATCATCGGTTTTCAGAAAATAAAATATCCTTTCTAAATCAATTGTTAGATTAAAATCTAATTCGTATGCTTTATCAATTCTTTGAATTTTTTTATACTTTTCATTTTGATAATTTAGATTAAAAGATATTGAATCTATTACATTCAGCAGAAAATTTTATTAATATAAATAGGGGGCATACCCCTATTTTTCTTTTCTATTATGGTAATCTTATAAACAATTTTAAGATATTAAAAAAAACACCTCTAAACATATACACTACTATTCCTGCTATAAAACCAAAAATAAAAGTCTTAATATCTCCAAAAAATCCAAAAAACTTATTTTTAATTTTTTCTTTTCTATAATCACTTATAAGAATATCTTTTTTTTCAATTTCTAATTTATATTCTTCTATTTGTTTTTGTAGTTCCAAATTTTCTTTTTTCTTTTTTTCTAATTCTGCTACTAATGAATTTATGATTTGATTTTGCTTTATTAATCTTTCCTTTGCAAATTTTAGATTATTTAAAATACTATCATAATCTACATTCTCTTTTTTATTTTCAATAGACTGAATATTCTTATCTAAAATTTCTGCCGTTTTTTGAGATTCTATAACTTCCTGTTCTACTTCTAATTTAGATACTGGGATAGTCTGGCAAAAAAGAAAAAATAATATGATATATTGTATATTCTTTTTATTCAAAAATAACATAATGATCACCTGTCCTTTTATCGATTAAATCATCTAAATATATTAACAACTCTTCTATTGATATATCTTTCTTGTCTTTTTTTTACTTATCATATTTTATATTACAGTCGGATTAATTAAAATCTTATATCTATATTCTTTTGTTTCTAATTCATCTTCATAATCAATTAAATTTAAAGCACCATACAAATTAAGAAGCAAATCAACAACATCTTTACATTCTATTAAATATGAGAATTTTTCAATAAAATCTGCCTTAATATATAATCCTTGTTCATTTACTAAAAAATCATATAAACCATAACGTTCTATTCCCTCTAAATATTCTTCTTTTAATTGTTTTGCATATAATTCTCTTGCTCTTTCTAATATTTCATAATATTCATATTCTTCATAATCTTCTTCATCATCATAATCATCTTCATCATCTTTATCATCTTCATCATAATCATAGTTTTCATTATTATTTTTACCTTTTTCTGGCAACACTTCTTCTTTTGCTTGTTCTACTATATCAGAAGGAAAATCAGATAAATCATCATAATCATAAACAAATTGTACTAAATTATTAGCCAATATTCTAATATCCATACGTTCAACAACACCAAGAGATCTATATAATTTATTCAACGCTTCATCACTTAAAGAATATAATACTTCTTCTAAATTATCACAAACAATCCTTTCTAATTCTTCTTCAATAAATTTTTCTAATTCATCTTGATATTTGTATATATAAATAGTATTTTCATTTGGCAATTCCATTGTAGTATTTTTGTCCAAAGCATAACGAATCTCATCAGATAAATCTTCTAAATCATCTTCTTCTTCATTTACATATCCTTCTTTAATAAGTGTATTCAATATATCTTTTAAATCAACTTCTTTTTGTTCATTAAATATTTTTCTTTTCTTTTCCATAATCTTATTCTCCTTATAACAATGATATATTATAATTATATAGCAATTTTTTTAAATGAATTTTTGAAAATATTTTTCAATAATGGCATTTATGAAAATATTATCATATTGATTATTATATTTTGTATTTTCTGTTTTTAATATATGGATTGCTTTTTCAAAAGTTATATTGTCTAAAAAATTATCTATAACTTTTCTCCAATTAAAAATGTTTAAATCAATGTTATCATTCTCTAACCTGTAAATCTTATAGGTTTGAGTAGAAGTGTATATTAAATAAGGTATAATATTATGATATTTAATATCTAAAAACTGCTTATACATTAATACTTGTCTTGCATGATTTTCATTTATCATTGATATATTATTTAAATATTTATACTCAATTAAATAATACTGATCTTCTCTTTTTAGTATAAAATCTGGTAAAAAATAAAACTTTATATCATTGTTAATTGAATATGTATACTCTGTATTATATTCTATTAAATCAAATCCTGTAAAAAAATCCTTTAAATTTGGTATTACAATATTCAAATAATGATTATAATTTTCCAACTCTTTTACTCTGATAGAAAAATCATTTGCATCTATTAAATCATTTTCCATTTCTATTTCTTTGTCTATATTGATTTCCAACTCTGGATTAAATAAACGTAAAAATGTCTTTTCTGCTATCTTCCCAAATAACATTCTGTAATTGGAATACTTAATATCAAAAAGATACCTTAATATAAAAGAAACTCTATCATTACATAAAAGATTATATTTACTAACTGATATATACTCATCTTTAATTTTTTCTTTATTCTTATTAAAGAATTTTTCTAAATCATTTTGATTTATATGATCTAATATTTTTTTTACAACCTTATTTTCCATTGTTATTACTAAAATTATAGCAAAATAAAATCAAAATAAAACTTTTTGTGAAAGAAAATCTTGTATGTACACTTTGGCTCTATCAAAAAAAACTTTATTCTTTTCTATACCAATAAATTTTATAGTTTTATTTATTTTTAATGTATTATATATAAAACTCCCACTACCCATAAATAAGTCAATAACTATATCATTATTTTTAAATAAAGTTAAAACAAAAGGTTCTACCATCCAATCATATTTATAATTAGGATGTTCAATATTCTTATCTTTATTTCCTATTGGACCCTCAAAAACGTTTTTCATATAATTTTGTGAAATAAAATTTATTTTTCTAAAATTATTAGAAAACCATACTGATAATTCAAAACTTGATCTAAAATTATTCTTTCTAAAATGAGGTACAGGATTTGTTTTTATAAAAGCAAATAAGTTTTTTATTGTAAAATAATCTTTAATTAAATAATTAAAGTGTCCGATAAAAGCTCTATCTAAAAAATAAACATAATGATATTTTACTTTATTTTTTAATTCTAATGTTATATTCAAAAGCCAATTCCAATAATCATCTTGATTTTCCCAAAAATCTTGATATAAATAACCCCAATTATTTCTATTTGATATTATATTATTTCCCTTTTTAGAATACTTGGTTTCATCTGCGATATTATATGGCGGGTCTGTAATACAACAATCTATAATGTCATTATTGATTAAAGGTATGATTTCTTTACAATCTGCATTTATTAATAATACATTATCATTTAAAAAATGATCATAAGATTTTATTTTATCTACATCATTAAATACTTTTTCTATCCACATTAGTATATTCCATGATATAGTGTATATTAATTAAAGGTGGAGTCTTCTTGCTGAATTTTTGATAAAAGACCCCCAAAACGGGGGGTTTAGAAATTACATCTTTTGTAAACATCTTTTATATGTTTCTATCAATTCAGAATATTCATTAACCAACTTCTCATTTTTAATAGATGGAATAATTAGATCATCAAAATCATACAATTCTTTTTGAGACAAATCAATTTGTTTTGGTATCTCACTTGAAACAAAATTATATGTTCTCATATTTCCATTTTTAATGGAAGATATACTAATCATTTTGTTTGCTTCAAAACTATCGCATTCTAACATTATGAAATAGTCAACCAACGATGTATAAAAAAGCTCTGGAACACCTAAATCAAAATAGACACTATCATTTTCCCTTTGATATTTGGTGGTTAGTACTTGAATTGTATCTTCTTTTACATTATAAACATTAATTAGATACCTTTTTTGTGGTTTAAATTGTCTTGGGAATTTCATTTTTTCTGTTTTGTTCTCAATTATTCTTTTATATAGATATTTTAAATCTGGATCATTGGAATCCTTTATTGCATTTTTATATTTTCCCACATATCTATAAATGTTATAGAAAATATCATTCTGATCAATAGAACCATCTGTATTTTGATTGAATATAATTTTTCTAAAAAATCCAGAATCATTTAACAGTTCAGAAGTATATATCAACTTAATATCTGTCCCCATTTTTCTTACAGAAGAAGGATTCCCTAAAATAACTATTGGACCTACTTTCCCGTTTACGTGAATATTTAACCAATTAACATTTTGTAAATTTCTATATGTTTCATCTGTTGTATCCGATGCTGTTTTTCCCTTGTTTGCCAATATTTGTCTTTCTCTTAATAAACTCATACTTTTCTCCTTTTAATTTATTTTGGAGTCAAGCCATTAGGCTTTAATGACTCATTATTATAATTATATCAATATTTAAGTAGTCAATTAAAAAAAATACATATTTCTCAAAAATTTGTGAAAAAAAACTAAAAAAAGATAAAAATAAAAAAGAAAAATAGAATTAGAATATGGGAGTGTATATAAAAGGGGAAGGTAGGGAACCCTACCTTACAAAAAGAATATTATTTTAAAACATATCCTACATGTTTAAAATTTTTCTTAAATTCTCTATAGTTCTCTATCGTTGTTAAATAAAATAATGTTTTTCTTTCCATTCCTAATGATTTTAATTCTCTTTTTATGTATTGAATATCATCATAACCATCTGTTATGATTATAAAAAGATCAGCATTTCTTAAAACACTTATATCTGAATTTTTATCTTTTATTTTACTTAAGATAGTACCAAGATCAGTACCACCAGACAATTTTCTCGGCGCTTCAATAAATTTTTCTGAACTTATTTTTTCTATACTATATCCTTCTTTCCCAGCAGAATATCTCACATAATATAGATCAATTAAATAATCTTTTATATCCCTTAAAGCATCTTTCACCCTTGCTATTTCTACATCCTCCATTGAACCAGATTCATCTACAAAAACAGCAAGTCTAACACCTTTATTAGGACTACTTACCTTCTTTCTTTTTAAATATTCTGATCCTATCCTTGTACTAATAGGTCTATTATAACTTTTTTCACCCTGTAACATTCCAAAATAATCACTTATAAAATTTCTTAAAGTTTCTCTAACACCCTTTACTCTATCTTGTGCTTTTACTCTTTGCATTTTTTCATATACATCTTGTAATAAGGTACATTCTGATAAACCTCTATCTTTTTTAGACAATTTTCTTAATTGATCTAATTCTTCACCACAAGCCTTTTGTATTAAATCCCTAATTTCATTTTCATTTACAGGATCTGTAAAATGTTCATCCATAGAAATTAAATTTCCATAATCATCTACGATATCGTCATATTTCTTTTTCATATCTTCTATTTTATCTTGAAAAGTTTTTCTTGCTTGATCATTCATTTTTTCTGCCATTTCTTTAATGGCATCTTTTATTTTTTTAATCTTTTCTTCTGCTGTCATATTACCAGAACCAGATTGTTGCTTGTTAGAAGTGCCACTTGAACTACTACCAACACCATCATCAGAACTGCTTATGCTACCATCAAAATCACCACTAACAGAATCACTACCAGAACCACCACCTTGCTGTTGCTGTTGCTGTTGTTGATTTTTTAAATTTTTAAATGCTTCTGCAAACTTTTTCAATAAATATTCAAATACTTTTTCTTCTGACAATAAATCTTCTTTTCTTAAATCTAACTTTATCTTTGCTCCAAAATGACTAATTTCTGAATCAGCAAAAATAGGAGCTATTAAACTATCTACAGGAGGTAATTGATGCTTTCCTAAACCTTCATTAATTATTATATCACAAGCAATATTCCATATATGTTGTGCTGTACTATAATCTATATAATCTTTATATTTTTCCCATATTTGATATGCTTCATCTGTTAAATCCACAAACCTCGCATGATGTAAATATAAGATATGCATCAATTCATGCTTTATAATTCCAAAAATCCTTTTAAATTCTAATTTTCCTAATTCATACATTTTTTTGAGATACAATGTAAATACTATTCCAATATAAAACTCAACTTTACCACCTAAAACTCTTACCCCCATTGTGAAACTTGGATTCTTATTATAATGATAAACTATATTAGTTCTACTAAAAAATGCACTATAAAAATTATTAATTAAAGCATTTTCAAATTCTTCTTCATCTAAATTTACCAATTCCAATAATGTAGTATATCTCTCTATAAATTCACCCAGAACTTTATTAAAAAATTTCTTTGCTTCTAAATATGCCCTTTCGGGGTCTTCATAGAAATAACCAATTGTATCTCTCCATAATTGCAATTCTTCTACAATCTTTTCATTTGTTTGTACGTTTTCATCTAATCGTTCTTTTACATTTACATTTCTTAATGTTCTATATAATTGTAGTCTTTTCCTTGTAACCCTATAACCATATTTGCCCTTATTGTCTAATAGTAATGATTGTACTTGTTTCATGTTTTTTATCCTTAATATATTATATAATAATATAAATTATGGCACAAAAGTTTCATTTTTTTGTTTTTTCCCTGCCATTCTATAAAAATTTTTGTTTTATTTAATAAAATATATAGTGTATAATTACGTTAAGAATTCATTTATAATCTTAACAACTTTATCTCTTTTAACTTCTGTACATTGAAAAAACTCATATTCACTTATGGAATTTTTATAATAAATATTTAAAACATCTCCTTCTACAGAAATGTCATACTTTAATTTATGTACTTCTATATCAAATATGAAATCCTTGCTTTCATTTTTACGCTCTGGAATTTTTATAAGAAAAAACCTAATTTTATCTGTTTCCTGTCTTTTTTTATCAAAAATATAATAATGATAAGAAAAATAATCTTTATCAAATCCAAGATTCAAGAACAATGATTCTTTAAGTATTGAAGTTTTTCCTAAAATATTTATTGTATCCAAAACAATCGATAAAGAATCATAATAATCTTTATTTTCATTACAAAATCCTTCTTCTTTTAATTCATTAACATAATTTTCTAATGTTTTATAATATTCTTTATCAAAACCAACAAATCCATCATAAGTGGGAGTCAAGATAGAAATACCATTTTTATCATCAAAATAAAAAGTTCTAATAACAGGCTTATCTTCTTCTGAATTTATAAAGTAAATATTAGGATTTAAATTGTCTTTTTTACTACTCCAATCCATTTTATTTTCAATAAAAAACCAATTTTCACTATTAATTGTATCATACAAAACCTGCAATTTATCTTTGTTCTCTTTATATTTTTTATTTCCCATTTCATAAATATTTATAATTTTTTCCATTTTCCCTGATCTACCACTATAATTGTAGTGTATTTTTTTTATTCTACTAAAATTTTTATTCATATAATTTTCCTTTTTCTTTTTCTATTTTCTCTAATGAATTATTGTCTGCTATATAATCATAAAAGTTTACAATTTTTATATTATTTCCAAAAAAAGAAGATATAACACTTTTACTTAAATCATCTTCAAGTATTATTATATAATCATTCACTTTTAATATTCCATTTTTGTTTTAATCTCTAATCAATAGATAATCTATCTATAAAATCTCTTTTAGTCATTATAACGCCAGATGCGTGTTCATGACCACCACCACCTAATTTTTTTGCAATTTCTAAAGCCGTAAAATTACTTTCAGGAGTGCTTCTAAATGAAATTTTTATTTTATCTCTTGAAACACTATATATACCAACAGGTTCTTTATATAAATCAGATAACATATTACCTAATTCAGATGGATATACACTTGAATTGAATACTTTTACATTACCTATTTCATCATCTACATATAATTCATTATAATCTTCTTTCATTCTATCAAAAATATTCTGTATCTGCCTTGTAGTATGCGTTGTAACTACTTTGTATTTAGATAAAATCTCTTTTGCATTTACTTTATTCATCAAAACCCATAGTTGATAAGGTTTATTCAAGTATTTAGTAAAAAGATATTCTGTTAAAGTTTTTGTAAATCTACCAAATTCCCATTTCCATATATCCCTATCTTGTATGTATTTTATATATTCATATACCTGCGGATTATATATCTCTAAAAAATCATAAGTTAAACCTGCACCACTTCTGTTTATATCATAATAATATACAAAATTATCATATTCTTTTCCCAATTCTGATAGCACACTTTGAATGCCTTTATGATGATCTATTGTTATGATTTTTAAATCATTACTTAAATTTAATATATATTGATAATCTTCTTTTTTTAATGAAAAATCTACTACATATATTTTATTTATTTCATCTATCACATTCAATAAAAACTTGTACAATTCTTCTGATTGATAGTTGTATGCCAGTGGTAAAAAATATATATCATTAGGATTATAAACGTCAAAAAATAAAGATGCACTTGCCGTTCCATCTAAACAATTCTTATGATAAATTACTACTATCTTATCCATTCTGTCATCACTTTAATTTTTTATTAACCCCAACTACTTGGTTTTCACCAAGATACTTTTTGCGTATATTTATAGCTCCAACTGCATCTCTATGATACTTGAATCCACATAAGATAAGTATAACATAAGTCAGTGGCTTGCGGACGCTATAATTTTGTCAATTTTCTGAAATAAGGTACTATTTCCTTATAAAGTATATATTATTTAGAACAAATCCAATGCAAAAGTTCTTCCTGTGGATTCTAATTTATATACCAATGTGAATTCTAATTTGCCATCATCACTTATTCTTATTTCCGCTAATTTTTCATCTCTGAACAAACATTCACCAGTTGTTGTTATTAAATAACCAGCAAGAGAATTATCTTTTGTTTCTTCCACTACTTGAAAACTAATCCCTTCCGCAATTTTATGAAAACAAGAATTTGGTATATTCCTAAATCCTTCTTTTATATATGCTTTTAATTTAAGAAGCATTTTTTCTATATTTTCACT
>Ga0308395_1002585_pt1 | contig 10183 bp, 6 predicted proteins | sample Hotspr20SampleP4_FD_202097 | JGI IMG/M metagenome (GOLD analysis project Ga0308395, IMG submission 202097) | Hot spring phototrophic mat microbial communities from Mushroom Spring, Yellowstone National Park, Wyoming, United States - 20050930_P4 ...
TGAACTTCGCTGCTACCGGCATGGCCATTTATCTGATCTTCGGCCCTTGGAAGCGTCCCGGGGTGGCCTCGCTGAGCGGCACGCAGCCTTTCGATGAGTCGCTTTGGTTGGGCACCTTCGGCCAGACCGAGGCCACGCCGGTTGGGCTGGGATTGGCGCTGCTTGCGCTAGCGGTCACAATCGTTGTCATGCGCAACACGCACTTCGGCTTGCGCCTGCGAGCGGTGGGCAAGAATCCTTACGCCGCCCACGTGCTGGGCGTCCCAGCGCGCCGGCAGTTGCTCAGCGCCTTTCTGGTCTGTGGGGTGTTCGCCGGCCTGGCTGGGGCGATCCAGGTCGTCGGCGTCTTCCACCGCCTGATCCCCAGCATCTCCAGCAACCTCGGCTTTCTGGGCCTGTTGGTGGTGATGCTGGTGAACTTTGACCCGCTCTGGGTGTTGCCAGTGGCTATCTTCTTCAGCGCTCTGAACGTCGGCGGCTTGCAACTACCGCTCTCGCTGGGCCTGGAGTCGTCGCTCTCCGGCGTGATTCAGGGCCTGTTGGTGCTGTTTGCGCTCATCGGGCGCGGCTTGGCGCAGCGCTACGCGGGTTAGCATGGACTCAACACAGCTGCTCATCATCCTGGCGACTGCTATCGCCACCGCCACGCCGCTGATCTTCGCCTGTCTAGGTGAAACGCTCACCGAGCGCGCTGGTGTGATCAACCTCTCTGCCGAGGGCACGGTGATGCTGGGCGCAATGGTTGGATTCGTCGTTGCCAAGACGACGGAGAACGTCTGGTTGGGATTCGCTGGCGCAGCAATCGTAGGCGTATTGGTGGCGCTGGTCGTCGCGTTCGGGGCGATCACGCTGCGCCAGTCGCAGATTGCCATTGGATTTGTCCTGGCGCTGCTGTGCAGCGACCTGTCGTCATACCTGGGCAACCCCTACGTGCGCATCCCAGGGCCAACCGTGCCGCCGGCTTTCCCGATCCCGATCTTGGAGGCTATACCGGTGCTCGGTCCGCTCTTCTTCCGCCAGGGCGACGTGCTCGTTTACGCCAGTTACGCCCTAATCGCGGGCATGTGGTTCTACTTCTACCGCACGCGGGCCGGGCTTACGCTCCGCGCGATCGGCGAACAGCCAGCCGCCGCCTTCGTCCGCGGCCACAATGTGATCGGCTTGCGCTATGCATATACCCTGATCGGTGGAGCACTGATGGGCATCGCTGGCGCGGCATTCTCGCTGGACTTCAAAGCCGGCTGGAGCCACCGCCACACGGCCGGCTATGGCTGGATCGCGCTGGCGATCGTCATCTTCGGCGGGTGGAATCCGCTGCGCGTCGCCTTCGGCGCATACCTCTTTGGCGTGTTGCAGTCGCTGGCGAGTGTGGCCCAAAGCAGCATCCAGGATGTCCCTACCCAGGTCTTCACCGTTGCGCCGTTTATCTTAATGATCCTCGTGCTGGTGCTCACCTCAGCCGGCTGGCTCGACCGGCTGCTGAGCTATTTGCCGGTCAACGCGCGTCGGACGTTGGCTCGGACGCTGCGGACATCGCCTCCCGCTGCGCTGGGCCGGCCCTTCGAGCAGGACTAAGCGCCTGCCAGAGCGCATAGGCCAACTCGCCGAAGCGCGGGTCGCGCTTCAACTGTATTGGATCGCGCGGGCGGGGAAAGGGCACGCGCAACTCCTGAACGATCTGCCCGGGTGCGGACGACATGACCAGCACGCGGTCACCCAGGGCAAGCGCTTCGTCGATCGCATGCGTCACGAAGACGATCGTCTTCCGCTGGGTGAGCGCATCCGCGCGCTGTGGCCCTTCCCAGAGCCTGAGCAGCTCGTGTTGCAGCGCCACGCGCGTTTGCTCATCCAGCGCGCCGAATGGCTCGTCCATAAGCAAGACTGCTGGATCGCCGACCCAAGCGCGCGCCAGCGCTACCCGCTGCTTCATCCCGCCGGAGAGCTGGTAAGGATATGCTTCGGCGAAGCTGGATAGCCCCACCAACGCGAGCTGGTGATTCACCGCCAGCTCGCGTTCACGCTCGGGCCATCCGCGCAGCTTGAGCGGATACTCGACATTGCCGTATACGGTCAGCCAAGGAAAGGTGGAATCCCCCTGAAAAACCAGCACAGGCTGTTGCGCGCTGACCTCCAGGCTTCCACTGCTGGGTTGATCCAGTCCGGCGATCAGGCGCAGCAGGGTGCTCTTGCCACAGCCGCTGGGGCCGACGACGCACACGAACTCACCGCTGGCCACGTGTAGATCGAGCGGACCCAGGGCGCGGATGGTGCTTCCATCCGGCCCTGGGTAGGTCTTCACGAGCTGGCGCGCGATGATCATTAGCCTAATCAGCCGCCACCGGGCCGCCCAGCGCCTTCAGCGCTTCTTCTACGTAGCGCGTGTTAACGAAGCGCGCCATGTCCAGGTCTTGCGCGTAGTTCAGCAGGCCCTGTTTGCGATAGAAGCGCTGCAAAGTCTGGATGTCGTCCATAGAGACCGTCCCGTTGGGGTCGAAGTGCGGCCGGCGCGCACGCTGAATGACGTCGGGAGCGACCTTGGTGTATTTGGCAATCGCTGCCACGTTGGCCTCCTCGAAATAACGCTCCCCTTGCAGGTCGCGCGCACCACGCAGGTAGGCCTTGATGAAACGCATAGCCAGATCGGGGTTAGCAGTCACCCACTCCTTGTTGAAGTAGAGGTAGGTCGGCTTGAAGCCGTTCACAAAGTCCTCGCTCAGACGCACAATCAGGCCCTTGTCCTCAGCGGCTGTGGCGAACGGCTCGCTGAGGATCGCGCCGTCGAGCGACCCGCTTTCCAGCGCTGGCGCGATCTGGGGGAAGGGCAGGCCTATCACCTCCACCTCAGTGATGTCCACGCCACCCTGGCGCAGCGCCTCGGACAGCCACCACTCAGTGGCAGTGCCGCGGTTGTTCGTCGCCACCTTTTTGCCCTTCAGGTCGCTCATCTTGGTCAGTTCGCCATTTTCGTAGCGCTTCTTGCTCACGACGAACGGGCTGGCCAGCGGCGGGCGCTCGGTGTGCAGCGAGGCCGCGATCTCGAACTCGATGCCGCGCGCCACCGCATTCAGCATGTTGGCAGAGATGCCTCCGGCCACGGCGTCGAAGTTGCCGGCTGCCACTTGCACAACGGCGTCCGAGCCGCCATCAACGGGCAAGAACGTTACCGTGAGCCCTTCCTCGGCGAAGTAGCCCTTCTCCGTCGCCACATACACCGGCGCGTTGATCACATTGGGCACGAAGCCAAACCGCACCGTCTTCAGCGCCGGCGATTGAGGGGATGCCGGCGCTGTCGGCTGAGCGACAGGCGGCGCGGCACACGCAGACAACAACACCACCAAACCAATGCCAAGTCCGACCATGCGACTATGCTTCATCATGACACTCCTTCTACCCTAATCAAGAAGCTTATTACCTAGCTAGAATACAATCAGCGACTAAAGAAAGGATGAGTAGCTCATCTGCGCAACAGCACCGCGAGATCGCCGCCCGTCAAGGGCCGGCGCGCGTCGCGATTGTCACTGTTAGCGACACGCGCACCCGCGAGAACGACACTGGCGGGGATTTGATTGAGAATCGGGTGACCGTCGCTGGCCACAAGGTGGTCTTTCGCACCATCGTGAAAGATGAACCAGCCCAGATCGGCGCGCTGCTAGATCAGATTGTTAACGAGACCGACGCGCGCGTGATCCTCTTCACCGGCGGCACTGGCATCGCTCCCCGCGACACCACCTACGACGTGCTGGCTGGCAAACTGGAGAAGGTGATGCCCGGCTTCGGCGAGTTGTTCCGCATGCTGAGCTACCAGGAAGTGGGCGCAGCCGCGATGCTCTCACGAGCGGTCGCCGGCACCTATCGCGGCCGCGTCGTCATCGCCATGCCCGGCTCGCCGAACGCCGTCCAAGTAGCGATGGACAAACTGATCATGCCAGAGATCCAGCATCTGGCCTGGGAAGTGGCGAGATAAAAATAAAGAGGCCTAGCAAATTGGCCCCTTTTGATAGCTACCTTCGGGAGTCGAACCCGAAACCCATCGCTTACGAAGCGATTGCTCTGCCGATTGAGCTAAGGTAGCGCTAGCTACTAAATGATATCCGTTCTTCGTCTGGCTGTCAAGGGTGCATTCACAACCAGGGGCAAAACCTTGGGTTGGGCGACGGCAGTGCCGTCGCCAGATTTGCCTTCGCTGGCAGCATAGCTTGTGGAAGATGCCCCTATTGGTGAACGCACCCCCCTATTGGTGAATGCACGCCCGGGTGCATTCACAGCCAGGGGCAAGGCTGATTCTCACGCGGAGAACGCGGAGAAACGCGGAATGTTTTCATAGAAAGCGCAGCATCCCTGCCGGCATCTTCCGCTGCCTAGAAGCAGCACTTCCAGAAAATCACGTTGCCCCTATTGGTGAATGCACTCGCACGCCCGCGCCTTGTGCTGCTGCGCTATAATGCAAAGGTCATCAGCTTTCAAACCACCCTTAGGCAGAGGCGCGGATGTGACGCTCATTCGCGCCGTTCGATCGTTTACAGAACTGGTAACTAGCAATGGAAGTGGAACTCAGAAGCCTAAAGGCGTTGCGCATCAGCCTGGCATCCCCCGAGCAGATCCGATCTTGGTCATACGGCGAGGTCACCAAGCCAGAGACGATCAACTATCGCCGCCTGCGGCCGGAGAAGGACGGCCTGTTTGACGAAGCGATCTTCGGCCCTACTCGCGACTATCAATGCTACTGCGGCAAATACAAGGCCGCTAAGTACAAGGGCATTATCTGCGAGAAGTGCGGCGTGGAAGTCACCAAAGCCAGCGTGCGGCGCGAGCGCATGGGCCACATCACCCTAGCCGCGCCAGTGGCTCACGTGTGGTACACCCGCCGTGTACCCAGCTTTCTGGGCACGCTATTGGACATCAGCCGGCGCAACATGGATCGCGTGCTGTACTTTGCCCAGTATGTCGTCACTTACGTGGACGAGGAGGCGCGCCAGCGCGCCTTGCGCCGGCTGCAAGAAGATCACGAGCGGCGCATCGCGGAACTGGAATCCAAGGTGCGCGCCCAGGAGAGCAGCGCCAGCGGCCGATTGCTCAAACAACTGGTCAAGCTCCAGCAAACCTTGGACGAGCTGAACCAGAAATACGACGACCTGCTCCAAGAAGAGACCGAGGCGCTGATGAAGGTCGCGCGCCGCGTCCAGCGCGAGATCGAGGCCAAAACCAACAAGACCATCCGCGCGCCGATCGTCTTCGAGCTGACGGAGAGCGCACTGATTCAGCCCACGGCGACGGTCATCGTCCAGGAAGGCGAGACCGTAGACCGCATCCACCTCACCGCGCTCAGCCGCGTTGTCAAAGAGCACCTGGACGCCCTAGAGAACCGAGTCAACGAAGAGCGCGAGCGCGAGACGAGCAAGATCAAGGGTGAGATCGCTATCTTGCAGGGCAAGGTAGACGACGAAGCGCGTCAGCTCAGCGAGCGCCTGGCCGAAGAGATCCAGCAGCTCACCGCCCGCTACGCTGCCGACAAGGAAGACTTGGAGAACCTGGCAATTTGCCAGTTTATGCCCGAGAGCCGCGTCCGCGACCTTAAGACGAAATTCGGCCAGGTCTTTAAGGCCGATATGGGCGCCGAAGCGTTCTATGAAATCCTGCGCCGCATGGACCTGGACCAGATGGCCAAGGAGCTTTGGCGCGAGGTGCGCCACTCGCTCAGCAAAGTCAAGAAGAAGAAGGCCATCAAGCGCTTGCGCATCGTCGAGGCGCTGCGCAAGAGCAACAACCGGCCAGAGTGGATGATCCTCACTGTGCTGCCGGTCATCCCGCCCGACCTGCGCCCGATGGTCCAGCTCGACGGCGGGCGCTTCGCCACCTCGGACCTGAACGACCTGTATCGGCGCGTGATCAACCGCAATAATCGCCTGAAGCGGCTGCTCGAACTCGGCGCACCCGACGTGATCGTGCGCAACGAGAAGCGCATGCTCCAAGAGGCGGTCGATTCGCTCATTGACAATAGCCAGCGTGGCAAGGCGCTCAGCCGGCGCGGCCGGCGTGAGCTGAAATCGCTCAGCGACATGCTGAAGGGCAAGAAAGGCCGCTTCCGCCGCAACCTGCTGGGCAAGCGTGTGGACTACTCCGGCCGCTCGGTGATCGTCGTCGGGCCGACGCTCAAGCTCCATCAGTGCGGTTTGCCGAAGACGATGGCCCTTGAGCTGTTCAAACCCTTCGTCATCCAAAAGCTGGTGGAATTGAACTACGCCAACAACCTGAAAGGCGCCAAACGCCTGATCGAGCGGGAGCGGCCAGAGGTGTGGGAGGTGCTGGAGGAGGTGATCAAGACGCGCCCGGTCCTGCTCAACCGCGCCCCTACCCTCCACCGCCTGGGCATTCAGGCCTTTGAGCCCGTCTTGGTGGAAGGCAAGGCGATTCAGCTCCACCCGCTGGTGTGCCAAGCCTTCAATGCCGACTTCGACGGCGACCAGATGGCGGTGCACGTGCCGCTCAGCGGCATGGCCGTCGAGGAAGCCCGCAAGCTGATGCTGAGCACCAACAACCTGCTCAAGCCCAGCGACGGCGAGCCGATCGTCGGCCCAACCAAGGACATGGTGCTTGGTGTGTATTACCTCACCCTCCTGGATCCGCAGCCTCGCAAAGGGGATGGGCGCGCCTTCTACAGCATTGATGAGGTCGAGATGGCCTACGAGCTGGGCCAGGTGCACATCCACGCCAAGATTAAGCTGCTGACCGACACGTACTTTGATGACGACGGCAAGCGCTATGCGGATGGGGCGCCGCGCCGCCGGCTGATCGACACCACCGTCGGGCGGGCGCTCTTCAACCAGATTGTGCCGGCTGAGATGCGCTTCGTCAACCGCGTGCTCGACAAAGGCGACGTGCAGCGCCTAGTGAACCAGACCTACCAGGTGCTCGGCGGCGACCGACAGGCCGAGGTGGTGGCCTTCGTGGACGACATCAAGGACATCGGCTTCAAATACGCCACGCGCTCCGGCGTCAGCATCGCCATCAGCGACATCGTCGTGCCGAGCGAGAAAGCTGCGATCCTCACTGCTGCCGACGCAAAAGTCCAGGAAGTGGAGCGCCAATTCCGGCGCGGCCTGTTCACCGAAGAGGAGCGCGAGGCGCGGACGATCGAGATCTGGACCGAGGCTAAGGACGCCATCGCTAACGCCGTCAAGAAGTCCATGGACCCGGTCGGCAACCTCAGCCTGATGGCGACCTCCGGCGCCACCAAGGGCGGCTTCATCCCGATCACGCAGCTCGCCGGCATGCGCGGCATGATGGCCGACCCATCCGGGCGCATCATCGCCCTGCCGATTCGCTCCAACTTCCGCGAGGGGCTGGACAATCTGGAATTCTTCATCAGCACGCACGGCCAGCGCAAGGGGCTGGCCGACACCGCGATGCGCACGGCCGACGCCGGCTACCTCACCCGCCGCCTGGTGGACGTCGCACAGGACGTGATCATTAACGCCAGCGACTGCGGCACGCAGGCTGGGATCTGGATCCGCGCCAGCGACGACGTCGGCGGCCAGAAGCTGCGCGACCGCATCCTCGGCCGCATGGCCGCAGCCGACGTCGTCCACCCCAAGACCGGCGAGGTCCTCTGCAAGCGCAACGAGATGCTCGACGAGCGCGTCGTCGCAGCCATCGAGGCCGCTGGAATCACGGAGGTCTACGTCCGCTCGCCGCTCACCTGCGAGCTGGAGCACGGCATCTGCCAGATGTGCTACGGCCGTGACCTCGGCCGCGGCAGGCTGGTCGCCGTTGGCGCTGCCGTTGGGATCATCGCCTCCCAGTCGATTGGCGAGCCGGGCACCCAGCTCACGCTGCGCACCTTCCACACCGGCGGCGTGGCCACTGGCAGCGACATCACGCAGGGCTTGCCGCGCGTCGAGGAGCTGCTGGAGGCGCGCAAGAAGCCCAAGGCCGAGGCGATCGTCGCCGACATCACCGGCCGCGTGCACATTGACCGTTCCGAGCGCGACCGCCGGCGCGTGGTGATCACCAACACACAAATCCAACGCGACGTATACAACATCCCCGGCAACTGGTCGGTGAAGGTGCAGGACGGCGACGAGATCAAGGACAAGGCGCTGATCGCCTCGCGCGGCGACCAGGAGATGCGCGCCGAACACGGCGGGCGCGTGGTGCGCGATGGCATGACGGTGACCGTGGTCTACGAGAAGAAGGACGAAGTCGAATACGATTTGCCGCCTACGGCGCGCCTGCTGGTCGGCGAAGGTCAGGAGGTGCAGGCCGGCGATCCGATCACCGAAGGGACGAAGAACCCGCACATGATCCTCAAGGTGCTGGGGCGCGAGGCCTGCCAGATGTATCTGCTGAGCGAGGTGCAGAAGGTCTATCGCTCGCAGGGCGTGAACATCAACGACAAGCACTTCGAGATCATCATCCGCAAGATGACCAATCGCGTCCAGATCACCTCGCCTGGCGACAGCGATTACCTGCCCGGCGACATGATCAACCGCCAGGAGCTCGCGCGCGTAAACGAGAAGCTGGTGGCCGAGGGCAAGAAGCCGGCCATCGGCACGCCGGTGCTGCTCGGCATCTCCAAGGCTGCGCTGGCCACCGAGTCGTTCCTCTCGGCAGCCTCATTCCAGCACACCATCCGCGTGCTGGCCGCGGCTGCCATTGAGGGCCGGCGCGATGCGCTGCTCGGCCTTAAGGAGAATGTGATCATCGGCAAGCTCATCCCCGCCGGCACGGGCTTCGACCCCAACATGGTCCAGGAATACGAGGGCGTCTCGCTACTGAAGGCTGAACCCGCCAAGCCCACGCTGACGCAGCAGGCGGAGATGGCGCTGCTCGGCATCGGCGAGGAAGAGCCAGGCACGACCGAAGAAGGCCCAATCTCGCTGGAGGAGTTCCTCTCCGGCAACAAGGAAGAGGATCAACAGACGTAAACAAAGCAAGACGCCGGGGATTTCTTCAAAGGGACAACCTGCTGGGTTGTCCCTTTTGTTTTGTCGCCGGCGCAGGCAACCGAAGGCTAAAGGATGACTTTGCCGAACAGCGACTCAGCCAGCGCGACCGCCAATTGCGCTGTGCGGTTGCGCTCGTCCAACACCGGGTTCACCTCCACGATGTCCAGCGAGCGGACCTTGCCGCTGTCGTGGAGGATCTCCATCAGCAGATGCGCCTCGCGGTAGGTCAACCCGCCGGCGACGGGCGTGCCCACCCCGGGCGCTTCGGCCGGATCGAGCACGTCCATATCCAGGCTGACGTGGATGCGCCGACAGCCGGCCAGACAAGCCAGCGCCTCGCGGGCGACGGCGGCCATCCCGCGCTCGTCCACGTCGCGCATGGTGAAGGTGCGCACGCCATGCGCGCGCAGCGCGAGCCGCTCCGGCGGGTCAAGGTCGCGCACACCAATGAGCACAGCGTGATCCGGCCTGAGCTTAGCCCCAGGCTGGCCCACGTGGACCAGCGCCGGTGCGCCCAGCCCCATCAGCGCGGCCAGCGCCATGCCATGCACGTTGCCGCTGGGGGTGGTCTCCGGCGTGTTGAAGTCGCCGTGCGCGTCAACCCACAGCACGCCCAGCGCTTCCTCGCTGGCGGCGAGGGCCGCGACGCTGCCAACGCTCAGCGCGTGGTCGCCGCCCAAGAAGATCGCGCTCGCGTCACGCAGGTCAATCGCAGTGATTCGGTCGTAGAGCTCACGGCAGGCAGCGGCGATGCTGCCCAGGTGGCGAGCCTTGTCTGATTCAGGGGGGACGCGCTCCGGCAGCGGCACAGGGACGTTGCCCAGGTCATTCACCTGATAGCCCAAGGCGCGCAGCGCCCCGTGCAAGCCGGCATAGCGGATGACGCTTGGCCCCATGTCTACCCCGCGCCGCTGTTGGCCCAGGTCCATTGGCACGCCGATGATGTGGATGCGTCGTGGCTCATCCATCGGCCTAATTTTGCCCCAGCCAACCATCCAACACAACACGCGCGTTCACGGTCATGCGCCCTACGCAATACGCTCTACGCAATACACGCTATGCATCACCCCCACCCCAGCAACTGATTTACACTTCACCACAGCGGATGCACATCTCGGCGCTGGACTACGACCTGCCGCCCGAGCTGATCGCCCAGCAGCCGGCCGAACCGCGCGACGCCGCGCGCCTGCTGGTGTGCGACCGCGCAACGCGCAGCCAGGCCCATTGCCGCTTCCGCG
>Ga0308395_1002590_pt1 | contig 10171 bp, 10 predicted proteins | sample Hotspr20SampleP4_FD_202097 | JGI IMG/M metagenome (GOLD analysis project Ga0308395, IMG submission 202097) | Hot spring phototrophic mat microbial communities from Mushroom Spring, Yellowstone National Park, Wyoming, United States - 20050930_P4 ...
CGCCCCACCTACGGCAGGGTACAAAGGAACAGCTCGCACTGGGGTTTGATGAGTGAGGCTACCCTGTGGCAACTTCTCTGCGAAAACTCATGGGGGCGCACAGAGGCACGCACTCTGCAGCACCCTCTGCTTCCCCACGCCCGCAGGGGGCTTGGGCGTAAGGAGCAGCACCCGCTGCCGAAGTCGAACAGCACGGTCTGAAGACACCTGCCGCGTGACCCTTTTTCGCCAGAGTGAATGGCGGGGCGCGGCGACCGCGCCCCCGATTAGGCTCACTCAAACACAAACAGCAGGTACTGCGCGACGCCGATGTCGCCTTCAATCTGCAGCTCGCCTGTGTTGTAGGCGTCCAGCGGGTCGCGCTTGCCTGTGATAATCGCGACGAAGACCTGCGCAGGCGCTTTGATCGTCACGGCTGCCTCGGATGGACTGCCCTCGCGGCTGAGAGTCGCCTTGCCGTCCGCAATCCGCAAATAAAACTCGCCCGCGCCCTCCAGCACGAGGCGGTAGGTCGCCTTGAAGTTGCCCGCGCGGTCAGGGCGGAACCGCTGCAGGTACTTCTCCAGCTCCTGCTCGACGGGCGACTTCTCGGCGGGCGCGGCGGCGACAGGAGTCGTCGTGCGGGGGGTCAACCGCGCCATCATCTGACGCGCCGCCTGCACCATCTCGTGCCCAATCTCCGAACCGACCGACATGCTGCGCTCGTAGCTATAGATGTCCAGATAGTAGTCTGGCGGGGCAAGGATGTAGCCCAGCTCATCGTTTGCCAGCCCAAACAGGAACACGGGGTCGCCGAACATCGCAAATCGCCGTTTCAGGAAGATGCCGATATTGGGCTGCACCTCGCCAGGCATCGTGAACATCACGGCGTCGCCCAAGCGAATAAAGTGCGACTCGGTGGTTACCTTGCCGTCCGCTAACGAGGGACCCGCGGGGATGACACCTGCTGCCAGCGCGAGTTTGAACCGCTCGTTTTCCAGCGGCACGGTGTAGGTCATCTCGATATGTTGCAGCGTGACGGCATCGGTGAAGGCTACTTTAGCAATAGCTTCCAGCGCGCGGTTGGCGATGGTCGTGCCGAATCGCTCGGCGCGTGCCCAGTCGCGTCCCTCGGGCGCGTTCGGGTCGCCAGGCGCGGGTGAAATCATCCCGCCCAGCGCGCCGTTCGCGAAAATCGCCACCCCGCCCACCGCGCGCTCCACCGTCTGGTAGTACCAGTGGCAGAAGTCGCTGGTCAGCTGGTCGTTGTTCAGCACCTCGGGATGGCAGGCGAAGTTGGTCAGCGTGGCGATGACCTTGCCGTCCGCCTTGCTGCGGAACTGCATCACCGCCGCTTCGGTGTCCAGAATCTGCTCGATGCGGTAGTTTTTGGCGACGCCTTCGATGGTGGTCTTCGCGAAGCCCACAAGCGCGGGTTGGAGTTTACTCGCTGCCTCGTCGACGGTCTTCGCGACGGTCTCGATGACGAAGTTCACATACTCGTTGTCGCGTCCCGACTGTGTGGGGGTTGGTCCCCACAGCCCGATGGTGTCGGGCGCGGAATGCACATGCGTACACAGCACCATCACGCGGTTGGGAGGTACGGATTTGACCTGCTGGCGGATGCGTTGCACATCGTCGCGCAGCAGCCCCAGCAGGTCGCACACGACGATGGCGACTCGCTCGTTGCCCACCTGCACCACGACCGCGCGCGCCCAAATATCGTCGTGGACGCCGCCTGTGTTCGGGCGGTTCGGCGAATAGCCCGCCAGAAACACCTGCTTAGTGGGAGTAATCTTGTTGGTGGCAGCGCCCGCTTGCAGCCCTTGCGCCCAACCCACGATGATCAGCGCAAAACTCAGCGTCGTTGCGAGTAGTCTCATAAGTTCACCTCCAGTCCGGACGGTAGTTCGATACTGGAGGTGGGATTCCTGCAAATGCCTATATGCTATGACCTAAGCGCCTGCCACTAAGTGCCGAGAGCCTCTTGCCCCCACCCCAACCCTCCCCGCACGCGGGGAGGGAGTCGCAGTCCCTCCCCCGTGTACGGGGGAGGTTAGGAGGGGGGCAGCAGCGCACTAGTGCTTTAAGTCAGGCATTATCGGCTCACGACGCGCCAGAAGTCGCCGTGCCGCTTGACGGTGTAGTTCGAGCCGATGAGGAGCTTCTGCAGCGCGTCTTCGAGCGTGGCGTCCTGCACATCCAGCACGACCAGCGGCTCTTCGCCGTTGGGGACCCACTCAATCGGCGTCTGGTACGCGCTGGCGAGTTGGCGTAGCGCGTCACCGAGTTTCGCTTGCAGGCGCAGGCTCGCCAGTTTCGCTTGCGGGTAGCCCGCAGGCACATACAGCACGCGCGATTGACCCTCCAGTGTCCAGCGCAGGGTCAGCACGCGCTCGCCCGAAGTGTGCAGCAGCGTCTGCAAGGGGATTTCGACGGTCTTGCCAGGCTGCAGGCGTCCGCTCCAGACCACGATTGGCTCGGTCTTCGCGTCACCTTCGGGTGCGTAGCGCAGTTCAGCGGTTGCCTCGCGGTTCATGCGCGCCTCCAGCACGGGCACGCGCACACCGTCGGCGGTGGTGCGGTACTCCAGAAACACGCCCGCCTGCACGGGCTGCGGCGTCTGCACGGGTGGGTTGGGCTTTGCGCCGAAACCAAACGCGGCTTGCACGCCGTCCGATTGCGCGGCAAAAAAGCCCATCACAAATAGCCCTGCGGCGACCGCCGCCGCGCCTGCCCAGCGCCAGAGGGCGACGCGCCCCTGCGCTTCACGCGCGCGCGTGTTCGCCCGCACATGGGTCATAATCCGCGCGTGCAAATCGGCAGGCGGCGCGACTTCGGGCACTGCGCTCAGCCCGCGCCAAATGGCTTGCACAAACTGCGCCTCGCGCTGGCACGCCGCGCACCCGCGCACATGCGCCTCAACGCGCTCGCGCATCGCTTCGCTCAAAGACCCCTCACAATAGTCGTTCAGCAGGCTCTTCACCTGTTCACAGCGCATCGCTCGCCTCCTGTGGCACTCCAGTTGTAGGACTCTCCTCCACGCCAAAAAGTTCCCGATACGGCTCCAGCAGTTGGCGCAGGGCGTTGCGGGCGCGATTCAGACGCGACTTAATCGTGCCCAGCGGCAGCCCCAGAATCTGCGCAATCTCCTCGTAGGGACGCTCCTCGATGTGGAACAGCACGACCATCACGCGCTGGTATTCGGGCAGCTGCTGGATGGCTTCCATCAGCACGCGCCGCTGCTCCTTTTGCAGGGCGTGCCCCATGATGTCGACGCTTTCGTCCTCAATCGGCAGCTCGTAGGGTTCGTCGTCATCGTCGGTGGGCATCTCCAGCGGCAGGTGCTGGTGGCGCGCCTCGCGCTTGCGAAAATCGAAAAACACATTGCTCACCACGCGATACAGCCATGTGGAGAGCTGCGCGTCGCCGCGAAAGCGTTTCAGCGAGTTATACATCCGCAGGAAGGCTTCGGCGGCGACATCGGCGGCGTCGTCGGGGTTGTTCGTCAGGCGGTAGGCGAGTTGGTACACTTTCTGCTCGTAGCGGCGCACCAGCAGGTCGAACGCGAACTCGTCGCCTTCCTTGAAGCGTTCGATTAGCACCTCGTCGCTGCTATAGTCGTAGATGCTCATGCCCTCCGCCTGTTGCGCCCGCGCTACTTGGATAGACTCGCCTCGCGCAGCGCGTGTTGCTCCTCGTCGGACAGCCCGATGCTGGAGGCGCGGTTTTGGATCGGCTTGGCGTAGACGCGCATCTCGTGGCGGCTATGGATGCCGCTGATCACGACGCCGTCGCCATGCTCGTTCAGCACAGCCAGCGCGAAGCTCTGCTGCCCGCCGATGTCGGGGAAGGCGTCGTAGCGCACCAGCCCGACCCGCTGCAGACAGCGATTCGTTTGACTCTGCAACTGTTCCAGATGGTTCCCGTGCGCTTTGAGCGTCTCTTCCATCAGCGACACGCGGCGCAGGGTCTCGTAAAGGGTATGCTCCAGCGAGCCGCCCTCCGAGTGTTGCATCAGCTGCTTCCAGCGGCGCATGAACGCGCCCCAGCGCAGTGCCTGCACCAGGTTCCACACTGCCAGCGCCGCCACGGCGACCAGTAGCCCGACGGTCACTTGCGGTTGCTGCGCCCACTCCACGATTGCTTGCCAACTCATAGGATGTCGGCAATTGTACCTGTCCGAAGGTATAATCGCGCTTCGATGCGTCGGTTCCACATCGGCTCGCCTGAATGGTCGCCCCCGCGCGTGCCGCTGCAGTTGCCGTTGGGCTTCGGCTCGCTGGGCTGGCTGGCGCACCTGATTCGCAAGCACAAGCTCGACCTGACGGAGGTAGACCTTGCGCCTGTGGCGCAGGCGTGCTACGACTACTGGCGCGAAGTGGGCGACATGGACGAGGCGGGCGACGCGCTGGCGACGCTGGCGTACCTGACGGAACGCAAGGCGCAACGCCTGCTCGCGCCTGACCCAGAGCCTGAACTCGACGATGAAGCGGAGTGGCTCGCCCCAACACGCCTGCCCGACGCCTACCTGCAGTTGGCGGAGCATCTGCGACAGCGCGAAGGCGAGCGGATGCAACTCTTTTTTCGCGGCGGCGCGATTGACCCCCGCGACTACGAACTGCCGCCCGAATTCGGCGCGGAGCTGCCCGACCAGCTCTGGCTCGCGTTCAAACGCCTGCTGGAACAGCGCATGCCCCTGCCCGACGCCATCCCGCACCGACGCTACTTCTCGCTGCACGCGCGGATGATCGAGATTCGCGAACGGCTGCAGGGCGCGGCGCAGCCCCTGCCGTTCGACACGCTTGCGCAAGACGCGCTCGATGTGCTGGACTTGCTGGTCTCGTTTCTGGCGATGCTGGAGCTGTGGCGTCTGGGGCATATTGTGGTGCGTATGGATGGGGCAGGGGTGGTGTGGCTGGAGGCGTTAGTGAGCGAAGAGTAAGAGAGCATTCGCCTTCCCGCTTTCACTTATAGCGTCTCGGCTGGAGTTGTAGGCTCTTTCATAGAAGTCGCTCTTCACGATTGTAAACTCATATTTATACTGGGATTGCTTGTGGCGTTTGGCACAAGAGTTGCTGAAGCTAGGGGTAGTGGGAAAGTAGCACTTTCCCCGTCAAGGATAAAGACATTGATGCAGCGTTGTCGCTGCAGCCATTTCTTAAACGGAGGATGCAACCATGCGATATTTGTACGCGCAAGATAAGCTAATAGTATTTCGTCGAGCAGTAGCACAATTGGGTCTCGCTTTTGCACTGTCAAGCCTTGCGCATACTGTATGTACTGCGCAGAGTTTTGATGTCACAGCTCGCATCCGCGACTTCCGCGCTCGTGGCACCCCAGGTGGACATCCTGATTTTCAGTGGTATATCTCCGGTGTTGTTCGTGGATTGGTACGCAACACACTGGATGATGATGACAAGCCTGTTTTCGTAGGGACGCCTGGCGCTGGAGCTATCACAGATGCAAGCACCTTCGCACAGTGGTACCGCGATGTTCCAGGCGTCAATCTCGCAACAAATATCACGCTGTCGTTCACTTACGACAATGTAAACGGAAAGTGGGTGTATAATAACCCAGCGTTCTTCCCTATTGACAACCAGTTGTTTGGAAATCAGGGGAACCCGCACAATTACCATTTTACCATGGAGATCGCAACTACCATATACTATGACTCGAGTAGACCAAACATCTTGACTTTCACTGGAGACGACGACATTTGGGTATTCATCAACAGGCGCCTTGTGGTCGATCTCGGTGGCGTACACACTGCGGCAAGCCAGACTATTGACCTCAACGCTCTTGCCAGCTCACTGGGGTTGGTCAGTGGCAATCTGTATCCACTCCACATCTTTTGGGCAGAGCGACACTTAGTAGAATCAGTTGTTCGAATCGAAACCACAGAATTCATTCCCGAACCGAGCAGCTACCTTGCACTGGCTTCTGGCTTGGTGTGCTTAGCCCGACTCCGCAGAGGAAGGGGGCGTGTGAAAGCCCACTGAGCCGCTTCCTTTGAGGGCGTGCCCAGTGCGCCTCTTTCCGACGGCGCACGGGGGCACCCTTTCGCTATGTGTTAAGAATCAAACCAAACACAAAACTTATAATCCTCCAGCAGGTTTCATTCTCCTTGAGGTGTTCAGCCTTGGATGCAGGACTTTCAATCCCTTGCATCGAATACGGAATTTTATGCAACGCACAGCACTCTACGCGGCGCACCTGCAAGCAGGCGGGCGAATGGTGCCCTTCGCGGGCTGGGAGATGCCCGTGCAGTACGCGGGCATCCTGCAGGAGGTGCAAGCCGTGCGCCAACGGTGGGGCGTGTTCGATGTGAGCCATATGGCGCGCGCCTACTTTCGCGGCGCGGACGCCCGCGCATTCCTGAGCCGCCTTGTGCCCTCCGACCTCGGCAAAGTCGCGCCGATGACGGGACAATACACCGTGCTGACCAACGAGCGCGGCGGCGTCGTGGACGACATCATCCTCTATGAACGCGCCCCCGACGAGTACTTGATGGTGTTCAACGCCGCCAACCGCCAGAAGGACTTGGACTGGTTCCATCGCTGGCGTAGCGCATGGGGGCTGAGCGTGCAGATTGACGACCAGACGGAGCAGACGGTGATGCTGGCGGTGCAGGGACCTGAGGCGACGGCGCGGCTGAGTGCGCTGCTGGGCGCGCCGCTGGGCGAGACGCCGCGCTTCGGGGCGACCTTCGTAGAGTGGCAGGGCATCCGCCTGTTCGCTGCACGCACAGGCTACACGGGCGAGGACGGCTTCGAACTGATTGCCCCTGCAGAGGCGGGCGTGCGCCTGTGGGACGCGCTGCTTACGGCAGGGGCGACCCCGTGCGGGCTGGGCGCACGCGATGTGCTGCGCACTGAGGCGGGGCTGCACCTGTACGGGCACGAACTGACCGATGACACGAACCCCATTGAGGCAGGGCTGGGCTGGCTGGTGAGCGACCGCACGGACTATCTCGGCGCGGCGGCGATTGCGCAGGCGAAACAGCACGGCGTCGCCCGCAAACTGATGGGCGTCCGCCTGCTGGAGCGCGGCGTGCCTCGTGAGGGCTACCCCGTATGCATCGACGGCGCACCCGTCAGCACGCTGACCAGCGGCGTCTACTCGCCCACGCTGGAGCAGGGCATCGGCATGGCGTACCTGCCCACCGAGTACGCGAAAGCAGGCACGCCCTGCGCCGTCGAGATTCGCGGCAAAGCTGTGCCCGCCGTCGTCAGCACGCGCCGATTCCTGAAGGGGGGATGACCGTGCAGGCGTTCGAGCGCACGCACGACACGCCCTACCCACCGCGCGAGGCGCGGGTCGTCAGCCGCGCACGCTGGGACGCCTTCGCGCGTCGCCTGCGTGAGCATCTGCGCCTCTCGCTGGGGCTGACGCCGAGCCTGCCCGACCCGCCCCTGCGCGCCCTCCGCGCCGAAGCCTATCGCGGCGACGGCTATCGCATCGAACGCTTCGCGCTGGAGACGCTGCCTGGTTTCTACCTGACGGGGAGCCTGTTTGTGCCCGACGCGCCCGCCGACACGCGCGCCCCCGCCATGCTGCAACCGCACGGGCACTTTGAACAGGGCAGGCTGAACGAGGCGGATGTGTTGCGCGCCGTCGCACTGGCGCAAGCAGGCGTCTATGTGCTGTCCTACGATATGGTCGGCTACAACGACCAGTTCCAACTCCCGCACTGGGGCGCGGAGCCGCTGGAGTGGCGGCGGTGGGGCTTCAGCCGCGCAGGACTGCAGACTTGGAACAGCCTGTGCGCGTTCGAGTGGTTGCGCCAGCAACGGGCGATTGACCCGCAGCGCATCGGCTGCAGTGGGATTTCGGGCGGCGGCACGCAGACCTTCCTGCTGAGCGCGTTGGAGCCGCGCCTGAGTTGCGCCGCGCCCGTGAAGATGGTCTCCAGCGTCATGCAGGGCGGGTGCATCTGCGAGAACGCGCCGCTGCTGCGCCTGTTCGCGGGCAACCCTGAGATTGCGGGGCTGACCGCGCCGCGCCCAATGCTACTGATTTCCGACGCAGGCGACTGGACGCGCGACAACCCCGAAGTGGTCGCGCCCTACCTGAAGCGCGTCTACGGGCTGTTCCACGCCGAGGGGCAGTTCGCGCACGCGCACTACAGCGAGGGGCATCAATGGGGTGCGGAGCCGCGCCGCGCCTACTACGAATGGATTGCCCGCGTGTGGCGGCTGCCGCGCACGCCGCAAGATCCCGACCTGCGCTGGGAGAGCCTGCTGCCTGCGCTGCGCGTGTGGGGCGACGCGCTACCCAAGCCGAGCGACGCACCGACTGGCGACGCCGTGCTGCGCCTGTACCAGCGGCTGGCGGGCGAGTCGGTTGCCCGCTGGCGGCGCACGCGCCGATTCGAGGCGGAGGCGCGCGCCGCGCTGCTTAGCATGCTGGGGCTGGAGCGCGTCGAGGACGCCCGCGACGACCCCGTGCCCGACGCATGGCAAGGTGTGCTGCCCAGCCGACGCTACGCCCGCCTTGTGGTCGCGCTGGGCGAGGCAAGCGCACGCCGTTGGCAACGGGACGGCTACGCCGTCGTGCGCCTGCCCGAACTGCCGCGCCCCGCGCCCAAGACCGACTACGCCTACCTCGCGACCTACAACCTGACGCCCGACACGGCGCGGGCGCGCACGCTGCTGGGCGTGCTGATGCGCCTCAAGCCGCGTGCGACGCGCCTCGCCGTCGCTGCACACGGCGAGTGGGCGACCCTGAGCGGGATCGCGTGCGCCCTTGCCCAAGTCCCGCTGGACGCGCCGAGCCTCGCCGAACCCGAACCATTAGACCTGCCCTGCTACGACCGCCTCGGCGGCGCAGCGACCGTGCAACGCCTGATGCTTGCGCCTGAATAGCCGTGCGCAGGGTACAATTATCCCTGAGGTGCGCCTGTGCGATTGAGTGAATTCAAACAACGAGTGGAAGCCGAGTTCGGACCGAACCTGCAGAACGCCACGCCCGCGAATGTGCGCGAGTTTCTCGACAAACTCCAGCAGGAGGCGTGGGAGAACCAACGCCGCCACAGCGAACGCTACGAGATGCCCGTCGAAAACGCCCGCACCTACGAAGAGGTCATGAAGGAGTTTTTCATGGATGTGCTGGATTTGCCCGCCGAGCGCGCCGTGATGCTGCTGTGGACGCTTGCGCTGGATCTCACTTTCGCCGCAATAGAACACCAATACTCGGAGGTGTTGGATCCGCTGTTTCGCGGCATGGACGACCCCGAATAGCCGAATCCCGTATTCCGTCCAGTGCAGAGCCTCCCCGAATCGGGCAGAATCTCTCATAGCAACACCATTTGGGGAGGCTGCGCTATGTCTTTCAAGGACGCACAGCAGTATGTTGGGATGGAGTGCGTGGTCGCTTGGCGCGATCGGCGCGGGGATGTCCAGGAACGGAAACTCTTCATCTCGGATGTGACCTTCGTGCCGCTGTACGGCATCTGCTTGATCACCGACTACATGGAGATACGCCTTGACCGTGTGGTGAATATCCGCGCGGTGGGCGAGGCGGCAGAGCCTGCTGCCGCTTAGGACGCCCCCAACGGGGAAGGAAGGGTGGCGCGGCGTGGGGCAATCCCCTGCGCCGCGTTAGACACTCAATACGCCCTGCGCGTACAACTCGCGCACAATCACATCCTGCGGCGCGCGGTTGTTGCGCACCTGAAGGTAGGTTCCCCCAATTCGTCGGCAAGCGGTCTGAATCGCCTCGATGTGCGCCTTCAGCCTGCGCTGATACTCTTGCAGCACGCCGCCCGTCGCCGTGATGTCGATGGCTTCGCCCGTTTCGGCGTCCACCAGTTTCAAGTCGCCCTCCAAGTCGGGGTCTAACTCCACTTCCGAGAGGATGTGCAGTAGCACGACCTCGTGTCGGCGGCTGCCCAGCGCGCGCAGCGCGTCGGGGAACGCCTCGTCCAGCCCGTCGGTCAACAGCAGCACCAGCCCGCTGGGCAGGTTCGCATGCGCGAAGCGTTGCAGGGCAGCGACGAGATGCCTGCCGTCGGGTTGGCGCGTGCGCAGCCACTCCAGCAGGCGCGTGTAGGCGACCCTGCCGCGCAGCGGGCGCGTTTCGGCGGGCTGGTGGTGCAGCGCGGTCGGATACACCGCGTCGCCCGCAATCAGCCCGATGTAGCCCAAGCACGCCGCCAGCGAACGCGCCGCGTCGAACTTCGTCGGCTCGC
>Ga0308395_1002592_pt1 | contig 10166 bp, 9 predicted proteins | sample Hotspr20SampleP4_FD_202097 | JGI IMG/M metagenome (GOLD analysis project Ga0308395, IMG submission 202097) | Hot spring phototrophic mat microbial communities from Mushroom Spring, Yellowstone National Park, Wyoming, United States - 20050930_P4 ...
AGAACAGGGGGTCTTTGAGAAAGCGGAAGCCCCGCTCCACCGTCCGGGTCTGGTCCTTGTACCGCCCCAGCACCTCCCCGGCCGGCAGGGCCTCCCGGTCTAGGACGTTGGTGGCCAGGAGGAAGCGCCCCAGGCCCCGCCTCGCCCGCTCTAGCTTCCCAGGCGGGCCAGGAGGCGGTAGCTCACCGGGAGGGGCGGCTCCCCCTTCCTCGGACGCCCCACCCGCCCCCGGTGCCGCTCTTCCTGCACCCCCAGGTAGACCGGGCGGTGGTAGGGAAGCTTCCCACTGGCCGCCTCCAGGGCCCGCCGGGCGTCCGCCTCGCAGGCGAACCTCTGGGAAAGGAGCTTTCCCAGGGCCTTCTCAGCCTCCCCCTCGGCCCGCGCCACCCGCCGCCGGAGGCCCTCTTCCTCCTCCCGCTCCTCACCCTCCACCAACAGCCAGCGCTGCCGCACCCCCCCGTAGTCCGCCTCCACCTCCAGCCCCCGGTAGCCGGGCAGCAGGGGAAGCCAGGCTTCCGCAGGAGCCTCCCCCTGCAGAAGCTGCTGGGCCTCCTTGAGGGTAGCGGGCAACCGCAGCATCCAGGGGAACCCCTCCAGGGTCCGGAGGTTCTCCCGGCTGTAGCCCGCCCCGTCCAGCACCACCACCGCCCCCAGGTCCAGGGCCTGGCGGTAGCGGGCTGATAGGGGCACCAGGGCCTCCCGGTCCGACGGGTTGCCGTCCCCGGGGGCGAAGAGCAGGGGAATCCCCCCGCTGTCGGCGCAGACCAGGTTCATCACCCACTGCTGGAGGTCCGGGCGGTGGTCCCGGCTGTAGCCGTGGGTGAGGCGGATGGCCCGGGGTTCATCCCCCGCATCGACCGTCTGGCCTTCTTCCCCGCTCCCGTACACCCCGTGGGCGTGGAAGCGGGTGGCGTCGGCGTGCAGGGCCCTTACCGGAGGCCTGGCGGGCCTCTCCAGGAACACCTCGGTGACCCCGGCGGCGTAGAGGGTGTCCAGCATCCGGCCCATGCGGTCGTCGTTGAGGAGGTCGGGGGTGATGCCCTTCCCCAGGAGCAGCTCGGTGGGCTTGCCCTGGAAGAAGTGGCCGAAGAGGTAGAGGGGGGCGGCGACGAAGCCCAGGGCGTTCAAGAGGGCGGCCTTGAGGGCCATACCGGTGGAGACCTTTTCCCCGGGCCTAGGGCCCACGAGGCGGTTCACGGTCTGTACCAACCGGATTCTGTCCAGCACGCTGGCCACCAGGCTCAGGTGGCCCGGGTCGTAGACCTGTAGGTTGGGTGGGGTTTCCATCCCAAAATCCTAAGGCATGGGGGGAGGGGTGCGGAATGTCGGTTGTGTCAGTGCCAGATGCGTTTGTGTAGGGAAAAAAGTCCTGCCTAGGCCATTTCGGGCATCTGGGCCAGGGCCACCTGCCCCAAAGCAATGCCTCCATCGCCAGGTGGCACAGCCTGGTTCCAGTACACCTCAAAACCCCGCGCCCGCAGCACGTGTAGGGCCAGCCCGTGTAGCAGGCGGTTTTGCCATACCCCACCCGAAAGTGCTACGGCAGAAAGGCCGTGCAGCTCGCGCAGGTGCTGGGCCATACTGGCTACCCCTTCGGCCAGGGCGTGGTGAAAGTGTCGGGCGATTTTTTCTCTGGCAAAGCCCTTTTGCATGTCGGTCAGGATGGCCTCGAGCAAAGGGCGGTAATCCCACTGAGGCGGGTTGGTAGGCAGGATGGAAAGGGTATAGCGGGCCTGGGACTCCGGCGGGGCGCTGCGGGCTATGCCCTCGAGCCACATGGCGGCCTGCCCCTCGAAGTCCTGGCGGCTATGGAAGCCCAGCAGGGCGGCCACTGTGTCGAACAGCCGACCAACGCTGCTGGTGGACGGGATGGGCAGCCTCGAGGCCAGCAGCTTCAGCCCTTGCTCCACCGGGTGCTGGGGCAGGTGGTCTTCCCAGTGGCGCAGCTCCCGAACAAACCCCACCGCAGCCTGAGCCGGCAGCACGGCTGCGGCGTCGCCGCCCAGCAAGGGAGCGTAGCGCAAATGGGCCACCCGCCGCAGGCCCGTCTGCAGGGAACCCAGCATCACCTCGCCGCCCCAGATGGCCCCATCCAGCCCCAGCCCGGCCCCGTCGAAGGCAAACCCCAGCACCGGCTGGTCCCACAGGTGGTGTTCGGCCAGCACCGCAGCAATGTGGGCCTGGTGGTGCTGAACGGCCCGTTTGGGGCCGGGCAACTCGGCGGCGTACTGGGTGGAGGGGTAGTCGGGGTGCAGGTCGTGCACCACCAGGGTCTGCTCCAGATCCATCCGGTACATCTGGGTCAGGTCTCGGATGGTTTCGTAGAAAGCCAGGCGGGCCTCGAGTTCTTCCAGGTCGCCCAGATGCTGGCTCACAATCACCTGGCCGCGGGCAGCCAGGGCGATGCTGTTTTTGAGCATGGCCCCCAGTGCCAGAATGGGCCGCTGAAAGCGCTCCGATTGCAGGATGGGGGTCGGCGCGAAACTCCGCGCCCGGCGCAGCAGCATCGGCCTGCCATCGGCCAGGGCCGCTACCGAGTCGTCTACCCGGCGGGCAATGGGTCGCTCACCGACCAGAAAATAGTCGGCCAGCCCCAGGAGCTTTTCGATCTCCTCGTCGCGGTAGATCATGGGTTCACCCGAGCGGTTGGCGCTGGTCATCACCAGGAGGGGCGGGGCGCCCTCGGCAAAAAGCAGGTGCTGCAAGGGCGTGTAGGGCAGCATCACCCCCAGGTCGGGGCTGCCGGGGGCCAGGGCCTCGGGCAGCGGTTTGGGGCCTTTGGGCAGCAGCACGATGGGGCGCTCTGGGCTCTGCAAAAGCCGTTGGGCAGGCTCGTCCAGCTCGACGTAGCCCCATAGGGCCTCGAGGTCGCGCGCCATCAGGGCCAGGGGCTTGTAGCGTCGCTTCTTGCGGGCCCGCAAGCGCTCTACTGCCTCGGCGCGGGTGGCATCGCAGGCCAGATGGTAGCCGCCCAGACCCTTGATGGCCAGAATCTGCCCCAGGCGCAACAGCCGTGCGGCTTCCTCGATGGCCGGGTGCTGCGAGGCAATAGGCTGCAACTGGGCGTTCCACAGATGAACCTGAGGGCCGCACACAGGGCAGGCGATGGGCTGGGCGTGAAAACGGCGGTTGTAGGGGTCGTGGTACTCGGCGGCGCATTCCGGGCACATCGCGAAGGCCCGCATGGTGGTGTGGGGGCGGTCGTAGGGCAGTTGCAGGGTGATGCTGTAGCGGGGGCCGCAGTTGGTGCAGTTAATGAAGGGGTAGCGGTAGCGCCGGTCGCTGGGGTCGAAGAGCTCCTGCAAGCAGTCGGGGCAGAGGGTGAGGTCGGGGGAGATGCGGGTGGAAAGGGGGCCTTTGGCCTCGCTCTGGACAATGGCAAACCCACCGGGCAGGCGGCCTGGCTGCTGCTCTAGGATTTCCACCTGCTCGACCCGGGCCGCCGGGGGGGCCTCGGCGGAAATGGCCCGAACCAGGGCCTCCAGCGCATCAGGCGGCCCCGAGACCTCTATCAGAACGCCCTCGAGGTCGTTCTGCACCCAGCCCGAAAGCCCCAGGCGCGTAGCCAGGCGAAACACGAAGGGCCGGAAGCCCACCCCCTGCACCACACCCCGCACCCGCAAGCGCAGGGTCTGCGCCTCGGGGGGGCCAGATAGGTGGCACATAAGGGGCGCTAAACGCCGTGCGCGTTTTGGGGCATCACCCGCCCCAGAAGCGCAAACAGGTAGTGATACCAGTCCGGCATACCTGCCCCGCTTCTGGCCGAGACCTCCAGCACCCGGGCCTGGGGTGCGACCAGGCGCAGGTTTTCCAGGGCCCGTCTGCGGTCGAAGCCCAGCACTTCGGCTAGGTCGCTCTTGGTGAGGAGCACCAGGTCGGCCTCTTTGAAGACGCGGGGGTATTTGAGGGGCTTGTCCTCGCCCTCGGTGGTGGAAAAAAGCACCACTTTGGCGCTTTCGCCCAGGTCGTAGGCGGCGGGGCAGACTAGGTTGCCCACGTTTTCGATGAAGAGCAGCTCGAGCGCCTCGAGGTTCAGGGCGTCCAGAGCGCGGGCTACCATGGCGGCCTCGAGGTGGCACAGGCTGCCAGTCTGAATCTGCACCGCGGTGGCCCCACCCACCCGAAGGCGCTGGGCATCGTTGTCGGTAGCCAGGTCGCCCACGATGACCGCCATCTGCAGGTGGGGCGCAAGCTCCTGCAAGGTGCGCGACAGCAGGGTGGTTTTGCCCGACCCTGGCGAAGAAAGCAGGTTTAGGGTCTTGACCCTAGCCGCCTCCAGGCGCTGGCGGTTGGCGGCGGCGTACTGGTTGTTGAGGGCCATCACGCCCTTCTCCACCTGAATGCGCCGCCCGCGCTCCTCGGTGTTTTCGGCCAGCACCGACAGGCCAATCTCTATCTCTTTACGCTCGTTCATGGGCTCTCCTCTACTCTACCTCCAGGTAGTCCACTTCTAGCTCGAGGCCCTGCTCGAGGGTGGCGGTGGGCTGGTGGCAGCCTGGGCACAGGGCAATACCAAAGGGGCTTGCCACCTCAAACTCCTTCGCACACGCCTCGCAATAAGCCACCAGCGGCACCCACTGCACCGCCAGCCGGGCCTGCTGGGCCAGGGTTCCTTGCTTGGCGGCCTCAAAGGCGAACTCGAGGGCCTCCTTTTCCACCCCGCTCAGGGCCCCCACCCGCAGGCCAATCTCGCGGATGGCGCGGGCCCCTTCGCGGCGGGCGTAGGCCTCGGCGATCTCGAGGATGCTTTTAACCAGACCCAGCTCATGCATGGTTGGCCTCAGGATGTGGGGCGTTTGCGTTTTCGGGCTGGTGTTCGGGCTTGGGAACCGGCACCACTCCCAGCGAGGCCAGCTCCTTCAACACCACCCGTTCCAGGACATCCAGCCGCGCTTCAATAAGCGGACTCAGCCGGATTTGCAGGTTTGCGCTCACCTCAGCCAAAGCGCTGACCCCAATGGCAATAAAGGTGGTGGTAGGCAGGTCGCCGTGCAGCTCCATGGCCCTCAACAGCTCGGGCATCTCCCACTCGTGGGAGGAGAGCTTGCCGTACTGAATGGCACTGGGGATGTCGTGCAGGGTAAATCGGTAAACTTCACCTGGCTCTGCCGCTACGGCATCCACAATAATTACATGCTCGCGGCCCGAAAGCAGGGGCAGCAGGTTCCAGGCCAGGGTTCCGCCATCCACAACCTCGAGGCGGTCGGGAAAAGCGTATTTTTCCTGGAGCCGGTTGACCAGCACCACCCCCACCCCTTCGTCGCCATAAAGGAGGTTGCCCACGCCCATTAGTAAAATCTCAGCAGCCATCCGCCTATCCTTTGCAAATCAGTATCCCCAGTCAATCCAGGACAGGTGTCCCTGGGAATCATTCCGTGTCGAAGGATGTTTTCGGTTTACATCGCTCTATCTCCTAACCCTTCGAGCCGCCTAGCAGTCACCACAGGAGGGGAGACGGTCGGAAGCTCAGGGCAGTTGCAGAGGCCCGTCCCGACTTTCGACCCTTGATGTTACTTCTGCGGTTGAATGTCCTCGTGCGGTTGAATGTCCTCGGCTTTGTAGCCCGAGACCATCGTCTCCAGAATCATGGTGCGACTGCGAATCGAGTACCAGGCCACCATGTAGATGTGTACCACCGTAAACACAATCATCACCCACATCATCCAGTGATGGTAAATCCGCACATTGGCCAGACCACCCAGGGCGACCTCGAGGGGCTTCAGCACCTGCCCCGTCCAGCCAGCCAGCCCGCTGGTCTGGTAAGGCGCGGCCAGGATCAGACCGGTCAGAATGACCACAACTAGACTGATGTAGAGCACGATGTAGGTCAGGTACTGCATGGGCCCATAGTTCGAGTAGATGTACGTGGGGTGTTCTCGCCGCAGCAACAGGTAAAAGGCTAGCTGGTCACGCCAGGCCCGCCAGTCAAACAGGATGCGCCCCATGGCAACTTCGGTTCCAATTCCCAGCCTGGGGCCGGGTTGGATAAAAAAGAACTCGTAGATACGGATCAGGGTAAGAACCAGCAGTATCCAACCAGCCGCGATGTGCAAGCCGCGAATGTTGGCTTGCAAAAAGTTGAGGTAGGTAGGCAGGTTGGGATCGGTTACCAGAAAGGGGTTGGCTATGTAAAAACCACTTATGGTCAACCAGACGATCAAGACCACTCGCAACCAGTGCGAGATGCGGGTAAAACGCCCGAAGATGTAGCGCAAATGAACCGGGCCATGGGTATTGATGTACGCCATCGCATCCCCCTATACGGTAATCTTCAGATGAGCTATCTCCTGGCCCTTAGGGTCGAGCAGGTGCACTGCACAGGCCAAGCATGGATCGAAGGAGTGGATGGTACGCAGGATTTCCAAAGGCTTCTTGGGGTCGGCCAGTTTTTGCCCGGTCAGGGCCGCTTCATAGGCCCCAACCTGGCCTTTAGAATCCTTGGGAGAGGCGTTCCAGGTAGAAGGAACCACCGCCTGGAAGTTCTCGATCCGCCCATTTCTGATGCGAACCCAGTGAGAAAGTGAGCCCCTGGGCACTTCAGACAAGCTGAAACCATCACCATCTTTGGGCAGGTACGGCGTGAAAAAGCGCTCATCACCCTTGGAGACGTTAGTCACCAGATCGTTCACCAGCGTTGGCACAAAATCGGCCAGTAACTTGGTCTCGAGCCCTCGAGCCACCGTACGCCCTAACGTGGAGTACCAGAATTTGAAGGGCACCCCGATACGGGCAGTGTAGCCGTCCATCAATTTCTTGATGGGCTCACTGCCTGCGGCATAGCCCACTATAAAGCGAGCTAGTGGCCCCACCTCAACCGCTATCCCATCGTAGCGTGGGCTCTTGAGCCAGGAGTACTTACCCTCCACCTTGAGCTTCCCATCGGCCTCGAGGCCAGTGTACTGCGGGTTGGTCTGCCCTTCGAAGGGGTGCAAGGCCACCTGGTCTCCTTCATAGGTATACCAGGAGTGGGCAATTTCTTCGGTAATCTTCATGGGGTCTATGGGCAGCACCTTGGATAGGTCGCGGTTAAGAATAAGACCCTTGGGAAAGAGGAAGCGTCGATTTTCCCACTCCTCCTCGTCCAGCGGCAGCCCACCAACAGACATATAGTTCTTCAAGCCAGCTCCATCACCTCGGAGGGCTTCGTCCTTGTACCGGGTACCCATCATCACCAGATCGGGTAGGTATGCCCGATCGATGAAGTCCTGGGCCTGCTTGAGCATAAACAGGTATTGTCCGATTCGTTCAGCGCTGAGCGCGTCCCGCACTGAAGTCACGCCGCCCACAATCAGGCTTTGGGGGTGCGGAGTTTTAGCTCCAAAAATAGCCTCCATCTGCGACATAACCCGCTGCACTGCAAGTGCATCAAGGTAGTGCGAGGCCATGATCAAGTTTTCCTCTGGCGAGAGTTTGTAGGCAGGGTGTCCCCAATAAGCTCCCGCAAAGGGGCCCAACTGACCACTCTGGACGAACTTGCTTAGACGTTGGATTACCAGCGCATAATGGCTCTCAGAAGCATTGTAGGGATTGGCGTGGTATTGCTTAGCAATCTGAACCGCCTTAGCAGGTGAGGCGCTCAGGGCAGAAGCTATATCGAACCAGTCCACCCCGTGCAGATGATAAAAGTGCACCACGTGGTCGTGGATTACCTGAGCGCTCCATAGCAGATTGCGTACCAGACGGGCGTTGGGCGGAATGCGTACCCCGTAGGCCCGCTCTACCGCCTCAGTACTGCGCTCGTAGTGCTGATAGGTGCACACTCCACAGATGCGTTGGGTAAAAGTGGCCAGATCGCGGGGGTCACGCCCCTTCATTATCAACTCGATTCCTCGGAAGGCCGTCCCTGAGCTGTAGGCCTGGGTAATCGTACCTCGCTCGTCCAGAGCTGCTTCAATACGAAGGTGTCCTTCGATGCGGGTAATAGGGTCTACCACGATACGTGCTGCCATAGCTTACTCCTTAGGCTTTTGCATGGATTCACTCTTGCGGTTCTCGAGGGCCGAGCGCACCATTGTGGCTACCGCATGAGCCGTAATGCCCACCGCAGCCGCACCCAGCGCCCACACACCAACACGGTCAGCCGTTGCATCACTTACCATTGGCTGTGCGTAAACCCGGTTGGCTACCGGTTCATAGAAGGGGGTCATGGTGTCCCAAAAATTGGGTTCAGCGCAGCCCACACAGCCGTGCCCCGCCATAATGGGCCAAGAGGTACCCTGGTTGTAGCGCACCACCCCGCAATTGTTGTAGGTAAAAGGACCCTTGCAACCCACCTTGTACAGGCAGTAGCCTCGCTTGAGGCCTTCAAGGTCGGCCCAGCTTTGCACAAATTCGCCTGCATCGAAGTTGCCACGCCGCTCGCATTTGTCATGGATGCGTGTGCCATAGGCCCAGATGGGGCGGTCGTAGGCATCGAGCTGGGGAACCCGACCGAACATTACTAACTCTAGAATGGTTCCCACAATATTGGTTGGGCTTACCGGGCAGGCCGGCAGGTTAATGACTGGGGTATTGATGTTGTTGGCTCTAAGGAAAGGCTTGATCCCTGTAGCCCCGGTGGGATTGGGCTGTGCCATGGGTATGCCCCCATAGGCCGCGCAGGTGCCCGCGTTAATCACATATTTGGCATCACGGGCAATGCGCTTGACCAGCTCGGTGCCCCGCTCGCCTTTGTGGCCTATGGTCAGAAAAATGCCATCCTGGGCTAGTGGCAAAGAGCCCTCGAACACTACGATGTACTGGCCTTTATATTTCTTGATGCTCTCCTCCAGCACCGCCTCGGCCTGATCGCCCGCTGCTGCCATCAGCACTTCGGAATACTCCAACGACAGCAAGTCCAGAATGATGTCTTCAACTCCTGGGTTGGCACTACGCAAAAGGGCTTCGGAGTTGCCCGTGCAGGACTGCAGCTCCTGCCAAATGACAGGAAGGCGCGGGGCGGCTTCGGCTGCTTTAGCCACGCGTCCGGTAAAGCTAGGGGGAAGCCCTAGGGTTGCGGTCATCATCGCGGCCCATTTAACGAAGTCGCGACGGCTGAAACCATGTTTGCGCAGGGCACGATGCAGGGGAGAATCGGCCTGAGGCTGCAGAAGGGTTTCCAGATTTCTATCAGCCTCAGCCAGCAAACGTGCTTCGTTTGCTGGATCTATTGGCTGGATCAAGTTTGGGTCGAAATCTTTGTACATGCGTTCTGTGCACCTCCTGTTTGTCGCTTATGTTGCTTGTTTGGGCCATAAGCACACATCATCCTTTCGGTTCCCAGCAAGCAACTCAGCTTTTTTTTAGAACCTAGCAGCTAGTCAATAGTTTAGGTTTTATCGCCAAAAAACACCAGAGACATCTGTCCCCTATATCTGCATGTTCGATTCGCCCAGGTTACGCAACCAGGAGTGTGAACCCACTCAGAACGAGACCCTCAGCACGGCTTTTTTATCACTAACCAAAAACCTCGATCGGTAAGGCCAAAAATGGCAACAGTCAGATTTGGCTAAAGCCAAACGTTTGAAGAATATCGTCCTGTGCGTATTTCAGAAAATACCATACCGACCTACTTTTTTTCCTGCTACCCCTAATCAGGGTTCAAACGGCTCTTCTATGATGAGTTCAAACTCTTGATAAATCTGATGTGGAAGGTGCGGAATATAGGCTCATGATGCGGGGCCTCGAGCTCCGTGCATACAACCCCACTCCGGGAGCGGATCGGGGTATTTCTGTAAAGCCTTTAGCCTTGACTGGACTTGAGCATTTGAGCAGGGGTATCCATTTCGGCCAGGGGCAATACCTCGTATTTTGCAAAGTTATATACGGGCGCCATGGCCAGCAAACGCTCGAGCTCTTCGTTTGAGTCTACATCGTAAATCCAGGCTCCACCGTGTTTGCCCACAATATGGTAGCGCCCTACCAGCTTACCCCGTTCACGGAGTTTGTGGGCATACTCGGGCATTCTCATGATCACGCTGGCAAAATCAGCGCGCATTATCGAGAGATCGAGTTCCCACAGCACTAGAAATTTCATTCCCATTACGCCTCCTAAACAACAAGATAGCAGCCTTAAAGTCGCCAGGTAAGTTATGTTTGTCAACTAGACAAAACCTCCACTGTAAGGGTACGTTTATTAGCTATCCTAAACTCGCACGCTCTGGTTTGCAGAACCTCCACAAAATCCC
>Ga0308395_1002595_pt1 | contig 10161 bp, 8 predicted proteins | sample Hotspr20SampleP4_FD_202097 | JGI IMG/M metagenome (GOLD analysis project Ga0308395, IMG submission 202097) | Hot spring phototrophic mat microbial communities from Mushroom Spring, Yellowstone National Park, Wyoming, United States - 20050930_P4 ...
CTTTGATGGTATTAGGTCGCAAGCCCAGCTCGGCTGCCACCTCTTTATACGGGCGGCCCTCTTCCCACACGGCTTGGAAGACTTTTTTCTGGATAGGGGTGAGGGTAGCCTGCGCGGCAGAGAGCTCTCGAAAGAGCCGTTCGTACGGCACATCCGGTTCGGCGGCAGGGGCCCATACTTCGCCGTCTTCTGGGGTAGGCCAAGGCACCCACTGCCGAGCTGGGTCTTTCCTGAGGTAGGCGAACGCCTTCCGTCGCGCAATCGTATAGAGATAGGTAGATATTTTCGCCTCTCCTCGAAAGCCATGTAGTCCATTCCAGGTGGCTAAGAACGTTTCTTGGGTTAGCTCTTCCGCCACTTCGAGATTTTTCACCCATCCGTGTATCCAATTTTTGACTCGGGGGTAGTAGCGGCGCACGATTTCCTCAAAGGCAGCCTCCCGGGTTTCGTCACAGGAGAAGGCCTGTCGGAGCGCTTCTTCAGAGGCTTTCTGAAAAGACATAGGTGGAGGGGTTAGTGCAAAAAGAGCGCCAGCGAGTTTAAGTCTGGATGACGCCGGTGGGGAAGGGGCGGGGTTCGTAGCCCCACTGGGCTGCTTCGATCATGGTAGCGATGTAGGTGCGGGTTTCTTCGGGGCGGATGAGTTCGTCTACCCAGAGGCGGGCGGCGGCGTAGTAGGGGCTCATTTGCTTCTCGTAGCGCTGGCGAATCTCATTGAGGAGGCGCTCTTCTTCTTCTTTGGTGAGTTTTTGGTCGCGTTTGTAGATTTGGAGGAGGGTTTGGGCCGCTTGGGTGCCGCCCATGACGGCGATACGAGCGGTGTGCCAGGCCACTATCAGGCGCGGGTCATAGGCCCGTCCACACATGGCGTAGTTGCCTGCGCCGTAGGAGTTCCCCACTATCACGGTGATTTTGGGGACGACGCTATTGGCGACGGCATTGACCATTTTGGCGCCATCTTTAATGATGCCGCCGTGTTCGGCGCGGGTGCCGACCATGAAGCCTGTAACATCTTGCAGGAAGAGGATGGGGATTTGTTTCTGGTTGCAGTTTAGGATGAAACGGGCCGCTTTGTCAGCGGAGTCGGAGTAGATGACGCCGCCAAACTGCATTTCGCCGCGGCCGGAGCGCACCATGGTACGTTGGTTCGCTACGATGCCTACGGGCCAGCCTTCTATACGGGCGTAGCCGGTGATGAGGGTTTTTCCGTAGCCGGCTTTGTACTCGGTGAAGGAACCCGCATCCACGAGGGTCTCAATCACCGGATACATGTCGTAGGGGCGGGTGGGGTCTGGCGGCAAAAGCTCGTAGATTTTTTCTGGGGGGCGAGCGGGGGGGATAGGTTCGTGCCGCTCCCACCGGAAGCTACTGCGCCGCTGCGTTTGTGCTACTAACCGCTTGACAATGTCGAGGGCTTCCTGGTCGTTTTTCGCCTGGTAATCCGTCACGCCGGAAATCTGGCTATGCGTTACCGCCCCGCCCAGGGTTTCTACGTCGGTTTCTTCGCCGATGGCGGCTTTGACGAGATAAGGCCCTGCTAAAAAGACCGACCCCGTTTTTTCTACGATGATGGCTTCGTCACTCATGATGGGGAGGTAGGCGCCCCCGGCTACACACGGCCCCATGATGGCTGCGTATTGGGGGATGCCCATGGCACTCATCACGGCGTTATTGCGAAAGATGCGTCCAAAGTGCTCCTTGTCGGGGAAGACTTCATCTTGCAGGGGGAGGTAGACGCCGGCGCTATCTACAAGGTAGATGATGGGGATGCGGTTTTGCATGGCGATCTCTTGGGCGCGAAGGTTTTTCTTAGCGGTGATGGGGAACCACGCGCCGGCTTTGACGGTGGCATCGTTGGCGACTATGACGCAGGGAATGCCCTGGACTTTGCCGATTTTGACAATCACGCCGCCGGCGGGGCAGCCACCCACCTCCTCATACATCCCCTCTCCCGCTAAAAGCCCGATCTCAATCGCCTCGGCTGGATTATCCAGGAGATAGTCTACCCGCTCACGGGCGGACCACTTACCCTGACTCCTAAGGCGGATAAGGGCCTTTTCACCGCCACCTTGACGAGCTTTCTCCCGCAAGGATAGTAAAGTCTCAATCCCCTGCATCCCCACAAAGGTAGCCACTTCCCCCTGCTCCGCATTGGCATAATTTATGCAGGTAGTTTCCTCCTTATGCGTGGTTGGAGGGTGGTGCTTATAGGGCTGATAGGAGTAGGGATAGGGGCCCGTTTGTGGGTACAGACGGCGGATCAGAGCCTTGCCCAGATAGAGCAGGGCCTGCGAAAAGGTGAGATGGAGCTTATTCTACCCTATCTGCATGACCCGGTGGAGATTGCTATTGGCGGGAAAGCGAAAATGTACTCTCGCACGCAGGCAAGCTATGTGCTGAAAGACTTTTTCAAGATGCATCCGCCCCGGGGTTTTACATTTATGCATCGAGGCCGGTCGGAAAATGTTGTATACGCAATTGGGGCCTATCATGGCCAGGGAGAACAGTGGGATGTGAGTGTCTTTGGGCGGATGGAGCGGGGACGTTATCAGGTAGAGCAGCTCCGTTTTGAAGCTGTAGAGTAAGCCTACGGCTCGCATAGGTCGTGTGTGTGGCGGCTCCTTTGTGGAGCCGCTTTTTATTTTGCGGGTATGCAGGAGTCATTTGACCTGGAGACCCTTTTGCGGGCCGCCCTATCCGAAGACCTTGGCGAGAGAGGCGACATCACCAGCCACGCTATCGAGGCCGGAAAGTACCTTGCCAGAGGCACCTGTATCGCAAAAAGTACAGGAGTCGTGGCTGGCATCAGCCTCGCTGAAAAGGTGTATAGGATGATTGACGCCAGCGTACATGTAGAGATACACAGGCCTGACGGTAGCGCCGTAGAGCCGGGTGATGTACTATTTGAGGTGTATGGGAATGCATACGCCCTCCTGACAGGCGAGCGGTTAGTGCTCAACCTGCTGCAGCGGCTGAGCGGGATCGCCACACTCACCCGGGCTTATGTAGAAGCTATAGCCGGTACGGGGTGTCAAGTCCTGGACACCCGTAAAACCACGCCCCTCTGGCGTGCCCTGGAAAAATGGGCCGTGCACCTGGGCGGCGGCCTCAACCACCGCTTCGGCCTGTATGACCAGTTCCTCATCAAAGACAATCACATAGACCTGGTAGGGAGCGTGGGCCAAGCAATTGCCCGTATAGTTGCTTACAAGAAAGCTCAGCAGCTCTCTGCGCCTATCGTGGTGGAGGTGCGAAACCTGCGGGAGATTGCCGAAGCCCTGGAATGGCAGGCGGAGATAGCCCGGCTTTTGCTGGATAACTTTCAGGTAGAGCAGGTGCGGCGGGCTGTGGAGTACATTGGCGGGCGTCTGCCCGTAGAAGTATCAGGCGGCATCACGCTGGACAATGCGCGGGCTTATGCCGAGGCTGGGGCGAACTACCTTTCAGCCGGAGCGCTCACCCACTCGGCCCGGGCCTTAGACATCAGCCTCAAAATCCGTCGTACAACGGGGGGAAGCGATGCGGTTCTGCCTCCCGCATAAGGTCATAGATGCGGTCGATAATCAGCTCGCGGTTGGGCTTAGAGAAGTAGTCGCCGTCGGAGCCGTAAGCGGGCCGGTGGTCCTTGCCGGAGATGAGGAGCGGCGGCGAATCTAGCCACCGAAAGCCCCCTTGCCGCTCCAGCACATGCCAAAGGAGGTAGGCCGTAGCCCCACCGGACACGTCTTCATCTACGATGACGAGGCGACCTGTTTTTTGGAGAGAACGCCCGGTTTCGCCCGCTATATCAAACGGGAGCAGGGTTTGTGCATCAATGACCTCGCAGGAGATGCCCATTTCTTCCAGGGCTTCGGCGGCTTCTAAGACGATGCGAAGCGTGGCGCCGTAGGAAAGGACGGTGACGTCCGTGCCGGGGCGCACCACTTCAATGCGACCGATAGGGACTTTGAAAGTGCCGATGTTAGCGGGAAGCGGCTCTCGGAGACGATAGCCGTTCAGAACTTCTATGAGGAGGGCGGGTTCGTCGGCCTCTAAAAGGGTATTGTAGAAGCCGGCGGCCTGGGTCATATTGCGAGGGGTGAGGATGTACATCCCCCGGAAGGCCCCGAGCAGGGCCTGCATGGGCGATCCCGAATGCCAGATGCCCTCCAGTCGATGTCCTCGGGTACGCACAATCAGGGGGACTTTTTGCTGGCCGACGGTGCGCCAGCTCAACGTAGCTACATCATCGCTCAAAATCTGCAAGGCGTACAGGAGGTAGTCTAAGTATTGGACTTCGGCGATGGGGCGCAGGCCCCGTAGGGCTAAGCCAATCCCCTGGCCGATGATGGTAGCTTCCCGAATACCCGTATCAGCCACTCGTAGCTCCCCAAAGAGTGCCTGCAGGCCCGCCGCGCCTTGATTCACATCGCCTAACCGCCCCACATCCTCCCCAAAAAGCACCACCCGCGGGTCACGCGCCATGGCCTCTCGGAAACAGGCGTTGATAACCCGGAAACCCTCCACCAGCTGCGCATCGGGCGCATACTGCGCTGGCTCGGGCCGTACCTGCAAAGCGGTGCCCCGATACAGCCAGGTCTCATACGTTTTTTCCCGCTCCTGGTAGTACGCCTGATAGAGCTGTCGGACCGCCATACCCTCCGGACTCCCCCGCCAGCGCCGCACACTCCGATGAAGAATCTCAAAGACTTCCCGGTAAGTAACAGGCTTGAGTTTTTCCAGGGCGTCTTTTTCGGGGGAAGGGGGGGTGACAGCGAGCGCTTTTTGCCGGAAGGCCTCAATGGGACGAAGGTAGGCTTCCCAGGCGCGCTTCTGGGCCTCCCGGACTGCCTGCACAGCCTCCGCCTCAATCGCACTAAGTTCCTCCTCTGTAGCAAGGCCCTCTTCTAAGAGCCACAGACGCATCCGGTAAAGGCCATCGTGTTCTTTTTCCCAGGCGAGGCGTTCGGGTGATTTGTAGCGCTCATGGCTGCCCGAAGTAGAATGCCCCTGCGGCTGCGTCAGCTCCACGACATGGATGAGGGCCGGCTCATGGGTCTTACGAACCTTCTCGGCGGCTTTGAGGTAGGTCTCCACCAGCGCTGGATAATCCCATCCCCGCACCTGGTAGATAGCCAATCCCGGCTTTTTATCGGTTTGGAAGCCCGATAGGGCCTCCGAAATGCTGGCTTTTACGGTCTGGTATTCCACCGGCACCGAGATGCCATAGCCATCATCCCATACGCTAATAATCGCCGGCGCTTGCAAGACGGCAAGGGCGTTGATGCTTTCCCAGAAGAGGCCCTCGCTGGTGCTGGCATCGCCGATACTTCCCCAGGCGATCTCGTTGCCATTCTGGGAGAAGTCGGTCAGGGTGCGCAGCTCGGGGATATTTCGGAAGAGCACGGAGGCCCAGGCCAGACCCACCAGGCGGGGCATTTGGCTGGCTGTGGGGGAGACGTCGGAGACGCTATTTTTAAGGCGGGCGAGGGGGAGCCAGTTGCCGGCTTTGTCTAAGAAGGGCGTAGCAAAGTGGTTATTCATCTGGCGGCCACCCGAAGCCGGCTCCTGTTCCAGGTCCGTATTTGCGTAAAGCTGGGCAAAAAACTGCTCGATCGTCAGGAGGCCGGCCGCCATCATAAAGGTCTGATCGCGATAATAGCCCGACCGGTAATCACCTGGCTGGAAGGCATGCGCCATGGCCAGCTGGGGAAGCTCTTTCCCATCGCCGAAGATGCCGAACTTAGCTTTGCCGGTGAGCACTTCGCGACGGCCTATGAGACTGGCCTGCCGACTGAGGTGGCCAAGGCGGAAGTCGTTGAGCACAGCTTCGCGGGTGAGGCCCCCCGGGAGACGGACTTTGACTTTTGCCATTGCACAAATATAACCACGGGTGGGGATATAGCTGTATTTGGGGCGTCGCCCGCTCCAAAATCTCACATGAGAAAATACTGAATGCTCGCAAAACCCCGCGCCCCCAGCGCACGAGCCTGCTCTATCCGCTCCGCACTCGTAAAACCGCCAATAGCGATTATGGGCAAATTCGGGAATCTGGCGATAGCCTCCCCGAGAAGCGCTATCGGCAAAGGTGCCTGGTCAGGATGGGAGGCTGTGGGATAAAAAGGCCCCAGCCAGGCATAATCGGCCCAGGTCTGCGCCTCTTCCAGCTCTAAGAGGTTGTGGCAAGAGCGGCCAAAAAGGTAGTTCGGATGCGGGCGGGCAGCGGGGGGGCTCTCTGTGGCCGTGAAGTGCTTGCCATAGCCGTAGAAACCGGCGCCGCTGCGGCTGTGCCAGAGCCAACGCACGTCTCTCCATCGCTCCGCCCAGGCCCATAGCTCATCTACCGAGGGCGCCGGGGAGAGCCTAAGAACCAGCATAGTAGCTCCCCTCCGGAGGGCGGCCTCTGCCCAACGGTCCAGGGATTCCACCCGCCGAGGCGTTACCGCTACCTGCTCCCAAGCCCGCAGCTCACTCCACCCGGGAAATGAGGAAGTAGTACCTTCGGCCATTCGGACGCACTTCTTTTACCGATGCTGGCAGAGCATAGCTGCGCCAGCTCGTACCGACTGCATAGCGCTTCACCTCCCCATCCACCAGAAACTCTACCGGATAATCAAACCGGCTCTCCGGCGTAAGGCAGCGCACTTTTAGCCGTTTTTCTCCATCAGACCCTTCAATGCCGTATTGGAGCACGGGCGGTCGGGTTTCGTACAGATAGGCCCGGAAAAAGGGTTCGTAGTCCCCCCCGAGCTGGCGACTGATGAACGCGATGACTTCCTCCGTAGACGTTACCTTGAAGCTGAAGCTATCCTGAAGGGCCCGCAGCATCCGGAACCACACAGGGTCATTATTCACGATACTGCGCAGCGTATGAAGCATCCAGGCGGCCTTGTAGTAGATGTCGGTGTTGTAGGTCTGGTCGTAGTTGATGCCTTTGGGGCCCTGGATAGGGCGACGGTTTTGAATGTTGGTCTTTTGGGCGGTGAGGTAGCGGAGGGCGGCTTCGTAGCCCTGGTAGTACTCTACGTAGAGGGCTTCGCTATATGTACAGAAGCCTTCTTGCACCCAGAGGTCGGCATTATCGGAGACAGTCACGTGGTTGCCCCACCACTCATGGCCCGTCTCGTGGAGGATGATGTAGTCGAAGCCCCACTCAGCGTCTTTCCGGAAGTGGTTGCCATAGGCGATGGCGCTCTGGTGCTCCATGCCGTAGTAAGGGGACTCGACGAGGCCGTAGCCATCCCGCTGGGGCGGAAACGGCCCAAAGTAATGCTCCATAGCGCGCAGAACCTTCCGCGCTTCTGTCGCCATGTAGGGAAAGCCTTTTCGGGCATGCTCTGGCAAAAGGGTAAATCGCATGGGCACGACCTGACCGGAGGCTGAATGGAAAGTGTCTTCCAGAGTCACATAGTCCGGGGCGGCATAGAAGGTGACATTGTAGGTATTGATGGGGTAGGTAACCCGGTAGGTGAAGCAGGAGTCGGCGCCTTTTCGGGAGGTGCTGGCGGGCTGGCCGTTAGCGACGGCACGCAGGGGCGACGGCACGCAGACGGTAATCCGCAGGCTATCGGGCTCATCGGAGAGGTGGTCTTTGAGGGGCCACCAGACGCTGGCGCCCAGCCCCTGGCAAGCCACCCCTATCCAGGGCTTGCCCTGGGAAGTTTTTTCCCACACAAAGCCGCCATCCCAGGGCGGCCTCGGGGCGACGCGCGGCTTCCCGCCATACTGCACCTGCCAGGTATGAGAAGACCCCCCAGCCCAGCTTTTACTCTGCGGAAGGGCTACCCATACAGCTCGGGTCTTTGGCACGCGCCGATAGCGGGCTTTCACACCATCGACCCAGATGCCCTTAATAGTAAGCTGCTCATCCAGGTCTATCTGAAGCGTGTCGGCCCCGCCCTCCCAGCGAAACTGACAGACCACTTCGCCCGTTATCGTCTGTCGGACAGGGTCTACCTGTACAGAGAGGTCGTAAAAAGTGACATCATAGCTCGTGCGGTAGGGGTTGAGGCTGCCTAAGAGCGTGTCAGCAAGGGTAGGTTTTTCCGGGCGGCCGCGCTGGGCACAGGCTACCAGGGGTAAAAGCGCGAGTCCTACGCAGAATCTCCACAGAGTAGAAGACTGCATATGCGATACAGAAGGTGCGCAGATACGATGGCATCTATTTCGGCGCCGCCAGTCTCACACAGGTCAAAAGCGATGATTTTCCGGCCCGACCGGACGATAGCGTCCAGAAGAAAGCCTACCTGCTCGTAGGTCAGACCGCCGGGCACCGGCGTGCCTGTATGGGGTACGTAGCCCACTTCCAGCACATCGACATCTATGCTAAGGTAGACCCTATCGGGGAGGAGACTAACGATTTCGCTGCATATTTCGCTCCAGGGGCGGCCTTGGTAGAGGGTGCGGAAAAGTCGCCGAACTTCATAAACTTGCAGGCGGGGATACTGAAGGCGGGCGTATTCGACTTCGGCTCTATCCCAGTCGCGCACACCTACCGCCAGCAGGCGGCTAATGCCTGCCTCCTGCGAGGCATGATACAGCACGGTTGCATGCGAATACCGGAGCCCTTGATAGGCCGGCCGCAAGTCTGCGTGCGCATCTAAGTGCAGAATCGCATAGCCCGGCTGCGCCTTACTTAGTACGCGATGCACCCCTATCGGCACGCTATGGTCGCCTCCAATCACCCCAAAGGGCTTCCCTGTCTGCAGCACCGCCTGCACCCATTCCATAACAGGCCGAAGCACCCGCTCCTCGTAAAAGGCATCCCGATCTTCGGTAGGAGGGGCATCCAGCCCATTCAGGTGCTCAAAGTACATGGCGGCCATTTCTATCGCCTCGCAATCGGAATTGTAGTAGTCTAACTGCGAGGAGACGCGCTGGATGAGGTGGGGAGCCAGCGCGGTACCGGTACGAAAGCTCACACCACCTTCCCACCCCACACCAAGAAGGTACAACTGCGCTTCGCCCCACCGAGCCTGCCGCTCATAAATGGCTTCGCCTTTGCGCGTAGCCGCAGAAAACATGCGACAAAGGTAGGCGCTAAGTGAGCTTATGTCACCAGACAGGGAGAGCCTCTCACTTGCCCTGCTGGGCCTTGAGCCAAGCTAAAATCTCCGAGGGGCTATTTTCTGGGGAGACGCCCTGCCGAATGAGCGCCACTTTCCCTTCAGGACTCAGAATGACCACATCCCGACTGCACATGCCCGCAAACACTTTCACCCCAAAGGACTTCGCCACTTGTCCATCCTTATCCGTGAGGAGAGGCACTTTGAGCTGGTACTTTTGCCGGAAGCGCCTGTGACTTTCCGCACCCTGCGTGCTAAGGCCATACACCTGCGCACCAATCTTGTGAAACTCGTCTAACAGCCGGGAAAACTCTTTTGCCTGATTGGTGCAGCCGGGCGTATCATCGTGCGGGTAAAAGTAAAGCACCACCCACTGCCCTTTCAGGTCGGCAAAGCGAATAGTCTGGCTGTTTTCATCCTGGGCGGCCAGGGTGGACGGGACGGCGTCGCCGACTTTTAAGGCCTGGGCGAAAAGGGGCGCACCCAGCAGGGTGCCTATCTTGAACCACTTCATGTTTTCCAGAACAGAATATCTTTGGGAGTATGTTCGGGCGTCTGGTGGTGGGGCTTGTAATGGGAATGATTTTTTGGGGGTGTCGTTGGGCGGAGGCACCGGCCTGGGGTGCAGCGTCCGGGTACCCAGATAGTGTGGCGGCGATCTTAGTGCGGCGCTGCGCCGGCTGCCACGGCGGCAGCTCCAGTATCCCTTCATCAGGCCACGGGCATCATAGCGGAGGTAGCCCTGCTCCGCTTCCTAACACGGGTATCAACCTCACCCGGTGGGATAGTCTCTTTTATGGGTACCGGGGGGAGGTGGCCATGGTGGTGCCGGGCTATCCCGAGTGGTCGCATCTCTTATGGCAGGTCAATCGTTACCCCGAAATAGCCCCTACGGCCGAGCCGATTATGCCTCCGCCCCACCCGGATAGCAGCAATCTTCTGACGGAAGCTGAGGTACGGCAGCTCAAAGCGTGGATTGCGGCGGGCGCACCCAGCAAAGACGGCCGCCGCCCCTATGCCGAAATGACCACTACCCCCCACCGAAAAGCCTTCGTCTGCAACGCAGGAAGTGATCTCATCGCCGTCTTCGATGCCGACACCTATCGGCTGATGGCCT
>Ga0308395_1002596_pt1 | contig 10161 bp, 14 predicted proteins | sample Hotspr20SampleP4_FD_202097 | JGI IMG/M metagenome (GOLD analysis project Ga0308395, IMG submission 202097) | Hot spring phototrophic mat microbial communities from Mushroom Spring, Yellowstone National Park, Wyoming, United States - 20050930_P4 ...
GCGAGCCGAAAATTCCTCAATTCATTGCGTTCATCAACTCGCTCGTTGACGTCTGGAAGTTTCAGTGCTCTTCAGCGAGCCGAAAATTCCTCAATATTTCTGAGCGCCGTTTTTTTCGCGCCTGCTCCCGTTCGTTTCAGTGCTCTTCAGCGAGCCGAAAATTCCTCAATTGATGCGTCAACAGAACAACGAAATAATCCGACTGCGTTTCAGTGCTCTTCAGCGAGCCGAAAATTCCTCAATCATTTTTCGTTTTACCTGTGTAGACGTGGAAAACTTGTTTCAGTGCTCTTCAGCGAGCCGAAAATTCCTCAATGGTCGAGGGCTTGCTAACGGGCGCGGGCGCGTCCATCGTTTCAGTGCTCTTCAGCGAGCCGAAAATTCCTCAATGATTGAGGTGTTCGCGTATCTGCTGGCGGCTTTGGGTTTCAGTGCTCTTCAGCGAGCCGAAAATTCCTCAATAAGAGCCAGCCGTGACGAGAGGTACATGCACGACCGTTTCAGTGCTCTTCAGCGAGCCGAAAATTCCTCAATGCGTCTGGCTCGTTGTGGTGGTCCGGTGAGTATCAGTTTCAGTGCTCTTCAGCGAGCCGAAAATTCCTCAATGAGGGATCGCTCGTCGGCGATTTGATGGACGGACTGGGTTTCAGTGCTCTTCAGCGAGCCGAAAATTCCTCAATCACACCTCTAACTTAACGACCTGAACACGCGCCACGGTTTCAGTGCTCTTCAGCGAGCCGAAAATTCCTCAATGGAGGGTGTTCCGTTCGCTGAGTTGAGGTGCGCTAGTTTCAGTGCTCTTCAGCGAGCCGAAAATTCCTCAATTGGGTTGTCGACTGGCTGAGCAATTTGGTCGACTACACGGTTTCAGTGCTCTTCAGCGAGCCGAAAATTCCTCAATATGAGGCATGGCGCCGTCTGCGAGTATGACGAGCAGGTTTCAGTGCTCTTCAGCGAGCCGAAAATTCCTCAATGCGTGCGCGGCTGGCTGCTGTTGTATGATGCTGTGGGGTTTCAGTGCTCTTCAGCGAGCCGAAAATTCCTCAATCGAGCCAGTCCATGCCACACCTCTTAACTCAGCGACGTTTCAGTGCTCTTCAGCGAGCCGAAAATTCCTCAATCTTCGTCGCTCCCCACGCTGCGCGTGGGCCGTGAGTGTTTCAGTGCTCTTCAGCGAGCCGAAAATTCCTCAATACGGCGCGCGCGCGGTAGAGCTCTGGATGATGAGGCAGTTTCAGTGCTCTTCAGCGAGCCGAAAATTCCTCAATGCACTGTGGTCGGTGTGGTCATTGCTTCCTCCTTGGTTTCAGTGCTCTTCAGCGAGCCGAAAATTCCTCAATCGCGGCTGGTTGTTGCTGTATGATGACGTCGGCGGCGTTTCAGTGCTCTTCAGCGAGCCGAAAATTCCTCAATTGCATTGCTCCACCAACTGCGCGCCACGCGCGCCCAGTTTCAGTGCTCTTCAGCGAGCCGAAAATTCCTCAATTCATTGCGTTCATCAACTCGCTCGTTGACGTCTGGAAGTTTCAGTGCTCTTCAGCGAGCCGAAAATTCCTCAATCGCGCCCGCAATCGCCGCCGCCGCGCGGATCGCGTGTTTCAGTGCTCTTCAGCGAGCCGAAAATTCCTCAATTTGACCGCAGCAGCCACTTCCTCGCGCAGTCGCGGTTTCAGTGCTCTTCAGCGAGCCGAAAATTCCTCAATTCTGCCTCTTATTCGCCCCGCGACCAGGACGACGCGTTTCAGTGCTCTTCAGCGAGCCGAAAATTCCTCAATTTCGACGTAATCGCGCGTATGCTGCGTATCTGGAGGTTTCAGTGCTCTTCAGCGAGCCGAAAATTCCTCAATTCGCCACCGCCGTTGCGCTGCCAGAACGCAACCAACGCGGTTTCAGTGCTCTTCAGCGAGCCGAAAATTCCTCAATTGCGCGCGCCGGTTGCGGATGAGTACAAAGCAGAGCGGGTTTCAGTGCTCTTCAGCGAGCCGAAAATTCCTCAATCGTGGCAACCTTCCGGCGCACTGTAACGCGCGCGACGTTTCAGTGCTCTTCAGCGAGCCGAAAATTCCTCAATTTGATGATACTCGCCGAGCGTAATGTTGCCGACTGCGTTTCAGTGCTCTTCAGCGAGCCGAAAATTCCTCAATTGCGTTGCGTCTTTCGTTGTCGGGATCAGGCGTTGAGTTTCAGTGCTCTTCAGCGAGCCGAAAATTCCTCAATGCGCCGACCGCGCGGATGCGCTCCTCAAACTGCGTGTTTCAGTGCTCTTCAGCGAGCCGAAAATTCCTCAATAGGTGTTGTGACGCTGCTGCTACTCAACAGCGGGCGGGTTTCAGTGCTCTTCAGCGAGCCGAAAATTCCTCAATGCTTCCGTCCACCAGCGCGCCCGCTATCAGCGTCGAGGTTTCAGTGCTCTTCAGCGAGCCGAAAATTCCTCAATATGCCGTCTTTGTTCGTTCCTTCGGGTACGGAAACAAGTTTCAGTGCTCTTCAGCGAGCCGAAAATTCCTCAATCGACGTTTTCATTCCGATCTTCGAGCGCGTGCCGTTGGTGTTTCAGTGCTCTTCAGCGAGCCGAAAATTCCTCAATGCCGATTGCTAACGATGTGCTGGCGACGGGTGCAGAGGTTTCAGTGCTCTTCAGCGAGCCGAAAATTCCTCAATCGGTCTGGTCGCACCCCAGCGGGACGGCGTACCGCGGTTTCAGTGCTCTTCAGCGAGCCGAAAATTCCTCAATCATACGTTTCCCCGACCGCCGCGCGCTCGTTGATCGTGTTTCAGTGCTCTTCAGCGAGCCGAAAATTCCTCAATCCAAACGCTGCGCTGCAACGAAGCGCGCATTGACGGTTTCAGTGCTCTTCAGCGAGCCGAAAATTCCTCAATCGTTAGTACGTTTTGCGTAAATGTATAATCGAGAAAGTTTCAGTGCTCTTCAGCGAGCCGAAAATTCCTCAATCGGATGAGGACGTACTCGCGCTGCTCAATAGTGACGAAGTTTCAGTGCTCTTCAGCGAGCCGAAAATTCCTCAATACCAATACCCGCGATACCCCAAATGCTTGCCGTGTTCGTTTCAGTGCTCTTCAGCGAGCCGAAAATTCCTCAATTCATTGCGTTCATCAACTCGCTCGTTGACGTCTGGAAGTTTCAGTGCTCTTCAGCGAGCCGAAAATTCCTCAATATTTTTCGTTTTACCTGTGTAGACGTGGAAAACTTGTTTCAGTGCTCTTCAGCGAGCCGAAAATTCCTCAATGGTCGGCGTGCGCGTGCGCGTCGGCGTGCGGGTGCCGTTTCAGTGCTCTTCAGCGAGCCGAAAATTCCTCAATCTTGCTGCTCAATTGACGATCGTTGCGATTGGACTGTTTCAGTGCTCTTCAGCGAGCCGAAAATTCCTCAATATTGACTGGTTCCCGCTCGGACAGACGCCGAACCGCAAGTTTCAGTGCTCTTCAGCAAGCCGAAAATTCCTCAATCGGGAATGGTCGTGTTAGGTTTTGCGAGTCGGATCCGTTTCAGTGCTCTTCAGCGAGCCGAAAATTCCTCAATGAAATGCCAGACGCCCACATAGTGCCAGTAATGGCCGTTTCAGTGCTCTTCAGCGAGCCGAAAATTCCTCAATGCTTTTGATGCGCTTCACACGCTTTATTCGCATTGGTTTCAGTGCTCTTCAGCGAGCCGAAAATTCCTCAATATGGACTGGCTCGAGGATTTTTGGAGCAAGATTGTGTTTCAGTGCTCTTCAGCGAGCCGAAAATTCCTCAATACCCAGATGTAGAGCGAGCCGGAGGCGGAACCCGGAGTTTCAGTGCTCTTCAGCGAGCCGAAAATTCCTCAATCGACGAGCGATCCCTCCCAAGACACATCGTCGCCAAAGTTTCAGTGCTCTTCAGCGAGCCGAAAATTCCTCAATGCGAGGAACTAGAACGCCGGATCAACGAAGAGCGCGTTTCAGTGCTCTTCAGCGAGCCGAAAATTCCTCAATCATCACTGCGATCAACCCGACTTCCGCTACCGGAAAGTTTCAGTGCTCTTCAGCGAGCCGAAAATTCCTCAATCGCGCTTCGCCCACCTCGTGCGCGCGCCGTCGCCGTGTTTCAGTGCTCTTCAGCGAGCCGAAAATTCCTCAATAGCGCTGAACAAACAGAAACCCCGCCGTCGCTGGCGGTTTCAGTGCTCTTCAGCGAGCCGAAAATTCCTCAATTTACGTCGGCAACGTCCGTGCGCTCGAGGTGACTCAGTTTCAGTGCTCTTCAGCGAGCCGAAAATTCCTCAATGGTACCATGGTCACCATCAAGCTCGCCGCCGGGTGGGGTTTCAGTGCTCTTCAGCGAGCCGAAAATTCCTCAATCTGCTCGAATCGCGACCGTTCGGCGTCGGTCGGGCGTTGTTTCAGTGCTCTTCAGCGAGCCGAAAATTCCTCAATCGGTCGCGATTCGAGCAGTGGCTGCGGCAACTGGTGAGGTTTCAGTGCTCTTCAGCGAGCCGAAAATTCCTCAATAGTGGACTCTCGTTCAGCGCTATCCCGATCTGGCGGTTTCAGTGCTCTTCAGCGAGCCGAAAATTCCTCAATCTGGTGATTCGCGGGCGCGCGATCGGGTCTCCAGTTGTTTCAGTGCTCTTCAGCGAGCCGAAAATTCCTCAATTCCGCGACAACGCCGGCATCGCCGTAGACCGCCGGCAAGTTTCAGTGCTCTTCAGCGAGCCGAAAATTCCTCAATCTGTATGTGTTCGTCTGGCTGGCGCTCGCAGCGGCGGGTTTCAGTGCTCTTCAGCGAGCCGAAAATTCCTCAATCATCATCTTGATGACATCCCTGACCTCGATCCGGTCCGCGTTTCAGTGCTCTTCAGCGAGCCGAAAATTCCTCAATTTATCCATGTTGACGTGAAAAACCGCGCTCGTTACAATCAGTTTCAGTGCTCTTCAGCGAGCCGAAAATTCCTCAATATCGGATCGCCGGTCTGGCGTGTCGCTGAGGGTCTGAGTTTCAGTGCTCTTCAGCGAGCCGAAAATTCCTCAATGTTCTGCCGCTCTTGATGCGATTCACGCGCTTCATCGTTTCAGTGCTCTTCAGCGAGCCGAAAATTCCTCAATTTCATTGAACTCGATCCGGTCTCTCATGAGCGCTCAGTTTCAGTGCTCTTCAGCGAGCCGAAAATTCCTCAATCTGGGAGCACGTGGTGGTGTCTCGGTATCTCAACAGTTTCAGTGCTCTTCAGCGAGCCGAAAATTCCTCAATTCAAGCACCAGGTCGTAGTAGCGATAGCCAATGACGTTTCAGTGCTCTTCAGCGAGCCGAAAATTCCTCAATATACTAAGTATGCCGTAATTCTGGTCATTCTCGGAAAGGTTTCAGTGCTCTTCAGCGAGCCGAAAATTCCTCAATCCCGCGCCTCACCCGCGCGGGGTTTTGTTTTTGAAGTTTCAGTGCTCTTCAGCGAGCCGAAAATTCCTCAATTGAAGAAAAACAATAATTGCAGCATTATCCAGTTTGAGTTTCAGTGCTCTTCAGCGAGCCGAAAATTCCTCAATATTACGATGTGGTGCTTGACACGCAGCGTTCTCGTGTTTCAGTGCTCTTCAGCGAGCCGAAAATTCCTCAATCGGTGACACCAGTGAGTACACAGTTACCCAGATCGTGTTTCAGTGCTCTTCAGCGAGCCGAAAATTCCTCAATCGCTGTACCAATGCGTGTCGCCGTCAGCCTTCGGGGTTTCAGTGCTCTTCAGCGAGCCGAAAATTCCTCAATTGGTCGGCCAGGCTCGCGCCTACGCGACCAGCAACGAGTTTCAGTGCTCTTCAGCGAGCCGAAAATTCCTCAATAGCGATCCGCGTACTGTTCTCGCGTGACAAGACTGACGGGTTTCAGTGCTCTTCAGCGAGCCGAAAATTCCTCAATCGCGCTCGCGGCAGCAGCGCAACTCAACCTCGCGAACGGTTTCAGTGCTCTTCAGCGAGCCGAAAATTCCTCAATCGTCGGCATCGAAGGGAAGCAACAGCGGACTGAAAGTTTCAGTGCTCTTCAGCGAGCCGAAAATTCCTCAATCCTTCTACGTCAATCGAAACGCCCGTCCCGACCGAGTTTCAGTGCTCTTCAGCGAGCCGAAAATTCCTCAATTTGTGTGCTAGGGTAAGGATCGGTGTAGTAGACGCCGTTTCAGTGCTCTTCAGCGAGCCGAAAATTCCTCAATTCGTTGAGACCGGACGTAGCCCGCGCCTGCGACGCGGCGAGTTTCAGTGCTCTTCAGCGAGCCGAAAATTCCTCAATTACCAGTGTCATTCCAACGCTCGATCTGGATAATGCGTTTCAGTGCTCTTCAGCGAGCCGAAAATTCCTCAATCATCGCGCAACAGGGGGTGAGTTCTATGGCTTTTCAACGTTTCAGTGCTCTTCAGCGAGCCGAAAATTCCTCAATTATGCGCTCCGGCGTGCGCGCGGCCTGCTGCGCTGAGTTTCAGTGCTCTTCAGCGAGCCGAAAATTCCTCAATGATAGCGGCTTAGATACGATAAGTCGATTTCTGACGGTTTCAGTGCTCTTCAGCGAGCCGAAAATTCCTCAATGCTTCAAGCGCGCTCTCCAGATCGCCGATACGTCGCGGTTTCAGTGCTCTTCAGCGAGCCGAAAATTCCTCAATGGTCATTCTCGCTTAGCGGCCCGAAATACGTTCGCCCGGTTTCAGTGCTCTTCAGCGAGCCGAAAATTCCTCAATTGATCCCGGACCAGTCCTATTCCCAAGCAATGAAAAGTTTCAGTGCTCTTCAGCGAGCCGAAAATTCCTCAATCACGTTACCGCAACTACGGCGCTGGTGCTTCCCCTGTTTCAGTGCTCTTCAGCGAGCCGAAAATTCCTCAATCCGATGTCGTTCATCGGCGCGCTCTTTGCGCGGATGTTTCAGTGCTCTTCAGCGAGCCGAAAATTCCTCAATGTATTCGATGTGCTGCGCACGCCCTCAACCGCGCGCGTTTCAGTGCTCTTCAGCGAGCCGAAAATTCCTCAATGTCTCAAGTTCGCCGTGGTTGCCGCGCGATCCCACCGTTTCAGTGCTCTTCAGCGAGCCGAAAATTCCTCAATCGAACCGCGCGCTACGGGTCTGTTCCGCAACCGCGCGTGTTTCAGTGCTCTTCAGCGAGCCGAAAATTCCTCAATTTGGCATCGTTGATCCCCCTTGAGAAGTACTTCATCATTGTTTCAGTGCTCTTCAGCGAGCCGAAAATTCCTCAATGCGAGCTGCACGAGCGCGACCGGCAACGCCCAGCGCGTTTCAGTGCTCTTCAGCGAGCCGAAAATTCCTCAATCCGGATCGGCGCGGCGGTCACGAGATGCGCATGCTCCGTTTCAGTGCTCTTCAGCGAGCCGAAAATTCCTCAATGGTACGGTGTCTACGACACGCTGTACGGCGCGTCTCCGTTTCAGTGCTCTTCAGCGAGCCGAAAATTCCTCAATCGAGGACGTCGTCGGCATACGGATGCTCGTGCCAGGTTTCAGTGCTCTTCAGCGAGCCGAAAATTCCTCAATGTGGAGCGCTACCGATTCGCGCTGCGGCTCTCCGACGTTTCAGTGCTCTTCAGCGAGCCGAAAATTCCTCAATCCGTCGGGCTTCCAGGTCGTTGCACCCGATCCGTCGGTTTCAGTGCTCTTCAGCGAGCCGAAAATTCCTCAATTTGTGCTCACTTGGCCGCGCACTGTTGCCGCTGAAGGTTTCAGTGCTCTTCAGCGAGCCGAAAATTCCTCAATTTTATCGGGATACTGGTAAACGCGCTGGGATTGTAGTTTCAGTGCTCTTCAGCGAGCCGAAAATTCCTCAATATGGCGCGCGAACTCGAGCAGCGAATCAACTCAACAAGTTTCAGTGCTCTTCAGCGAGCCGAAAATTCCTCAATTAGGTACGCTGACCGGTTGTACCGCGCCTACCTGAAGTTTCAGTGCTCTTCAGCGAGCCGAAAATTCCTCAATCCATCGCTCTGCTTTACCCCTCATCAACCGATCAATCGTTTCAGTGCTCTTCAGCGAGCCGAAAATTCCTCAATCGTTGAACTGCTGGCGGGGTTGGTGGTGCAGTTTGAGTTTCAGTGCTCTTCAGCGAGCCGAAAATTCCTCAATCGTAATTCCTGCTTCATTCCAGTGTTCCGCTTTCCAGTTTCAGTGCTCTTCAGCGAGCCGAAAATTCCTCAATTGGTTTGTCCAGGCAAGACGTGGCCGGCGCGTCGTGTGGTTTCAGTGCTCTTCAGCGAGCCGAAAATTCCTCAATGGAATGTCGCGTCCGGGGAACGCCGAAATCTCAATCGAGATGTTTCAGTGCTCTTCAGCGAGCCGAAAATTCCTCAATCGCAAGCCGCGTCGCCATCAGCCGCGAGCGCCAGAAGTTTCAGTGCTCTTCAGCGAGCCGAAAATTCCTCAATTGTACGTTTCCCCGACCGCCGCGCTCTCGTTGAGCGCCGTTTCAGTGCTCTTCAGCGAGCCGAAAATTCCTCAATCATCGTTTACGTCCGCAACGGCGCGCTTGTTCTTGGTTTCAGTGCTCTTCAGCGAGCCGAAAATTCCTCAATCGCGTGCGGCGAGCCGAACATTCTCAACATTCCACGGTTTCAGTGCTCTTCAGCGAGCCGAAAATTCCTCAATGGGGAGTACCACCAGTTTCTGGACGCAAGCGAGCGAGTTTCAGTGCTCTTCAGCGAGCCGAAAATTCCTCAATACAGCAGGCGCTGGACGCGATGACCGAGTTGGTGAAGTTTCAGTGCTCTTCAGCGAGCCGAAAATTCCTCAATCTCAGACGCTCCGCTTCCAGCACCGGCATCACCCAACGCGTTTCAGTGCTCTTCAGCGAGCCGAAAATTCCTCAATCGCCCCGCGCCGCGTGCGCAGCCAGCGCGCGGTTGAGTTTCAGTGCTCTTCAGCGAGCCGAAAATTCCTCAATGTCGCGAGCGCCAGAACGGGTGGGCGATCCACACCGGTTTCAGTGCTCTTCAGCGAGCCGAAAATTCCTCAATTCCTCAACCGCGCCGCCTGCGCCCAATCCGAATTGGTTTCAGTGCTCTTCAGCGAGCCGAAAATTCCTCAATCATCGCCTGCGCCATTATCACCGCATTCCCTCCTTGGCAGTTTCAGTGCTCTTCAGCGAGCCGAAAATTCCTCAATCGTCCGTAGACCGTCACGCGCTTCTGCCAGTGTGACCGTTTCAGTGCTCTTCAGCGAGCCGAAAATTCCTCAATCATCGCGGTAGCGCTCCAATATCAACTTCACGTCATCGTTTCAGTGCTCTTCAGCGAGCCGAAAATTCCTCAATGCGCGTTGACCAGCGCGTCGAAATCCCCGATCAACGCGTTTCAGTGCTCTTCAGCGAGCCGAAAATTCCTCAATTTCTGGTGTTCGGTGACGACGTTCCCGTGCGTACAGAGAAGTTTCAGTGCTCTTCAGCGAGCCGAAAATTCCTCAATTTTGCGCACTTAGTTCGCGCGCCGTCGCCGTAAGGTTTCAGTGCTCTTCAGCGAGCCGAAAATTCCTCAATCAACACAACCCCAGATGCGCTTCAGCCGCTGCGTCGTTTCAGTGCTCTTCAGCGAGCCGAAAATTCCTCAATGTGGGATGTGGTTGTCGCGGATCGCGTCATTACGCTGTTTCAGTGCTCTTCAGCGAGCCGAAAATTCCTCAATCGTGCGCGAGGGCGGGACGCGCCCGGAGTACGCGCCGTTTCAGTGCTCTTCAGCGAGCCGAAAATTCCTCAATCAAACTGCATATCAAACGTCAGATTTGCGCCGACAAGGTTTCAGTGCTCTTCAGCGAGCCGAAAATTCCTCAATACATCGCTTACCTCACAGCACGCGCGTCCAGCCGGAGTTTCAGTGCTCTTCAGCGAGCCGAAAATTCCTCAATCATCGACGCCGCCCGCTGGAACGAACTGGCGGAAGGTTTCAGTGCTCTTCAGCGAGCCGAAAATTCCTCAATCGGGATTGTTACATCATCCCCGTCCTTCGCGCCGATGGTTTCAGTGCTCTTCAGCGAGCCGAAAATTCCTCAATGCGGCGTGGAGAGCGCGGCGCGCGGGTTGGCGGACGGTTTCAGTGCTCTTCAGCGAGCCGAAAATTCCTCAATGGCGCGTCGGTGATGAGTTCCGTCGCTGCGGCAACGTGTTTCAGTGCTCTTCAGCGAGCCGAAAATTCCTCAATCA
>Ga0308395_1002601_pt1 | contig 10153 bp, 14 predicted proteins | sample Hotspr20SampleP4_FD_202097 | JGI IMG/M metagenome (GOLD analysis project Ga0308395, IMG submission 202097) | Hot spring phototrophic mat microbial communities from Mushroom Spring, Yellowstone National Park, Wyoming, United States - 20050930_P4 ...
AGATGAAACACCAGGAAGGCTCAGGAGCGACGACGTGCAGGTATCGGGATCTGGGACACGGGTGGGGCAGGGAGCGGAGGTCGGGATTTCAGCAATTTCGGCTCGTTGAAGAGCACTGAAACGCGCTGGGCGTTGCCGGCGGCGCTCGTGCAGCTGGCGATTTCAGCAATTTCGGCTCGTTGAAGAGCACTGAAACTAAAACGGTCGAGTGGGAAGCGACGTTCGAGGTGGCATTTCAGCAATTTCGGCTCGTTGAAGAGCACTGAAACTGGCGCAACGCTTCGATGAACGGCAGTCCGGTTTCGATTTCAGCAATTTCGGCTCGTTGAAGAGCACTGAAACTGCCGTTCGCATACGGAGTACGGAGAGACATTCTCCATTTCAGCAATTTCGGCTCGTTGAAGAGCACTGAAACCGACCATCCCGTGTGTCGGCTTCGGGTCAGGGGAATTTCAGCAATTTCGGCTCGTTGAAGAGCACTGAAACTTTCTCAATGGCCAGGGGCAGGGGCTGTCCCTTGTATTTCAGCAATTTCGGCTCGTTGAAGAGCACTGAAACAACAAACGGCGCTGGTGGCCGTCTGCATTACGTCCGATTTCAGCAATTTCGGCTCGTTGAAGAGCACTGAAACTTGTACGTTAGCGGGGCGTCCCTGTAACTCTCGGGATTTCAGCAATTTCGGCTCGTTGAAGAGCACTGAAACAGAACAGATTGACGATACGGCCGAGCATCCTAGCACCATTTCAGCAATTTCGGCTCGTTGAAGAGCACTGAAACCGCTTTCACTTCTACCGCAAATCCCGGATTGTCGCCGAATTTCAGCAATTTCGGCTCGTTGAAGAGCACTGAAACTTGTCATTCTTGCGTGGGCGCTGCGTGAGTTCGCGATTTCAGCAATTTCGGCTCGTTGAAGAGCACTGAAACTTCACTTCAATGCTTCCGATCCACGTCGCCTCCGCCAGCGATTTCAGCAATTTCGGCTCGTTGAAGAGCACTGAAACCGCCGATTTCGCCGCGTTTGCACGGCGACCGCTCCATTTCAGCAATTTCGGCTCGTTGAAGAGCACTGAAACCCAATTCTTTGAAATCGGATTTGCTTCAACCGCAGGATTTCAGCAATTTCGGCTCGTTGAAGAGCACTGAAACGATGCCGAGCGTCACCCGACACGACGGGCAGCGCCAGATTTCAGCAATTTCGGCTCGTTGAAGAGCACTGAAACACGTGCGGCGGTAGGTGCGTTGGGGATGCGATATGATTTCAGCAATTTCGGCTCGTTGAAGAGCACTGAAACCCCCGACGCCGACTCCCTCTCCGACCGTGCCCGGCTCATTTCAGCAATTTCGGCTCGTTGAAGAGCACTGAAACCGACGCTCGGTCCGTCGGTCGATTGCACCGACTGGGATTTCAGCAATTTCGGCTCGTTGAAGAGCACTGAAACGAACACCCTCCATGCCGTCCAGAACGCAAATCCGACAACATTTCAGCAATTTCGGCTCGTTGAAGAGCACTGAAACGACCGCGATCAGGTAGTAATCATCCGTGTCGTCTGGAATTTCAGCAATTTCGGCTCGTTGAAGAGCACTGAAACTCTGGTGGCGCGTGTCGTGGCGCGCGCACCGACCGGATTTCAGCAATTTCGGCTCGTTGAAGAGCACTGAAACTGTCGTCTAGCACCTCGACCATTCGCTTGATCGGGAATTTCAGCAATTTCGGCTCGTTGAAGAGCACTGAAACGCACCGACCAGCACGCGCCCCAACGCGCCCAACTCGATTTCAGCAATTTCGGCTCGTTGAAGAGCACTGAAACCGCAAGCCGGGGATCGTCCCTTCAAAGCCGTACTTGATTTCAGCAATTTCGGCTCGTTGAAGAGCACTGAAACCTCGTCGGTGCAAATCTGATGTTTGATGTGCGGTTTGTGATTTCAGCAATTTCGGCTCGTTGAAGAGCACTGAAACGCGATCTTATCGATCAGCGCCGGTAGCAGCGTCGGCGATTTCAGCAATTTCGGCTCGTTGAAGAGCACTGAAACCGTAGCGTTCCGGGTTGTTGCCGTCTGACGACGGCATTTCAGCAATTTCGGCTCGTTGAAGAGCACTGAAACCGAAACCGCGCGTATATACTCATACACTTTGGAAGAGATTTCAGCAATTTCGGCTCGTTGAAGAGCACTGAAACGTCGGATTTCGGCGTTATTCGCACGGCGCGTGAAATTTCAGCAATTTCGGCTCGTTGAAGAGCACTGAAACGCCTTGGTCGTTCTTATACACGCTGACCGTATCGCATTTCAGCAATTTCGGCTCGTTGAAGAGCACTGAAACAGACTTTGCGGCTTTTCAGATTGCGGTCGTTGACGAATTTCAGCAATTTCGGCTCGTTGAAGAGCACTGAAACATCACCGATTCCAAACGCGGGCTGGTTGGGTTCACCCGATTTCAGCAATTTCGGCTCGTTGAAGAGCACTGAAACGCGCCGTACTCTGGACGCCACCACCATATGAGATAAATTTCAGCAATTTCGGCTCGTTGAAGAGCACTGAAACCGTACCCGGCGCCGTGGCCACGCGCGCCGCCAGACGATTTCAGCAATTTCGGCTCGTTGAAGAGCACTGAAACTTGTTGAGGCGTCGGCGATCCGCCAATCTCCCGGCGCATTTCAGCAATTTCGGCTCGTTGAAGAGCACTGAAACGGCGGGCGATACACACGACGCGCGGCAGACCGTAGGGGGATTTCAGCAATTTCGGCTCGTTGAAGAGCACTGAAACGCGCAGCTCCGGGATGGACGGCATCGCCTGCGCGGGATTTCAGCAATTTCGGCTCGTTGAAGAGCACTGAAACTTGCTTCGCTCGGAAAAAATCAATACCGCTCTATTTGATTTCAGCAATTTCGGCTCGTTGAAGAGCACTGAAACGTTCTCTCAATGCCTTCGTCCTTTTCATTTTCAAATATTTCAGCAATTTCGGCTCGTTGAAGAGCACTGAAACTGTGGTGATCGCAGACACCACTGCTTGCCATCATACCAAATTTCAGCAATTTCGGCTCGTTGAAGAGCACTGAAACGTGAAAACGGCGGGCGGGGTTATTCTGATCGAGGAAAATTTCAGCAATTTCGGCTCGTTGAAGAGCACTGAAACGGGTTGTATTATGCGAATGGGTTGGTGATGCAAATCATTTCAGCAATTTCGGCTCGTTGAAGAGCACTGAAACGCGCTCTACTACGTCAACCCGCACCGCCTACCTCGCCATTTCAGCAATTTCGGCTCGTTGAAGAGCACTGAAACTCGCCGAAAGCCGCGCGGGTGCTGGAGGCACTTGCTGAATTTCAGCAATTTCGGCTCGTTGAAGAGCACTGAAACAATTACCGTAGCGGTGCTCGGCGACGACGAGACGCCCGATTTCAGCAATTTCGGCTCGTTGAAGAGCACTGAAACATCGCGGTATCGAAGGACGGGCAATCTGCGGCAGAAAATTTCAGCAATTTCGGCTCGTTGAAGAGCACTGAAACGCCCGCCACTTCCGCCCCGACTTTCTCATCATACCATTTCAGCAATTTCGGCTCGTTGAAGAGCACTGAAACTCGAAGGTGATCCAGCGAACCAACTCATCGACTGTTGAATTTCAGCAATTTCGGCTCGTTGAAGAGCACTGAAACCTGAACTGCTACTCGTCCAGACCGACCGTGCGCGGCGGGATTTCAGCAATTTCGGCTCGTTGAAGAGCACTGAAACCGTCAAGCATCACCCGCTCCAACCAGCGCCGCGCCTATTTCAGCAATTTCGGCTCGTTGAAGAGCACTGAAACGTTCGCCGTGTACATCATTCCGCCGAGAAACTTTCATTTCAGCAATTTCGGCTCGTTGAAGAGCACTGAAACCGACGAACGCGCGCCAGCCGACGGGCTGACCGCGATTTCAGCAATTTCGGCTCGTTGAAGAGCACTGAAACCCTCCCGCGCAATCGCCAGCCGGTTACGCAGACGAATTTCAGCAATTTCGGCTCGTTGAAGAGCACTGAAACGCGTCGGGCAGCCGCGCGGGATCGTCGGGCACCCCGCGTATTTCAGCAATTTCGGCTCGTTGAAGAGCACTGAAACGCTCCCCGACGGGCGCGCTGCCTACTCCGGTCTGTACAATTTCAGCAATTTCGGCTCGTTGAAGAGCACTGAAACCGTCGGGCTGGGCGCAGATCGCGGACGAGGACGTACATTTCAGCAATTTCGGCTCGTTGAAGAGCACTGAAACGCGCGCTCATGCCCCGCGAGCGGCTCGCCCTCTGCGAATTTCAGCAATTTCGGCTCGTTGAAGAGCACTGAAACGGTCGCGCGGGATGGGGTCGCTGCGGTCGCGCGCTATTTCAGCAATTTCGGCTCGTTGAAGAGCACTGAAACTCGATGACCGACATCCTGAATGCGGCTACCAGCATTTATTTCAGCAATTTCGGCTCGTTGAAGAGCACTGAAACTCACAACGCCCCATCCGTCGAACTGATACGGATAGATTTCAGCAATTTCGGCTCGTTGAAGAGCACTGAAACCAACGATGACGATATGATGTTCCTCGACGCCCGCGCCACATTTCAGCAATTTCGGCTCGTTGAAGAGCACTGAAACTCAGCGACTCCACGCATCAACCACGTACAGCATGACATTTCAGCAATTTCGGCTCGTTGAAGAGCACTGAAACAGAACAGTGACCCGTAGCGTTTGTATATGCGTACTGATTTCAGCAATTTCGGCTCGTTGAAGAGCACTGAAACAATGACCAACCACGCGCGAAACGCCAGCCCAACAACATTTCAGCAATTTCGGCTCGTTGAAGAGCACTGAAACCCATTGCGCCATACTGCCAATAGCCTCAATACCGACAATTTCAGCAATTTCGGCTCGTTGAAGAGCACTGAAACAGGATACGGCGTCCAATCGCCGATGTTTGCACTCGATTTCAGCAATTTCGGCTCGTTGAAGAGCACTGAAACTCACGTCAATCACTACGACATTCCGACGCGCGATCTATTTCAGCAATTTCGGCTCGTTGAAGAGCACTGAAACCTTGATGGTGTGATATAATACAGTTATGCAAGAAGATTTCAGCAATTTCGGCTCGTTGAAGAGCACTGAAACTTGTCATAGTTCTTAGGAATTCACGAACATCGGCGAAATTTCAGCAATTTCGGCTCGTTGAAGAGCACTGAAACTGTGTGATTACTGAGAGTGTCATACTGCACCTACCTATTTCAGCAATTTCGGCTCGTTGAAGAGCACTGAAACGCAAAGTATCATAAATAGTTGGCGATCTGTAGGGCTTGATTTCAGCAATTTCGGCTCGTTGAAGAGCACTGAAACATTTCGACACTGTAGTTCATATCTTACATATTCTCCAATTTCAGCAATTTCGGCTCGTTGAAGAGCACTGAAACTCAATCGCGTAATCAGCGTCAAGTACTGTCATTGTTAATTTCAGCAATTTCGGCTCGTTGAAGAGCACTGAAACTGCTGGTAACACGGTAGTAGCACAGGTGTTTTATCGAAAGATTTCAGCAATTTCGGCTCGTTGAAGAGCACTGAAACTTCAACAACATAGCACGGTCTAACGCTGCAAAAGCGCTATTTCAGCAATTTCGGCTCGTTGAAGAGCACTGAAACTACTGCCACCACCCGCACCGGCGGGGGCGTCCTCCGATTTCAGCAATTTCGGCTCGTTGAAGAGCACTGAAACTCGGCGCCCTTGACATTCTTCCGGCGCGCTTCGGCGCAATTTCAGCAATTTCGGCTCGTTGAAGAGCACTGAAACTGATACGCTTGCAACATTCCCGTATTCTCTGTCTGGAATTTCAGCAATTTCGGCTCGTTGAAGAGCACTGAAACACGCTGGCTAGGCCGTTGCGCAGTGCGTTAGCACGATTTCAGCAATTTCGGCTCGTTGAAGAGCACTGAAACAGCGATAGATGCGCTCCAACGTCGGTGATCCGTCATCAACGATTTCAGCAATTTCGGCTCGTTGAAGAGCACTGAAACTCACTTGGATTGTCAAGCAGTTTCGTGAACAATTCCCAATTTCAGCAATTTCGGCTCGTTGAAGAGCACTGAAACACGCGACGGTGGAAACCGCGCGCGGGCATCGCCTGCGATTTCAGCAATTTCGGCTCGTTGAAGAGCACTGAAACCTGCTGATCGATAAGATCACAGTATTTGTGGAGCGGAGATTTCAGCAATTTCGGCTCGTTGAAGAGCACTGAAACTCAACCGCGTCGCCATCAGCCGCGAGCGCCAGAACATTTCAGCAATTTCGGCTCGTTGAAGAGCACTGAAACCGCATTTGGTGCGGAGCGCCGAAGGCGGGTGGGGTGATTTCAGCAATTTCGGCTCGTTGAAGAGCACTGAAACATACCCAAATATAGTTGTCATCCGGTCTGCGAAAGGAATTTCAGCAATTTCGGCTCGTTGAAGAGCACTGAAACACTCCCTCCTCGATGCCTGATCCCTCGGGCTGTCCTATTTCAGCAATTTCGGCTCGTTGAAGAGCACTGAAACCTGTTATGCTGTCGTACTGGCTTCCCGATCCCAAGCATTTCAGCAATTTCGGCTCGTTGAAGAGCACTGAAACAGTTTCGGAAAAGATAGCGGTAAAGAAACTCAATAAATTTCAGCAATTTCGGCTCGTTGAAGAGCACTGAAACTGAAGGACGTATTGCCGCGCTACTCGTGTAGATCGATTTCAGCAATTTCGGCTCGTTGAAGAGCACTGAAACCTGCTTCAGAGGCAGCGTATCCCGTTATGCTGTCGTAATTTCAGCAATTTCGGCTCGTTGAAGAGCACTGAAACATCTATGGCGTGGAGATTGTCCAAGGACACACCAGCGATTTCAGCAATTTCGGCTCGTTGAAGAGCACTGAAACTTCAATCTTTACGGTACACGTCCAATCTCCGGGGATATTTCAGCAATTTCGGCTCGTTGAAGAGCACTGAAACATTACTGAAATAATTTTGCAACCAATCTTTTTGGCTATTTCAGCAATTTCGGCTCGTTGAAGAGCACTGAAACCTTGAGTTTTTGGCTACTAGGATCGTGGAACTTGAGATTTCAGCAATTTCGGCTCGTTGAAGAGCACTGAAACCAATTCGAGTAAAGCGTGTGAAACGCATCAGCAACGATTTCAGCAATTTCGGCTCGTTGAAGAGCACTGAAACATCCGGTTTTCACTCCGGTGCCGTGGCACGGTAAAATTTCAGCAATTTCGGCTCGTTGAAGAGCACTGAAACACTTATGGTCAGCAATGAATGAAGCGGCATACCACAATTTCAGCAATTTCGGCTCGTTGAAGAGCACTGAAACTCGTGTCGCCTTGTACGCCTTTCCTGGCACACATGCTAATTTCAGCAATTTCGGCTCGTTGAAGAGCACTGAAACTTGTTCTCCTTCCCGTGCTTAATTGCGCTTCAGAAATTTCAGCAATTTCGGCTCGTTGAAGAGCACTGAAACCGGTCGTTTGTCTATCTATCAATTGCCTGCGTGTCGATTTCAGCAATTTCGGCTCGTTGAAGAGCACTGAAACATACGAGGTGTTTCCGCTCGGCGTCCGATCCGGCGAATTTCAGCAATTTCGGCTCGTTGAAGAGCACTGAAACGAGCAGTATGGTTTTAAGGATGCACTCCCGGATTTTGATTTCAGCAATTTCGGCTCGTTGAAGAGCACTGAAACACCGCGAACGGTCATCGATCTTCAAAACGACAGTACGTATTTCAGCAATTTCGGCTCGTTGAAGAGCACTGAAACACCGCGAACGGTCATCGATCTTCAAAACGACAGTACGTATTTCAGCAATTTCGGCTCGTTGAAGAGCACTGAAACTCCTCAATCCGCAGCCGCAGCGCGGTGAGGAGCATAATTTCAGCAATTTCGGCTCGTTGAAGAGCACTGAAACGTTTCGCAGCTGGAGTTCTGCCCGCAGCCACTCCCCAATTTCAGCAATTTCGGCTCGTTGAAGAGCACTGAAACCTCTCTTCCAGCAGCCGCAGCGCGTCATCTTTCGACGATTTCAGCAATTTCGGCTCGTTGAAGAGCACTGAAACTCGGGAGCGCGCGGGTGGTATGGGCGCTCTTGTTTCAATTTCAGCAATTTCGGCTCGTTGAAGAGCACTGAAACCTCCCGGAAACGCGCGACGTACTCGCGCGTCGCGGGAATTTCAGCAATTTCGGCTCGTTGAAGAGCACTGAAACATTAATGCCGCAAGAGCAGCGACCGACACGACGCCCGCATTTCAGCAATTTCGGCTCGTTGAAGAGCACTGAAACTGTACGTCGCCAGCAGCGCCGAGCCGCCCGCGTCAACATTTCAGCAATTTCGGCTCGTTGAAGAGCACTGAAACGCTAAGTGGAAGTGCTACTACCCTGGGCACTAACAGGATTTCAGCAATTTCGGCTCGTTGAAGAGCACTGAAACATAATAAACGGCCTAAATGTGTTAGAAACCATGTCATATTTCAGCAATTTCGGCTCGTTGAAGAGCACTGAAACGAACAACAAACGTTGTCTGAACATCAATGCGTGCAAATTTCAGCAATTTCGGCTCGTTGAAGAGCACTGAAACCACGGACCCGCAGGAGCTCGACGATCGCGTACGGGTAGATTTCAGCAATTTCGGCTCGTTGAAGAGCACTGAAACGCAGATCGCAGATGCGACCGGCCGGCGGCGCGACGGCATTTCAGCAATTTCGGCTCGTTGAAGAGCACTGAAACCGGGGTGCCGGTCGGCTGGCGCGCGACTGAGACGGAAGCATTTCAGCAATTTCGGCTCGTTGAAGAGCACTGAAACTCGGAAGCGTGATCGAACCGCCTGCGGGAATGCTCCGATTTCAGCAATTTCGGCTCGTTGAAGAGCACTGAAACTCCAAATAGAAACAAAGACGGCGATACGGCGGAACGACGATTTCAGCAATTTCGGCTCGTTGAAGAGCACTGAAACAACACAACCGGCAGCGACTCATCGCGCGTGTGCGGCAATTTCAGCAATTTCGGCTCGTTGAAGAGCACTGAAACCCAGACGCGCGCCTGGCGGTTCTGGTGTTTGCGCTGCGGCATTTCAGCAATTTCGGCTCGTTGAAGAGCACTGAAACGTCGCCGGACGGGAACGACGGTGCTGTTGTACTGCATTTCAGCAATTTCGGCTCGTTGAAGAGCACTGAAACCCGCACGCGGCGCTGGTGTGCGAAGCGCCGACGCTGAATTTCAGCAATTTCGGCTCGTTGAAGAGCACTGAAACTCGCCCCAATCTGCGGCAACCAACATCGCGCCGTCGATTTCAGCAATTTCGGCTCGTTGAAGAGCACTGAAACACGCAAAGCCGTGCCGTTACACGATTACGTGTTACCATTTCAGCAATTTCGGCTCGTTGAAGAGCACTGAAACCAGCGTACAACCCGCGCGGCACCAGCACGCTACATATTTCAGCAATTTCGGCTCGTTGAAGAGCACTGAAACTCACCAGTCGCAGGCAGTCGCCCTGGCGGTTCTCTATTTCAGCAATTTCGGCTCGTTGAAGAGCACTGAAACGGTCAATGTAACGGTAACCTATGACGGGCACGGTAAATTTCAGCAATTTCGGCTCGTTGAAGAGCACTGAAACATCACGTCAAGGTCATACGATCTATTGTCACAGGAAATTTCAGCAATTTCGGCTCGTTGAAGAGCACTGAAACGCTCTAGGGCGTCTCGCATATACATCAAATTGCGAAATTTCAGCAATTTCGGCTCGTTGAAGAGCACTGAAACTACACGTGAAGTTGGCGCGCCAACATAAAGAGTTGTTCATTTCAGCAATTTCGGCTCGTTGAAGAGCACTGAAACTCACCATACGCCAAACAGAACCTAAACCCGCTTGAAATTTCAGCAATTTCGGCTCGTTGAAGAGCACTGAAACGGGATCCGCTGCCGTATCAGTGTGCGTTTTGTATCACATTTCAGCAATTTCGGCTCGTTGAAGAGCACTGAAACTTCGGTGTCGTCGGTTCTCTTCGGTCTGTTCATGCGCATTTCAGCAATTTCGGCTCGTTGAAGAGCACTGAAACTTCCAGCGGATCGGGTTGATGTGCGCGACGTCATCCGAATTTCAGCAATTTCGGCTCGTTGAAGAGCACTGAAACCGCGGTAACACTGA
>Ga0308395_1002602_pt1 | contig 10150 bp, 9 predicted proteins | sample Hotspr20SampleP4_FD_202097 | JGI IMG/M metagenome (GOLD analysis project Ga0308395, IMG submission 202097) | Hot spring phototrophic mat microbial communities from Mushroom Spring, Yellowstone National Park, Wyoming, United States - 20050930_P4 ...
ATTTAGGTCCTGCAAGAGAAGCTTTAAAAAATTTAATTATACATAAAAACACTTATGTTCTTGGTAGCGCAGGCAAAGCATAATTAAAATTTAAAATTATTTTTTATGCCAGAAATAAATTATAATGAAATCGTTGATGTTATAACAAAAAATGTCAAAGAAGTAATTGAACAGAAATTAAAAAATATTCCTGATAAAAGCTATTGCATTCCTGTAGAAATTTCTGTTAGACATATTCATTTAACAAGAGAAGTCTTAGATATTCTTTATGGTAAAGATTACCAATTAAAAAAAATCCGTGATTTATCACAACCCGGAGAATTTGCCTCTGCTGAAACAGTTACAATTGTTGGTCCTAAAATGAGAGCAATTGAAAATGTTAGAATATTAGGACCTTTAAGAAATTTCACACAAGTTGAATTGAGTAGAACAGACGGTATTTACTTAGGAATTGATTTACCTTTAAGACTTTCAGGCGATATTAAAGGGAGTGCTCCGATAACAGTTATTGGTCCTAAAGGTTCAATTTATTTAAATGAGGGTGCAATAAGAGCAGCAAGGCATATCCATATGACACCCGATGACGCAAAAAAATTTAATGTAAAAGATAAACAAATCGTTAAAGTTGAAATTCCAGGAGACTGTGGTGTAATTTTAGATAATGTAATTGTTAGAGTAAGCGATAAATTTAAACTTGCTTTGCATCTTGATACTGATGAAGGAAACTGCGCTAATGCCCAACCAACAACTATGGCAAAAATAATTTTATAATGAAATTAAATAAATTATTCTTAATACTTGCTATAATTTCTATACCTTTTATTTTTTTTAAAATTTATATTGAATTCTCTAATAAGAAAATCTCTATCGTTGCTGATTATTCCGACATTATTTTTGATTATTATAATAATAAACCAAATTCTGATTTTGAATTTTATTTGAAAACTTTAAAAAAATTGGGTCTTACAGGTGTATTTAAAAAAGAAACTAAAATTATTGATTTTATAAACGAATATAACGAAGTTATTCTGCTTAAAGGTAATATAGCAAAAGAAATATATCCAAATGCAAAATTTATTAATAAAAAATTTTTATATTTAATAATGCCTAAAAATATTTATGAAAAAATAATAGAACTTGATTATAACGAAAAAAAAATTTTTAATAACTTATATTTTTTATCTTTTGAAAAAAATTATTCAGTTTTATCAGTTGAAAAAATCTTATATAAATCCCCAATGGAAGAATTTTTTGAGAAGGCAAATTTAAAAATTTTTATAATTGATAAGAATTCCTCCGAAGGTATAATTGATAGCTTCTTGTATAAAAATGTTAAAACAGGAATATATTTTATCTCTGCTGAACCAATAAAAGGTGACTATAAAATCATTGCTAAAATCCATTCGTTTAATAAAAGGTTTAAAAGTAAAGAAGAATTAATAAGTGAATATATCCGAAGTGTCCTTGAAAGAAATGTTAGAATACTCTGTCTCCCCAAAATAAATTTTATTGAAAACAAAATTTCTTATACTGAAATAATTTCTGAAATTAAAAAAGAACTTGAAAAATATAAATTTAAATTTCTAAGTCCTGAAAAAATCTATAACGAGAATTTTAATTATAAATTTTTTTACATTTTTAAAATCCTATCATTTATTGTTTTATCAATTTTTATTTTACAACTTAAAAAAAACAAATCACTATTTTTGAAAATTCTTATAATAATTTTTTTATTTGCTATATTTTTGTTAAATCTATTTCATCTAATTATAGTTATTGCAGGAATTATATGGCTTAATGAATCATATTTTAAAAAAGAGATTAATTTTTTTAATTTTGCTATCAGAATAATTTTTTTAGGAATTATTATAAATCTTTTTTTAAGTAATTTAGAAAACTCTTTAATTTCATCCAAAATTTTTGGAATAAAATTTATATTTATAATTCCTTTTGTTATAACACTTTTTTACATTGAACCCAAAATTTTGCAAAAACCTTTAAAAAGAATTGAATTTATTTTTATTCTTTTTTTTCTATCACTATTCTCAATAATTATTCTAAGAATGGACAATTTTAAATTTCCACAATTCTATTACGAAAAAGAGATTCGTTATATACTTGAAAAAATCTTTATTGCCCGACCAAGATTTAAGGAGTTATTATTCTATCCATTTTTGTTTATATCTTTTTATAAATTCAAAAATAAAAATATTTTTTATTTTTTAGGAACAATCGCTATTTCAACTACTTTAAATTCTTTTATTCACCTTCACACTCCAATTATTATTAGCATAATCAGAAGTTTTTATGGTATAATATACGGGTTTATTGCTGGTAATCTGTTTATTTTAATTTATGAAAAATATTTTTATAAACGGTTATTTAGGCTTTAAAAATTTTGGTGATGACCTTTTGTTTTATACTATCTCAAAATTCATAAACAGCAAAAATAAAAGAATTTATTACATTAGCAAAATTCCATATAGAAATTTAAAAAATAATTTTCAATTTCTTGATAGGAAAAAAATTTATAAACTAATAAATTTAGCTAACAAAGATTCAATTCTTATAAATTTAGGTGGCATTTTTCAGGATTTAACAAGTTCATTAAGTTTTTTATATTATTTTTTTGTAAATTTAATTTTTATTCTTAAAAAAAGTAAAATTATAAACATAAGCATTGATTCTGCTGATTTAAAAAGAAAATTAAATATTTTTTTGTTTAAATTAATACTAAAAAATTCTTATTTAACTATTTTTAGAGACAAAATTAGTTTTTCAAATTTTAAAAGTTACAGAAATATTTTTTTTGCACCAGACATAACTTTTTTTACAAAATTTAAAAACATTAAAACAAAAAAAAATGAATGGGCTATTATTTTGAAATATAAAAAAAATACAAAGCATTTAATAAAATTTTTTGAAGGTTTGAATGTAAAAAAGAAATATGTTTTAATGAAAACAGATTATTTAAAATTAAAAAAATTTTTAAAAAACAAAAATATTTTTATTTATGATGGAAATATAAATTCATTTGTAAAAACTATAATAGAATCATCTTTGGTTATAAGTATGCGTTATCATCCTTTAATTATTTGTTTGAAATATTTTAAACCTTTTGTTATAATATCAGATGAAAACAAATTAAAAAATTTTGCTAAAACTTTTAATTTAAAAATTTTTAATTTGGATAAAAAAAATATTGATTATTTAAAAATTAATGATTATATTAATACTTGTAAGATAAATTATAGAAAATATTGGAATATGTTAAATTTAAAACGATTTTTGAATAGATGAACACATTTTTAGTTATTATAGGAATTTTAATAGGAGTAATTTTATTTTTGTATTTATTGTCAGAGTATCATACAATTAAAGATAAGATAGAATTAAAAGAAGTTGATATAGAGAAAGAAAATTTTAATGAAACAGAAAGTAAGAAAAGAGAGAATAAAAATTCTGAGCAAGGGTTAAAGAAACGTTTTTGTCCATTATGCGGAAGCGAACTTGGTGAAAATGATAGTATATATGCTGAGATGTATGAAGGCGAAAGCCGACCGAAAGTTATAATTCACGGATGTCGTTATTGTTATAAGCCGAGTGGCAGAAAATAAAATTTTTGGGAGGTGAAAATTTATGTTTAAAAAAGAAAGAAAATATTGGATTACAGCCCTGGCAATTCTGATAATTTTATGGATTGCTACTTTAAAATTTTATAAAGGAATTGCAAATGACAAACTATACAAAAATTTAGAACTTTTCAATCAGGTTTTAAGTTTAGTTAAAGAAACTTATGTTGAAGAGCCTGACCCACCGAAATTGATATATGGTGCAATTGATGGTATGCTTGCTTCATTAGGAGACCCTTATACCCGCTTTATGCGAGAAGAAAGTTATAATGAATTAAAAGTAGAAACAGAGGGCAAGTTTGGTGGCGCAGGATTTGTGATAACTATTAAAAACGATAATCTTACTATAATAGCTCCTATGGCTGGAACACCGGCTGAAAAAGCAGGACTTTTGCCTAATGATATAATTCTAAAAATAGATGATGAACCAACAAAGGGAATGGATTTGAATACTGCTGTATCAAAAATAAGAGGAACCCCAGGAACAAAAGTTAAATTAACAATAATGCGTGATGAATTCAAAGAACCAAAAGATTTTATTATTACAAGAGAAATTATAAATGTCAAAAGTGTATTCTCAAAAGAGATTGATTTTAAAAATAAAAAAATTGGTTATATACGTATAGTAAATTTTGCTGAAGATACTCCTTCTGAACTTGAAAAGATATTAAAAAATTATGAAGATTCTAAAATAGATGGAATTGTTTTAGATTTAAGAAATAATCCAGGTGGTTTACTTTACACTGCCTGGAAAGTATCTGATTTATTTTTAGATTCAGGAGAAATAGTATCAACTATAGGAAGAATTTCAGAGCAAAATAATATTTATAGGGCATCAAGTATTTCTTATTGCAATAATGTTCCAATGGTAGTTTTAATAAATGAAGGTAGTGCCTCTGCTTCAGAAATTGTTACGGGAGCTTTAAGAGATAATAAAAGGGCAATTGTTGTAGGTGAAAAAAGTTTTGGTAAAGGAGTAGTCCAGACAGTTAGAGAATTAGGAAATAACCTCGCAGTTGCAATTACCACTGCAAGATACTATACCCCATCAGGAGTATGTATTGATAAAGAAGGCATTCACCCTGATATTGAAGTTAAAACTCCTAAATTAAAAAAGAATGAAATTGAGCAGGCTGAAAAGATTTTAAAAAATAATTACATAGAAAAATTTCTGCAAAAAAATAAAAACTTCGCTGAATTACCTAATGAAAAGAAAGTTGAATTATTAAATAGCTTAGTTAAAGAATTAAATTCTGAAGGTATTGATGCCGATTATAATTTAGTAAGAAGATTGGTAAAATCCAAAATAAATGAGACAAAAGTTAATGAAGCAGTTGTTGACCTTGAAGATGATGTTCAACTTAAAAAAGCCGTAGAAGTAGTAACTTTGGGAAAATGATAAATTAAATGAAAACAAATGGTAGTTTAAAATTTTTAAATTTTTTGCTTTTTATATTAACAATTCTTATCTTTGTTGGTTTTATCTCAATTCTTGAAATATATATTTACAAAAATTCATCCGAGAAATTTAATTCTAAAAATTTATATAACGAATTACAATTCGCTTTAAAAAATAAAAATATATCTTTTCAATTTAACAATAATTCGGAAATAAAAATATTTTTTTCTAATAATTTAGAAGAAATTGTTAAAATTATTGAAACATTAGCAAATAAATATAAATGTGAATTAAAAATTTTAAATTTAGATAAAAATAATGGAAATTTTCAATTAGAAATAAACCACAAAGGAAACAAAATAGTAGCAGTTGAAATAAATAAGATTATTCAAAAAAATTATGAAAAAAGTAATTTTAGAAAAATTGCAATAATAATAGATGATGCTGGTTATAATAGTCCATTATTGGAAAAGTTTTTAAATATCCCAGAAAAAATAACTATTTCTGTTTTACCCTGCCTTCCAAATTCTTCTGCAGTTGCAAAAAAAATTTATGATAGCGGAAAAGAAGTTATGATTCATTTACCTATGGAACCCGAAAAAAATGAAAAGGCAAATGGTATAAGTTGTGAAATCCTTACAGGTATGAATGAATACGAAATTTCAGAAATTATTGAAAAATCTATTAAAAATGTTCCATTTGCAGTTGGCGTAAATAACCATCAGGGAAGTAAAGCTACAACTGATGCAAAAACAATGAAATTTGTTTTAAAAAAATTAAAAGAAAAAAATCTTTTCTTTGTTGATAGTTTAACTTCTAATAAAAGTGTTGCAGGTAATATTGCTAAATTTTTAAATGTTCAATACCTCGAAAGAGATGTTTTCCTTGATAACAAAGATGAATATGATTACATTAAAACACAATTTGACAAATTAATAAAAATAGCTTTGAAAAAAAATAAAGCAATTGGAATAGGTCATATAAATAGTTATAATACGGCAAAAGTAATTTATGATTCACTTGATAAATTAAAATTAAATGAGATAAAATTGGTTTTTGTATCAGAGTTAATAGATAATTTTAATTACAAGGAGGTGAATTAAAATGTCAGGGAAGAGAATATTTTCAACACTATTGATTCTCTTTACAATGTTAGGGGTAGTATTTTCACAGGCTCAACAGCAGACTGCTCCCAAAAAGGAAGCAACAGGTGAACCTGAAATTGGTAAACCAGCAGAAAAAATTCTTATTGATTTTTCCGCTCTACCTGAAGACCTTCAAATTGATAAGTGGCGAATTAAACTATCCGGTTATTCCGATATTCCAAAATGCAGAAACCTTTCTGATTTAAAAATAGTAAATGTTGATTCTACTAAACTTCCAGAGGATGTTATTAAATTTAATTCTGCTTTAGGAATAAGAGTTAATTTTGAATTCTCACACGGAAACGATTGGGCACAAGTTTATCCTTTCTATGGTATAAGTGAATTCTATGCAAAAGAAGGAAACGGAATATTAAGAAATGTTGGTCCAATTAAATCAGTTTCAATTTTGGTATCAGGTAGAAATTATGATTACGCAATTGAAGTTAGAATGGTTGACCAAGATGGCAAATTCAAAAGCATCAATTTTGGAAGTCTATGGTTTAAAGGCTGGAAAAAATTGACCTGGGAAAATCCTGATTTCATAAAAGAACTTAAAAAACGCGAACTTAATAAGCCTCATTTATATCCTCAATATGAACCATATTTAAAATTTGATTCAATAGTAATATACAAATCTCCAAGAGAATATGGTGGCGATTTTATAACTTATGTAAAAGATATTAGAGTTGAATATGAGCCAGCAGTTGTAAAATACGAATTTGATATTAATGACGAAAATGAATGGAAAATTATGGAAACAAATGCTCAGCAGAAAAAAGAATTGTTAAGAAAAAGATTAGATTTATACTTCTCGGGTTCTTCAATGGAAGAGGAATTCAAAAAAGATATTCAGATAAAAGAGAAATCTAATAAAAAGTAAAGTAATTCTCAATAAAAAATTTTTAAAGAAGGGGGACAAATTTAAAAGGTCCCCCTAAATTTTTATTTTCACTTCAAAATGTTAATTTTAGGAATTGAAACATCCTGTGATGAAACTTCAATTGGCATAGTTGAAGATGGTGAAAAAATATTAGCAAATGTTATATTAACTCAAACAGAATATCATAAAAAATTTTATGGCGTTGTTCCAGAAATAGCTTCAAGAGTTCATTCAAAATTAATAAACAAAATTTTTGAAAAAGCTTTAGAAGATGCAAAAATTTCTTATAAAGATTTAGATGCCATTGCTGTTGTGAATCAACCAGGACTTGTTGGCTCTTTAATGGTAGGAGTTTCATTCGCAAAAAGTTTATCTCTTATTTTAAATAAACCTTTAATTAGTGTTAATCACTTATACGCTCATTTATATGCAAATTTTTTTTTAAATCCTAAACCACAATTTCCATATATTGGACTTATTGTTTCAGGTGGACATACTTTACTTTTAGTGGCTTTCTCGCTTTTTAAATATGAAATTATAGGAACAACTTTAGATGATGCTGTTGGCGAATCTTTTGATAAAATAGCAAAATTTTTAAATTTGGGTTATCCAGGCGGTCATATTATTGACAAAATAGCATCTGATTATAAAAAAAATGATTATGTAATATTCCCAAAAGCACTTTTAAATGATAAAAAAAATATATACAATTTTAGTTATAGCGGACTTAAAACTGCTGTTATAAATTTTGTTAGAAAAAATCCTGATTATGATATAAAAAAAATAGTAAAAGGATTTCAGATTTCAGCGATTGATATTTTATACGAGAAGACAATTTCGCTTGCCAAAGAAAAGAAAATAAAAAATATTTGTATTGCTGGCGGGGTTGCTGCAAATTCATATTTAAGAAAAAAATTTTTAGAGTCAAAAAATGATTTTAAAATTTTTATTCCTGAAAAAATATTATGCACAGATAACGGCGCAATTGTTGCAGGCTACGGATACCAAAAAGCAAAAGAAAAATTGTTTGATGATTTAAAATTAGAAGTTTTTGCAAGACCTAAAGGAGGACCTAAAGAATATTTAAAGCTTTCCTAAAACTTCATAAATAAGCCTGGCATAAGAACTCATAACAGCAAGTGAACAACGATTACCAATAAGTTCAACTTTTTCATCTGAGCTAAAACCATCAGGCAAATGCCCTATAACTTTATATTTATATTTCTTTTCAATTTGATAAATTAAAAATTTCGCTCTTTTACGAGAACTTGAGCTAAAATTGTTTATTTTTAAATATGCTATTATAAATTCAATAAGCCAGTTTAATGAATAAAAGCCATTTTGCATACTATAGGGGTCATATATAGGACTTTTATCTGATAAAGTCTTTATGCCATTTTCATTCATTAAATTTTCTTCTATTAAATTTAAAATCTTTTTCTGCGTGTCAAATTTTAATAAATCATTAAATCTCAATGAAAATGCTAAAATCTGATTAGGCCTTAATGATGAATCAATTTGATTATCAGGTGGAATGTCAACGCAATAATTAAGATATCCCTTTTCTTCATTCCAGAATTTTTTAAAAAAATTCTTTTTTAGTAAAAAAGAAAATTCTGATGATTTAATATGGTAATCAATATCAGTAAATTTAGCAGCAAAAATTTCAACCGCCCTTAAAACATTATACCATAAAATATTTAAATCTATTCTCTTTCCATTTGGAATATCTTTCTTATCTTTAAATCTTGTCGTTAAAAATCCATCAGGTTCCATAAAAATTTCACCAAAAGAACCTGTAATATAAAAATTTACAAGCAATTTTATTTTGTCCCATAAATTCTCTTTTACAAATTTCCAATCGCCTGTGTGCTCAATAAAATTATAAGCATTATATATAAACCATAATGGCGTGTCATTTGCATAATTTTTTAATAATTCATTACCACCTGCATAATAAATTAAAATATTTTTTATCGTATCAATTTTCTTTAACGGATATAAAATACCATTCATAAATTTTACAACAGCATCACTTTCAAATTTACAATCAAAATACCCATTTATTAAAAATTCTTCTGAATCTTTTTTCTTTATAATGTAATTGTGAAGCGATAATATTATATTTTTGTAAATTTCATTTCTTGTTTTGTATTTCGCAATAATTTTTTTTCTTCTATCAATCTCTTTATTATATGCATCATCATATAAATTTATATCATAATCGCCAAAATCTATTATCAAAAATGCAGGTTCACTATCTTTTAATTCACAATTAAAATCACCTATTGAATATAATTTAATATCATTTTCCTCAATTAAACTCTTATTTTCGTTAAAATTAAAATTTTTATTATAAAGTAAAATCTGAAAATTATCTTTTGTTAAATATTTTATATAATTTTTCTCTTTTAAAATAATTCCATCAAAAGAAATAATAGGAGAAAGTTGAATATTAACCTTTTTTTGCGCACTTAAAAGAGTATATTTAAAAATTAACAAATTCTTATGATGTGGCATCAATATTTCTTTTTGAACTTTTATTCCATTAAAATTAAAAATAAAATTTGGATGGGTATCAATATAAAATTTATAAAGATAGGAATCGGGTTTTGTTGTCCCTATTAAAATTTCATTATCATCTATTTTAAATTTTTCAATAATTTTTGGAATAATTTTTGTTTTTTTATCTTTATCAAAAATAGTCAAGGAGGAATGCTCTGGAGAATTATTAAAACATAAAATTGTAGAGTAAGAATAAGCATTCATACAATTAGTTTCAAGCCATTCTTTTAAAAGAGCAAGGTCTGTTTTTTGAGCAAAATAGCCTCTTATTGTTAACATAAATTTTAGAAATTTTAATTCTTTTAGATTTGAAAGTCAATCCAAAAATAGTTGATTTTCAAAATAAAATGTGATAAAATAAAAGAAAAACTAAAAAGAGAGCACATAAAAATTTTTATTTAGGAGGAAATTTATATGCTAAATAAAATATTTTTTATAATAGGTTTTACTTCATGGAGTTTTATACTTGTAAATCATCTTGTAAAATTAATAAACAAAAATGTAGAAAGGACTATTATTGAAATATTAA
>Ga0308395_1002603_pt1 | contig 10149 bp, 6 predicted proteins | sample Hotspr20SampleP4_FD_202097 | JGI IMG/M metagenome (GOLD analysis project Ga0308395, IMG submission 202097) | Hot spring phototrophic mat microbial communities from Mushroom Spring, Yellowstone National Park, Wyoming, United States - 20050930_P4 ...
CACCCCCGGCCCCGGCATAAATACCTCCCACCGATATACCTCCCACTCCCTCGGGATCGGCGGAAAGTACGTATCTCCCTCCACCTCCACCATCACCCAAGAAAGATATAACCGCTCCAAACTGGGAAGCTCCAATGCCCGGCGAAAAATCTCCTCCCCCCCCGCAAAGAAAACCGGCTTCTGAGCCTCAGGCAAAGCCTCCAGAAGCGCGTCCCAGGAAGAAAATATACGCACCCCACCCGTTTCCGGCGGGACCTGTAAATGGCGGGAAAGCACCCATAACGTCCGCCCCGGCAAGACCGGCCGCTTTAGCGACTCATAGGTGCGCCGCCCCATCACCAAAATACCCCCCCAAGTAAGCTCCCGAAATAGCCTCAGCTCCATAGGAATATGCCACGGCAACCGCCCCTTCCATCCGATTACCCCCCGTGGCCAGCTCAGAGCCGCTATAAGCGCTTGCTTTACCATATACTGTAACGGGCCTGGCGTCTCCTGACGAAGCTTTATGAGAACAAAAATAGGTAGGGCTAAGACACGTTAATGTTCAGCTATCCTTTTTTCGCAGAAGTCTTACGTATATCCCCTCATAGGCAATGTACCACTCACCGGACTGCAAGAGAGACTTAACGGAATCGGCATTAGAGCTGTATGGATCAGTAGTGACTATAAACATCCAGGTGGGGCGTTTTTCAGTGTTTGAAGGGTTACTCGTGTCTGGCAGAGGGAAATAGGGTCTAAAGCGGAACTGCGTGAGGATTATATCCCTTGGATGAATGCGCTGAGCCGCTTCGGTGATTTCTTTGTAAAGAGTCGGGTCGCAATAGTGACTGCATGAATACCATTGGAAGGCTTCGGGGATATACCATATAGAAAGGCGCCGCTCTAATAGCATATAGTTCATCAGGTGAGCCAGGACAGCCCCTACCAGGCCAATGCGCCATGCCCAGGGTGCCGAAAACCTACGCATAAACCAGATGAACGAAATAGGAAGAATAACTGCAAATTCCATAGAATAGTGTGCAAGGGTTCCCCATGTTTGGGGTTCTGCACTGAGAAGTTTATAGGCATATACAGGGAGAAGGGCAAATAAAAATATTGGATTCTTGTAAAAGGTCCAGCCTCCAGATACCAGCACGGCCAAGTGGAGTTCACTTTTTATTCCTCGCAGATACCAGCAGGGGTTGCCATGAAGGTCAGTACAGGGTTCTGTCCATAAAAGAGCCCATAGATAGGGAAGATTACGAATGATGTTTCTGATTTTCTCATGCCATTTGGTTGGCCAGGCAGTAGGATTGAAGGGATTATCAGATGCCCATAAATGATTGTAAAGAGATTCAATGCGAGAAATAGAGTGCCCGCTTTTGGCTAATAAGTAGGGATTTATAATGCCCAATATGATGATTAGGTAGACAATCACGCCAATTCCTGCAATCCATAAGGCTTTCCAGCGAGCAGTCCCCATCTCATGTCTGTAAAGAAACCATAGAGTAGGGAGAAGAAAAATAGACCAAAGTGCATAGTTCTCCTTTGAAAATACGAGGAAGGTAAAGAAAAATGCAAAAGCATGCCATTTATTTCTATGAAAAGCATAAAAGATCCATGGCACCATAAGAAGGCCAGTAACCTCCACATAAATACACCCTGCCAGCGCACTGTACAAGCCCCACATACCAAAAAAATGCACGAGAGGCCAGATAGATCCTTGTGGGAGAAGGAGTCGGGCATAAGAATAAATACCCCACGCCCCCACCCCTACCATGAGCCATTGATAGAGAAGAATGCCTACATTTCCAAATAAGATATAAAATGGAACAGCCGATATATACGCAGATAGGCTATAATGCTGAGGGCCACCCCCTACAAGTTCTAGAATCTTTCCTTGGGCATAACTGTTGACAACTACTCGAACGTATTGAAAGTCCTTATTATAGATTCGGGCGCAAAAATAATCCACGAAGGATACCAGACCTAAGATAGTCATACCTGCGGCCATGACGAAAAACGGCACCCATCTTTGAGGATTGAATCTAAGTAAGAAGGCATTCCAGCGAGACATACCAGGAGAGGCAAAGTTAGAGCGTGAAAGGTTTGTGAGGGGAATGGTAAACTCAATCTATCAGGGTCGGGGCTTCTTTATCACGGTAAAGGCACGCCTGGTCCTTCTAAGAATACTTACTTCCACATCTCTGGAACGGCCGGAACATGTAGCCCCTGCCACTTCGGTCATGATCCAAGGAAGATACAATCACTCTAAGGTCAGTAATAACAAGGTATAGCTCAGAGGACTCATTCATGGAGCTGAGCAAGTTAGAGCTCCCCTTCTCTGAGGGGAAAAGGACCCGGTGGGTGAAATAGCAATAATGGCTCTGGAAGCGCGTTTTGTTGTGAGGCCAATGGGCGGCGGCACCTGTGGTTCTACCGCTTTGCTTGAACGATGCGGAGGACCGCCCCAGAGGGGCGGGTCTCGCCAAAGGCGGGACGGAGGGGGCTCTCGCTCCCGAACCCCGGAGTCAGCCCGACCCCTCGTAGAGGGCAGGCTTTTAGTCTGCCCCACAAGGGGGCACGTCCAAAAACAACTCTTGCTTGAATTGTATCTTGGTATAAGATTGAGCGGTCATCTCCCAAAATTCCGTCCCCTGCGGGAAGTGCCTCTTATCGTAACTTTGTAGAGATGCCCCCGAGGATAGTGTATTTAGACCATGCGGCATCGGCGCCGCTGGACCCCGAAGTTTTAGAAGTCATGCGTCCGTATTTAGAGGCGGTGGGGAATCCTTCTTCTACGCATGCGGCGGGACGATTTTTACGTGCGGCACTGGAAGAAGCCCGCCAAACCATAGCCGACCTCTTGGGGGCGGCCCCAGGGGAGATCGTTTTCACCAGCGGCGGCACCGAAGCCGACAACCATGCCCTCCGTAAAGCCGTAGATACCTTCGGTATATCTACAATCCTCTTCAACCCCACCGAGCATCATGCTGTCCTGCATACCATAGAGGACTTAGCTCATCAGGGAAAAATAGAAGCTTACCCCATAGACATTGACACCTATGGGCGAATAAACCTCAATCACTTGGAGGAGCTTCTCAAAAAACACCCAAAGGCGCTGGTAAGCGTGATGTACGCTAATAATGAGATTGGAACTCTTCAACCTGTGCGAGAGATAGCTGCGCTCTGCCAGCAATATGGGGCGCTGTATCACTGTGATACGGTGCAAGTGATGGGATTGGGATGGGTGCGCGTAGATGAATGGCCGGTGGATTTTATAGCGGCATCGGCACATAAGTTTTACGGGCCGAAGGGTGTGGGATTTATGTATCGGCGGCGCCCCATCCAGAGCTTGATTACGGGGGGAGCCCAGGAACGGGGGCAGCGGGCCGGCACAGAAAACATAGCCAGCATCGTAGGGATGGCCTTCGCCCTCCAAAAAGCCTACAAGCAAAAAGACTCTTACCTTAAGCATCTCTCTACCCTCAAGGCCGAAGCGCTTTCTCTTTTGCAGACTCTCCTGCCTGAAGCGCGCATCAACGGCGATCCCAGCCCAGAAGGAAGCCATCCAGGGATCTTAAACTTTTACCTTCCGCCAGAAAAGGCGGATGATCTGCTTTTGGTGCATTTGGACTTAGCGGGGGTGTGTGCGTCCGGCACTTCTGCGTGTGCATCGGGGAGTGGGCACCCGTCCCATGTTTTGGAAGCCTTAGGGCTGCCCGCGGAAGCCGCTATGCGAGCGATTCGGCTCTCCTGGGGCTGGGGCAGCGAAAAAACTCACCTGGAGCTGGCTATTCAGACATTGCGCCAGAGCCTTCTTTCACCTACTGCCTAGGTTATGCAGGTACCTTATTTAGAACGTTACGAGATTTTGCAGACGCTGGGTCAGGGCGGCATGGGGGTGGTCTATCTCGCCCGTCAGAAAAAGCTGGACCGCTTAGTAGCGATAAAGGCGATTAGCCCCTATCTTGCGCAGGAGCCGGAAATACGGGAGCGCTTCGCTGCGGAAGCCAGTGTACTGGCCCGCCTCTCCCATCCGAATATCGTCACCCTCTACGATTACATTGAGGAGCCGGATGCCCTCTACCTCGTGATGGAATATGTAGAGGGGAAGCCCCTCTCCGAAATCCTCAAGGCCGGCCCCCTCCCCTTAGAGAGTATTCGGAAATACTTCACGCAGATTTTGGATGCCTTTGCCTATGCCCATAGTAAGGGCGTCATCCATCGCGACATCAAGCCCTCTAATATCATCATTACCTCGCAAGGGCAGGTCAAAATCCTGGATTTTGGAGTAGCCAAGATCCTATCCTCGGACCACAGTCAAACCCGGACGGGCATGCGGCTGGGCACCCTCATGTACATGAGCCCCGAGCAAGTCAAGGGAGAAAAAACCCTTGATGCCCGATCGGACATTTACTCGCTGGGGGTGGTACTTTTTGAGATGCTCACGGGCAAGCCCCCTTATGATCCAGAGCTGGGGGAGTTTGAGATAAGTCTTCGGATTGTTCGGGAGCCCCTTTTTGATCTCAGTCATCCGCCGGCGAATATCCCTCAGAAGATCTTAGAGCTCATCCTGCACGCTACGGAAAAGAACCCCGAGCATCGCTTTTCTTCCTGTGCGGAGTTTCGGGAGGCTTTAGAGGGGGCTTTTCAAGAGGGTATTTCGTCGCCTATACCCCCTACGGAGGTAACGCAGGCCTTACTTGCCCCGACCTCAAAAGACCGAAAGAAGTTCTGGATAAAGATAGGTGGAGGGATAGCCGTGTTCATTCTTGGTGGGATAGTTCTGCTCACTTTTTGGTGGGGAAGGCGGGCTTCCAAGGGCGCTGCTGCCTTAGCCGATAGCCTCGAAGCCGATACGTCCTCAGTAGCCTCGGATGTCTATGCCCTTAGAATGGATACGTTAACCGTCCCTTCTGGGGCTTCCGATAGCGGCCTTTCAGAGGGAAGCTCCCAGAAAGCTTCCACAAACCAGGGGACTTCCCCAAAATCACCTCCACCCTCCACAACTCCCCCAGTTACTTCTTCCCCCCGAAAGTCTTCTCCTTCCAAGCAGCCTACCTCCGCCCCGCCCCCTCCTTCTCCAGCCGATACCTCACCCCAAGCGCATCCCCCCACCCACACACCCTCTTTCCAAGAAGCCCTCAAAGTAGAAGTTCAAAACTTCCAAAAACACGGAATCCTCCAAGTCAAAGCCGATCTGATTTTGACCAACTCCTCCCACTGGGACTGGAAAAATATCCAGATCATAGTGCGCTTTATCAATAAGGAGGGCAAAGTGAAGCGTACGGAGACCTTACAAGTACCTGAGATGCTCCCCTACGGCCGCTGGGAAAAGAAGCTGGATTATTTGGTAGGGGGCACAGCCCGTATAGAGGCGGAGGTGATTACTGCGGAGCCGGGCCCCTAAGGTATGCGATCTTACTGGAAAGCGTCTCATAGTCCTGCCTATAACTATTTTCTGGGCATAGGTCTGCTGGTGGGTTATGAGGGGCTTATTCGGTTGGCGCCGGCAGGAGCCTCGGTAGGCAGAAACCTTATAGACTTGTGGGTACGGTGGGTTTTTCATAGAGTGGAGCCGTATCATTGGGTTTTGTCGCTGGTAGTAGTTCTGCTGGGGCTGGCGTATGTGTATTTGATTCGGCGGGATCGGGGCACCCTTTATGCGTGGGTATTTGGGCTGATGCTAGTGGAAAGTGCGGTGTGGGCCTATGGGGTGTGGTGGTTTTTGCCCATGCTCATGCAGCAGGTGGCGGCCCCCGCGGCCCAACTCAGCTTGCCTTCGGAAACGTTACATGCGCTGGCGCTATGCATGGGGGCCGGGTTTTATGAGGAGCTTTTCTTTCGGGTGCTATTAGTGGAGGGGCTTATCTGGTTTTTCACAGGCTTGCGCTATCAGAAGGCCCACTCGGGACATATCATAGCGAGCTGGATAGTGTCAGCAGGGGTTTTTTCAGCGTTACACTTTGTTCATGAGCCTTTTAGCTGGTATGCGTTCTGGTATCGGGGAGCTTTTGGGCTGGTGATGAGTGGGCTGTACTTAGTGCGGGGTTTTGGGATAGCGGCATGGACGCATGCGCTGTATGATGTAGCGGTCTTGTGGCTGTGATATGATGCGGCTGGCTCAGGTGTGGGCAGGAGAAGAGTTGGAAAAAGTCTGGGAGAAAGCTGGATTATTGGCGGGGAGGCGGGAACCCCCTTCAGTTGTGGTGCAGGTGAGCTGGGATAGTCGGCTTATTCGGCCTGGGGAGGGGAACCTCTTCCTATCGCTGCGAGCGCTGCGAGATGGACATGCGTTTATTGGGGAAGCGCTATCGCGGGGGGCTTCAGCCGCCCTCATGGAAAAGGCTCTCCCCTTTCCGGGTTGGATCGTAAAAGACACTTGGCAAGCCCTTTATGCATGGGCCACCGCCTGGAGAGAAAAACTCAATTATCCCCTGGTAGCTATCACAGGAGGAACTGGCAAAACCTGGATTAAAGAGTGGCTATATCAGCTTTTAGACCCGTGGCCTGTCTCTCGCAGCCCGCATAGTTTTAATAGCCGATTAGGTATCCCTCTGAGCATTCTGAGTTTTCCCGCTGATGGTCGGGTGGGGCTTGTGGAGGTAGCTATTACCCAGCCTGACGAAATGCCCCCCCGAGCCCGCCTCATTCGGCCTGAGTATGCTATCTGGACCCCTATCACCGAAGAGCATATTCAAAACTTCGGCTCCATAGAAAAACTTTTTTCTGCCTATGCTCCTCTTTTGCGGGATTGCAAATGGATAGTAGCGTGGGAAGATAGGAGGATATGGGATTTAGTGTCGGATTTGGGGGGGCGGTGGTTTTGGGTGGGGGAAGGGGAAGGCGTGCAGTTTCAGATTATAGGGCGGGAGGGCCGGTGGGTCTGGTGGCAGCCGCTGGGAGGAGAGGTGCAGAAGCTGGAGCTACCTAACGAGAGTCTGATAGCCCAGCAAAATGCTCTCATAGCCGCGGCTGCTGCGGTTTTGCTGGCTCTTTCTCCGCAAAAGGTGGCGCAGAAGGTAGCTTACCTTTCTCCTTTGCCGCATCGGCGGGAGTGGCTACAGCTGGATAGCAATAGGTACCTCCTCAATGACAGCTATCATGGGGATGTATCTTCGGCGGGAGAGCTGATTGAGGAGTTTGCCCGAATGCCTTTCAAGAAAAAGGCAGTTATTTTAGGGGGACTTTCGCCATATACGGCAGAGGCGCACAAGCCTGTGGTTGAACGGTTGCAAGCACATTTTTCGCCGCAGCAGGTACACCTGATTGGGAGAGAGTGGGCGCCTTATGCCTGGGGAAGGTACTATGAGGATGTAGAGACCTTTGTGCGGCAAGGCGTTGTGGAGGGAGAAGCTCTACTACTGAAAGGCGGTTATCGGTATCGGCTCTTTGAGAAGGTTCTGCCCGTGCTTTTGGGACGAACCGTTGGTCCCATTTTGCGGGTGGATTTAGCGGCGATGCAAGCGAATTTTCGGCGATTGCGGGCGGAGCTTCCTCCTTCTACCCGAATTATAGCCGTTCTCAAGGCAGAAGCGTATGGGCAGGGCGGATCGGTGATTAGTGCCTTTTTGGCTCGGCAAGGGGTGGCAGGAGCTGCTGTAGCTTTTATTCCTGAGGCGCTGGCTCTCAGAAAGGCCGGCTTTGCTTTGCCGATATGGGTCTTTTACCCGGATGCGTATGTTACGCAGGAGGCCATAACGGCCAACTTGGAGATGGCGGTAGGGACCTGGCAGGCCCTTCGCACCTGGGGAAAGCACACCCCCATTCACATAGAGATAGATACCGGCATGGGACGCATGGGGTTCCCTCCGGAGGAGGTGGGGGAAGTCTTGGACTACCTTCGGGCGCACCCGGAGGTGCGGGTGGTGGGGGTTTTTAGCCACTTAGCTCTGCCGGAGCAGCCCGAAAATACGCTTACCCAACGCCAGCTGCGCGTCTTTGAGGAGGTAGTACGGGCTTTTAAGGCGGCGTATCCAGAGGTGGTGGCGAGCCTTTTGAGTACGGGAGGAATCTTGCATTTGGGGCGGCGAGCCGCGTATGATGCTGTTCGGGTGGGGATCGGTCTGTATGGCACCGTAGAGGGTCTAACGGAAGCCACGGCTTTATATGCGCCCATTTTGCGCCTGTGGGAAGTGCCCCAAGAGACTTGGCTCAATTACGGCTTTTCTGCCCGGGTGGAGGCTGGCACGCACATAGCGACCATAGCGATTGGATATGGGGATGGGCTTTTGCGCTCATGGGCCCAATCCCCCGAAGCCCGCGTGTATTTGCGCGGCCAACCCTTGCGCGTTTTACCCCCGCTCAACATGGACTTGATGCTGGCTGCTTTGCCCCCCAGCTTCCCCGCTGCCGAAGGCGACCTCGTAGAAATCTGGGGACCTACCCAGCCCCTCCGCATCTTTGCCCAGAAATGCCAAACCATTCCCTACGAGGTACTGGTACGTCTCTCGGCGCGTATCCGCCGCATTTACGAGTGGGGTACCTGAAAGCTATCTTACTTTGGCTTAGCCTTTCTGGGGCCGCATTCAGCCAGAATAAAGACTCGCTGGCCTGTGTGCGATTTTTACAGCGAGAGACGGCACGTTTATGTCGGTTTGAGGGGCGAGGCTTTGCAGGGAAAGGCTATCAGAAAGCCGCTCGCTATCTGTATCAGCGCTTCCACCGAATGGGTTATGCCGTAGAGGTGGATACTTTTCGGCATACGGTGCGGTATGTGGAAAGGGCTTTTCTTCGTCCCGTGGGCGGCCGTCCCTGGAAGGTAGGCATAGACTTTTGGCCGCATCCCAGCAGCCCCCCCATAGAAGGCACCTATGAAGTAACCCTCATCCCCCAGCGCAGAAAGCTCTGGCTCCTCCCCGACACCCTCTCCTTAGCCTCCGCCTTCCCCCAAGCCCTCTCCCATCAAATCGCAGGCATCTTGCGACCCCTCAAAAAAGTAACGGCTACCTATGCCGAAAACCCCCTTCCATTTGCCCTTATAGAAATAGCCCAGCCGTGCACAGCAGGAGAAAACCTGAAAATTTCCATCCAGGTCCGGCATGCGGAGGTGGAGAACTATAACATTCTCGCCAGAAGGCCGGGCATGCAGGACAGTTTATGGATTGTAGGGGCACATTATGATCATTTAGGGCGGGTAGGACAAACTGTTTTCTGGGGGGCTAATGACAATGCTTCGGGTGTAGCGTTTATGCTGCTGCTGGCGAAGCGGCTGAGGGAGGAGAGGCTCCCTTATGGGGTCTTATTTGTGGCGTTTGGGGGGGAGGAGGCGGGGCTTTTGGGGTCGTACTACTTTGTGGGGCGGCATGGAGCGGAGCTGACTCGCTTAAGGGGGATGCTCAACTTTGATCTTTTAGGTTTTGGGGAGAGAGGGGTAGCAGTGGTGGGAGCTGCGGATCAGGAAGGTTTCTGGGGGATAGTAGTGCGGCATCGGCCCCCAGAGCTGGCCGACATACCACATCTTTTACGGCCGAATGCCCCCAATAGCGATCACTATCCTTTTCGGGAAAAGGGCTATCCCGCTCTCTTCTTTTATTTGCAAGGAGGGCCGGGGTATTACCATGATCCTTTGGACCGTCCAGAGACGCTCTCTTGGCACGGCGCCTACAGCCTCCTGCGGTGGATGGAAGCCCTGCTCAAAGCCGATTAGAGCACAAGACCCCCGCCATTTCTACGGCGAGAGCTTTTCGTCAAGGAGGCGCCCTGGGCTCATAGGGTAAAGGTAGGAGCTATTCTGCAAGCTCCCGGGCCTGGTTTCCACCGCAGCCCTAAGATAATCGGAGGGCCCTAAAGCAAGAACCCTTCATGACATCGGGATTTATGCCAATTAGATGCAAAGAGTTTCTGAATGGGAGTTGGTGGTATTTTGTGGGGGCGGCGGCCAGCCCGCAGGGCTGGCCGCCGCCCAAAACATCTCTCTTCATTCAGAAGGTTTTCGATTGCAAACGGTATTACATCCCCCCACTCCCTACCCCCTCTCCCCCCTTCTCAAGGGGGGAGAGGGGGGATCATACACCCATGTGCCGTGCCCCTTCGGCGCCCTCCTCGTGACCTTATACCAAATTTTCAGCAAAGGGTTTCTGAATGGGAAAAGGGACATTGGGTGTGGCGCCAGCCCCCAGCGGGGGCTGGCGCCACCTAAAAAGAAAGTCTATCCCGGGAAATAGG
>Ga0308395_1002604_pt1 | contig 10148 bp, 14 predicted proteins | sample Hotspr20SampleP4_FD_202097 | JGI IMG/M metagenome (GOLD analysis project Ga0308395, IMG submission 202097) | Hot spring phototrophic mat microbial communities from Mushroom Spring, Yellowstone National Park, Wyoming, United States - 20050930_P4 ...
CTCGTGGTACTATCCTATTGAGGAATTTTCGGCTCGCTGAAGAGCACTGAAACTCAGCAAATTGTCCAGATCGCGCCGCCGTCCATCAGATTGAGGAATTTTCGGCTCGCTGAAGAGCACTGAAACACGCACGCGAGTGCGATTGTCGAGGGTCGCCCGCACGATTGAGGAATTTTCGGCTCGCTGAAGAGCACTGAAACGAAAGTTCTGCAAAAGGGTGTTCTGCAAAGAGGGGGATTGAGGAATTTTCGGCTCGCTGAAGAGCACTGAAACTGGCGACTGGTCGTTTCCGACATCGCCGCTTCCGAATTGAGGAATTTTCGGCTCGCTGAAGAGCACTGAAACTGAACGTGATGGTCGGACTGCTGAATCCGGGGTTCATTGAGGAATTTTCGGCTCGCTGAAGAGCACTGAAACTGAGCGACCTGATCGAATTGAGCGAAGCGACGAACGATTGAGGAATTTTCGGCTCGCTGAAGAGCACTGAAACGCTGCGGAAGACGGCGGATCGTTCGGCGACTTCTTGATTGAGGAATTTTCGGCTCGCTGAAGAGCACTGAAACACGTGCACGTCGTCGCGCCTGCGCTCGACAACACCGATTGAGGAATTTTCGGCTCGCTGAAGAGCACTGAAACCTGTGTTGAAGTAGCGCAGCAGCGGCTGGATGGTCTCATTGAGGAATTTTCGGCTCGCTGAAGAGCACTGAAACGGCATACGCAACATAGTCGACCAGCATGTACATCAGCCATTGAGGAATTTTCGGCTCGCTGAAGAGCACTGAAACCCGCGAGCTGCACGAGCGCCGCCGGGAGCGCCCACAATTGAGGAATTTTCGGCTCGCTGAAGAGCACTGAAACGTGCTAGCCGATGCGCCGGAGCTGCACGGGATGAGGGATTGAGGAATTTTCGGCTCGCTGAAGAGCACTGAAACGAACTCAATTGATTGCGGCCAGAAGCCAAACGTCGATTGAGGAATTTTCGGCTCGCTGAAGAGCACTGAAACTCTGTGGATAGAGCGGATACAGTGAGCACAGGATAGCGATTGAGGAATTTTCGGCTCGCTGAAGAGCACTGAAACGGATTCCGCATGTGCCGCGTGCTGCTCTTGCGGGCTATTGAGGAATTTTCGGCTCGCTGAAGAGCACTGAAACCTGACCACCGCCACGCCACAGGCTGGCGAGCGCCGATTGAGGAATTTTCGGCTCGCTGAAGAGCACTGAAACCTCTATCCACAGAAGGAGTCGCCCTATGCGTGTACGAATTGAGGAATTTTCGGCTCGCTGAAGAGCACTGAAACGCCTGAATAGGGCGGAATATGACCGGGGCATCATCATATTGAGGAATTTTCGGCTCGCTGAAGAGCACTGAAACGGAACAATTTGTTCCGCTGGGCCCCGGGCGGACCCCAATTGAGGAATTTTCGGCTCGCTGAAGAGCACTGAAACGCGCAACCGTCAACCAGACAGCACGCAGCATCACAATTGAGGAATTTTCGGCTCGCTGAAGAGCACTGAAACTACGCGCCGGGGGCGCCGGCGCAGAGCCGTACCATCACATTGAGGAATTTTCGGCTCGCTGAAGAGCACTGAAACTCCGATTGCCCATGCCGGCGCGTAGGAACCCTGACAATTGAGGAATTTTCGGCTCGCTGAAGAGCACTGAAACCTGATGACATGTCGTGGGATGGGTCGCTCGTCGGCATTGAGGAATTTTCGGCTCGCTGAAGAGCACTGAAACGATGGATGGTCTCGATGCGCTCCGGCGCGCGGTCGCATTGAGGAATTTTCGGCTCGCTGAAGAGCACTGAAACTCAGCGACGCCCAGCGCCCGCGGTGGACGCGCGCTTGAATTGAGGAATTTTCGGCTCGCTGAAGAGCACTGAAACACAACGCGGATGCGCGGGCGGGCTGCTCAACCCGCAATTGAGGAATTTTCGGCTCGCTGAAGAGCACTGAAACGCATCACGCTGTGCGCCGCCGCCGCGCCTGCGTCAAGATTGAGGAATTTTCGGCTCGCTGAAGAGCACTGAAACCTGGGGTTGCGTCGTCTGCACCCGCGCACCATCACGCCGAATTGAGGAATTTTCGGCTCGCTGAAGAGCACTGAAACAAATCATCACGTACTCCAGATTGTGTTCTGTCCGCATTGAGGAATTTTCGGCTCGCTGAAGAGCACTGAAACCCGTCGTCGAGAAACTCTGCGTCCAACTCTTGACGATTGAGGAATTTTCGGCTCGCTGAAGAGCACTGAAACGCGAGGATGGCGCGCCCGCGCCGGTCGAGCAGCGCGATTGAGGAATTTTCGGCTCGCTGAAGAGCACTGAAACACATTCTCACTGCGGCTACGAGCATCTTCAATCCGATTGAGGAATTTTCGGCTCGCTGAAGAGCACTGAAACCTGTAGTAGATTGTGACAGAAGCGTACCACTGGTACTATTGAGGAATTTTCGGCTCGCTGAAGAGCACTGAAACTGACACGCCCGTACCGGCACGAGAGCCGTACCGCGCAATTGAGGAATTTTCGGCTCGCTGAAGAGCACTGAAACTCCTGGATTCACGCCGGTTCCGTGGCGCGGCAAATACGATTGAGGAATTTTCGGCTCGCTGAAGAGCACTGAAACTATTTCGTCCGTTCCGGGCTGGAACCTACTGGCTCGAATTGAGGAATTTTCGGCTCGCTGAAGAGCACTGAAACGTCGGGCGATTGCGACGCTCCGGTCCGCTGGCGCCGAATTGAGGAATTTTCGGCTCGCTGAAGAGCACTGAAACTCGGCCGTGCCGCGCTATACGCTCGCGCCCGTCACCATTGAGGAATTTTCGGCTCGCTGAAGAGCACTGAAACGTCCTCAGTTGCGCTGGATAGTGGATTGGCTTGGCGGTATTGAGGAATTTTCGGCTCGCTGAAGAGCACTGAAACTCTGAGTGGCGACGGTTCATCTGGCGGCGCAGCGGCATATTGAGGAATTTTCGGCTCGCTGAAGAGCACTGAAACCTCGTCGGTGCAAATCTGACGTTTGATGTGCAGTTTGTGATTGAGGAATTTTCGGCTCGCTGAAGAGCACTGAAACCGTCAAGCATCACCCGCCCCAACCAGCGCCGCGCCTCCATTGAGGAATTTTCGGCTCGCTGAAGAGCACTGAAACACAAACGCACCTGGGCAGTACCGCTCAAACGGGAGCAATATTGAGGAATTTTCGGCTCGCTGAAGAGCACTGAAACGGGTGCGTCAGCCGCGCGGGCTTGCGCACCCACTTTATTGAGGAATTTTCGGCTCGCTGAAGAGCACTGAAACCTGCGCCGCGTTGAGCATCGTCTGCTCCAACCAACGCATTGAGGAATTTTCGGCTCGCTGAAGAGCACTGAAACCCGTCGGACGATCCGGATCGTTCGCCGTCCCCCGCTGATTGAGGAATTTTCGGCTCGCTGAAGAGCACTGAAACGCTGGAACGAGCTTGCGGACGAGGCGGAGCGGCGGTATTGAGGAATTTTCGGCTCGCTGAAGAGCACTGAAACACGCGGTGGCGGGGCAGGTGGAGCGCTGGACGTTCCACGATTGAGGAATTTTCGGCTCGCTGAAGAGCACTGAAACACGTCGAAAATGAGTACGCACACCGACCGATAGACCACATTGAGGAATTTTCGGCTCGCTGAAGAGCACTGAAACACTATGCTGCGATGGAACAGCGGATCGCCGCCGATCTATTGAGGAATTTTCGGCTCGCTGAAGAGCACTGAAACGCGCGTCCCACGCCGCCGGAATAACGTACCCTTCGACATTGAGGAATTTTCGGCTCGCTGAAGAGCACTGAAACGCAGGCCGGTCGTATACGCAACTGCTCTGGGACTACGATTGAGGAATTTTCGGCTCGCTGAAGAGCACTGAAACGCGCGATACTAATAACCTGCATACCACCACTCACACATTGAGGAATTTTCGGCTCGCTGAAGAGCACTGAAACGTGACGTTGCTTGTCGTCGGGTTCGCGTTCTGGACCATTGAGGAATTTTCGGCTCGCTGAAGAGCACTGAAACCCGACTCAGGTTCCTGATTCCTCCGGGTGCGGTACGCATTGAGGAATTTTCGGCTCGCTGAAGAGCACTGAAACTCCTTCCCTGCCCGACCGACCAGGAGATCATCCAGGATTGAGGAATTTTCGGCTCGCTGAAGAGCACTGAAACGTTGGCCAAATAGCTACATAGATAGGTGAATGGAGGCATTGAGGAATTTTCGGCTCGCTGAAGAGCACTGAAACTCAGCCGCATACGCACCGACGAAATTGTTGAAGAAGATTGAGGAATTTTCGGCTCGCTGAAGAGCACTGAAACGCTGGCGATTGCGCGCGAGGCGGTTGCTGCCGGTCTCGATTGAGGAATTTTCGGCTCGCTGAAGAGCACTGAAACTCGGTCGTGAGATAGCGCGCGACCGCGGCCACGCCATATTGAGGAATTTTCGGCTCGCTGAAGAGCACTGAAACCGACCGCGATCTGCTCCAACGCGCCGAACGCGCCGCATTGAGGAATTTTCGGCTCGCTGAAGAGCACTGAAACCTTCAAGCGACGCAACGCGCTGCCAACGGGCGGTCAATTGAGGAATTTTCGGCTCGCTGAAGAGCACTGAAACCGTGACCGTAACCGCGCAGAGCACGCGGTACGACGAATTGAGGAATTTTCGGCTCGCTGAAGAGCACTGAAACGACCGTCGCCTCACCCAAACGTAGTACGCCACCGCCGATTGAGGAATTTTCGGCTCGCTGAAGAGCACTGAAACACAGGCGCAGTTACGATGTCCCCCCCTTCCGACGTCTATTGAGGAATTTTCGGCTCGCTGAAGAGCACTGAAACTCAGATCGCCCACAAGCGAGCCGTCCCACGACATAATTGAGGAATTTTCGGCTCGCTGAAGAGCACTGAAACTTTCGACTTGTGTGCCGGTGGTGGAGCGGCTCACACTATTGAGGAATTTTCGGCTCGCTGAAGAGCACTGAAACCAGCATCGGGATCGACATACGTTTCCCCGACCGCCGAATTGAGGAATTTTCGGCTCGCTGAAGAGCACTGAAACTCCGCTGCGTATGCGCCGATAAGGTTATCGGAGAATATTGAGGAATTTTCGGCTCGCTGAAGAGCACTGAAACGGCTGCTCACCGAGGCGCGGTCGGTGGGTGACTTAATTGAGGAATTTTCGGCTCGCTGAAGAGCACTGAAACCGCACGTATCACCGTCGCCTCGCAGCGCCCGTCGTCAGAATTGAGGAATTTTCGGCTCGCTGAAGAGCACTGAAACCGCGTGTAGCAACGACAATCCACAGTCTTGACAAAATTGAGGAATTTTCGGCTCGCTGAAGAGCACTGAAACGGCAGAAATGTTCGCTCGCCTTCCCAAATTCGATATATTGAGGAATTTTCGGCTCGCTGAAGAGCACTGAAACGGAGCCGACGCTCGAAGACGTTTTTGTCTTCGAGTTTATTGAGGAATTTTCGGCTCGCTGAAGAGCACTGAAACTGCCAGGGCGGAAACGCGGTCGTGATGGCGCAGGCGATTGAGGAATTTTCGGCTCGCTGAAGAGCACTGAAACTGGATTGCACCGACTGGGTGGATGTGACCGATGAAATTGAGGAATTTTCGGCTCGCTGAAGAGCACTGAAACCTGCCTATACGACCGTCAGCGTCAAGCTGGCTGACGATTGAGGAATTTTCGGCTCGCTGAAGAGCACTGAAACCGCGGATCGCGTCAGAGCCGAAGATGGTGTTCAGCGATTGAGGAATTTTCGGCTCGCTGAAGAGCACTGAAACCCAGAGCGATCCGGATTGCACCTCCATCCAATACAAGATTGAGGAATTTTCGGCTCGCTGAAGAGCACTGAAACCACCGACTGGCGCTTCAAGAAGCGCACGTGCTCGCTGAATTGAGGAATTTTCGGCTCGCTGAAGAGCACTGAAACTCACGCGGATTATTCATCAGTGCGACGAACTCCTTCAATTGAGGAATTTTCGGCTCGCTGAAGAGCACTGAAACTGTTATCTCCCCTGTAACCGTAATATTGCATTATTCTATTGAGGAATTTTCGGCTCGCTGAAGAGCACTGAAACGACGCCTGACGCCTCCGGGTGCGGCGATCCCGGCTCCGATTGAGGAATTTTCGGCTCGCTGAAGAGCACTGAAACGGCGGGTGGCTGACACGCGACGGGCGGCTGGTTTAATTGAGGAATTTTCGGCTCGCTGAAGAGCACTGAAACCGCATACGCTGCTGCTCACATATGCCGATATGCGCATTGAGGAATTTTCGGCTCGCTGAAGAGCACTGAAACGTCCAGCGTTATTTGTACGACCGCTACCCGGTCGGATTGAGGAATTTTCGGCTCGCTGAAGAGCACTGAAACCGGGGCGCACCGGATCGTTGGCGTAGTCGCCGGATCGATTGAGGAATTTTCGGCTCGCTGAAGAGCACTGAAACTTCAGCCGCTGCTGCGTTATTTCAACGCGGCGGCTTATTGAGGAATTTTCGGCTCGCTGAAGAGCACTGAAACTCCTCCCCGCTCCCGCGCCGGCGCCCGCGCTCGCCCGATTGAGGAATTTTCGGCTCGCTGAAGAGCACTGAAACTGGAAATCCTCCTGCTGGTTTTGTCCATTCCGCGGTGATTGAGGAATTTTCGGCTCGCTGAAGAGCACTGAAACCGCGAACGCGGCGACGATCGTTGCAAAGCAACTCGATTGAGGAATTTTCGGCTCGCTGAAGAGCACTGAAACCACGCGCACGCTCGAGCGCCTGATGTTCGATAAGCATTGAGGAATTTTCGGCTCGCTGAAGAGCACTGAAACCGCGCTGCCGTCACAACACCTCGTCTTCTTTTATTTATTGAGGAATTTTCGGCTCGCTGAAGAGCACTGAAACATTGAGCGTGAAATCAACGTCTACGTCGAGACCAAACGAAATTGAGGAATTTTCGGCTCGCTGAAGAGCACTGAAACGCGCCGCCCGCGGGTTGGTCATCAGTAGTGTCACAACAATTGAGGAATTTTCGGCTCGCTGAAGAGCACTGAAACCGGCGCGGGCGTGAACGCCGGGTTGTTCAGCATATCATTGAGGAATTTTCGGCTCGCTGAAGAGCACTGAAACTCTTTGGGCGCAGCGCTGATTGACGGAATACGCAGATTGAGGAATTTTCGGCTCGCTGAAGAGCACTGAAACTCCCCCGCAGTGCGGACTAAACCAGATGCACTCTCATTGAGGAATTTTCGGCTCGCTGAAGAGCACTGAAACGGCGACGATCAGCGTGACGCGGGCGACGGGCGGTACGATTGAGGAATTTTCGGCTCGCTGAAGAGCACTGAAACACGTTCATTCGTTATTTTCTGCGCTACCACATCCCGATTGAGGAATTTTCGGCTCGCTGAAGAGCACTGAAACCGAAAACGAGTTCTTCACTGCAGAAACGGACTTCGATTGAGGAATTTTCGGCTCGCTGAAGAGCACTGAAACGCCCGAATGTGGCTTGCAACGCCCGTAGTGCTTCCCATTGAGGAATTTTCGGCTCGCTGAAGAGCACTGAAACCGCAGACGACGCGCGGCAGCGAAACCAGCGCGTCAAGATTGAGGAATTTTCGGCTCGCTGAAGAGCACTGAAACTCTTGACAACCGCGCTTCGGCGCGGTATACTACAAGATTGAGGAATTTTCGGCTCGCTGAAGAGCACTGAAACAACTGGAGTTGATCGCGTATCACCACTACACCAAAATTGAGGAATTTTCGGCTCGCTGAAGAGCACTGAAACCGCGGGCTGGCTGGCGGCAGCGGGGATCGAGTTGGCGATTGAGGAATTTTCGGCTCGCTGAAGAGCACTGAAACAGTTCCGGCGCGATCTGCGCCAAATAGCGGTATTTATTGAGGAATTTTCGGCTCGCTGAAGAGCACTGAAACATCTGAGCGGTGAGCGCCTGCTGGACGATGGCCGCATTGAGGAATTTTCGGCTCGCTGAAGAGCACTGAAACCGCGCTGTTCGCGCAGCGCTTTCGCCAGTTCCCGGCGGATTGAGGAATTTTCGGCTCGCTGAAGAGCACTGAAACTTTCGAGGAGGAAGGGGGGAGGTGGTACGTGCAGCAGAATTGAGGAATTTTCGGCTCGCTGAAGAGCACTGAAACAGCGGCGGATCGACACAACCACCGGCGGTCGTGTTGAATTGAGGAATTTTCGGCTCGCTGAAGAGCACTGAAACCTCACGTTGAGCAACTGCACATCGCCGCGCGTTCGCCACGATTGAGGAATTTTCGGCTCGCTGAAGAGCACTGAAACCAAATCGGACACACGCGCTCGTCGTTGGCGGTCTCCCAGAATTGAGGAATTTTCGGCTCGCTGAAGAGCACTGAAACGAGATCGCGCCGCGCGCGTCTGAGCGCATACCCGCTATTGAGGAATTTTCGGCTCGCTGAAGAGCACTGAAACTCGCGCTCAGCGCGCGAAGGATTTTCAGATTCGGATATTGAGGAATTTTCGGCTCGCTGAAGAGCACTGAAACCGCTGGTCGTACTGGCGATGCAGCGCGGGTGGCAGGATTGAGGAATTTTCGGCTCGCTGAAGAGCACTGAAACTCGCCGTAAAGCCCCGACAGCACGACGTAATCTTTTGATTGAGGAATTTTCGGCTCGCTGAAGAGCACTGAAACAGCGCTCGACGAGGTACGCCCCGTCCGGCGCTTCACGCCCATTGAGGAATTTTCGGCTCGCTGAAGAGCACTGAAACGCCTGCGGTTGAGGCGAACCCAACATCAAAGAATTGGATTGAGGAATTTTCGGCTCGCTGAAGAGCACTGAAACTTACTGACCGATTCTATTTCCGTCAGGTCAACTACGATTGAGGAATTTTCGGCTCGCTGAAGAGCACTGAAACCGATGTAGTAACAGACGCGATCGCGCGGCGCAGGAAATTGAGGAATTTTCGGCTCGCTGAAGAGCACTGAAACCGTTGTCAAGCGACCAGAACTCAACACGACCGCCCGATTGAGGAATTTTCGGCTCGCTGAAGAGCACTGAAACCCGATGGACGCATTGTCGCCCATCGGATTCGGTGGAGATTGAGGAATTTTCGGCTCGCTGAAGAGCACTGAAACGCTCGCCGTATCTGACAACGTCTACTACTCCCGAAACATTTGAGGAATTTTCGGCTCGCTGAAGAGCACTGAAACCGTACCGCTGCCCGCGCTGCGATGCTGCGTTGACGTTTGAGGAATTTTCGGCTCGCTGAAGAGCACTGAAACGGCAATAACTCCAGAGTGCGACATTCGCCAACCTCTTTGAGGAATTTTCGGCTCGCTGAAGAGCACTGAAACTCAGTCCGTTCGTTCAGATCGCGGCGGGTACGTAATTTTGAGGAATTTTCGGCTCGCTGAAGAGCACTGAAACGATCGCCCCTTCGCTTTTTACGGAGGCGAGTGTGAATTTGAGGAATTTTCGGCTCGCTGAAGAGCACTGAAACCACCACCGCGCGTTGCGCCGCGCCAACACGGTGTACTTTGAGGAATTTTCGGCTCGCTGAAGAGCACTGAAACCGACGGTTGGACCGCGTCCTGGTCGCCTTACGATTACTTTGAGGAATTTTCGGCTCGCTGAAGAGCACTGAAACTGTGCTCTTCCGCAACCGGCGCGCGCAGCACGCGCCGTTTGAGGAATTTTCGGCTCGCTGAAGAGCACTGAAACCGATCCAGACCAACGTCATGCCCGGGTAGGGCACGTTTGAGGAATTTTCGGCTCGCTGAAGAGCACTGAAACTGACGCAGACAACCATCGTACGTTGGGTCCGTGGCGTTTGAGGAATTTTCGGCTCGCTGAAGAGCACTGAAACTCATCACCCACGAACGCCCTTCGCGTCTCTGCACATTTGAGGAATTTTCGGCTCGCTGAAGAGCACTGAAACTTTCCGGTTCAAGTCGGATTTCGGTGTTGTTCGCGCGTTTGAGGAATTTTCGGCTCGCTGAAGAGCACTGAAACGGGTAGGGCGGCGCTTGAACGTCGAGCGCGACGTTCTTTGAGGAATTTTCGGCTCGCTGAAGAGCACTGAAACTCGCGGGCGCGGTAATCAGGAAACCTGAGGCGGGTAAGATTGAGGAATTTTCGGCTCGCTGAAGAGCACTGAAACGAGACGTTCAAACTGT
>Ga0308395_1002608_pt1 | contig 10137 bp, 7 predicted proteins | sample Hotspr20SampleP4_FD_202097 | JGI IMG/M metagenome (GOLD analysis project Ga0308395, IMG submission 202097) | Hot spring phototrophic mat microbial communities from Mushroom Spring, Yellowstone National Park, Wyoming, United States - 20050930_P4 ...
TTCTTAAATAATTTTTCAGGCCAGGTATTATCATCATCATATATAAACAAAACATTATTTTTTTCAAATTCTTCTTTTGACGGAAAATTTACCTCACCTTTTCTTAACTCATCATATTTTGTTGCCGAAAGTAAAAAGTATTCTAATCTAATATTCTTTTTTTCTTTTTTGTTCACTTCCTGTTCTATTTTTTTAATAGTAATCATTTGAGGGTCATTAGATGTTGCAAATTGTATCTTTTCATCATTTAATCCTTTTGAATGTTCCAATCCGTGCGGTTCTATAAATACAATTATTTGTTCTCTGTCTTTTTTAATCCACATAATAAAGTCAGGATAAAATTTAGACCATTGAAGTTGAAAACCCATACCAGATTTTGAAAAGTTCCTTAAAAGATAAATTTCATAATTTTTGAATTTTTCTTTATTCACTTTAAGATAATTTCTTAATTCAGCAGTAAATTTTTTTTCACTTTCTTCAAGACCTGCCGGGCTAATTTTCTCAATTTTTTTAAAATTAATAAGTATCGGTAAAAATAGATGATTATCCATATAAACTCTTGGAAGTTCATCTGTTTCTTCATTGTATAATTTATTTAAATCCTTTATTAGTGCCTTTATTTGTTTTATAAGTTCTGTTTTGCTTTTATCAATTTGAATTACATATTTTTCGCTTCTTTCAAACGGGAGCAATAATTGTTCTTTTTTATTTTCTGCTGTTTCATACTTTAAATGCTTTGTCTCAAATAACTTAGCAGATTTTTCACAAAATTTTTCAAGGTATTTCTTTATAATGAGGAGTGCTATATCCTCTAATTTCTCTATCTCTTTTTTAGTTTTTACATCAAAAATATATTCTGGTGCTAAAAGTCTAAATTTATCAGAAGTTAATAATTTTTTAACAATATCTTTATCTATAATTAAATTCCAGTATCTTTTTAATCGCTTCCATTCATAAATTTCTTGCCAAATTCTATTCCAATTAAGAAACTCTATTTTGTCTTGAGGAAAAACCGCTGGTTCTATCTGTGATTTTATTTGCTCAGATTTTATTCCAACAACTTCTCCATTCTTTTCTTCTCTTTCTTTGGCTTCATAGATTGAAATCCTTGGCCTAAAGTCAATTGTAAAATTGATTTTATCATCATATTCAAGTTTTAAAATTTCTTCTTCAAATTTTTTAGTTTCATCTTTATGAAGAATGGTAAGTTCTTTCCATTTATTTTTATGTTGCAATTTGATTGGTATTTCAATTGTTTCAAGTTCAACTTCTTCTTTTCTTACTGCTTCTAAAAACTTTTTTAAATAATCAGCATTGATACTATAAATGTTAAGTGTTTCAAAATAACGAATTTCATTACTTCCCTCACTTCTCTTAAGAGACATATTTTTACCTTTTAATCTCACTCCTCTACCAAACAATTGTATAATCTGTGGACCTTGTCCTTTACCAATGTTTAAAAGTCCCATTGAGGTTACTCTCCAGGTATCCCAGCCTTCTATAAATTTTTTTGCCCCAATAAGAATATTTATTGTAGAATTCTCTTCTTTTATACCTTCAAAAAGTGAACTTGATACCACATCTTGCTCTACGGTGAAATCCTTCTCTTTTAATTGCTTTTTAAATTCTGACACATCTCCTATATTTATTACTCCAAAATAAAAATTCTCTGAAACTTTTAATCCGAACTCACCTTCAGCATTTTTTAACTCATATATACAAAGTTTTCCTTTACCATTAAAAACTTTTTCATATAAATCATCAAAATCAATTTTTCTTTTTTTAAGATACTCAAATTTATTGCTAAAAATATCTTTGTCATCTTGATTTTTAATTCCTGTTTTACTATTAAGAATATCTTCAATTAATTCTTTAAGCCAAGTTTCTTCTTTTATAACTTTTTCAATGAATTTAATAATTTGAATAACATCTGTAAGTGTTTCTTTTTCTTCTTTAACTATTTCTCCTGATTTTTTCTTTCCAGTAACTGTGGTTCCAACGAAAATCCATAATGGTTTCTCTATATTGTATGATTTAATTACATCTTTTTTTTCTTCATATATTAAAAGTTGTTCATAAAAAGATAAAAGATTTGCTACAAACATTATATCTTGAAATCTTTCCTTTGAAATTTTAGTTTTTTCTACATTGGCAACAAAAAAGTCCTTACCATATCCGTCTAAATAAAAGTATTTATAGGAATAATCAAAAATTATTGATTTAGCATATTCTCTTAAGGTTTCTTCATTTTCCTCACTTAAAATCTGTCCAAATGTAGCACTATATTCAAAAACAAATCCGTTTTCGGAAAGTTTATCTCTTAATTTAGCCCATTTCTGTTCTTCTGATTTTTTGCCTTTATGCCCTTCATCTACAAAAATGAGATTTTTGCCTTCAAAAGTATCAACTGAAAGAGTTACTCCCCCGCCTTTCTTTTCTTCAACAAATTTTGTCATTTCAATAACAAGAATTTCATGGGAAACTTTTAAACTAAAAGTGTCTAAATTCCCAGAATAAAGTTTTGCTGGTATTCCACTTTTTTGTAATTCATCAAAATGTTGTTTTGAAAGCCCTTCATTAGGAGTGATAAAAAGAATGTTATCAGGTGAGAATAAATTATATTTGAAAAACTGATGATAATTTATATGTGCAATAAGTGTCTTACCAGAACCTGTTGCCATATAAAAAGCAAGTTTTCTTAAATCATCCTCACTAAATCCACAAATAAGATTTCTTACATTTTCATCTTCATAATTTTTTAAAAATTCATTTAGTTCATAAATAAACTCAAGTTTTCTATTTTTAATGTTATCTAAAACAATCTCAGTAAAAAGCACTGCAAGATATTGAAAGTATTTTAATGACACATCACCTCTTCTGTAGTTAATTTTTCTGACATATTCTTGAATGTTTGAGTCATATCTTAAAAGGTCATACTCTAAATTTTTTTTCTTATCAAAAGATGCTATTAAAGTATTTACAAAATAAGTTCTTCCGTCGCTGTCAATTCCTTCTTGGACATCTTTTAACTTCTGCTGTAATTCTTTAAAATCGTTCACTCCAAAAAGAGAAAGCAAGTATTTATTTAAAATAAGATATTTCTCAACCTTCATGAAATCCTGCCTTTTTTAATTTCTCAATAACAAAAGATTTAACTTTCTTTGCTATTTCTACAGATTCTTTTGCCTCTTCAATAGAAGGAATATAGAATTCATCAGGATATCTTGCTTCAATCGCATATCTTGTAAGTTTAGTGGTATTTAAATTGTAGAGTTTATCAAATTCTTTATCATTTTCTTTACATAATTCAATAAGTTCTGCTATATCATGCGTTTTTCTGAAAGGTTTTTCAATAAAAGTTAAATATGCCTTTAAATATTTCTCAACACATTGTTGTGAATGAAAGCAAATAGTATTTGTAAACGGTTCAGACATAGCAAGTTCATCCTCAGCTGTTTTTAAATCTCCTTCAGCTAAGAAAAGCCATTCTCTAACCTTTTTCTCTTTCTTCATACTTCAATTCCTTCTTTCAATACATAGTAAGTAATTCTTCCCACATCATCTTTGCTTTCTTCTACTTCATCTTCTGATTTTAAAAGAATATCATTGGGTATTTTTAACTTAGCCAATTTTATTTTTATTTCATCAATAATATCCCACTTTTCGTTAAAACTTAATTTTTTATCAATAATTACAAAAAAATCCCAATCACTATCCTCTCTTGCAGTGTCTTTTGCTCTTGAGCCAAAAAGAATTATTTTTAAAACCTTCAGTCCTTTATTTTCAATTGTTTCTTTTATTACTTGTATTGCCTTTTCCATTTTACACCTCCATCAGTTTTTTAAACTCAGGTTCTATATACCTTATTTCAACTTGAAAATCTCCAAAATCTGGTGTAAGAACAGTATTTTCAGGACAATTTACATAAACAAGTTGTGGTCTCCAATCTTTTAATTCTTTTTTAATAAACTCTTTATCTTTTTTTGCCTCTTCTTCATTACCAGATAACTCTCTCCAGACAATTGCGTAAGTTTGACCTTCTTTTTCACCTAAAATAAAAAGGTAATCTTTGCCGTTGTTTTTTCTCTTTTTAATCTTTTTTAATTTTATTCCTAAAAGATAGTTAAATGTCTCTGGAATATCTACAACAACTTCTTGCGGTTCACCTACTTCTGAAAGGTTAACTTTTAATTTATAAGCAAATGGATTTTTTAGTTCTTCAATATTTAACAAATATGGGCTATCTTTAGTTTCAAAATCAAGGAAGTATTTTAAAAGATAATCATCTTTGAAAAGTTCAAGTGCTTTTTGGTCTTCTTTAAGTTCAATGTTATCAAGAGAATCTTCGTATTGTTCAATATGTTGGTATTTGAAAAAGCCACCTGCTGTTTTTTCGTTGTATTTTTCTTTAACATCCTTTTCTTTTGAAATTCCTGATTTATCATAAGCCACCACCTTCTTCATTCTTGGTAAAACCACTGAATAAAAATGCTCTCCCATCTCTACGCCAATCCATTTTCTTTTAAGTTTATGGGCTACTGCTGTTGTTGTGCCACTACCCAAAAAGAAGTCCATAACTAAATCGCCTTCGTTGGAGGTGGATTCTATGACACGTTTGAGAAGAATCTCAGAATTCTGGGTTTTAAAACCAAAAGTATCTTCATAAGAAGGTATATCTTTCCAATTGTCAGTTATTTTTTCTTCTTCAGATGTTAAATATTCTACTTTCCAATTATCACTTCCACAAGAGAGACATTTATCTAAAAATTTTACACCAAAAACTTTTGATTCATTTGTTATATCCATATACTTAAATTTGTCTTTTGAGTTTACAATTTCATTCACAAAATCTTCCTTTGATTCATTTTCGTCATAATAATAAATTGCACTGCATTCTTTACATTTTAATCTCAAATAGCGTTCTCTCAATAATTTATCAACTTTTTCCTGATTTAGAGAAAAGTGTTGTCCCTTAGGTGGATATAAAACTTTGCCAAAGAAAATTCTTTCTGGAGGTCGTCTTTCTTCTTGTTTTAAGAACCCCGTCCATTTCATATTTACTAATGATCTTGGCTTATATAAATCTTGCCTAACATATCTCTCCGTTTTAGAAAAAAGAAAAAGATGTTCGCTTTCTACTTCAAATTTATCTGGAGTCCCTATTGGCTGTCTTTTCCTATTAATTGATATTTCATTCCTAAAATTCTCCTTCCCAAAAATCTCATTCATCAAAGGTCTGACAAGCCAATTGCCATTATAATCACATCTAACAAAAATACTTCCTTTTTCACTTAGTAAATTTCTTGCTAATCCCAATCTATTTTCAAGAATACTTGCCCAGGTAGAATCTTTGTATTTCACATTGTACAGATAATCGGCATCTTGTTCTTTATTAAAAGGTGGATCAATATAAATTGTCTGGACTTTTTCTTTATATCTATTCAGAATCAAATTCAATGCTTGCCAGTTTTCGGATTTTATAAGTAAGCCATCAAGCAGGTCATCTAAATCTACCTTCTCAGTCAGTTTTTCAAGAAGTTTTTCTTTAAATTCAGAAGAAAAATATTTTGTATCAACTGGAAGTTTGGAATTTTTTAAATCATCTTTCTTTTTTGGTATTTCAAAACCCAATTCTTCCCATTCTTTCTTTTGTTCTTTATTTTCCCAAATTTCATCATAAAATTCTTCCGGTATTCTATCTGTTGTTATTACATATTCTGTTTTAATAACAAACTTTTTCTTTTCCCATAACCTTTTTTGAAAGTTTTCAATTTGAGAGAGAAAATCAATAATATCTTCACCAATCTCTCTTACTAATTTTGCTCTTGTTATGTGCTTATCTAAAAACCTTTCTTTTTCAATTGTTTGTATATCTAAAACCTCTGCCTTAATAAAATAATCAAGTTGTTCAGAAAGAAATTTTTTGAGATTTTTATGAATAAAATAATCTTTTGTGTTTTTAGCAGTGAATCTGTTAAGGTGATAATCTAATAATGCGATAGAATTATCTTTAGAGTCTTTTTTGTATTCTATTTGTAAAAAATGTTTTATAGTATTGTTTTTTATATTACCTATTATTTGCTGCTTTATTATTTGATTAAGATTTTGCTTGATTTTGTTTTTTTTCTTATTATTTTTTTCATTGTTTTCTTCATCCTCATTTCTGCTTTCTAATTTAATCTTTTTAATTATATTTTCTCCTTCAAGTAATTCTCTATATTGAAATCTGATGATTACTTCATTCTCTTTTTCTTCAATAGGATTTTCATCATCAAGGAGAAAAAATCTCTGTTTTTTTTCCTTATTTGAACCTAATTCTTCTTTTGCTGAAATTGTTCTAAAGACAATTTTGTAGTTTTCAGCTTTAAAAGTATAATCTCTAAAAAGCAAACCTGTCTTAATATAATACTGTTCAGCATTTGCCCAGTAAAGTTTTACTTCCTCGCCACTATAAGTAATTGCATATTTATGTCCTTTAATTGAATATCTGTGTTGGGGTATGAAATCACCTTCTTCGTAATATCTTGAGAAAAAGTTATAAAGGTCATTAAAAACACTATCTTTGATTTCATCAATCGCTTCTGCTTCTTCTTTTTGTGCTTTTAAATTTTCGTACTTCTTTCCTAATTCAGAGTTTTTAAATTCTTCTTTTAGTTCACCGGTTGAAGTAAAAGGGTCTTGTCCTAACTTCTCAGCAGTCTCTTTAAGTTCTATTTTTATTTCTTCAAACCTCTGTTTTATATTTTCTAATTTCTCATTTTTGTGTTTAGCAAAAGCATATTCAACTTTATTTTTTAAATCTTCATCAATAAATTTTTCAATTTGTTTTCTTTTATAATTCAAAATACGATATATTCCAAAATCTAAATCTGCACATTCAAATTGGAATAATTTTTTAAGTAATTCCTGAAATTTTTTAATTGCATCCATAAAATAAATTTCTCCTTTACTAAATTTATTTCTACTTCTTTTAATTTGAGCGTAAATTCAAATATTCAACTTTTAAATTTTTGATAAATAGCTTACAGACTAATTGCCAAATTGTTTTGCCTCTTTGCGTAAGGAAAAAGATAAGTTCATACTTTTAGCGTCTGGTATATTAAATTATCTATTTCTTCTCGTAATTTTTTGATTTGTTCTTCGTATTTTTTAATATTTCTTATGTTCGACGATATTTTTTCTAGTAATTTTGGTTGGATATTAATCACTTTTTTTATTACTTCTTTGTCAATATAGAAGAATTTCAGGTCGTCTTTCTTTATGGTTGGATAACCTTTACCTTCTCTACAGAGTCCCACTAAAGTACTAAATAACACTGTTCTTAATAAAAATCCTAATAAAAGCGGTGATAATTGATTTGTTGTAGATTCAAGACATAAAAATGCTTTTGTGAAATATATATCAACTTTCTCTTCATCGATATAAACAAATTTCTTTAAGTTAGGTCTAACCATAGGGATCAAAAGATTTCCTAACTCTGGTTTTTGAATATCACCATTCTGAATTTTCTTTAATAAACGTTCTTTTTCGTTCATATCTAAATCTTTATCAGAAAAGTCAAATGGCTTCACATCACCATATTCATTGCAAGAACCTATTTCAGCATATTTTAAACTATCAAAATCTATACTTTCTAAATCAACTTTTTTATCAATAATATTAAAAAATCTAAGTAATGGCACCGTATTTTTCTTTTTTATTAAAAAAGTAGAGGCATTATGAAATTTAACATCAAACCTTAAACTTTTTTCTTTGCTGAAATCGGAAAAATTAAACAAATACTTATTTTCAATATTCAAAGAACCACCTAAAAATTTACGCAAATAATCCAAAATAGTTGTATAAGTCCATAACATATCGGAAAATTTACTATTTTAGATTATAAAGTCAATATTAAAATTGCATATCTTATTAAACTTTAATATATTATAATATTAAAAAATTTTGCGTTAAAATTAACTTTTTAACGACTATATATATAGAAAGATTAAATTTTAAAAAAGGAGGTAAATATATGATAAGAATTAGAAAAACAAATGGAAGTTCAATCTATCAAATATTTCTAATTGCTCATCCTACTCCGAAGAAGTGGGAAGTATGGAGAATAAAGGAATTTTTAAAATCACCTTTATCACCTTTTAAGTTTTATTCAATAATAATAGATTTTGGACACATTAGATTGGAGATTGGACGTCGATCTCCAGTCTTCTAATAAAGGAGGTAAAAAAAATCTAATAAAGGAGGTGAAAAATTATGAAAAAAACAATAATTAAACTTCATACTAAAGTTTATTCTCGGCAATGGGAGGAGGATGGATATCTATATCCTGTTGGGCTAAAAATTGAAGTCGTTTCAGCTGAGGGTTTCCCAACTTATAAAATTTTCAAAGTAAAAAATAATGATTATGTGGATATAATTGGTCCCGAAGACTTAGAAAATTATTCAGAAGAAAAAGCAGGGAGTATTAAATTAAAATTTATCAACAGAGAAGAAATGGAAAATGGTTTGAAAAAAATTATAACTAAGATTCAAGTTTTAGTGGAAAAGTGGGAGAAATTTTTTAAAGAAATTGAGGAAAAAAATATTTATTACAAAATTACCACTGATAAAGTAGAAGAAGAAAAAGAAGAATGAAAGAAGTCAGGTATTATCACTAAATGGTCAAGGTGAACTTTCTGAAAACAAGTATAAAACAATTACACTATCAAGATTTACCATTTTAAATCCTCCTTTATGATGGGATGTTATAGGTAACAATCCTATAGCATCCCATTCCCCTCTATTTCTTTTTCTTTTTTATCATAAAAAAAGAATTAAAAATTTAAAAAGGAGACAAACTATGATTAAAATTAACGAATTAGACAATATTTTAGAAAAAACAATACAAAATTGTTTAAATGTTCTAATAATAGGTGAACCCGGAACAGGTAAAACTTCAAAAGTTTTATCGGTTTTAGAACATAATAAAATAAATTATAAATACTTTCAGGTAAATCTTTTAGACCCCTACATTGACCTAATTGGAATTCCTGTAAAAAGTTCTAATGGCAAATTAGAATTTTTGCAACAAAATTGGATTGAAGATGTAGAGGTTTTAGTTTTAGATGAATTAGATACTGCTTCAACAGCAGTAATAAAATCATTAAGAGAAATTATGATATTGAGGTCTGTAAATGGGAAAAAGATGAAAAATTTAAAATCTGTAATTGGAATTTCAAACTCTTTTGAACTATTAGAAAGACCAGATTTAGAAAGATATCATCTAAAAATAGAAATTAGTCCTCAAATAGATTGGGGGTATTTTAAAAATAAATATAGTAACCTTTATTCTATTGAAAAACTTAAAGAATTAGCCCTAGCTTCTAATCTTACTACCAGACAATTAGATTTTTTATTGCTTGCTCATCAAGTAGGTTTAACTTATATTTCTAATGTACCAGAAAAAGCTATTTATTTAGCAAACAATATTTTAATATCTAATAAATTTAAAACTTTACAAGAGATGTATAATAGATGTTTAAAAAACAAACCACTTAGTGAAGATGAGGCTAGAGACTTTTTAGGAAGTTTAAAAATTTTATTATCTCAAAAACATAAAAAAACAAAGAATTTTCTAAAAATGTTATTTATTATTAAAAAGAAATTTTTAGAGAGTTTTCCTGAATCATCAGAATTTGTTCAAGGAATATTAGGATTTAGTATTATAAATCGCCTTTATAAAATGGAGGGAAAAATATGAAAGATTTAAAAAATAATAATGATAATAATGATAATATAGAAATAACTTCAGAAGAAATAGAACTTTGTAAAAAAGCATTATCAAAAGCCTTAAAAAAAATAAAACTTAAATATATGTTATTTGGCGATTTTCAAATTATAGATAAATTAGAAGCTAATAAAGAAATAGAAACATTATCTACCAATTCATTATTAGATTCTACAATATATGTAAATATTCCTAAAATTGCTAAAATTTTAAAAAAAGAAAATATGTTTCCATATACAGAAGAATTTATTATGTTTATATTGGAACATGAAATTCTTCATTATTATATAGGCAATATTTCTCATTTTGAATATCTTGTGCAAAAATATGGTTCAAAATATGAAAATGGATTAATACAGAAAATATTTAAT
>Ga0308395_1002610_pt1 | contig 10134 bp, 7 predicted proteins | sample Hotspr20SampleP4_FD_202097 | JGI IMG/M metagenome (GOLD analysis project Ga0308395, IMG submission 202097) | Hot spring phototrophic mat microbial communities from Mushroom Spring, Yellowstone National Park, Wyoming, United States - 20050930_P4 ...
AGACATATTTTTTAAATATGTGGCGATAGTTACTGGTGAATTTTTTATTGACAAGAACTGACATGTCAGTACCTATTGATATTTTATAATAGCATTAAAAGCAACTGACAATAATAATATATTATATAATAATTAATTTTGTATAAACACATTAACATAATATTTAAGGTATGCCATGAAACAAAGATTATCTCTTTTTATCACGATGGTGATTTATTTGTTATTCCCTGCTTCAGTATATAGCCTATCTATTGGTGACATTACATTTTCCAATGCTAGCGTTGTGCCATATTTTGTTGAAGAACACGATAAACCGCTAACTATTACAGATGTTTTAAACATTAAGGATTGGGAAAAACCTGAAAAGGAAACAATAAACTTTGGTTTTACCACAAAACCATATTGGTTTAAGTTTACGGTTCAGAATAACACCAAAGAAATACTTAACCTTTTTTTTAAGATAACATATCCCATGCTGGATGAGATTTTATTTTATGCACCAAATCCTGATGGTACATATTATGAAATGAAGACTGGCGATAAATATCCATTTAAGCATAGAGAAGTTGTTGATGTTGGTTTTGTATTTCCTGTTGCGGTATATCCTGGTTTAAATAGCTATTATTTCAGGATACAAACAACAAGCTCTTTTAATTTTGGTTGTTATCTATATTCTGCAAAAGGGTATTTAAAAGTATTAAATACCGATCAGCCATTAATATGGATGTATTATGGATTAATGATTGTCATGGTAGTCTTTAATTTTTTTGTATTCCTGTCCATACGGGATATTTCATATCTACTTTATACACTATTCATATCTTCCTGGATTCTTTTACAAATGAGTTTGAATGGGTATGCATTTCAGTATTTATGGCCTGATAGTATATGGTGGGGTAATAATTCTTTGCCGTTTTTTATGGCTTTAACTATTTTCTTGTGTGGGATATTCCTTTTACGTGCAACCGATGTTTTATGGAATAACAAAAAAGTAAAAATAATATATAGCATTTTTGTTTTAATACCTGGGTTTGCTCTTTCACTGGGTAGTTTAGCATTGCCATATCATGCTGCTATCGTTAGTACAACAGGATTTACTACATTTGTAGTAATTATTTTATTTATATCATTATTGTATGCATTAATAAAGAGTTCAAGGATTGCAAGGTTTTTTGCGATAGGTTTTGCAGGTTTAGCAATTGGTGTATTGCTTTATACTTTAAAAACTTTTGGTGTTTTACCTGTAAATTTTATTACTCAATGGAGTATTCAAATAGGTTCATCAATTGTTGTTATATTTTTGTCGTTTGCATTGGCTGATAGAATAAATGTAATGCGCAAAGATATTGAAGAGCTTTATGAAGAAAAAAAGATTAGTGAATCCGAAGCTCTGAAAAAAGCTTCACATTTTGAGGCTATAGTTAATGCAGTCAATGTCATGTCAAATGATTTTATTAATGTCAGCAAAGAGCTTGAATCAATAAGCAAAACATTTTCAGAAGTTTCAGGAAAACAGGTTGAAATGACATCGCACATTCAAGAGTCGTTTTCCGGTTTGCAGATGTCGTTAGAGGAGTTGCATAATGCTTTGAAAGCTCAAAAAGAGCAAGGAAAAAAATCACAGGAATATGTTGTTACGATGGAACATGCGTATACTGCGCTTCTCAGCGAAAATAAACGATTTTTAGGTATCATTGAATCCATAGTCTCTACAGCAAAAAATGCTGAAAACACTCTCAACACAATGATAAGCAGTATGAATGTTTTACAGCAGGGAAGTCAGGAAATTGAGCAATTTGTTTCAGTTATAGATGAAATTTCGGATAAGATTAATCTGCTTTCATTGAATGCATCAATAGAAGCTGCGCGAGCAGGGGAAGCCGGAAGGGGTTTTGCGGTCGTAGCTGATGAAATTGGGAAATTGGCTGCAGCAACGGCCGAACAGTCAGGCATGATAAGTAAGCGGGTTGCAACTATTGCAAGTGATATTAATTCCATTGTTGTTCTTTCACGGGAATCAAACACAGCGCTATCAAATATCTTTTCGTTAATTGGAACTGTGAAAGAAGGTATAGTTTCTTTTCAGCAGGTTGTCAATAATCAAGCTGATGAATTGCACAAAGTTAAAGAGCAAGTTATACATATTGATACTTTATCAAATGAGATTTTCCAATTATCAGAAAAAATTAAAGATGTCATGGCAAACACATTGGAAGCTATTACTACAATCTCATCTATGGCAGACGGGATTGCAACAACAAATATCAAAATAAAAGAATATTCAACATCAATTAGTGAGAAATCTGACAGGTTATCAATACTGGTAAAGGGTTAAATAATTTATTTGATGAATCAGTTGGCCACTTGTTACGTCATTGAATATATGAATTTTTCACTTCATTTTTAATGTGAAAAAAAATAATATTTTTTTACTAAATATTGTTGACATACCCTGTACAACAGCTACTATTACGCAAATTTACTATGCAGGGTTTTTTATTACCTGTAACGCTCATGTGCGTACAGGTGGTACACCATGATTGAATCTGAGGTATTGGTACTAAATGCAGGGTTTGTTCCCATCCGCATAACAACGGTGAAAGAGGCAATATGCCTGTTGCTTTCCGATAAAGCTGTGCCCGTTGTTGAGGAAGATACTTTTATCCGCTCACCCTCAATAGCAATTAAAGTCCCTTCTGTGATTGCTATTCTCAATTACCATCATCTGCCACGCCGCAAGGTAGTGTTTTCAAAGCTTAATGTAATTTATCGTGATGATATGCAGTGCCAGTACTGTGGTAAACGCTTCCAGATGAAACACCTTACCGTTGACCATGTTATCCCACGAAGCAGGTGGGAACAAGTAACCGGTAAATCACTGAAAGAAGGATTTTCAAGCTGGCATAATTTAGTGTGTGCATGCAAGTGGTGCAACAATCAGAAGGGCAATAAGCTTATGCATGAGATTGGCTGGAGCCTGCTGCGTGAGCCGTTTGAGCCGGAATATATACCGTATATCATTGTCACTGCTGAAAAAGCAAAAAAGAAGGGGTGGCTCCCCTTCTGTGGTTTCAATGTCAAGGTTGTTGAGATGATCCCTTAATGCATTGTGGTATAATTAAGCAGCCCACCGGCAATTAATATCCTTCGCTGCCTTTCTGAAGCAAGTAATGTGCACTGTATAGTTCTATTCCCAATGACAAGTGTTATGGTGTTTCCGCTTTCAACCTGCCTGATACAGTCATCCACGCGAATGCTGTCGCCAACCTGTATGCCATCATAATCGCTTTCATTGACAAATACCAATGGCAATATGCCAAAGTTAATAAGGTTTGCGGTATGAATGCGTTCAAACGATTTTGCCAGTACCATCTTTACGCCCAAATATGCAGGGCATATAGCAGCATGTTCGCGGCTTGATCCCTGGCCATAGCTAACACCGCCAACGATTGCGGTTGCCAGCCCTTTTTCTTTATATTGTAATGCACGTTTTGAAAATGAGCTATCGACCATTTCAAATACATACTTTGCATATTCAGGGATATTGGAACGGTATTTCAATCGCTGGCCTGCAGGCATGATGTGGTCAGTGGTTATTTTATCGCCAACCTTTATGCCCACGATAGCATTAATGGTTTGTGGCAGGGCTTCTGTCTTTGGCGGCTGGCCAATGTTTGGTCCCCTGAATACAGGTTCATCTGACTGAAACGGAGGAATGATCATGGAATCATCTATGACAAATGTTTTGGGCAATTGTATGCGGGGATAGCTTTTTGCAGGCATATCTAAAGGATTTACAAGTTTGCCTTCAATGGCCGATAGCGCCGCGGTTTCAGGGCTTACTAAATAGACCTTTGCATCTTTAGTGCCTGAGCGCCCTTCAAAGTTGCGGTTGTTGGTGCGAAGTGACACGCCACCAGAAATAGGGGCACCGCCATTGCCAATGCAAAAGCCGCAGGCAGATTCCATAATGCGCACACCGCTTTGGATGATATCAGCTAAGTACCCCTCTTTTGCCAGCATATGCAGCACCTGCTTTGAGCCCGGTGCTAAGATACAGCTAATGTGTGGATGTATCTTTTTGCCTTTTAAAATTTTTGCTACCGTAACAAGGTCCTTATACGATGAATTGGTACAGCTACCAATGGCAACCTGGTCCACCTTCATTCCTTTGATTGATTCAACTGTTACCACATTATCCGGTGAGTGCGGGCATGCAATCATAGGCTCAATGCCGGAAAGGTCAAGTTCAATAACTTTATCGTATTGTGCATCTTTGTCAGGTAGAAGCTCAATGAAATCTTTTTCTCTGCCCTGTGCTTTTAAAAATGTACGGGTAACTTCATCGCTAGGGAAAAGCGAAGTGGTCACACCTAACTCTGCACCCATGTTGGTTATAGTTGCGCGTTCGGGCACTGAGAGCGTTGTAATGCCGGGGCCTGTGTATTCAATAACATAGCCAACATTGCCCTTTGTGGTAAGCTTTTGAAGCACAGTAAGAATAATATCCTTTGCGCTTACCCATGGCCTCAGTTTTCCTGTTAAATAGATATTAATTACTTTTGGGCAGGTAAGGTAAAACAATCCTCCACCCATGGCAACTGCCACATCAAGGCCGCCAGCACCAATGGCAATCATGCCCATGCCGCCAGCAGTTGGTGTGTGGCTATCAGAGCCAAGCAATGTTTTTCCAGGTTTTGCAAATCGTTCCAAGTGCACCTGATGGCAAATGCCATTGCCAGCTTTTGAATAGTATATGCCATATTTGGCATTCATGGTTTGCAGATACTTGTGGTCATCAGCATTTTCAAATCCCATCTGCAATGTGTTGTGGTCAACATACGACACTGAAACTTCAGTCTTGACGCGGTCAATACCCATGGCTTCAAACTGTAAGTATGCCATGGTGCCGGTGGCATCCTGTGTCAATGTCTGGTCAATGGTTATGCCAATCTCCGTACCGGGTTCTAATGTGCCTTCTTTTAAATGTGCCTTCAATATTTTATAACAAACCGAATCACCCATCACAAAACCTCTTTTTTATGTAGTGATAATTAATCGTAGCGCATCGTAAAAGTTTTTCAGATTTGCCTGAATTGTGCTGATACAGTGGGCAGTATCAACATGCGTGTGCGCCTGTTCAACAAAATTTTTGAGTGTTGTCATAATTTGCGGAATATGTGCGGGATTGTAAAGCTGGTGGTACAAAAGCACTTTAGTATTTTGTAATGTGTGCGATAGTTCATCGTGATAGGCTGTTGGATTGAGAATAATACAATGGCAGCCACACAGCATTGCTTCGTAGATAGTGATGCCAAAGTGGGCAATAACAACCTTGCTGCGAGCGATGAGGTTTGCATAGCTTGCATCAAGTGATAGCTGTGTGTTTGTGGAAAGGGTGTTCCCATCGCTGCACACAAAGCTATAGTGTGTGCCTAACACTTCAAGAAGCGGTGTTGCGTCAAATGTTGAAGCGTAAATGAAGCAGTCAATGTCTTTTGCAATGGTGTGCGGCGCTTGTGTTAGTGACTGGTAAAAATTATATCCATACAGAAAAAGCGGCACAGTGAATCTAAAGGTGTTGGCAGTGTTGCCGTAAATATTTGGCAAAAGGTCAATTGCTGCCTTTGCAAGCGGTCGGCCTTTGCCGCCGTCATCAATTACAATAACAGGAGCTATCGCCCTCAAATTTTCAATTTCTTCTTTTGTTGAATCCCGCATATCCCTGATGATGCAGTTTGTATGTTGGGGGATACTATCGCACACTGGTACGGGAAAATCTAAAGGTGCAGATACACCATGTTTGTGTACCAATGTTACAGGTAAACCATTGTGACAACAATACCATGTAAAGAGTAACATTCGCTGCCAGTGTCCCTGGCCTATGTGTGGGCCTGAATCGGTTATTATTGTTATGTGCATATTATTCATGCGATGTCATTGGCTTTTGTTGAATAGAAGCGTTTATTTCCACAAGCTGTGGGTTTTTTTCAAGGAATGCAATCACATCGCTTAGTGTAAACACGCTGCCTTTATAGAGCGCATCATAGATTACTGATGCAAAGGTATAGTCTTCCTGTGTGTCAACCGTTAAGCGAAGTTTAGGAAAAGGATTGGTAAATGCAACATCAAAATAATGAAGTTTAAATATATCAGGATTTTCTTTTATATACGGTGTTACGTGCTCAAAATGGTAGGGTTTTGTACTATGCATGTATGCAGCTTCAAGGGCAGTGGAAGCAATGACCTCAACGCCAGTACCAAGTGGTAGATTTTTTATTGCACAAAGGTCTGCATGTGTGCGTATTGCTTCTTCAACAGCAACTGATGCAAAGTAACTATCGGTAAAGGGGTTGTCAGCAGTGATGCGCACAATATAGCTTCCACCGTATTGCTTATATGATAAGTAATATCGCTCAAGCACATTGTGCAGAGGACCGCGAAATACATTGGCATTGCACTGCTGTGCAATATCAGCTAATTGGTTATTTTCTTCATCGTCGGGGATGGCAACCACCACATTAGTTATGTGCTGTATTGCTTGTGCGCGCTCAATAACATGATATAGTAGTGGCTTCTCTGCAAGGGGCAGAACGGATTTCCCAGGAAGCCTGGTTGATTGCATGCGCGCTTGTATGATTGCAGTTACTTTAATAGTATTAGTATTCATAGAATATAATAGAAGTTGTATATATATCTATAAAATCGTGCTAATATTTATAATACTATAACAATTTATTTTTATTGTCAGTTATATTATAAATTTATTAAAATAATTATTATTGCTTGACATTTGTTTTGTATTTTTTGTATATTTATATATAATTAATAATTATCTTAATTCACTGTTAATTCCAAAATGTATTTTTATGTACAAAAAATAAATAATGCACACTCACGCTGCCTTCGGCGGCAGAGTGTACAAGTATTCATGTTAAACTATTTTTAATGTACTAGGATGTATGTAAATGATTAATACATTTGAAATATATCAAAATTTAAAAGAAACCTTTGGTGAAAAAGAAGCTACTGTTTTGACCAATTTGCTTGTAAAAATATATAATGAATTAAATCAAGCTGTAACAAAAGAAGAATTTCGAGTATTAACTGAAAAGGTAGAGGAATTAGCTGAAGCACAAAAGAGGACAGAGCAACGAGTAGAGGAATTGGCTGAAGCACAAAAGAGGACAGAGCAACGAGTAGAGGAATTAGCGGAAGCACAGAAGAGGACAGAGCAACGAGTAGAGGAATTAGCTGAAGCACAAAAGAGGACAGAGCAACGAGTAGAGGAATTAGCGGAAGCACAGAAGAGGACAGAGCAGCGAGTAGAGGAATTAGCGGAAGCACAAAAGCGGACAGAACAACGAGTTGATGAACTGACTGTGCATATGAAAGAGCTATCTGAAGCACAAAAAAAGACAGAGGAAGTATTAAAAAATCTTATTATTACTGTTGATGATTTGAAAAAGCAGGTTGGTGGGTTGTCTATGGTTGTAGGCTATGGAATTGAAGATAATCTAATGCCTTATATTGAAAATTTTGTGTACAATCAATATGGTGCAAAATCGCAGGAGATAGAAAGAAAATACATTCAATATGAAAATGGTAATTATGATGAAGTAAATATCTATGTTAAAGCTGTAAAAAATAACAAGAATGTATATATTATTGGTGAATGTAAAGCTCAACCAGGAAAAAGAGATATTGACAGGTTTGCAAAGATGTTAGATCGATTAAGAGATCATTTTCAATCAGATGTTTATGGGTTTGTTGTTGGATATACGTTTCATCCTGAAATAGAAGATTATTGCAAAAAGCACTATAATATTTCTATATATAAAACGTATCAAATTAAACGTTTTTCTCAAAAGAAAGTAAGATCCCAAAAATGATTAAATTTCACCAATAATTTCTGGGAGTGCGGATGGTAGTATATTAAATTTTTTTAGGGATAAATAATGATTAAATTTTATAAATTATATGTATACCACTCGTCGCATGACGTGCAGTTTGGTTTTTTTGCACGGTTTTGTCTGTAGTCGTTAACAAAATGCTCTTTTTGCTGTTCCCATATAGCCTTCAGGTCATCCTTTGTGATATTGCCGCGTTTTGCTGCCCCATCAATATCCTGCTTGCAAAACGCAATTGTGCCATCGCTTAAGATATATAAATCCTGACGAAGGTGCCAGCAAGGTTTTCGTTGCAGTGGTGTTAAATCCGAATAGCGCCTGTCTGTTATGCGTCCTATGTACGTATTTTGCTTTTGCAGTATTATAGGTATGTTATGTTGTTCCCAAAAATCATAGTAGCTATCTAAATAGCTTTCAGTTTCATTAATTTTAAGAATCTGAATGTAAAGATTATTGTTAAGTTTGTTGTGTGCTTCAAGAATTTCCTTGAGTTTGAGTATATTGCCATGAACCGTGGTAAAAAAGTCAGCGTTGTGCAGCTTCTTATAAGTTTCAGCATTATGGCCATTAATATTCACTATTGTGGTTACTTTATTGGTTTTAAATGAAGCCAGGGCTGATGCGTATCCTGTATCTGCAAGTATGCCGTTTGTTTCAACAACAATAGTATGTATCAGCTCTTCATTGTTGCACATCTCCAGCGCCTTATAGAATTGAGGATGCTGCAGGGGCTCGCCACTTCCGCCAAAGCACACAGCATAAGGGGTATTGAACAAACGCATTGCATCAAGAAGCGTTTGCAGGGTAGATAATTCCATATTTTCGTGCTTGGGCGATAGTACATTACGATAGCAGAATATACAATCAAGGGTGCAATTCCCGCAAAGTTCAATTTCAACATAGGAAGGAGTGGTAAAAAGGACTTCCGGGTGGCTATCGATAATATCCTGCAACAATTCATATGGTGGTATTTGATTGTTGACAGCTATAATATTTTGCATAACAAGCCGGTCACGGTTGTTTGCGGCTCTGAAATTTACTCTATGCCAGCGTAAATCCGGTTCTTTATAGTACAGCTCCACATCAAACTGGTTAAGGTTGCTTTTCACGATATCGCACAGTGAGGTATTAAGCGTAGGGTTTGCCAGCGGATTTTCAAGAACTGATTTTGATATAATTTCACACGAGTATCCTGATGGCAGATTGTAGGAAAACGTAAATTCAGAAAGATATTTAATATGGGTATCAAGCATTTCGGATATTATTAAAGCCTGAAAGAATGCTGCATCAGCAGGTATTTTTATGATATGGTGTGCTCCTGTCTTTGTGAAAATCTGATGCCATATTTCAGGGGTGTCAGTGTCTGAATATGTAAAAACTGAAGTCTCTTGCTGCAATTTTCCGGAATATGACGCTGGAATGCAGTAATGCATGGATTCAATGTCAGGCAGGGATTGTAATGCAGATTTAATAGTGTCAGGGATAAACTGCCCATTGAATGTTAAGGAATTGTCATTGTTGATTGAGCTATCGACAAAAATCAAGGCTTGCGTGTTCACGTTATTTCCTAGCCCTGCCTATAGTTTTCAAGATATATTTTAATATCGGATTGCGCCCTACGGGTTACAATCCATTTTTTGAACTGTTCGCCCATATTACGCTGATAGAGCATATTTAAAATTCTATCCTGCACTGTCTCAAATGATGTTGGCCGGGACCCCATCAGTTTAACTATTGCATAGCCTGTTTGCGTTTTTATGACGGTTGATATCTCACCGGGTTTTTTCATTCTGAATACGGTATTTGCCATATAGGGGTCCATTTCAGCAAGAGCAACCCAGCCTATGTCACCACCGTTCTTTGCACTTGGGTCTTCGGAATATTGTGAGGCAAGTTTTTCAAATGATTCGCCTTTTAAAATACGGTCGCGTATCTGATTTATTAGTTCATTTGCACGCTTTTCCTCGGCAAAACTTGAATTTTTTGGCCGTATGACTATTTGCTTGATATGGACTTCATTTCCCAATTTATTTTTATTTTCTTTATACCACTGGTAAGCTTCTTCTCGTGATGGTGGGGAAACACCTATTGCAAGCGAAACAAGCATTTCGGTTAACAAGCTCTGGCGTATTTCTTCTTTATATTCCTCAAAACTAATCCCTTCTTTTTCCTCAACCATCTTTTTAAAAACATCCAGAGAAGGAATCTTTTGTGCTTTCATAAT
>Ga0308395_1002614_pt1 | contig 10123 bp, 12 predicted proteins | sample Hotspr20SampleP4_FD_202097 | JGI IMG/M metagenome (GOLD analysis project Ga0308395, IMG submission 202097) | Hot spring phototrophic mat microbial communities from Mushroom Spring, Yellowstone National Park, Wyoming, United States - 20050930_P4 ...
ACGCCGGCACATCGCTCAAGACGATGTTCCTGCGCTTGGTCGCGCCGACGAAGGATGCGAAGGAGAAGCTAACCAGCCTTGGCATCAGCCTGACCGACGCTCAAGGCAGGATGCTTCCGCTGCGTGACCTCACTGCGCAGTTTGCCAGTAAGCTATCGGCACTCACCGAAGAGGAGCGCAATTACATCCTCACAACTGTGTTTGGGTCAGATGCTATCCGCGCCGCGAACATCGTGCTCATGGCAGGCGTGGACGCTTACGACGAGATGTATCGAGCGGTCACAAAAGCGAACGCAGCAACCGAGCTAGCCGAGGCTCGCATGCGCGGGCTAAAAGGCGCACAAGAGGGCCTGAGAAACGCAATTGAGACGCTCGGATTGTCTTTCGGCGAGAAGTTGTTGCCGGTATTAGCAGAGGTCGGGTTTGCGCTTGCTGATTTGTTGATCGATGAACGTGTAATTGCATTCATCGAGACGCTAGGCGAGAAGGTGGGCAGCTTGCTGACAGAGAGCTTTGCCTTAGTGAAGAATGTGGTCAGTCAGATTGATTTTACGTCTGTTGTCTCCGTAGCGCGCATGGCCGGAGAAGAGCTGGGCCGGATGTTTCAGCCGTTTCTGGCTGGTTTGGCCGTGCTCGGTGCAACCATCGCTCCGGTTCTGCAAGACATTGGCGGCCAGATACAGAAACTTGCTGAGCAGGGAGTCCGGATTCTCGGCGAAGTGCTTGCTGACCTTAAGCCGGTGGCGCAGGACGTGCTCCACGCCATCGGTGAGTTGTTCGCTGCTCTCGCGCCGCATGTGCAGAGCATCCTGCGCGCGCTTGCGCCGCTGGTGTCTCAGATTGGCAACGCGCTGCTCACTTTCTCTCGCAACTTCGGCGCTGTGATACGCGAAGCACTACAAACGCTCACGTCGTTCATTCGCGCTATTGCTGCACTGCTGCGCGGCGACGTGGACGGGTTCTTCCGCTATCTCGGCGACAGCGTGAATAACCTGCGTGAATTGGTGACGACTGCTATACGAGGCGCAGTGGAGACGGTTGGCAACCTGATTGGCGTCAACCTGACCGGCGTGTTGTCTTTCATCGAGCGAATCAACAATGCACTGCTCAACGTGCGCAACCTTGGGCTGAACGTGGCGCAAGCGGTGAGCAGTGCCCTTAGCAGTATTCGCCTTCCGTTTGGCGCAGGCGGTCAGCAGCAACAGCAGACGACGCAGAACGTGACGAACAACTACATGCTTAACGTGAACGCTGCGTCGTCGCAAGGCGTGATAAGCGACTTCGAGTTGATGCGGAGGCTTGGATGGAGATAGAGTTGTTCAGGGGAACATCTACACTAACCACGCTGCACTATCGCAACGTGCCAGGGCAATACTCTTGGGTATTGCGAGACTTCCAAGGCGACCTGATGGACGAGGTCGAGGCACTCACGCGCGATGCGCTTGGTGGGCGCACGCTTCTGATAGGCCAGCAGGGACGCGCAAGGCGCATCGTCATCGTGCTCGACGTGCAAGGAACGAGCATGTCGAACCTGCACGCGGCAATACGAGAGCTTGAAACGCATACGCGCTGGAGAAGTAACGAGCCACCGGTCTTGGTATTGCGCGTTAGAGCGCAAGCTACTGACCCGTGGAGTCTCCAAGGTGTCATACTTGAGCAAATGAGCGCGCAATTTGAGGACGACCAGTACCGCGCCACAGTCACGTTACGCTTTGCGTGTCGCAGCGTTTACTGGCGAGAGTTCATCAACACGGTCTTTTCATCTAATAACACGCTGACCGAAAATGCCTTCGTGGTGAACTTGAGCACGATGACCTTTGCACCGATTACCGGAATCGCGGATGCAATCACCAACATTGACTACCGACCAGCCTCAAACGAGTGGATCATCTTCACCACTACACAGGTTTGGCGCGCGCCTGCTACGGGCGGCGCGGCTGCGCTTATTGGTTCGGTAACAGGCTCGACCGGATTGCGCGGATGCGTGGCGCATGATGGAAACATTCTGGCGGTAGCGCTAGGCGCGAATCAGTTGGTGCGGTTTACCTACCCTTCTTCAGCCCCAACGGTTTTGGGTTCATTTAACGGCGCGCCGTTTCGCGTCAGGAGATTTGGCGACCAGTATGTATCGGTAGGCGAGTTCAGCCAATACCAAACTACGACCGGCTTAGCAGGAATGGTCATCACCAACGTTAACGGGGTCATCACCAACACGTTCTCTCCGTTCCCAAGCAGCGTTATCTTCCCGGGCGGCGGGAGAATCCGCGACGTGCTACTTCGAGACAATATCGGCGTCGCGATTGCATATCGCGCGGCGTCGCCTTCGCAAAGCTGGGTCGTAGTGTGGAGCAGTCAGGTCGCGCCTTATTATGTCGCAGAGGGCGCGTCTACCTGGGGACCGCTCGAGATTGACCAATCGTCGGCGACTGATGACGTGACCATCTGCGCTGATTCCTGGATTCATGCTGGACGCACGTTCAACACGCTGTGTCGTTTAAGGAATCTAGGCGGCATCGTGCCATATGCCTACCCGACGGCGTCCGTCGGCGGCGTGCAAGACGGTTGCGCTGTGGAGCGCTTCACGTTCTCCACTAGCGAGCCGAGAAAGGCGTTTCGACTCGGTGATGATGGAACAGCGATGCCGCTGTTCACAGCAAGTGTGAATAGTCTTGCTGTACGACGGGTTGGAAATCTCATGTGCATAGGTTACGCCACGGCAGCTAATGTGTGGACACCACTAACAGTGGACGTCAGCACGATTGCTAATACCGGCGCGACGGCGGAGATCGTGCCGCGGTTGGCCGGTCTTGCTCTCCCTGTGTTCAGTTGCTACAGCAAGGTGGACACGGAAATCCTAGGAGAAGTGATTGATCCGCAAGTCCAGGCAGCCAATTACGAGCCGAAATATCACGGCGGAGGAACGGTCACACCGCTTCCGGGCACGCGTTACGAGCGCATGTTTCGCGGGTCAATGAACGAAGCAATCAACCGCTATTGGTTCGCGGTGGGTGGAAACGTGGTGTCGGCTATCACGCTCAATAGGTACAAGCATGATTGGCGCTGAAGTAATACTTGCGTTAACGTCGCTTAGAAGTCCAGGAACGCGCACTGGCGCGATAGCACTCAGCGGCTCGTTCGAGCGGCGCGCGATGGAAGTAGCGGAGTGCGAGCTGGAGATAAGCGTGCGTGCGCCAAGCTATGAACTTAGCGCATACGGAGACGTGCTGCTGGTGATGTTGCCCGACCGCAGGGAGTACTACTTCGTCACTGCGATTGAGCGGCGCAATACCTATTACGTCTTTCGCGGCGAGACGTTCCTTCGCTACCTGCGCGACTATTACCCTGAGAGGTACGCAGGCACAAGCGATGCGCAGTGGAGCGGCGATGCGGCTGCGGGGGTTTTGCGCTCGCTTAGGCCGATAGAGTACGTGCCAGTGCATTCTTTTTCGCTCAGCTTCCGCGATTACTGGATCATTACGCCGGACAACGTGCCACCAAGCGTGAACGTCAGCACGTCGTTCGCGTGGGCTTCGAGGTTAGAAGCTGCGCAGGAAATCACGCGACTGGCGCATGCAAAGGGCTTTCCGTTGGTATGGTGGTTTGAGTGCGGCAGGTGGTGCGGGGTGAAAGACGCTTCGGGCAATTACGGCGTAGGACCTTCCATCGCCCTGGTGTTTGCCCACGGTCTGCCGCGTAATGGGCTATTCCGTCCTCGCTGGGCCAGCTCTATCAAGTACGAGGCATGGGTTTATGACCGAAGCCAGCCAACCGCTGGCGTGGCCTTGGGTTACGGTCACGGACGAGACAGAGACGTGACTAGAGCGCGCGCGGCGCGCGGATTGTTCAATGGCTGGACTTATTGGGAGAGCAGGATCGATGGTCGGGCGACCGGCACGTCGGCGGCAGCACAGGCTGCGCTCATGCGCTGGCGACCGGTCGAAGCCGGGACAGGGCAGGCTTACTCGCAGGAGATGCCGAGACTTGGAGATCAGGTGTTTCTCGTCGCGGGGGATAACCAGAGATGCGCCGGCATCGCGCACGTGGTGAGCGAGCGATACGTGGTTACGGGTGGGCAGGTTTCAAGCGCTGAAGTGGGGGTGGTGCAGATATGACCAGTGAGCACATAGACCTGTTGGAGCGCGGCGACAACTTTGCGCCAGCCACGATACGAGTGAACTGGTCCGGCACGGCAAATGTAGCGTCGAACAGCACCACCACGCTGCCGGTCACAGGGTCTGCCGAGCTAGCTGGCAACATCTTTGAGTATCTCTCATCGCTCCAAGCTCTGCGCATTAAGCAGGCGGGGGTTATTGGCTTCTCCGTCGATGTTCTCTGTGCTACGAACGGCACTGGAAACATCCGCGTGATGCTGCGGCAAGCATCACCTACGCACGATTGGGCCATGGTTCAGCAGCCGTATTTCACGCACTCAGCTTTTTCGTTCCTTTCAGGCGGCGTACGTTTTGTGGATGTTCCGGCATATGGAGCAAGCTATCAGATATGGGTAATGAACTCTGGTGGTTCGGGGAGCTTCACGCTGTATTCTGTGGACATTCGTTTGGTTTATCTTGGTAGGCGATAGCGAGGCTGTTAACAAAACAACACGCGCCCGGTACTGTAGTAGTATCGGGCGCGTGTATTTCAATGGGGCCACGCTTTTGTGAGCGTGGAAACGCTGCGCTGCGCGAATGGCTGAGCGCGTCGGGCATCACGCTTCAAAGGGGCCACGCTTACAGAAGCGTGGAACTTGATTTCTCAGAATCCCTCAAGCGGGATAGTCGTTTTCTTTTTCAGAACCCCTCGTGCGGGATATGCGTTTCGGGGAATGTCACCCCTCGTCAGACTGAGTAGACCTGATGATTTCCTTCTAGTTAAACTAAGCTCCAGGTCGTCTCAGTTACGCACCTAAATTATATCATCATCTCGAGAGCTGTCAAGCAGCTGTTTGGGTCGCCGCACCCGTCGGCGTACATCACTCGCTGTCGAATGTCATCTGGCCAGCGCGCCAGCACCTTGCACGTGTCGCGGATGCGCGGGCGCTCCATTTGGTTGCAGCCGAATGGAGACAACCAATACATGCGCGGCACAAGGTGAGCGAGCTGAAAGAACGTGTCCTCGCCGTCGTGATCTGCTGCGATCACGATGGCGCGTACGTTGCGCCGACGGATGATCTGCTCGTAGGACACGCCAGAAAGACTATCTGGCATGTATTCCACCGGATGACCGTTTGAGTGCGACACACACACGATGTCGCCTTCACTGAGCGTACCGTAGCACGCGACGGCAAAGGCGATGACGCTGCGTGAGAGCTTCCCCATGCTGCCTGAAACATCAGGCAGGATGAGCAGAGCTGGTCGCCCTGACTCGCGCCTGCGGTCATCCACAGACCACGACCGCAGATAACCTGCGGTCTTGACTGCAATGGCGCGCGCGTTCCAGCGCGGCCCTGGCTTCGTCTCGCCGCCCAGGAGCATGCGCCGAAACGCGCGGCGCGCGCGAGCAATCATCGCGCGGTCCAGCTCAACGTCGGCGAACTGCGCAAACACGCCGCCGTGTTCAGACTTTGGCAAACTCGACAGTTCTGCTCTTGAGATAAAAGTGCGCCGGATGTTTCCCGACGCCGGCGCGCCGTCGCCAGCGGACTGAACGGATTCGCACCGTTGCTGGACAGCATCGCTGTCCAGCGCCCCGCTGGTGGCTTCCTCTGCCGCGTGCGACGCCGCGGCAGAAGCATCGCGCTCCGCTTGGCCATCCGGCACGCTCTCCTCGGCGTCGTCGTCGCCCGACGACGAGGCGCTACCCGGATGTTGTTCGGCGGTCTCAGAGTTACAACTTTGGCCGTTCGAGGATTCGTCCTCGCCCTGATTCTCAGGGGGCGACTCTGGATCGCCAGCAGAATCACAGGGTGATTCTGCTTGGGGTTCGCCATCCCCAGCCGAGGAGTTAGTGCTCTCACTAGCATCCGCTAGAGAACACAACCCCTTAGGCTCACGGGACGATTGCTCGTCCCGCGCGAGCGCATCCGCGCTCGCGTCTGATGATGACGACGAGTCGTCGTCATCATCAGACGCGAGAGGGATACGCGATAAGAAGCGCTGTATTGCAGGCGTTACGACTTCGGCGTAAGCCCACACGTCGCCAGCGACATCCACAAACAGATTCAGCTCTATACCGTCAATAGAAATGGTCATGCGCTGACGCCCTGCCATCATTCGCAGGACGTAAGCCTGGCGTAATGGGTTGAGAATTATGGCCTTCCTATTTATTGCCACGCCGCCACTCTCCCCACAACAGAACTGGAAGATCACCTAAGGACTTCAACGCACCTTCGTCCTGAGCATCCTTGATCAAATACCCGCGGACGAGCAAGCGCACATCATCCACGCCGTTCGCCAGCACCATCCCGCGTAGCAACATCATGCCTTCCTGCAGAGACGGGGATGAGCGACCGTTGGCACGAATCAGGTTCATCGCCTTCACGGTTAATCTGATCGCGCCGACGGGCGCGCCGGTGGCCTTGCGCAGCACGTCGGACTCTACTTCAGGCGGTAAGTACGGCATCTCGTACCTGAAGCACCGGCGCTGAAGCGGCTCGATAAGCTCGCGCAGGCCGTTGCTGGTGATGACCACAGCCAACTGGCGTGTGTTTGCGCGCCACCGCTCGCCGTGGCGGCCATGCACTGTGCCGCTCTGGAGAAACTCCAGCAGCAAAGCATCGCAATGCTCTGGAGCTTTATCCCACTCATCCAGGAGCAGGACGACCGGCATTCGCCGCGACAGCAGCGTAGCGCGCAGCAGCGCGCCGCGCCGGTACGTCTTGGCCAGCGGCATGTCGTGGCCGCCGGCGATTGCGGCAACGCGCGCCGGATCGACAGCGACGAACAAATCCTCGTCGTTGCTCCAGTGGTGGGCGTAGTACTCGACGAGTCGCCCGCCTGCACCTTCGGCGAGCGCACGGGCGAACGACGTTTTGCCGACGCCGGGCGCGCCGGTAATGATGACTGCGCGCACGCCGTCGTCGTTGCGCTCTGTCAACAGACGCGCCACAAGGCGGTCGGACGGGCGGGGGGTGTACCAGCTTGCAAACATAACTAATCCTTATCAAGATACAGAATGACCGAGACCACAATCTCGGCTAACGTTTCATCGTGGCGCGCCAAATACGCAAGGTCAGCAAGCGGTATCTTGACGCGGTATCCTGCGCGCTCAAACAGAACGATGGCATACTGCTCCGGCAGGCTTTCGAGCAGCATACAGCGGAGCACGTCGGGCGTGAGCTGGAAGGCCCTCGCCTCAGGCATATCAGCAAGGGCCTTCAGCGCTTTAGCTACCGGCAGGTCCGCCAGCCGAGCAGCTTTCACGGCTTTGCACAACGCGCTAAGCTCACGACTCATCTTCGCAGATTCTCCAGCGCAGGTGATTACGGTCATACGTTGCCACGTAATACTCGTAGTCGTCTTCGTTTGGCTGTAGCTGGCCCTTCATGGCCGGGTCGCTGACCCGGTACTTGAGCTTGCATACCGCAATCAACGCTTGGTCCGGCAACTGTGTAGCCGCCCGATTGACCTGAATCGGCACGCCGGATATGCTCTGAACATGCTGAGCGGTTTCTGGGTAACCGATGTAACTTTTCAAGTTACCGCGCCTGTGAGCGTCAGCTACCAGTTCTGCAAAAAACTCACGGCTCACTCTCCGTAGGATATAGAGGCCCTCATCGGGCATCATTGCAGAATTGAGAAGAATTGTGGCAGTCATCTTTCCTCCTTTGTGTTGTGCCGGTGGCGCGGTAAGCGCCACCGGCAGCACGACTATTCAGCTTCTTCGATAGCGCTAAGCGCTGCTCTCATTGAATCGGCGTTCCCCGACCTCCACGCCTCGCGCGCCCAAGCGCGCAGCGGGGAATCCTCAGGAAGTCCTTTCGCACGATCCGCCAGTAGCTGGCGAAGCTCTTCCACTTCGCTTGGTGCTGGCGCGATCTGCTGCTCGCTCACGCGCCGAGCGCCGGGAATGGTCTCAGCCTCGGTCTCGTCCAGCCAGCCGAGACCGGCAAGGCTCAAAGTTAGCCTGCGCTTGGCCTTGGTCAAGGCCTTCATTTGAGCGTTGGCTAAGGCTTCTCCTCGCAGGCCGGCGACCGAGACCACGCCGACTTCCAAATCTTCGCGCCCGTCGCGCGTGCGACCACGTACGGTCACGGTGATCAAGTCATCTTGACGCTCGATCCGAGCGTCAATGATGCTGATGCCGTGGATTGAACGGAGCTGGTCGGCGGCTGCGCGCGTGGCGTAGAGCACCAGGCGGCCATTGAGCCGCAGGTACTCGAAGGGGCGCGTCAGGGGATTGAGGCCTAGTGACTCGCAGACCGCCTTATAGTACTCGATGCGCTGCGACTCGCTCAGGCCGGACAGGTCGCCGGCGACCAGGACGCGCTCTAGTGCGCTAGCGTTCACGGGATTGGTAGGGGTTATCTCGTTCATGGCACTTCTCACTATATTTCCAGCGCTCCTGCTGCAAACGCTAAGGCTTCTTCGAGCGTCTGGAACTTGAGATAATAGCCGTCCGGGTTGTAAGCGGCGAACTCGAGCAGATGCCACTGGTCGTCCTCCTTCGACGCATAAATCCTTACCTTCCCCTTTCCAGGGAATGGCTCTGTAATGTAGATGTGCGCGTGTCTCACTCCCACATCTACTCTCGAGAGTTCATTCAATGGCGGGGGAAGAAGAGCGCGAATCTCGCGTTCGCGTTCTGCGCTCTCACGAGCGAGCTTCTCATAGAAGGCGGTTATTCGCGCGCGCTCCTCGGCAATCCGCTTCTCGCGGATTTCAACGCCACGTCGAATCAGGTCGTCTAGAGTCATGGTTTCGTTCATCTTCTCGTTCATCTCATCCTCCTTTTGTCCCGGTGCTCATCACGAGCGCCGGGACGATAACTCGAACACTGCTACTCACGCTTCCAGGCGCGCACTGCATCAGCGAATATGCCGAGAGCCTCCGGGCTAGGGAACAGCCCGTAGGCCGCGAACGCTGCCTTGGCGAGGGCGTCCGGATTCACCTTGCCATACGCCGATGCGACGCACTCTTCCGCCCAAGACTCAATCGCCTTGGGAGAGAGCACGACCGGCGGCGGGGGAACGATCATCTCCACCAGTTCGCGCGTGCTCTTCGCTGAATGCTCAGCGAAGGCAGGCCCTTCAGTGGGCCGACAAGCGAACCACCGGCCATAGGAGCGCCACAACTGCAAACCGAATGCTGATAGGATTTCTCGCGTCTTCATCTGTTCTCCTCCTTTCTCTAGGATACTGCGCAGTATTGTATTCGCCCGCATCTGCTTGTCAAGGGGCGCGCGACATTCTCATGAAACTCTAAGTTTTGGTCTCGGCTTGTGGATAAACCTGTGGATAACTCAATCGAAGAACCAAACAGTGCTGTATCATACCGCATACTATGAGGAACTGGGAACAAGAGCATATCGAGAAGAAGCACATGCTGACGTGCTACATCAGCCCAGGATATAAAGAGCGCATCAAAGCGCTCGCGCGAGCGCGGCGCATCAGCATCAGCCAGCTTGCGCGCGAGCTAATCGAGTTCGCTTTGGAGCGACTCGAGACGCAAAGCGACCATGATCTCAGCACACGCCCTTGAGCGAGCATTTCAAACAGAACGCCCGCTCAAGGGCTTTGTCGTTCCCGGCCTAGCGTTCAGCTACCAGCCAAGAGAATCCTTGACCATCGGTCGCGCCGACCGCCCGCCGGACGATGAAGACATCGCGCTGGTTATCGCGCTCGCGCGCGAAGCATTCATCATCATCGCGTGCGAACCACAACGCAAGGTCGTCGCGTCAAACGGCGTGACGTGGTATCTCGCTCGATGGCCACTGCAACGCGAATCTGTGGCAGACCATCTGCCACTCGAGAAAGGAGATACAGATGAACCACAACCACTATCCCCAAAACCTTCTGTATTGCGCATCTTTTGACGTTATCGTCGGAACTGAGCGAAACCGGCTGTACTTGCTCGCGTCCAACGCCGAGCAGGCTGCGAAGTACGTGTGGCCCACGAAGACGCGAAAGAGGACGCGATACGTTGTTTCACGCGAGCGTCTGGCTGGTTTGCAGTATGCGGACGAG
>Ga0308395_1002615_pt1 | contig 10122 bp, 3 predicted proteins | sample Hotspr20SampleP4_FD_202097 | JGI IMG/M metagenome (GOLD analysis project Ga0308395, IMG submission 202097) | Hot spring phototrophic mat microbial communities from Mushroom Spring, Yellowstone National Park, Wyoming, United States - 20050930_P4 ...
GTCGGATAAGGAGTTATATTTCCAGTGCTCGTAAGCAAGGATATTCGGTATTAGATTCTATTGTCAGAGCATTAAAGGGGGAACCTGTTACTTTATTTCAACCCTGCTGAGTAGTAACTTTCACTTTAAACTTGGGTTTTTCTCAAAAATTATTTGATTTTGAACATAGCTGGGATTATTTTATTGAAGAAAAAGGTCAATTTGAAAGAAGGATAAAAGAACAATACCATTACAGTATTTCGGAGAAAATTTATTATGGATTAGAAAATAAAGATTTTAATGTTTATTTTACGGAAAAAGGTTTAATGTTTTTTTATCCTGAAAGAAAAAATGAATTTGAAGAAGAAGATGATAAAAAATTAGAGGCAAATTCTGATGAATTTGAAAAAGATGAGGAAGTCAAAAAAAGAGTGGTGAAATGGCATTTGATTTACTTAAAATTTAAGAACAGTCAGGTAGGAGAGATTATTGGATTAGAGAAACAAAAAAATTACTTTTCTTATGATGAGTACAACTATGATGGGAAATACTACTTCAGAGTTCCCTGTTTTAAGAAATTGCTGTACAAAGATGTATACCCGGGAATAGACATAGAATTTTTTATTCCAAAAGAAGGAGGTATAAAATATCAATATATTATTCATCCAAATGGAAAATACAATCAAATTGTAGAACAATGGGAAGGTATTAACAAACTTTTTCTGAATGAAAAGGGGGATGTAGATATTTTATTAGGATTTACACAAGACGAAAGTATTTATCCTTACAAAGAATATGTTTTACATAATGCTGCGCCTAAAAGTTTTTACAAGGAAAATAAAAAATTAATTAAAAGTAGCTTTAAATTAAACTCAAATAATGAGTATCAATATTTTTTAGATTCTGTATTTTTTAATAAAAATAATAATGATGATATAATTATTGATCCATGGATAACCAATACGTCTTTTCCAGGCATAAATCGTGCTTTTGAAGTTCAGGAAGATAGTATTGGGAATGTTTACATTTTAGGAAATTTATCTCAGAATAGCAGTGGGAATAAATATTGGGTTCAAAAATATGATGCTTTGGGAAACTTATTATGGACGTATCAGTATTATAGTATATTTTTAGGAGATATTGCTGTGGATAAAATTGGAAATTGTTACATCATAGGCGGGTATTGCGGGGGTAAAAGACAAAAATTAAATCCTTCGGGCACCTCTGTTTTATGGTCTTTAACGGGATGGTGTGAAGAATGGCGATTAGCATTTAATTATGACAAAACACAACTATCAATCGGAGGATATTATTATAATTCTCCATATCCAAATGTCAATCTAGGAGAAATTGACGTGAATACTGGTGCTCTTTCAAATATGATTAGTTATGGATTAGAAACAAGAGCAATTGCAACAGATTGTGATGGGAGTATTTATTCAATGCATTTCCCATTTACTGGCACACCGGGACCATCTGCTAATAATAAATTAAATAAAACAAGTTCAAACTTCACCCCATTGGGAAGTGTAAGTAATGGGTATGTCTTAGGTGAGTATGGTGGTTATCCAACATATTATTATGCCCCCAATCCGGATTATTATGGTGTTTGTGGATTTAGTTGTGTATTTCAGGGTATCAATGGTATAGCTATTATTGGTCCTTATGTTTATACTTATGATGGAGTAACTTTAAAGAGATTTAACAAGATGACATTATCTCAAGTAGGTGGAAATGTCACCGTGCCTAATGGACAATTTTCGAGATGTAGTGGTATTGCTGGAGATTTATGTGGAAATGTATACGTTGGAACAATGAATGGAATAGCAAAATTTGATTCCACAATGACTTACTTAGGTAGTACTTCAACCCCTGGTCCTGTTTATGATATAATTTTAGGGTATGGAAAAACTTACTTGTTAGCAGTGGGACAGACGTTTGTGGGAAATTTTTCAGGCCCCTGTTCTTCAATGATATTATCTGCAAATACATCTACTAATTTTTCATGCCCTACTTTAGGTACAGCCACCGTTACTCCATCAGGGGGTTTACCATCGTATTCTTATTTGTGGTTACCCGGCAATTATACTACTGCTAATGTTTCAAATTTAAGTAATGGAACATATACATATATTGTAACAGATAGTTATTGTCAGAAATATCAAGGAACTGTCAGTATTAGTTTACCTTCTACAATTACCATCAATTCAATTACAACAAATTCTATTTCTTGTAATGGATTATCAAATGGAAGTGCTACTGTAAATGTAATAAATGGCTCAGGAAATAATTCATATTCGTGGACACCTTTTGGAGGAACAAATACAGTTGCAATTAATTTATCGACCAATATTTACACATTTACGGCTGTTGATATGACATATTCTTGTATAACTACTACTACTCTTCAAATAATAGAACCCCCCGCCTTATCCCTTACAGCCACACAAACCCAAAGTGTGAGTTGTAATGGAGGGAATAATGGCATTGCGACATCCAACCCATCAGGAGGAGTAGGAGGATATACATATACATGGTCGCCAAGCGGAGGAAATAGTCAAACAGCAAATGGCTTAACAGCAGGTATTTATACGGTGAGTGTTCAAGATGCAAATGCTTGTAGTATTACACAGACAGTACAAATTGTTGAACCCCCCGCCTTATCCCTTACAGCGACACAAACACAGAGTGTAAGTTGTAATGGTGGAAATAATGGTATTGCAACATCCAACCCATCGGGAGGTGTAGGAGGATATACATATACATGGTCGCCAAGTGGAGGAAATAATCAAACGGCGAGTGGTTTAACAGCAGGTATTTACACGGTGAGTGTGAAAGATGCTAATCAATGTGCTATTTCAACTACTATACAAATTCAACAGCCCCCTGCATTATCTCTTACAGCGACACAAACACAGAGTGTAAGTTGTAATGGCGGAAATAATGGCATTGCAACAGCCAACCCATCAGGGGGTGTAGGTATAGGAGGATATACATATACATGGTCGCCAAGTGGAGGAAATAGTCAAACAGCAAGCGGTTTAACAGCAGGCATTTATACGGTAAGTGTGCAAGATGCAAATGCTTGTAGTATTACACAAACTGTACAAATTGTTGAGCCGCCTGCATTATCCCTTACAGCCACACAAACGCAGAGTGTAAGTTGTAATGGTGGAAATAATGGTATTGCAACAGCCAATCCATCGGGAGGCGCAGGAGGATATACATATACATGGTCACCAAGTGGAGGAAATAGTCAAACGGCGAGTGACTTAACTATGGGTATTTATACTATAATTATTTCTGATGCTAATCTCTGTGGCCCTGTTTCTACAACTGTACAAATTATTGAACCCCCCGCCTTATCCCTTACAGCCACACAAACACAGAGTGTAAGTTGTAATGGGGGGAATAATGGCATTGCGACAGCCAATCCATCAGGCGGTGTAGGAGGATATACATATACATGGTCGCCAAGTGGAGACAATAGTCAAACGGCGAGTGGTTTAACGGCTGGTATTTATACGGTGAGTGTACAAGATGCTAATCAATGTGCCATTTCAACCACTGTACAAATTCAACAGCCCCCTGCATTATCACTTACAGCCACCCAAACCCAAAGTGTAAGTTGTAATGGAGGGAATAATGGCATTGCGACAGCCAATCCATCAGGGGGTATAGGTGTAGGAGGATATACATATACATGGTCGCCAAGTGGAGGAAATAGTCAAACGGCGAGTGGTTTAACGGCTGGTATTTATACGGTGAGTGTACAAGATGCTAATCAATGTGCTATTTCAACCACTGTACAAATTCAACAGCCCCCTGCATTATCCCTTACAGCCACACAAACCCAAAGTGTAAGCTGTAATGGCGGAAATAATGGCATTGCTACCTCTAATCCATCGGGAGGTGTAGGAGGATACACACATACATGGTCGCCAAGTGGAGGAAATAGCCAAACAGCAAGCGGATTAACAGCAGGCATCTATACGGTGAGTGTACAAGATGCGAATGCTTGTAGTATTACACAAACGGTTCAGATTCAAGAGCCACCTGCCTTGAATATCAGTGTTCTGACACAATCAGCAAGTTGTTCTACGCTTGGTTCCGCTACTGCGAATGTATCAGGAGGAGTAGGGCCATATAGTTATACATGGTCACCTACGGGTGGTAATTCTAGTGTAGCGACGGGATTATCGGCAGGGAATTACACAGTTTCAGTAAAAGACGCGAATAACTGTACAATAAATGGTACGGCGAACATTATAGGAGCACCTACTGTGAGTATTTCATCGGTTAATATTGTATCAGTAAGTTGTAATGGAGGAAGTAATGGAAGTGCGACAATAAATGTGAGTGGAGGTACAACACCTTATTCTTACACATGGACGCCATCAATAAGTAGTTCTTCTACTGCTACAGGATTAAGTGCTGGCACTTATAGTGTTGTTGTGAAAGATGTTAATGATTGTATGACGAACACTCTTATAACCATTTCTCAACCTCCTGCATTATCGCTTACAGCGACACAAACACAGAGTGTAAGTTGTAATGGAGGAAATAATGGTATTGCCACATCCAATCCATCAGGAGGTGTAGGAGGATATACATATACATGGTCGCCAAGTGGAGGAAATAGTCAAATTGCAAATGGCTTAACAGCAGGTATTTATACGGTGAGTGTACAAGATGCAAATGCTTGTAGTATTACACAAACAGTACAAATTGATGAGCCGCCTCCATTAGTGCTAACAGCCACACAAATACAAAGTGTAAGTTGTAATGGAGGGAATAATGGCATTGCGACAGCCAATCCATCAGGGGGTGTAGGTGTAGGAGGATATACATATACATGGTCTCCAAGTGGAGGAAATAGTCAAACAGCAAATGGCTTAACAGCAGGTATTTACACTATAACTATTTCTGATGTTAATCTTTGCGGACCAATTTCTGCTACGGTGGAGATAAAGGAATCTCCCGCATTGAGCATTACAGTCAGTGGGCAAAGTGTAACATGTTATGGATACGCGAATGGAAGTGCCACCGCAAATGTTTCAGGTGGTGTAAGTGGATATTCATATACATGGACACCTGGCAATATGAATACACCTGTAGTTTCAGGTTTGCTTGCAAATACTTATACCGTATCAGTATTAGATGCTAATAACTGTTTTATCTCAGCAAGTATCAACATCCCCCAACCAAGTTCAGTGGGATTGGTAACGACCCCGAATCAAACGATATGTTATGGTAATAGTGCCAATATCTTGGCCAATGCAAATGGCGGAACACCACCTTATACATACAATTGGAATAATGGATTACCCAATAGTGGAGGACCGCATTTAGTTACTTTAACCTCTACGACGATATACACAGTACAAGTAATAGATGCACAGAATTGTGTTTCACCCATAAATACTATCAACATAACAGTATTACCGCCATTATTAGCAAGTGGAATGAGCACAACGGTATGCGATGGGCATTCAGCAGTCATATATCCTACGGTTGTTAGTCCTGGGAATGGAGGACCATATAACTATCTTTGGAGTAATATGCAAAGTGCAGCGACGATAAATGTGGTTGGAAATTATGCTTTAGGAAGCCAGAATGTATACACAGTGGTAATTAGTGATGGATGTAGTGTTCCAGATGCAGTCGCAGAGGTTACTGTAAATATAAATCCGAATCCTGTAATTAGTTTTAGTGCAAATCCTGTGAAGGGCTGTGTGCCATTGACGGTAGTGTATGATGGAATAAGCGATGGTGCGAATGATGTATTTGTATGGAGTTTTGGAAATGGTCAAAGTGGAAATGGACCGAATGCTACAACGACCTATACGAGTGTAGGATTGTTTACCCCTACATTGGTGGTAACGAATATTTATGGATGTGTGAGCACCAGTGTGATACCGAATTATATTGAGACGTATCCGTTACCTATTGCGGATTTTGAAGCAGATCCTTGGGGAACGAGCATAGTTACACCGCTGATTAATTTTATTAATACATCAGTAGGGGCGAGTAGTTACTTATGGAATTTTGGGGATTATGGTTCGCCGACGAATACGACGACGGCAGTCAATCCGAGTCATGAGTATGTGTATAGTGGTACATACACAGTAACATTAATAGCGACGAGCGACAAAGGGTGTAAGAGTTACATAGCGAAAGCAATTACAATAGAGCCGGAGTTTCACTTGTATATTCCGAATGTATTTACGCCGGATGGAAATGGATTAAACGATGTATTTCAGCCGAAGGGGATAGGGATAGATGAAACGGATTACAAGATGTTGATATTTGATAGATGGGGAGAATTGATATTTGAGAGTAATAATTTTCAGAAGGGGTGGGATGGAAGTGTAAAGAACAAGGATATAAAAGCAAAGGCGGATGTATATGTGTATAAGATTTATGTAAAAGATTTGAAAGGCAAGAAATATGAATTTATAGGACATGTAACGTGCTTGCCACATATGGGATATGAATAGGAGGAGTAGTTTAATTTGTAGTTTTAAATCACTATTGCCTAAACTAACTGTTAATAAAAAATTAAAACATTGGTTATCAATAAATTAAACTTTAAGGTTTAATGGATCGGAAAAATACTACCTCTTCTTTTCATTCTCGCTTTTAATTGCTATTATTGATATCTTTCATGTAATTTCAAAAAAATTTTGGACAATAGTAGTTTGAAATAGAAAAGTTTGTTTTTTGTTAAAAAATTGCACTTCTTAGCTGAAAGTTCAAAGAATTAAAAATATGTCTGAGTTACTGAATAACGTAGAAATTAATCCACGGATTGATGAAACATGGAAAAAGGTATTGTTTAATGAGTTTCAAAGTGATTATTTCAAAAAATTAAAACTTTTTTTACAAAAAGAAAAAGAACAATATGAAATTTATCCGCCAGGAAGTAGGATATTTGCAGCGTACAATTATACGCCTTTTGATAAAGTGAAAGTTGTTATTTTAGGACAAGACCCGTATCATAATCCCGGTGAAGCCAATGGATTGTGTTTTTCTGTAAATGATGGTGTGAAAATTCCCCCTTCATTACAAAATATATTCAAAGAATTGCATGATGATTTAGGATGTCCAATTCCAAAAAGTGGAAATCTTGAGAAGTGGGCATTACAAGGTGTTTTTTTATTAAACGCTTCTTTGACTGTTCGCAAAAATCAACCAGGTAGTCATAGGAATATAGGATGGGAAAAATTCACGGATGCAACGATAAAAGTTATATCTGATTTAAAAGAAAATGTGGTGTTTATGTTGTGGGGAAGATGGGCAATGAGTAAAATGGATTTAATTGATAAAAATAAACATCTAGTGCTTACAGCATCGCATCCTTCGCCATTGGCAAGAACAGGATTTTTAGGATGTAAGCATTTTAGTAAAGCTAATGAGTATTTGCAAAGTAAGGGGATAAGTCCTATTAATTGGTGTTTGTAATAGTCGTTGTGTGTTAATTATTTGATTGAGTATTTGTGTGAAGAATAAAAAGTATTGCGATTTAATTTTTTGCGATTTTTTCGAGATGATGAGTAATATTTTAGTATGAAAATAATTTTTTAGGAGATATTGTTTGTTATCAAATATAATTAGTTTTATGGAAACAAGAGATATTGTAGCAATGGATTCAGTGTTTTGCCTAAAAGAATAGAACATAATGAGTCCTGCAGGAACGAAGCATTTTTTAATATGAGCCGAGCCGACGACTATAATACCAAGAGAATCGTGCCTACGGTACTTTTATTTATTGTCCGTTTTTATTCTTTTTCAAAATATGCAACAAAAATTCTTTAAAGATTCATCTTTAATGTAACAAACACATTTCTGCCGGGAGCATTGATACCACTTGAAAAGGTTCTGTATTGAGTATCAAAGATATTGTCTATGCCTGTTAGGATGGTGAAATGTTTTCCTATTGCCCATTCTATTCTGAAATTGAGTGTTGCCCAAGCAGGCATTCCAATAGGAGTAGCATATTTAAAGTTATCTTCGCTATACATATTGTAATCAGATATTTTCTTTTGACCGTTGTATAATAGAAATATTAAAAATTTTAATTTTTCAGAAGGTTTATATAAAAATGAAAGTTTAGAAAATAAGGGAGGAATGTGGTCTAATGGATAATCAACACTATCTGTTTTTATTCTTCCGAAAGTATAATTTACACTTAATGTCATTGAAAAATGTTTGTCAAAGTCCGTTTTTAGTTGAGAATAAAAACCATAAATGTATGCCTTTTGTTTGTTTTGATTGGCTAATACAATGCTTTTTACACCATTGTAAATGATAGAATCTTGACCATTGTATTGAAATTTATCTGTAACTATTCCATCAAAAATTTGAGTGTAGTATATAGTGTTTTCGAAATATGAATTTTTATTGAAAAATTTAGTGATGCTAATTTCTTCGGTTAATGTTTTTTCAGGTTGGATATTTGGATTTGGAACGATAACAGCACCGGGCTGGCTGTCAAATACTTTTCCTAAATCATCTACATTTGGGACTCTAAATCCTGAAGATATAAGAAAAGCCAGTTTCCATTCGTTACCGATATTGTTGATGATACCAACATTTCCTGAATAAGTGATGTTTTTTTGTTCTGCTTGGTTAAATGGAAATTTGAAGAAAGTAGTATCTTTAAAAGTAGAATGTAAATAGGCATATCCAATTCTAAATCCATCGGTCAATATCAAATTTTCGCCGTTGATGAAGTATTTATGATACCAATAAAGAGCCCCCCACATCATTTTATTATCACCATCGGGATAACGAGTTTTGAAGGGCTTTTCGTTGTTTGTAGTAATATCTTTTTCATAAGCCCTTGAAATAAGCGTGTTGGCTTGAATATCAATGCCGTATTGGATATGATGTTTGTTCCATTTTTTTAATGCATCTATGTTGAGCCCATACACATTGACATTTTCTATTTGAGATCGTAATTCATTTTTTTTAAACCTTCTTGTGTGTCTGCTTTCTTCATAAGATTGATGATTGGCTAATACTCTTACATAATCAAAAATAGAGGTGGATTTAGAGTAATTAAAATCATACGCTGCAATAAAATGTTTTTGTGGTCCATAATACCATTCTGCAAATCTTAAATTTTGCCCTTGATATTCACTTAATCTATCGTATCTTGGTATATCAGAGGAGGTTGTATATTGGATATTGATGATGTGTTTTGAGTAAGGATTATTTTGCCATAAAAATTTTTGAATAATATTGTATTGGTCGTACCCGCTTGGTACTTGGAGATATTTGTCAGAATTTTTTACCATTGAATCTTTGTTGTCTATTCTTTTTACATAAAAAGGTCTTGTGGGATATTGCCCTGAATAAAAAGGATTTTGATTAGTGCCCATTCGTAAATCACCAAATTTAAAATAAGTGAGTGAAGTAAATGATGCCAATTGTTTGAATCCTAAATTAAAATCAACGTGATTAGTGAATTCATTATTCACACTACCATAGCGAGAAAAAGCATTTAAGTGTAATTTAAAAGAGGTTGAATCACCTGATAATTGAGGTTGTTTAGTATACATATGTATCACACCGCCCAAAGCATCACTTCCATAAATAGTAGAAGATGGCCCATAGATAACTTCAATTTTATCCATTGCGGTATTATCGGTAGTAATGATGTTTTGAAGATGACCTTTACGATAAATAAGATTGTTCATTCGGATGCCGTCTATGACTAATAGTATTCTACTGGCTTCAAAGCCCCGAATCACAGGACTTCCACCGCCTTGTTGACTTTGTTGTACAAAGACATTTCCAGTTTTTTGCAAAACATCAGCAGTAGTTTGTGATTGAAAAATTTGCATTTCTTCTTTTGGTATTAGAAGAATTTGTTGAGCATTGAGTTTTTTCTTTTCAATGATTCTGTTGGCAGATACTTCTATTTCTTGAAGCGTATTTGTGATAGTATCTGTTTGATTTTGAGAAAAAAGGATGTGATGAGTGCAGATGAAAATTATGCTTAAATGAGTAATTTTTTTCATAAGATTAAGTTTTAATGATTATTGATAGATATTAAAGAAAATGAATAAAAACTTCACATCAATGAGATAAAAGTATTGATGCGAATGATTAAATACAAGAAGATAGTATTCAATG
>Ga0308395_1002616_pt1 | contig 10121 bp, 8 predicted proteins | sample Hotspr20SampleP4_FD_202097 | JGI IMG/M metagenome (GOLD analysis project Ga0308395, IMG submission 202097) | Hot spring phototrophic mat microbial communities from Mushroom Spring, Yellowstone National Park, Wyoming, United States - 20050930_P4 ...
ATAGAAAACTTTATGATAATGTAAAAAATAACAAGGTTTTTAAAAAGGATTCAAAAGTTTTTTGGAAGTGTAGGGTTTGTGGTCATATAGTTGAATCTGGTTCTGCTCCTGACATGTGTCCAGTATGCAAAGTATCAAAAGAAAACTTTGAAGTTTTTGTTGAAAATTATTAATTCTATTTTTAGGGGATATAATTCCCCTAACCTCAAATTTATTTTTTTATATTATAGTATCTCTTAGATATAAAACATTTTACTTTATAGTTTTTCTTTTAAAAACTAATTTCCTAAAATCTGATTTCAATAGATTAATAAAATACGGAAGATAACATAAGACTGGTTTATAAAAAATAGTTTTTAAGTTAAATATTTATAGGGTGGTTAACGTATAACCACCCTTTTTTAAAATTTTATATAAAATTTTGATTTTTATCCCTCTATTGCAACAAAATATATCCTATTTCCTCTTATAAGCCTTAATAAAAATTGTTTTTTATCCCTATTTTTTGATATAAAGTTTGTCAATGCTTCAAGGTCTTTTATCTGATTATTATTTATCATATCTATAACATCACCTGGTCTTATACCCGCCTCATATGCAGATGAATTAGGATCAACCTCTATTACAACTACGCCATTTTTAACACCTGATACTATTCGGAACTTTTCAGCATAGTCTTTCAATGAACCAAACTTCATTCCAAGCCATGCCTCTCCTCTGTTTATATCAGCAATTTCCTCAGACCTTTTACCTACTGTTACCTTTACTTCCATCTCTTGTGAACCCCTCTTTATAGTAAGAGATACTTCACCGCCAGGTGCTATATTACTTATTGTTGATATAAGACTTGATGCATCTTCAACAGTTTTATTGTTTACTTTAATTACAAGGTCGCCTGGTTTTAATCCCGCCTTTTCTGCTGGGCTTCCAGATTGAACATCTGTTATTATAACACCCTCAACCTTATCTAATTTGTAGTATTTTGCAAGGTTTTCATTAACATCTTGTATGTATATTCCTATATATCCTCTATCAACCTTACCTTTCTGTATGAGTTGGGCAATAACATTCTTAACTATGTTTATTGGTATTGCAAAACCTATTCCTATTGAACCACCGCTTGTTGAGTATATTGCAGAGTTTATACCTATAACTTGTCCTCTTATATTCAATAATGGCCCACCACTGTTACCAGGGTTTATTGATACATCTGTCTGTATATAGCTTTTGAAAGGAGCATTCTCGTCTAAAACACTGCTTCTTCCTGTTGCACTTATTACACCAAATGTAAATGTCCAGTTTAATCCAAAAGGGTTTCCTATTGCTATTGCAAAGTCTCCAACTTCTATCTTATCAGAGTCTCCCAATGGAGCAACTGGTAATTTGCTTCCTTTTGGTTCTATTTTTATAAGTGCAATATCTGTTTTTTCATCACTTCCTATTATTTTTGCTTTAAATGTTCTTTTATCATTAAGGTTTACTATTATTGTCTCAGCACCTCCAACAACGTGATTGTTTGTTATTATATAACCTTCAGGTGATATTATTATACCAGTACCTAAGGACTGTGCCTTTCTCTTTTCCTCTCTCTCTTTTGGTTGATCAAAAAATCTTCTAAAGAAAGGGTCATTAAAAAAGTCATCAAAAGGGCTTTGTACTTTTACAGTCTTTTCAGTCCTTATATTTACAACAGCAGGTGATACTGACTTTGCTATTGTTCTTAGTGTGTTTTGTAGATTTATGGCAAGTTCAAGTGAGTTCTTGTCTTTTTCGACTTCTTCATTTACTGTTGCTATATCCAAGACTTTAAGAAAACTTGCCTGTTGGGAACATAAGACTATGACCAAACCAGCAAGTATTATGGCTAACTTAGACTTTTTAATCTTTTTAAACTTTTTTTTCATTTTTTTCCTCCTTAACTTTTTTAAAGTCTTCTATAGAAAACTCATAGGTTGAGTTTGGTATTGTAAGCCTAAACTTTCTTTTTGTAATTATCTTTTTCCAACTTCCATTAATCTTGTATACTTCTAGTTTCAATGGGCGTAAGTTCTTCTCAAATATTTTAAACTTTATATTCCCATTAAAAAACTCTGTTATATCTTCAGGTATTACTATCTTGTCTATTGTTTCAATATATGCTTTATATACTATCATAAAGTCCAAAAAGTTAAGTGTTATGAAAAGGTCTTTTACTATTATATTAAAAGGAATTTCTTTATTGTTTTTTTCTACAATTAGAATATATTTTATTAAACCTTTACTTATTTCAGCATCTCTTTTATAAAATAGTTTCTTTTCATCCAAAAACTTTTCTAAAGATATTTTAAACTCTTTAGTATAAAGCATTTAATTTATTACCTAATACTTTATCAATGAGTATACTGGAACATCTATTCTATTCCTTCCCTTAAGAAACTCAAGTTCAACAAGATATGCAGCACCTATTGATTGGCCACCAAGTTTTTTTATAAGATTTATTACAGCATTTGTGGTTCCACCTGTTGCAAGCAAGTCATCTACTATTAAGACTTTTTCTCCTTTTTTTATTGCATCTTCGTGTATAAATATCTCATCTTCTCCATACTCTAATGAATATTTATATGAGATTGTTTTATATGGAAGTTTTCCTTTTTTTCTTACTGGTACAAAGCCTTTATTAAGCTCGTATGCTATTACTGCACCTAGTATAAATCCTCTTGCCTCTATACTCACTACTTTATCGAAGATTGTATCTTTTATAAGTGTTATTAAGTCTTTTATAGATTTTTTAAATCCTTCTTTATCTTTCCATAGTGTTGTTAAGTCTTTAAATATTACACCTTTTACAGGATAGTCTGGTATATCTCTTATTAACTTTTTATATTCCATCTATTTTCTCCTGATTTTGTTTTTAAAAAATTTATATCTTATTTTAAATAAAAAGAAAGATTATTTATAGAGAAAAAGGGGAGAACATCCCCTTTTTACTTGTTTTCAAAGATTAGGTTTTTATCCTTGGCTTTTATTATTATATTATCGCCCATGCCTATTTCTCCAGAAAGCATTTTATAAGAAAGTTCATTTACTATTTTTGTCTCTATCAATCTCTTTATTGGCCTTGCACCGAACTCTGGAGAGTATCCTTCTTCTAACAACAGGTCTTTTGCTGAATTGTCCAAGGTTATTGTTATCTTTTTATCTTGTAGTCTCTTGTTTATCCTGTTTATCTGTATGTCTATTATTCTATATATATCTTCTATTCTTAATTTTCTGTAGACTATTATGTCGTCAATTCTATTTAGGAACTCAGGTCTAAATTGTCTTCTCAATACTTCAAATATTTTTTCTCTTATTAACTCGTATGGTTCATTCTGCATTTCAAGTATTAAATTACTTCCAAGATTACTTGTCATTATTATAATTGTGTTTTTAAAGTTTACTGTTTTTCCCTTTGAGTCAGTAAGTCTACCATCATCAAGTATCTGTAGCATTATATTAAATACATCAGGGTGTGCCTTTTCTATTTCATCAAATAGTAATACAGAATAAGGTTTTCTCCTTACATATTCTGTCAAAACACCTCCTTCTTCATATCCTACATATCCTGGAGGAGCTCCTATAAGCCTTGAGACAGAGTGTTTTTCCATATATTCACTCATATCTATTCTAAACATTGCCTTTTCATCATCAAACATAAACCTTGCTAATGCCCTTGCTGTTTCTGTTTTACCTACTCCTGTTGGTCCTAAAAAGAGGAATGAACCTATTGGTTTATTTGGATCAGATAGACCAACCCTTGCCTTTCTGATTGCGTTTGATACAGCAATTATTGCTTCATCTTGCCCAATAACTTCTTTCTTTAAATGTTCTTCCATTTTTAACAACTTTTCTTTTTCATCAATCACAAGGTTTGAAACAGGTATTCCAGTCCATTCTGCTATTATTGATGCAATATCTTCTTCTGTTACATTTTCTTTAAGTAGTCTGTTTTCTTTTTGTATATTCTGTAACTCTTGATTCAGTACTTCAAGCTGTTTTTGAGAATTAGGTATTTTCCAGTATAATATCTCAGCAGCAGAGTTAAAGTCTCCCATTCTCTGTTTTCTTTCAGCCTCAAACCTTAGGTCTTCTATTTCTTTTTTAATCTTTGATATATCGTTTATTATTTCTTTTTCTCTTTCCCACCTATACTTTAGTTGTTTAAGTTTATCATCAAGTTCTTTTATTCTTTCCTCTATCTTTTTAAGCCTTGAAGGGTCAGGGTTAGACTCTTTCTCTATTGCTGCCTTTTCTATCTGTAGTTTGACCTTTTCCCTCTCTATTGTATCTATCTCAATAGGCATTGAGTCTATCTGTATTCTTAACCTACTTGCAGCCTCATCTATCAGGTCTATGGCTTTGTCTGGTAAAAACCTGTCGTTTATATACCTGTCTGATAATTTTACTGCAGCAATTATTGCATTGTCTGTTATTTTAACCTTATGGTGTAGTTCATACCTTTCTTTTAGACCTCTTAGTATAGCTATTGCATCTTCTATTGTTGGTGGATTAACAAGCACAGGCTGGAACCTTCTCTCTAATGCTGGGTCTTTTTCTATATTTTTCTTGTATTCATCAAGTGTTGTTGCACCTATGCACCTTAATTCTCCTCTTGCAAGAGCGGGCTTTAACATGTTACCAGCATCCATAGCACCCTCAGCCTTTCCTGCTCCAACAAGTGTATGAATTTCATCTATAAAAGTTATTATGTTACCCTCAGACTTTTCTATCTCTTTTAAAACTGCCTTAAGTCTTTCTTCAAACTCTCCTCTATACTTTGCACCTGCTATTAGTTGCCCTAGGTCTAATGCCAATATTCTTTTATCCTTTAGTGTTGTTGGCACATCACCTTTAACTATTCTTTGTGCTATTCCTTCTACTATTGCAGTCTTTCCAACCCCGGGCTCTCCTATCAATACTGGATTATTTTTTGTTCTCCTTGATAGCACTTGTATGACTCTTCTTATTTCTTTGTCTCTTCCTATTACTGGGTCAAGTTTACCCTCTTTTGCAAGCTGAGTAAGGTCTCTGGTATACTTTTCCAATGCTTGATATTTTGCCTCTGGGTCTTGGTCTTTTATTGACTCTCCTTTCCTTATCTTTGCAATTTCTCTTAATATTTTTTCCTTTGTTATTCCATATTTTTCTAGTATCTTGTATGTATCAGAGTCTTTTGTCTGTGATGCTACTATTAGAAAGTGTTCACCTGATACATATTCATCTTTCATATTTTTCGCTTCTTTTTCGCATTCTCTTAACATTCTTGCTAAAACAGGAGAAAGGTATTGTCCTACATTTCCCTCTAGTATTTTAGGAATTTTTTTAAGACTTTCATCAACATCTCTTATCACCTCACTTACTGGTGAGATTGATGAGATTATAAGTTTTGCAATACCTTCTTCCTGTTCTAACAGTGCTTTAAATAGGTGTATGTCTCTTATCTCTGGATGCTTATTATCAATAGCAATGCCCTGAGACTCAGAGAGTGCTTCTTGAAACTTATAAGTGTACTTTTCACTCATCTTTCATCTCCTTTTATTTTTTAATATCTGCAGCAAAAATTATGCCAATTTAGATTTATAAAATTTTAGATTATTATTTAAAATCTATTTTAATTAGAGTTTTTTATAATAATATTCTGAACATTACTAGTAAAAAGTATAGATTTATAATCTTTACATATTTAATTAATTTCTCTTAAAGGTAATAAAGAGACTTAGTAAATCATTTGTTTTTAAAAATTTTTTGTTATTATTTTAATTAATAAGTTATATTTTTTACAAAAGGGAGATATGACTATGAGATATATAAAAACTATTTTTATTTTTTTGTTTTTTACTGTTTCTTCCTGCAAGTTTGGAGGTGATGTATGTTTAATACCTATGGAGATAGTGAGGGTATCAGGGGGAGGTTCTCATACTCTCATACTTGGAAGAGATGGAACAGTATGGGCTACAGGGTTGAATAGCAGCGGGCAATTAGGGACTGGAGATTATAATAACAGGTATGTATTTACTAAGGTAGCAGGTGGTGTGAAGATGATAGCAGCGAAAGGTAATCACTCACTTATACTAAAAGAGGATGGAACAGTATGGGCTACAGGATATAATTTCTATGGGCAATTAGGTACTGGGGATAATACTGACAGGAATGTATTTACCAAAGTAGCAAGTAATGTAAAGATGATAGCAGCTGGAGGATATCACTCACTTATACTAAAAGAGGATGGAACAGTTTGGTTGACAGGGAAGAATGAATATGGACAATTAGGGACTGGGGACAATACTCACAGGAATACATTTATCAAGGTAGCAAGTAATGTAAAAATGATGGTAGCAGGAAATGAGTTCTCTATTATACTAAAAGAGGACGGAACAGTATTGGCTACTGGAAGAAATAACTGGGGACAATTAGGGAATGGGGAGTCTGGTAATAACAAGAATGTATTTATCAATGTAGCAAGTGGTGTAAAAATGATATCGGCAGGGGGGAGTTACTCAGTTATACTAAAAGAAGATGGCTCTGTCTTGACTACAGGGTATAATCAACATGGACAATTAGGGACTGGAGATGATATTAACAGGAATGTATTTACCAAGGTAGCAAGTGGTGTGAAGATTATAGCAGCAGGAGGGAATCACTTACTTATACTAAAAGAGGATGGGACAATGTTGGTCACAGGAGGTAATTACAATGGACAATTAGGTATTGGGGACAATATTAACAGGAATGTATTTACCAAGGTAGCAAGTAATGTAAAGATGATAGCAGGGGGAGAGGACCACTCAATTATACTAAAGAAAGATGGGACAGTATGGGTAACAGGATCGAATAGTTATGGACAATTAGGGAATGGGTCTACTGGAGGTTCTATTAATGTATTTACCAAAATAGACAATAAGACTTTTAGTTGTGAGTAAGAAAAAATATAATCTTGTTTGAATATAAAATACTTTTATTTCTTTTTTTTTATTCTGGAAAAATAAGTAGTAAAAAGTCTTGCCCTCAAAAATCTATCAAGTCTTAAAAATTTAAATCACATAAAATAAGATGGTATGATTTTTAGAATTATTAGAAAAAATTTAAGATTAAAATTTTGTTTTTCTTTAAGAAAAGTCTATATTTATTATATAAAAAATACTACAAATTTAATAGTATTTTAAGAAGTGAGGATGATTAGAAAAGTAATAAAGATTGATGAAAACAAGTGTAATGGCTGTGGAATATGTGTTGGTGCTTGTGCAGAGGGTGCTATACAGATTATAGATGGTAAGGCAAGACTTATTAATGAAGTATTTTGTGATGGACTTGGAGCGTGCGTTGGCGAGTGCCCTGTTGGTGCTATTACTATAGAGGAAAGAGAGGGGTATGAGTATGATGAAATAGAAACACTTAAGGAAAATATAATTCCAAAAGGCGATGAGACAGTTATAAAGCATTTTGTACACCTTAAGACTCATGGGGCTGATATGTATTACAATGAAGGTATAAATTATTTAAAAGATAATGGTTTTTCTTATATTGTAGACAAAATTGAAAAAGAGTTAAATATGCCTTGTTTTAACTTTAATTTTAGTAATGATAAAAAATCATGTGATAATTCTAATATTTTCACTAATTATAAACTGTCTAATTGGCCTATACAGTTTCAACTTGTGCCAACTCATATATTTTCCGGTCAAGATATTGTTATTGCTGCTGACTGCAGTGCTTTTTCGTCAAGAATTGTTGAAAAATATATTAATGCTAAGAAACTTATAATTGCCTGTCCTAAGCTTGATAAAGTAATAGACTCCTATATTAATAAGCTTTCTGATATTATTAAGAGAGGTGTTAACACAATTACTGTATTAAGAATGGAAGTCCCTTGTTGTTATGGGCTTGTAAGAATTGTTGAAGAGGCAATAATACTTTCGGGGAAAAAAGTTCCTCTTAAAGAGATTGTAATAAGTATTAGTGGAGAGGTGTTAAAAGAAGAATGGGTTGGTATTTAAAAAAATTAAATAAATAGGAGGTATAACATGTTTTGTTTTCAGTGTCAAGAAACAGGTGGAGGCACAGGTTGTAAGGTAAGAGGTGTATGTGGGAAACTTCCTGCAACTTCAGACCTTCAAGACCTTTTAAGATGCGTTGTAAGTAAAATATCTTATATTTGTAGAGAGATTGATCCCATTGAACTTTACAAAAGTCCAGAAATTGATAGGTTTATACTTGATTCTCTTTTTACTACAATAACAAATGTTAATTTTGATGATGAAAATATTATAAAAAAGATAAAAAAAGGTTACTCAATAAAGGATGAATTGATTAAAAAATATAAAATAAGAGCATCTTCTAATATTTTATGGAGTTCTAATAATGATGATGAGATTAAAGAAAAAGCATCAACTCTTAATCTTGTTATTAGTGAAGAAGATGAAGATATAAGGACTTTAAAGGAAATGATAGTTTATGGTATAAAAGGCATATCAGCTTATACTGAGCATGCTTATCACTTAGGATATGAAAATTATGATATTCTAAAGTTTATAAAGTCAACATTAAGTTATTTATATTCTGAAAAATTAGAAAAAGATAAACTTGTAAATACTGTACTTGAAACTGGTAAGTATGCTGTGGCTGTTATGGAATTACTTGATAAAGCAAATACAGGAACTTATGGAAGTCCAGAAATTACTAAAGTAAATATTGGTACAAGGAATAGACCTGGTATACTTGTTAGTGGTCATGACCTTAAAGACCTTGAGATGTTACTTGAACAGACTAAAAATACAGGGGTTGATGTCTATACTCATGGGGAGATGTTGCCTGCTCATTATTATCCATTTTTTAAGAAGTATGATAATTTTATTGGTAATTATGGAAATTCATGGTGGAAACAAAAGGAAGAGTTTGAATATTTTAATGGCCCAATTTTATTTACTACTAACTGCATAGTACCACCTGATCCTAACTCAAGTTATAAAGACAGAATCTTTGTTACTGGTGCGACAGGTCTTTATGGTGCACATTATATAAAAGAGAATGAAAATGGTTTTAAAGACTTTAGTAGAGTAATAGAAATGGCAAAAAAATGCCCACCACCAAAACAGATAGAGACTGGGAGTATAATTGGTGGTTTTGCTCATCAACAGGTTTTAAACTTGGCTGATAAAATATTGTCTAATATAAAATCTGGAGAAATAAAAAAGTTTGTTGTTATGGCTGGTTGTGATGGTAGATTTAAGTCAAGAGAATATTATACAGAGTTTGCGTCTAAGTTACCAAAAGATACTGTAATATTGACAGCAGGTTGTGCAAAATATAGATATAACAAACTTAATCTTGGAGAGATAAATGGAATACCGAGGGTTCTTGATGCAGGACAATGCAATGACTCATATTCATTAGCCATGATTGCCTTAAAATTGAAGGAAGTTTTTGGATTGGATGACATAAATAAATTACCAATAGTTTATAACATTGCCTGGTATGAGCAAAAGGCTGTTGCAGTCCTTTTAGGTCTTTTGTATCTTGGGGTAAAAAATATTGTTTTAGGACCAACACTACCAGGATTTTTATCTAAAAATATAACTCATGTCTTAAGTGACAATTTTGGAATATCGAGTATAACCAGTGTGGATGAAGACTTAAAAAGATTAATTTAAGTCTAAAAAAGAGAGGGAAACCCTCTCTTTTAAAGAGAAATATATTTTAATATCTTCTTTCTCTTTCTCTTCCAAAACCTCTTTCTCTTCTAAACGGTTTCTTTTCTGTTTTAGGCTTAGCAGTATCTACTCTCATCTTTCTTCCTTTGAACTCGAATCCGTTTAGTTTTTCTTTTGCATCTTCAGCATCTTCTTTTGTTGCAAGTTCAACAAATCCAAATCCTTTCCCTTCAATTACTTTTACTTCTTTTACTCCTTTATACCTTTCTTCGAAGAAATTTTTTAATTCTTCTTCGGTTACAGAGTAATTCAAGTTGCCTACGTAAAGTTTGTTTGACATTTTAAAGTTCCTCCAAAAATATAATGAAATTTTATTTCTTCTTTTATAAGACTTTTATTTAATCATAAGATCAAATATTGTCTTACGAAAGAAGGATATAATAAATATACTAAAAA
>Ga0308395_1002624_pt1 | contig 10109 bp, 10 predicted proteins | sample Hotspr20SampleP4_FD_202097 | JGI IMG/M metagenome (GOLD analysis project Ga0308395, IMG submission 202097) | Hot spring phototrophic mat microbial communities from Mushroom Spring, Yellowstone National Park, Wyoming, United States - 20050930_P4 ...
GTCATGGCGACGCACCAGGAAGGCTCAGGAATGACGAAGCGTGATCATCGCGGTCGGAAATATGGATGGACGCAGGTGCGAGGGTCGGTGTTGAGGAATTTTCGGCTCGCTGAAGAGCACTGAAACACAAACGTTAGGATTGTTACAAGTTTGGTCGTTGAAGGTTGAGGAATTTTCGGCTCGCTGAAGAGCACTGAAACAGGTGGGAATGACGTTGCTTGTCAATCTGCGGCGTCGTTGAGGAATTTTCGGCTCGCTGAAGAGCACTGAAACCTGATGCTGCGCACCAACGCGGCAGAGTTGGCGCTGCGTTGAGGAATTTTCGGCTCGCTGAAGAGCACTGAAACTCGACGCGAACGAACAGGTGCGACGCGTGCGTCATCGGTTGAGGAATTTTCGGCTCGCTGAAGAGCACTGAAACACGTTGAGTTTGTGGTGTTGACGAACACCCGCAGCGGTTGAGGAATTTTCGGCTCGCTGAAGAGCACTGAAACCGAATCACCAGTTCTACCACCACATCCCGGAGTTCAGTTGAGGAATTTTCGGCTCGCTGAAGAGCACTGAAACGTTTGACGGGAGCGACGCGGGAATATCGCGCCCGGGGTTGAGGAATTTTCGGCTCGCTGAAGAGCACTGAAACAGCGCGCTCGGCGCACTCAGCAGCAGCACCGCTAACGTGTTGAGGAATTTTCGGCTCGCTGAAGAGCACTGAAACAACCTTGGGCAGCCATGAGTGACCTGATCGAGTTGAGTTGAGGAATTTTCGGCTCGCTGAAGAGCACTGAAACACGTCGTAGCGCCCGCCTCCAACTCGGGCCGCCCCCGTTGAGGAATTTTCGGCTCGCTGAAGAGCACTGAAACTAGTCGCTAAAAACTCTAGTGCTGTTGACGGATTTGCAAGTTGAGGAATTTTCGGCTCGCTGAAGAGCACTGAAACGTTCGTCAATGTGTTCTATTTCAGGCGCGCTGGCTCGTTGAGGAATTTTCGGCTCGCTGAAGAGCACTGAAACCTCTCGGAGAACGACCAGAACAACAATCTGATTAACCAGTTGAGGAATTTTCGGCTCGCTGAAGAGCACTGAAACGCGATCCGGCGCTGGTGACGGTCGGTAAGTGCTCGGTTGAGGAATTTTCGGCTCGCTGAAGAGCACTGAAACTGTGGATTAGGCAAATAGGTGATGCACACCTAACCGGTTGAGGAATTTTCGGCTCGCTGAAGAGCACTGAAACTATCTGAACTCAGGATGGGGGGTCTACTATTATGGGTTGAGGAATTTTCGGCTCGCTGAAGAGCACTGAAACTTCAACATTTTTGGTACTAGGGGTATTTCTGGAGATAGTTGAGGAATTTTCGGCTCGCTGAAGAGCACTGAAACTATTCGTGATATGATGTTTTACGGAGTGTCACGGAGGTTGAGGAATTTTCGGCTCGCTGAAGAGCACTGAAACCCGAATTCGTCAACGGTCAACGTCGGCGGCATCACCGTTGAGGAATTTTCGGCTCGCTGAAGAGCACTGAAACTCCGGCGTGTACATCGCCGCCCTCACCGGCGCGAAGGGTTGAGGAATTTTCGGCTCGCTGAAGAGCACTGAAACCGATGTCGTTTAGCACGCTCGTTGATATTGTGGAGTTGCGTTGAGGAATTTTCGGCTCGCTGAAGAGCACTGAAACGCGCTTTCTAATGCCGTATCCGACCGTCCCCGCCGGTTGAGGAATTTTCGGCTCGCTGAAGAGCACTGAAACCGCACAACCGGCGCAGCACGCGCGTTGATGGAACCAGTTGAGGAATTTTCGGCTCGCTGAAGAGCACTGAAACTCACGCAGATACGATCGCAACGTTGCTCCGCCGGTTGGTTGAGGAATTTTCGGCTCGCTGAAGAGCACTGAAACATCGCGTACAGCGAGCACCTGCCGACCGTCACCAGGTTGAGGAATTTTCGGCTCGCTGAAGAGCACTGAAACCGACGCCCACTCGCGCGCGCTGACGGTTTTGATGTCAACGTTGAGGAATTTTCGGCTCGCTGAAGAGCACTGAAACCAACAGAGCAAACGTTATCCGCCGGTCGCAGTTGGAAAGTTGAGGAATTTTCGGCTCGCTGAAGAGCACTGAAACATGCCCGTCCCGGCGCATCAGAAAGCGCTGGGACGGGTTGAGGAATTTTCGGCTCGCTGAAGAGCACTGAAACTTGCTCAAACTTCGGCTCGCTCTCCTGAACATCAGCGTTGAGGAATTTTCGGCTCGCTGAAGAGCACTGAAACCGCGAAGCGCGTGAGGTTATCGATTTCGCTGCGCAGTTGAGGAATTTTCGGCTCGCTGAAGAGCACTGAAACATCTCTCGGAAGATCCGGCGCTGCTGGCGCTGTTTGGTTGAGGAATTTTCGGCTCGCTGAAGAGCACTGAAACGTGTTGGAGCAAGACCAAGCACCGAACGTCGAATCGAGTTGAGGAATTTTCGGCTCGCTGAAGAGCACTGAAACACCGTTGGAACGAACTCGCCGACGAGGCGGAACGGCGTTGAGGAATTTTCGGCTCGCTGAAGAGCACTGAAACTCAACCGCGTCGCCCGCGCCCAGTCGTCGTTTCTGGTTGAGGAATTTTCGGCTCGCTGAAGAGCACTGAAACCTGCGCAGCGTTCATCATCACTTGTTCCAACCAGCGTTGAGGAATTTTCGGCTCGCTGAAGAGCACTGAAACACCCGCGCGCCGCGCTCTCCACGCCGCTGCGTATTCCGTTGAGGAATTTTCGGCTCGCTGAAGAGCACTGAAACTTCAATTCCGGTCGCTCTCTGTGATTGCCGTTGCTGTTGAGGAATTTTCGGCTCGCTGAAGAGCACTGAAACCGTTAAACTGGTCAAGCGTGTAACTGTACCCTTGCTGCGTTGAGGAATTTTCGGCTCGCTGAAGAGCACTGAAACCCGCAATTTTCAGATGCGGGTGCACCCGCCCGGTGGTTGAGGAATTTTCGGCTCGCTGAAGAGCACTGAAACATCTCTCGTAAGGAGGAGATATGGACAAACCGGCAGGTTGAGGAATTTTCGGCTCGCTGAAGAGCACTGAAACACACACCGCTGGCGGCGTCAACTGCGCTCAGTTTGGTTGAGGAATTTTCGGCTCGCTGAAGAGCACTGAAACTGATCCAGACAGATTACTTTGTTATCACAATGATTCGGTTGAGGAATTTTCGGCTCGCTGAAGAGCACTGAAACGTCTCAAACCGCCCTGGCGATGGCTTGCCGTACTACGGTTGAGGAATTTTCGGCTCGCTGAAGAGCACTGAAACTACACTGAAGTTCAAAACGTACATATTCACCACCACTTGTTGAGGAATTTTCGGCTCGCTGAAGAGCACTGAAACTGCTCCAAAAATCCTCGAGCCAGTCCATACGCACCTCAGTTGAGGAATTTTCGGCTCGCTGAAGAGCACTGAAACCGCGCAGCGCGGCGGCGAATGTGCGTCGCTGGAGTGGTTGAGGAATTTTCGGCTCGCTGAAGAGCACTGAAACACGTGGACCGCGCTCCCCAGCGCAACGCGCGATCCGGTTGAGGAATTTTCGGCTCGCTGAAGAGCACTGAAACTCGACTGGTTCCCGCTCGGGCAGCCGCCGCACCGGGTTGAGGAATTTTCGGCTCGCTGAAGAGCACTGAAACACGCCCTCCCCGACGCCGACTCCGATGCCTCATCATGTTGAGGAATTTTCGGCTCGCTGAAGAGCACTGAAACATCTGGGCGTTGCCGGCGGCGCTCGTGCAGCTCGCGGTTGAGGAATTTTCGGCTCGCTGAAGAGCACTGAAACACGCCAGAGGTCAACCGCATCCACGTCACGCCGCCCAGGTTGAGGAATTTTCGGCTCGCTGAAGAGCACTGAAACGGCCCCGGCCGCTACTGGCACTTCGTCGACATGTGGCGTTGAGGAATTTTCGGCTCGCTGAAGAGCACTGAAACTCAAGCGTGAGCAACGTCACCATATCCGCCTCCATCGTTGAGGAATTTTCGGCTCGCTGAAGAGCACTGAAACCAAAGTGATGATAGCGCCCCCACCTGGGGCGCTATGTTGAGGAATTTTCGGCTCGCTGAAGAGCACTGAAACACAGCGGCAGCCAGAGCGCCGCACCAGCGGCGAGCGCCGTTGAGGAATTTTCGGCTCGCTGAAGAGCACTGAAACCTCCAGCGGGCGGGCGGGGCGCGCAGGGTGTCTCAGAGTTGAGGAATTTTCGGCTCGCTGAAGAGCACTGAAACCCGCTCTGCGCGCAGCGCTGCGAGATGCTGCGCGACGTTGAGGAATTTTCGGCTCGCTGAAGAGCACTGAAACTCCGCAACGACGATTTCGCGCGCGGTCGGGGGCTTTGTTGAGGAATTTTCGGCTCGCTGAAGAGCACTGAAACTCCGGCGCGTGCGAACGGGGGCGATGTGGACGATCTCGTTGAGGAATTTTCGGCTCGCTGAAGAGCACTGAAACAATTTTCGAGATTTTCCTGCGATTTTTGTGGGGTTGGTTGAGGAATTTTCGGCTCGCTGAAGAGCACTGAAACCCCGAACGGCCGCACTCGCCGGTACGGGCAAACTGGGTTGAGGAATTTTCGGCTCGCTGAAGAGCACTGAAACTTACCGGATCGTCGAGTTGGATACTCGCGTCACCGGTTGAGGAATTTTCGGCTCGCTGAAGAGCACTGAAACTGCGTAATTGTTGCAAGCGTCATATCACACCTACCTGTTGAGGAATTTTCGGCTCGCTGAAGAGCACTGAAACGTCACAATTATCACAAAAGTTATAGCCCGCGCGTGCGGGTTGAGGAATTTTCGGCTCGCTGAAGAGCACTGAAACTCAATACCACCATCCCATCCTGTCCACGCCGCTAGTGTTGAGGAATTTTCGGCTCGCTGAAGAGCACTGAAACCGCTGCGACAGTACGCACTTGGCGCAAATCCGGTCGAGTTGAGGAATTTTCGGCTCGCTGAAGAGCACTGAAACACTCGCAGAGAAGATGCGTTGTGGCAGATTGTGCATGTTGAGGAATTTTCGGCTCGCTGAAGAGCACTGAAACTCCGCTCCTTTCCGACAAGTTCATCAAGCACGCGCCGGGTTGAGGAATTTTCGGCTCGCTGAAGAGCACTGAAACTCCTTGCGCGACACGAATTCCCTGTACGCAGCCACGTTGAGGAATTTTCGGCTCGCTGAAGAGCACTGAAACGTTCAGGTCGTAGATGACGAACGCCCCCGCCGCGCGCGTTGAGGAATTTTCGGCTCGCTGAAGAGCACTGAAACCCGCTCGTCCTGCGGTCGGTCTACGTCCAGGCGAACCGTTGAGGAATTTTCGGCTCGCTGAAGAGCACTGAAACGCGCGCTCATGCCGCGCGAGCGTCTGGCGCTGTGTGTTGAGGAATTTTCGGCTCGCTGAAGAGCACTGAAACAACGCTCTGCGCCTTCACCGCCGCCGCCACCTCGTCACGGTTGAGGAATTTTCGGCTCGCTGAAGAGCACTGAAACCGCCGGTCGTGGCGCGGCTGGTGCGGAAGGCGATTGGTTGAGGAATTTTCGGCTCGCTGAAGAGCACTGAAACGAACCCGCCGAAAACGCCCAAAGCGGGGGTTTTTCGTTGAGGAATTTTCGGCTCGCTGAAGAGCACTGAAACTCCCGCCGAGGTGCAGTCGGCGCTGACGGTGATGAGTTGAGGAATTTTCGGCTCGCTGAAGAGCACTGAAACACGTTCTGCGCCTTCACCGCCGCCGCCACCTCGTCACGTTGAGGAATTTTCGGCTCGCTGAAGAGCACTGAAACCTTCTCGAAACGCCATAGGCGTTCTTGATAGTCGTGTTGAGGAATTTTCGGCTCGCTGAAGAGCACTGAAACCTTCACGCATTACCAGATGTGCCGCAGTGCCGCTCGAGTTGAGGAATTTTCGGCTCGCTGAAGAGCACTGAAACTTTTCGGTTCGGGTTGGCACATCATCCCCGAACACCGTTGAGGAATTTTCGGCTCGCTGAAGAGCACTGAAACACCTTCGAGACGAGGAACGACCCGGAGCCGACGCTCGGTTGAGGAATTTTCGGCTCGCTGAAGAGCACTGAAACTCGTCAGCGAGTCGCCCGCCACCGCCTGGAACTTGAGTTGAGGAATTTTCGGCTCGCTGAAGAGCACTGAAACACGCGCGGGACGGGCGTCTGTGTATCAGCCGTCACAGTTGAGGAATTTTCGGCTCGCTGAAGAGCACTGAAACAGTCGCTCTTTGTGACGCTTGCGGTCGTGGTTATTGGTTGAGGAATTTTCGGCTCGCTGAAGAGCACTGAAACACACCGCGAACGCTGTGGGCGACGCGCTCCAGCACGGTTGAGGAATTTTCGGCTCGCTGAAGAGCACTGAAACATTTGCCGCAGCGCGCCGACCGCCACTTGCTCCAGCGTTGAGGAATTTTCGGCTCGCTGAAGAGCACTGAAACGGACATCTACCACTGCCCGCCCGACGCGCTTGACCGTTGAGGAATTTTCGGCTCGCTGAAGAGCACTGAAACACCGAGTTCCTCGGCGACAATCTCGGTAACCGTATAGTTGAGGAATTTTCGGCTCGCTGAAGAGCACTGAAACCCAAGCCGCGCAACGAGTTCTGGGAACTTATCTCTGGGTTGAGGAATTTTCGGCTCGCTGAAGAGCACTGAAACCGTCTCGTCTAATTCCGCGCCGCGCAGTCGCGCTGCGGTTGAGGAATTTTCGGCTCGCTGAAGAGCACTGAAACGGAGCCGACGCTCGAAGACGTTTTTGTCTTCGAGTTGTTGAGGAATTTTCGGCTCGCTGAAGAGCACTGAAACCGCGCGAAATCGTTATTGCTGAAGGCGAGGATTATAAGAGTTGAGGAATTTTCGGCTCGCTGAAGAGCACTGAAACCCGCTTGCAAGCAGTGCGCATCGCGGTGCTGCTGGCGCGTTGAGGAATTTTCGGCTCGCTGAAGAGCACTGAAACCGCGAACGGGGGCGATGTGCACGATCTCAACCCAGTTGAGGAATTTTCGGCTCGCTGAAGAGCACTGAAACGCGAATGATCACCCCCTCGTCGGTCAACTCCAGCGCGCGTTGAGGAATTTTCGGCTCGCTGAAGAGCACTGAAACTCACACGCCGATTGCGGATCACCGTCCACCAACCGGGTTGAGGAATTTTCGGCTCGCTGAAGAGCACTGAAACGGGCGCGCGTGGCGCGCAGTTGGTGGTGTTGATGCAGTTGAGGAATTTTCGGCTCGCTGAAGAGCACTGAAACGCGGGATCAACGGCCCGATGGACAAGTACCGCAATGTTGAGGAATTTTCGGCTCGCTGAAGAGCACTGAAACCTGCGACCAGTTGCGTGAGATGCGGCAGCAGTGCGGTTGAGGAATTTTCGGCTCGCTGAAGAGCACTGAAACTCGCTTCGGCGCGCTGCTGCTGGCGGCGTTGGATCGGGGTTGAGGAATTTTCGGCTCGCTGAAGAGCACTGAAACTTCCCGCGCCGCCTCGCAATAATCAACGCCCTGAAGTTGAGGAATTTTCGGCTCGCTGAAGAGCACTGAAACTCTGGATTGCACATCCGTTCTGGCGCTCGCGGCTGATGGTTGAGGAATTTTCGGCTCGCTGAAGAGCACTGAAACGTTCAGCGCGCGGGTTGCAAGCCCTAGGCTACTAATGTTGAGGAATTTTCGGCTCGCTGAAGAGCACTGAAACCTTGACAACCGCGCTTCGGTGCGGTATACTACAAGATTGAGGAATTTTCGGCTCGCTGAAGAGCACTGAAACAGTCTGCGAGCAGCGCGTCAACGTTGACGGTCACATTGAGGAATTTTCGGCTCGCTGAAGAGCACTGAAACGGCGGGTGGTTGGTACGCGACGGGCGGCTGGTCTACGTTGAGGAATTTTCGGCTCGCTGAAGAGCACTGAAACCGCCGTTGCTGACGGGGTTCTGGGAGAGGAGAAGGAATTGAGGAATTTTCGGCTCGCTGAAGAGCACTGAAACCTGCTCGAAGCGCGACCGCTCGGCATCGGTCGGACGTTGAGGAATTTTCGGCTCGCTGAAGAGCACTGAAACCGAAGCGCGACGTTGCGGTACGCGCGGCGGGGGCGTTGAGGAATTTTCGGCTCGCTGAAGAGCACTGAAACTCCTTTCTCTGATGTCGTATTCGCGATGCTTCCGCATTGAGGAATTTTCGGCTCGCTGAAGAGCACTGAAACATCGCGCTCAGTATTCGCTGCTGCCCCTCGTCGCCGTTGAGGAATTTTCGGCTCGCTGAAGAGCACTGAAACGCGCAATCACGCCCGTTGAGGTCGCTTCGACGCTCAATTGAGGAATTTTCGGCTCGCTGAAGAGCACTGAAACCGTACCGCGCCGGGCGCGGGTCGGTCGGGTTGAACAGCATTGAGGAATTTTCGGCTCGCTGAAGAGCACTGAAACCTCTTGCGCCTCGCGCTGCTCGCGCAGTGTTTTCGATTGAGGAATTTTCGGCTCGCTGAAGAGCACTGAAACCCGTAATCTTCAATATCCGCGCGTTTGGTAAAAATTGAATTGAGGAATTTTCGGCTCGCTGAAGAGCACTGAAACACGGTGCGGACATCCTCGCGTTTGCGCAACGCACTTATTGAGGAATTTTCGGCTCGCTGAAGAGCACTGAAACTCTCGACATCAACCGCGTCGCCGTCACCAAATACGATTGAGGAATTTTCGGCTCGCTGAAGAGCACTGAAACTCAGCGCGCGCGAGTGGGCGGCGCGGTCGAAGTTGGAGATTGAGGAATTTTCGGCTCGCTGAAGAGCACTGAAACTGCGCAGATGTTCCATCAGCGCACCGACCACAGATACTTATTGAGGAATTTTCGGCTCGCTGAAGAGCACTGAAACGCTTTCGTCAGCGAATCGCCCGCGACTGCTTGAAAATTGAGGAATTTTCGGCTCGCTGAAGAGCACTGAAACTGCTGTGGTACATATGCGGTCACAACAGAGACGACCGCAAATTGAGGAATTTTCGGCTCGCTGAAGAGCACTGAAACACCGACCGCCGCCGCGAACTGGCGAAAACACTGCGATTGAGGAATTTTCGGCTCGCTGAAGAGCACTGAAACACGATGAAACGAAGCGCGGGAGAGGACGGCATAGATTGAGGAATTTTCGGCTCGCTGAAGAGCACTGAAACCCCGCCGGGCGCATCTGCGATCTGCCGGCACCGGTGCATTGAGGAATTTTCGGCTCGCTGAAGAGCACTGAAACACATGGCGGATTACACGAGGCTCATGTACATGCTCGATTGAGGAATTTTCGGCTCGCTGAAGAGCACTGAAACCGTTAGGCTTCCGTATGGCGCGCAAAGAACAAGCGCATTGAGGAATTTTCGGCTCGCTGAAGAGCACTGAAACTCAATGCGGGTTTGTTCAAACCCGCACGTGTTCGGATTGAGGAATTTTCGGCTCGCTGAAGAGCACTGAAACGCAAGCGCCCGAAATCCGTTTCCCGCGTGAAGAACTATTGAGGAATTTTCGGCTCGCTGAAGAGCACTGAAACGATTTCGACATCTTTGACCAACGGATCGCGGAACAGATTGAGGAATTTTCGGCTCGCTGAAGAGCACTGAAACCGGGCGGCTACGGTGACGAGGGGCAGCGGCGGATACATTGAGGAATTTTCGGCTCGCTGAAGAGCACTGAAACGACGACATTGTTCACGCGACAATCCGTCTGGCGGCGATTGAGGAATTTTCGGCTCGCTGAAGAGCACTGAAACAGTTCGGTTGTGTCGTCAAACGTTGGACGGGAACGATTGAGGAATTTTCGGCTCGCTGAAGAGCACTGAAACCGTCAGGCGCTGGATCGCTTCGGCTTTCTCCAACTCATTGAGGAATTTTCGGCTCGCTGAAGAGCACTGAAACACGCCGCGAACGTTGTGGGCGACGCGCTCCAGCACGCATTGAGGAATTTTCGGCTCGCTGAAGAGCACTGAAACCGGAGAGGGAGACCGCGCGTCGTTGTTCTGGTACGATTGAGGAATTTTCGGCTCGCTGAAGAGCACTGAAACCTGAGCACCGAAGCAACCGCAACGGGCGTCATCGCGCATTGAGGAATTTTCGGCTCGCTGAAGAGCACTGAAACGTTCACCAATTTAGAG
>Ga0308395_1002625_pt1 | contig 10100 bp, 6 predicted proteins | sample Hotspr20SampleP4_FD_202097 | JGI IMG/M metagenome (GOLD analysis project Ga0308395, IMG submission 202097) | Hot spring phototrophic mat microbial communities from Mushroom Spring, Yellowstone National Park, Wyoming, United States - 20050930_P4 ...
GGCATCAGTAAAAAAGAACTCCACCCGCTGCAGCCACGGCGCGCGGATTTTACTCCCATCACTTCCGACACGCAAACTTGGGAAAAGAAGATGTTGAAAAACTTTGTCAAAATCCGGGTTGGTCGGATGAACGTGGCAACAATCACAACCAGCATAAGAAGACATAGAGGGAGATATATGCCGGGCAAGCGTTTCCAGGAGGCCAGGATGAACCCCTTCCAGTATAAGCGCACTGCCAAGGCAGCGTGACACCTTTCAGCGGGCTTTTTCAACAGCCTCCGAAAATCCGGGTTGACGCCCCTTCACTTTGGTGTTATAATGCACTCACTTTGTAATATCACACTCGGTCTCGACCCTGTGCCCATGGCGATTCGTTAAACGGAAGCGCATCCAGGCAAGGATAACCTCCATGGATCAACGTCCCAGGTGGACTGTCTCTCTCATCGGTGTGCTGGCATTCTTGTTTGCATGGAGCGGCACGGCCGCGGCCCAGCAACCCGAAACAGGGATGGACAATGCCGCCTGTCTCGCCTGCCACAGCAACCCGTCCATCACCTACCAATTCCCTTCCGGAGAGGTCTGGCCGCTGACCATCGACCCTGCATCCTTCGATGCCTCGATACACGGCCAGAAGGGGCTGCGCTGCACCGCCTGTCACACCGACATCACCGGCTATCCCCACCCCCCGCTGACGGTGGCCAGCCAACGTTACTATGCGTTGGAGCACTATAAGAGCTGCGAAACGTGTCATCCCCAGGTCTACCGTGAGGCGTTGGACAGCGTGCACGCCCGCCAGATCGCCGCAGGCAACTGGGCGGCAGCGATCTGCACCGATTGCCATGACCCACATCGGGCGCCCACGCAGCCCAAACGCATCGAGATCCCGGTGACATGCTCCAAATGCCACGCCGCCATCTACGATGAGTATCGTGAGAGCGTGCATGGCAAGGCGCTGATCGAGGCCGACAACCTGGATGTGCCCACCTGTACGGATTGCCACGGGGTGCATACGCAGGAGGATCCACGTACAACCCGGTTTCGGTTGAACTCCCCCAAGTTGTGTGCCACCTGTCACGCCGACCCGGACAAGATGGCGAAATATGGCCTCTCCGCCGACGTATTCGACACCTACGTAGCCGACTTCCACGGCACCACGGTGGTGTTGTTCGAGCGCCAGTCACCCGACCTGCCCACCAACAAAGCGGTGTGCTATGACTGCCATGGGGTGCACAATATGAAAAGCGCCAAAGACCCTGAATCACAGGTCTACCGCGACAACCTGTTGAAGACATGTCAGCGCTGCCACCCGGACGCATCGGCGAATTTCTCGTCCAGCTGGTTGAGCCACTACCGCCCAGATGTGCGCAAGTTTCCGCTCGTCTTCTTCGTGGATCTCTTTTACAAGATCCTCATCCCGGTGGTGATCGGGTTTATGGGGCTGTACGTCGTGTTGGACTTCGGCGGCCGGGTGACACGCCGCTGGCGCCGCCGTTCATCGGAGGAGGCCGAGTGATGTCCGCCCCGACGCGCTATCGGCGCTTCAGCGTTTCCCAGCGCATCCAACATTGGGTGATGTTCCTTTCCTTCACCATATTGGCGATCACCGGTCTGCCGCAGCGCTATGCTTTGTCGCCATGGGCCGAGGCACTCATTCAGGTCTTGGGAGGCATCGAAACGACGCGCATCATTCACCGCGGCGCGGCGGTGGTCTTCATCCTGGTGACGTTGTATCACTTCTTCCATCTAATGTATAAGCTATTCGTCGAGCATGCACGCCCCACCATCCTGCCCGGCCTGCGCGACTTCGCCGACTTCCTGCATATGGTGCGCTATCACCTGCGCCTGACACACGAGCATCCTCGCCTGCCACGCTACAATTTCGTCGAAAAGATCGAGTATTGGGCGCTGGTCTGGGGCTCTGTGCTCATGATCGTCACTGGCTTTCTGTTGTGGAATCCGGTCTTTGCCACGCGGCTGCTGCCCGGCGAGGTTATCCCGGCCGCGAAGATGGCCCACAGCGCCGAGGCGTTGTTGGCGGTGTTGGCCGTGGTCATCTGGCATTTCTACTTCGTCCATCTCAAGCGCTTCAACCGTTCGATGTTCGATGGCACACTTTCCCGCGCGGAGATGGAGGAAGAACACGCCGCCGAACTGGAGGAGATCGAAACCGGCTGTGCCATCCTCGAGCTCCCCGAAGCCATCCAACGGCGCCGACGAATCTTCCTGCCGGTGGCCTCGGTGCTGGGGGCAGGATTGCTCGGCGGGGTGTACTGGTTCGTGACCTTCGAGCAGACGGCCATCACCACCGTCCCGCCCGCCGAGACGGTGCAGGTGTTCGTGCCCGCCACGCCGACCCCCACCAACACGCCGACGGTGACGCCGACCCCGACCCAGACCCCTACTGCATTGCCCACCCCGACCGGCGTCGTCACCGCGCCATCACCGCCGGCGACCCCCACGCTCAGTCGCCAGACGCTGCTGAGCTTGATGGTGATCCCACATCCGTTGGAGGGCCATGAAGACTGTCTGCTCTGCCACGGGGAGGGGAAGATCCATCCCTACCCACCCGATCACGTGGGCCGTCCCGCCACCACCTGTCTGATCTGCCACGGCACCTCGGAGGAAGAAGAACATCTCCCCGCCACGGTCCAACACGACCTGGTCGGCCGCCAGAACTGCCTGATGTGCCACGCCGTGGATTTGCTGCCCACCAGCCACAAGACGGGCGGTTTTTCCAACAGCGATTGCCTGCTCTGCCATGTACCGCTGGATCAGCGCGCCGCGGTGCTGGCGACACCTTCCCCCACCCCTGCGGCAACGCCCGCCCAACCGAGCAGCGCCATCAGCCCCATCCCGCATCCGCTGGAAGGCTACGAGGAATGCCTGATGTGCCACAGCACCGGTGGGATGAAACCTTTCCCCGAGAACCACACCGGATTCGCCCAGGAGACGTGCCTCACCTGCCACAAGCCTCAGTGAACCGGCACAGAGACATTTGGAGGAAGGGGCGGACAGCCACAGGGATGCCGTCATTTTGGTCATTCTGCTTGACATAAGCCCAACAGTGTGTTATACTGGTCTATAAGGAAAAGCGTACTCCTGTGTCTTGCCGTTCCCGCTCGTACGCCAGGAGTTTCCAACCTGGGTGAGACCTTTTGACCGGGGAAGCGATTCATCACGAGGATTGGGAGAAACGACGATGAGCACACGACCTGCTGGCCTGAGAGGCGCCCCTTTGTTCGTCCGCGTCCTCTTGCTCTTGTTGCTGCTTATCCTCCTGCTCCTGCTGGTTGCCTATGCCGTGCTGCGCAGTGTGCCACCCGAAGCGCTGCGCCAGGTGTTGGGTGTGGTAACGCCGACAGCGACACCCCTCGTCTCCGCCTCGGACACGCCGACGGTGACCCTCCCACCGAGTCCGACGATCACACCGGTGGTCATCCTGGGCACCGCGCCGGTTGAAGACACCGCGACGCCGACGTCTCCGGTTGCGGTGACTGCTGCCGCTCCCGCAACTGCCACGCCCACAGCCACACCGACCGCGATCGTCGTGGTGCCCAGCCCGACGCGACCTGGCACGGCCACGCCCACCTTGATCCCGCTGACCACCGTCCCGACGCCGACGGCAACGCGGCCGGCCACCGCCACGCCCACTGCCACGGCGACGCCTCTACGCACCGTCGCACCGTCCCCTTCGCCGGTCAGTGTTGAGGTGGGTGTCGTGGCCGAGGAGGTATCACCGACAGCCACCGCCACGGCTCGCCCATCCCCGACGTCGCCGCCTTCTCCTGCTGCACCGTTGCCCCGCGTCACCATCGCCGAGGTGATGCGCAACGGCGACTTCAGCGGCGAATTCCTGCGCGGCGGAGTGGCCGACGCATGGGAAGTCTTCCACAACGGCGCTGCCACCTTCTGGTGCTACCCCGACACGTTGCGGACGATGACGGGAGAGGCGCTGCGTTCCCAGACGTTGCACATCCACGGCGCCGACCTCCCCGACCGCTACTTGGGCATCCATCAGACTGTCAACGTGGTGCCGGGCGGGAGCTATACCTTCACCATCGCCGGCCTGGTGCGCACCCCGCAAGGTGACGTGCAGCAGACCGGCTACGGTTATCGGATGCAGGTCGGCTTCGATCCACAGGGCGGGAGCAACTGGCAGGCAGTCGAGTCCTGGATCGAACTGCCGTGGGATGAGCAGCCACGCGACCGGCCGTCGTATCGCGTGGAGGTCTTCACCACCACCATCACCGCGCGCCAGCCTCAGCTGACCGTTTTCATCCGTGCGTGGAAGAAGTGGGCAGATGCGGGCGAAGGGATGTACGACATCACGCGCGTCAGCCTGGTCGGTCCTGTAATGACCGCGGCGGTGCAGGCGCCCACAGCTATCGTGCCGCCGACCCCACCACCCGGCGTCACGCCGCTCGCCGCGGTCACCCCATCACCGCCGCCACCCCCCACCCCGGTGATCTCACCAACACCTGAGGTCACGGAGATGGCAATCGCCGAGCTGCCGGCTGCGGCGGCCACGCCACCGGTGCCGGCTGTGCCGGTCACCGGCGACACGTTGCTGGCCATAGAGGATGCCCAGCGCACGGTGATCACGGCGCTGCTGGTGGTGTTGCTGGTATTGGGAGGTGTTTTGTACCGCTGGCGCCCCTGGTCGGCGCGTTAACCTTCCACTCGCCGAGCAGCAGTGCGCTCCGCCAGCAGCTGTATCAGCTGTTGGCGGTCCACCCGCGAGGAAAGATCAATGCTCAGCGGGCAGACCGAGACCACGCGCGCAACCACTAGCGCATAGATGTCCGAGTCGGGCTCCAGCGTCTCCAGATCGATCTCAATGCGATAATCTGGCATGCCGCGCTCGCGCGGGATGGCCGGCACATAATAGGGCTGGCGCGAGACGCGGGTGACGCGCCAGGGAGTCTCCGGGGTCGCATCCGCGGGTACATCAATCTTGAGGATGTCCACGTCGGCGGGGAGTGCACCGGCCAGCATCGCCTGGGCAAACATGCGGGTGAAATGCGCGGCGGCGTGGAAGTCCACCTGTTCGGACGGGTGATAGTAGAAATCGGGGTGAGTTTGCAGCGAGACTGCCAGCGCGGGAATGCCGACACAAGCGGCTTCGATGGCCGCGCCCACGGTGCCCGAAACCGTCGTGCCTGACCCGAGGTTCTCGCCGTAATTGATGCCGCTGATCACCAGGTCGGGCAGGCGGTTCAGGAGCTCGATCCACGCACGCGCCACCGCCTGCGCCGGTGAGCCATCCACGGCGTAGGCCAGCGTGGCCGGGCAATCGGCAGGCAGGGCGATGCGCTCCGTCGGACCATGCTCGCGCCCCCATGCCGAGGGAGGATGGCAACGCCCGGCATTGGAGAACTGTTGCCGCGGCGCCACGACCACCACCTCGCCCAGGTCGCCGACGGCGCGCACCGCAGCATAGAGCCCCGGCGAGGCAATGCCATCGTCGTTGGTGACCAGGATGAGCGGACGCGTGGCATCGCGACGCGCCCGCAGCGACGCCACATAGGCGAATGTGCGATTGACAGCTGTTGTGTCCATAGGGTTGACTGCTCCGTTAAGATGACGCTTGCGCGACCGTCCAGAGAGGACGGTCGCCGCATCATAGCACAATGCCGCTCTTTTGGCACGTCGCGCTGCTCCAGGGGGTGCATTTCATTTTGGAGAAGAGACGGAGAGTAGGGGCGATCCGGCGGGTCGCCCCTACGGGGAACCCGCGCGGCATGGCGGGCGCGACTGACACATCCGCATCTTCGTCCCCCTCATCCGCACGGCGGATGAGGGGGAGCCCGCATCCTCCCCGTCCACGGGGGGGGTTGGGGTGGGGGCTATTTCAACTTGCCCCTAAGGTGAAATACACCCCCGTTTTGCCCCCTGCCCCATCCCCTGCTATAATAATGGCATTCTTGGAAGGAGACGGGGCGAGGTGCTTGGCATCGCGATGCCTTGTGCCTGCGCCCCGCTGCTTTTCCGGTGACAAAGGACGCAACCTACTTGCGCAACAACACCCACGGAAGAGGATATCTCGCCCTGGCCACCGCGATGGTGGCGGTGGTGGGGCTGGCGGTGTGGTGGCGTTGGCGCTACCTGGTGCACGTGCAACCCTATCCCGACGAGTTTGTCACCCTGCTGGCAGTGCGCGCCATTCTGGAGCGAGGACTGCCCATCCTGCCCTCCGGCCTGTTCTACGAACACGGCCTCCTCTTCTCTTACCTGGGCGCGGCTGCGAGCGCCCTTGCCGGTTTCAGCCGTGAAGCTGTGCGCGCCGCCAGCCTGCTGGTCAGCCTGGGTAGCATCCTGTTGATCTGGCGTTGGGGGCGGCGCCATTTCAGCACGCCGACCGGGTTGCTCGCCGCGGCCGTGCTGGCATTTGCTCCGGACGCCATTCTGTGGGGTGGCCGCGCGCGCATGTACAGCTTGCTGCTGGTGTGGGTGCTGCTGGCGAGCGACGCCGCCATGCGCGGCGCGCTGCAGCCAAGCCGCCGCTGGCGTCTGCTGGCTGCGGGGGCGTTGCTGGCCGCCACGCTGACCCACTTCGTCGCGCTGGCGCTGCTTGTGCCGCTGGTGAGCGGCATGGGGCTGCTCCTGTGGCGGCAAGCGCGCCACAAAGGGTTGCGCGCCCTTTTGGTGGAGCTGCCCGTCTGGGCGGGGGTGGCTGTGGTGTCAGTGCTGGTCAAGCGGCTGGGACAACCCAACAGCATCGCCCCTCTGGAAGGCACACCGTCCGGCCTCCTTGGCGGCCTCCTCCAGGTACTGAGCATCTACGCCGCCTGGCCGGAAGACATGGCAGCCGGCTGGCCAGCCGCTGCAGCTTTCTTCGGCGCACCGGAGCACCTCTGGCTGTCCATCCTGGCGGTGGGGAGTATAGGCACCGCATTGCGCCGTCAAAGCGGCAGCCCAGCGGATGTGCGCGACCGCGCCGTCCTCTTCCTGGCATGGCTGGTCGGCATCAGCGTGCTGGAGATGGGGCTGGGGGTGGCGCCGCAACGGCGCGATGAGCGCTATTATTTCATGCTCCTGCCCATGTTGGCCCTGCTGGCAGCCGAGGGATTGGTGCGTCTCGCGAGCTTTCTGGCCCGGGTGCTGGGGCGCGAGGGGCAGCTGCGTCGCGCGGGGATGCCGGCGGCGCTGGCAGCTTGTGCCGTCATCGCGGGAGGCTACACTCCGGCAGATGCCGCGCTCGTGACACGCCGCGGCAGCGATTACGACGCCGCCTTCGCCTATGTGCGTGCCAACTGGCAGGCGGATGACGCCGTGCTCACCGGCACACCGGCCGCCGCGGCGTTCTACCTGGGGCGCAATGATTACTACGCCATGCAGGGCGCCGGCTATGCCTACCGCCTGATGGAGCAGGCCGGGCAGATCGTGGATCGTTGGGTGGGGTCGCCGTGGCTGGGCAGCGACGTGCAACTACACGCTGTGTTGAGCGGGCCGCGGCGCGTCTGGCTGGTGCTGGAACGCTGGGGGCTGACGCTCGAGTATTTCACCCCCCTCACTATGCAACGTCTGCTGGCGATGACCGACTTTGTGCGCGAGGAAAACGGTATCATTATCCTGCGCTCGCGGCCGGGCGCCCGGCTCATCCCGGAGCAGTCCACGCGGCCGCTCGCCGTTCAGTTCAGCGACCGGATTACCCTGCAGGGCTATGATGCTGCGCTGCTCGTCGGCAACCCGGCGCGCAGTCTGGAATTAGTGCTCTACTGGCAGGCACAGCGCCCGTTGGATTATGACTACACGGTGTTCGTCCACCTGCGGGATGAACTGGGGCGCACCGTGGCGCAGGCGGATCACGTGCCCCTGGCGCCGGTCTATCCTCCCACATTGTGGCCGCCCGGACGCACTATCCGCGAGCGCAGCGTGCTCCAGCTGCCACGGTGCACCCCACTGGACAATTACACACTCTGGGTGGGCCTCTATCGGCTGGACACGCTGGAACGGCTGCCCGTTGTGGGCGACACGAGTGGCGAGAACGCCGTGCCGCTGCGTCTGGAGGGGATATGGTGACGCATCGCAGCGCCTCGAAACAGCCGGACGAACGTCCCCTGGCACCCGTATGGCTGGTCTACTTGGTGCTGGCCGTGCTCATCCTGTTGCCACGTCTGTGGGACATCGACCGCTTCATCGCCGCAGACGAGCGCCCCATCCTGAACAGCGCGATGCAGTTTCTCGAAGGGCTGACGAGCGGCGACCTGCGCCTGACGTTGGGGATGGGCTATCCGGATATGCCGCTCGCCTGGGCGCACGGTGCAGCCCTGGCGCTGGAGTTCGTCCTGGCGCGGCAGGGGTGGGTGCCTGGTTTTCCGCCGGGTCTGTCGCTGGACCAGTTCCTGGCGGGGTGGCACATCCAGCCCCGCCCCTATTACGTCGCCGCACGCATCGCCACCATCGTGCTGGTGACCATACTGTTGGAACTCATCTATGGGTTCGGCCGGCGGGTTTATGGCGACCGGGTGGCGCTGACCGCCACGCTGCTCCTGGCCTTCGACGCCACGCTGTTGGGCTATGGACGCCTGGTGCATATGGCGGTGCCACTGGCCCTGCTGATGTTCCTGACGGTGACCGTCTGGTTGCTGTGGCTGGTGCAGCGCCGCCGCCTCTGGCTCGTTTTGAGTGGTGTCTTTTGCGGGCTTTCCATCTCGACCGTCACGATAGCGCTTGTATTGCTGCCGGCGCTGGCACTCCTCGCGCTGCTCTTTTGGTGGACGGAGCGGCCGCACACACTCGCCTTTCGCCATTGGGTTGTGCCAGCTGCCGGGCAGTGGCTGATCAGCGTGCTGGTGGCGGCCGTCACCTTTGCGCTCATCTGGCCGGCGATGTGGGTGGATCCCCTCGGCGCGGTCGTGTGGGCCTTCGACTGGCTGGGGAAGAACATGCCGCCTGGCTCCGGCAATCTGGGCATGTACTGGATGGGCCAGACGGTGTTCGATCCTGGTCCGGGGTTTTATCCGCTGGCGCTGCTGGTGCGCATCTCGCCGTTGATGTTCATCGGCGTGCTGGCTGGCCTGCTCACCCTGCGCCGCGCGACACACCCGCGATTGGAGTGGTCGCTCTGGGCGTACATCGTGTTCTATCTGGTGGTGATGACCTTCGCCGAGAAGAAGAGCGTGCGCTATGCGTTGATGCCGTTGGTGGCGCTGGCGCCGTTGGCCGCCTGGGGGCTGCTGCGCGCCGTGGATGGGCTGGCAGGCCGAGTCGCCGTGCTGACGCGCCCGCGGCTGGCACTACTAGGAGGCATCCTCTTGCTCGCCGGGACGCTGCCCTATGCTCCCTATTATCTGAGCTACTACAATCCGCTGCTTCTGGGGTGGCTGTGGGTGCCGCACGTGATGCACATCGCCTGGGGCGAGGGCATGGACTGCGCCGCGGAATATCTCAACACCAAGCCCGGTGCCGATCAATTGCGCGTCGCGGCCTGGTATGAGTGGACGTTCGCACCCTACTTTAAAGGCAAGACGCTCCTCTTCACCACCGAAAATGTGCTCCAATCGGACTATGCCGTCTTCTACGTCAACCAAGTGCAGCGCAACATCCCCGACCCTAACTTGATCGCGTATTTTCAGAGACGCATCCCCGAACACGTCGTCCACATCAACGGCGTCGCATATGCGTGGATCTACCCGGCGGTGATCGTGCGCGGCAGTTTGCCTGAGAGCGTCACCCCGCTGGGGGTGCGCATGGGCGACGCGGTCGTCCTGGAGGGATATACGGCGCGTCCCGCGGCAGACCATCCGCATGCGCTGGACGTGGCGCTCTATTGGCGCGCGCTGCGCAGTGACCTGCCCGAATACTTCGTCTACGTGCGGGCGGTGGACGACGCCGGCACGATTTATGCACGTGCCGATGCGCCGCCGGTGATGGGCTTCCTGCCCACCCACCGCTGGAAGGCCGGCCAGGTGATCGAGGATGTGCAACGGCTGATCCGGCCCGCGGAAACGCCGCCCGGCCGTTATCAATTGGAGGTGGGCATGTACGATCCGCAGAGCTGGGCAGTGTTGCCGCCGGAGCAAGGCATCCGCGGCGGCGGTGGCGGTCTCATCCTGGGAGAGGTGGCTTTGCCATGACCGTGATCCGGAGAAACGCGC
>Ga0308395_1002629_pt1 | contig 10091 bp, 20 predicted proteins | sample Hotspr20SampleP4_FD_202097 | JGI IMG/M metagenome (GOLD analysis project Ga0308395, IMG submission 202097) | Hot spring phototrophic mat microbial communities from Mushroom Spring, Yellowstone National Park, Wyoming, United States - 20050930_P4 ...
AAGAAGAGGGACGCAACATCAAAGATAAATATGACCCCTGAAAGGGAGGAGACCAAACTTAAAAAGGGCTCTTTTTTGTCTTGACAATGGGGGAAAGTTTAAATAGAATTTTTGGTTCTGATAGGCAATTATATTTGTTCTCAATTTTGTTAAACCCATAATCAAAACCTATAGGTTCTATTTCTAAATACAAATATTCATCAAACCATTCAAATAACTCTTTTCTTAACCCTTCCCATTCCTCTTTAACACGTGCAATTTCTTTTCTCAAAAAACCTCCTTCTACAGCAATTGATATTGCCCACTTGAGGTTCCTTTCATTGCTTGTATTGTCATAATACTGAGGATAGTGATAACAAAACTTTAGTGGCAATGACACATCATAGGTGATTTTCTCGTTGCGGCCTAATAATTCCAAATTGAAAGTTTTTTCTCCTATTAACAACGTATTTTGTTTAGTCTCTTCTCGAGGGAAACTGATTAACTCTGTGAATTTCACATAATCCATCCTTTTCACACTTTCATAAAACTCTCTCCCATCCATACCTAAAGGGAGATCAAATAAGATAACTCTGCTCTCTTGATCATATGGCAAATTTTTATCCAAACAGGACATTGATAGGGCTACGATCCAGTGGTTATACTTCAGAGCACGAGCCAACACCGCCCAACTCGTGGTCCTATTTTTCCGATGTTCTTCAATTAGCACATCGTTTTCTCGTATCCCCGTTATTTTGTCCAATCTTTCATATTCGATGTACCCATCTATTTTCACATTTCCACCTCCTTAGTTTCTTTACGAATGATTGAGGCCCTCACAATCCATTTCATACATACAACCCCACACCATTCTTTGTCTCTGTTTAAACTGGTATGTTTTTTTTGTTTTTTCTCCTAAAGACTTCTTTACGTTATCTTTTTACAAAAGGAAAGTTGTCTCTGTTTCCCTTTGGAAGCCTTATTGAAGATGAGTGTGTTATGTTAGCACATCCACTTTCACTATTTTTACTCTGTATCCCTTGGTAGCTCCTTGAACTTCTCACCACCACACCATGGACATTCACTCATTGTGTGGTTGACGCATAGAAAACAATTTGTGCAGTACATTGTCATCTTTTACCAGCTCCTTTCTTTTCACTATATTCTTCACTACCACCACCTTTCCTTTCACAATCACCAAGAAGGAAAGGATCAAAATTTCAAACCACCAATGAAACCCTTATCACACAAGGATTTCATTTGGTTCGTTGTTTAAAAATTCTTCAAAAGTGGTTTTTGGCGTTTATGAAACCCCGAGATTTTCACCATAAATTTTTAAAAAGTGGGAGAAGACCCCCCATTTTTGGGGGGTTTGTGGAGCGAAAATTTTGGTTGTAATATTTCCATTGATTTTCCCTTTTCCCTTTACCACCCCAACCACGATCACCCAGACGAAGGTAATGGTAAGGTGTTCCCCCCTCGCTTACACGCTCGGGGGGTCTTTCCGCTCTCACTTACCGCTTATTACTCACCTCCTCTCTTACTCTTCATACTTGGTGTATCTTTCAACCACCTCCTCTGCCTCCACATCATCGAACTGGGTTTCCGGCCAGGAGAAGTATTCCACCTCTCCACTATCATGATCCACCACCACAAATGTCAATTCCTCGTAAGGACTCATGATCCGGGTGATAACTCCACCCTCCACCTCAATGATCACCTCACCATCCAGATTGTCCATGAATTGATAAGGCCTCCTCTCTACTCTTATTGTAGTTTGCAAAGTTCTTTATGAAGCAACGTATACAAATACCAATTCCAAATACATGGGTTTCTGCCTTTCTCTTCTGACAGATGATGCATTTTTTGTAATTCCTTCTTATTTTCTTCTTCCATACTTCAGATTTCATGTCGATCACCTCCTAAGGAATAAGTACTTTCACAATAGCTACCTTATTACCGTTTACCCTCACAACCAGGTCGAATGGGGTGATTTCCACCTCGCATTCCTCATCACCCTCGAATCCGGGATCATAGAAGATTCTATGGGGCATCATCCGCTTACCTTCCGTGACATCGTTGGAGTTGAAGATCTCCTCCAGTCCTTGGATATTGTAAAGCTCTGTGACGGCATCAATGTATCTCACCCTCCCCCCATTTCTTTTCCACTCTTCCACTTTTTCCAGTACCCTCTCTACCACTCCCATGATCAAGACACCTCCTTAAAGGAAGGTGGGTGAAACCACCTCCCCGTTGGTCACAAAAGATTCTCAAGCCCCTCCAGGAGCTTCCTGATTTCAGCAATGATCTCTCGAACCTTCTCTCTCTCTCCTTCTTGGTCTTCTTTCACATCGAGAGCTTTGGCGTAGTAGGTCACATTCTTGGAGATGACCTTCACTCCCACCGGAGTGGACTTTTTCCCCTTGGTGAGAAGGAAGAACCCTTCGGAGATCTCCTTCTCATTATCATATGGTGGGAGATCCTTACAGAACTTGAACTTCACTGCATCCAGCTCAAATCCCAGGAATTTGGTGTTTCCATTGCCTCCGTGAATGAGCCAGATGAGCTTGTGTCCCTTCTTGGCCACTCCGGCATACACCGAGTCCTTGTTAGGGTTCTGCTCCAAAACGGTGTAGAGTCCTTCCTTTACCCTTCGCACTCCATCTTTCAGGACTTCCACATCCTCTTCTCGGTTGTACTTCCCGAGAAGTGCATCAAACTTAGACCACTCAATGTTGATTTTTGTATCCTCCACAGTACTCACCTCCACTTATTTATAAGTTGTTTACTTGAGCGAGGGGGGTTAATTTCCCTCCTTTCAAGTCCTCCACGATCTCGATCAGCCTTGCCTTTTCCTCTTCCAATTGTTTCTTCTCGTTTACCAACCTCATCCTCTCCTTTTCCAGCTCCTGTCTTACTCGATTTTCCACCTCGCCCTTGCGGAGATAGAAGGAGAGTTCTTCCACCATAAATGCGGGGATCTCTTCCGGACCTCCCTCATCACCACAGCAGAGTACCGGAAGATGGTTGTCGAACTGTATGCTTACTACCTCTTTCTCAATGTCGAAGTGGATCACCATGTTCTTAATCACTATGGTTACTTGTGTAGCCAAATTCCTGACAATATCCAGGAACCTCTTCGATATTTCTTTCTTGATTTCATACCGGAGCTCCTCCACTTCCATTCTCTCCCTACCAATCTCTTCGTTCAGCCTGATCAAATCTTCACCGAGCATACCGTACACCTCCTTAAGATTATTAACTTTAATCATACTCATAACAGCATTATAAACAATCACCAGGATTCTGACAACATCTACGAACATTAAATTTGAATTTATCACCTCCCTTCTCAATCAGTTGATTTTCAGAACTGTTTAGTTTAAGATGATGATGTCTTCAATGGTGAGACTCTTCTTGACATTGTTTCTCACATAGTGTATGGTGATCTTTAGTGCCTTTTCTTTCTTAAACCACTCCTCGACAAGTTCTTCCACCGGCAATTTCTCGTATCCCATGGGCTCTATCTTCATCGAAGGTTTATAGACGAAGCCGTATTCACCACTTTTAAACCGGTTTCCTACGGACAGGAACCTCTTCGGTAGGTAGAGATCATCGGTGGTGAGGTTAAATATCAGACCTTCAGCTTTCTTTGTCTCCTTGTGAATCCGTATCCCAAAGACTATTTCTTCATTTCTTCCTCCATAAAATTTATACTCGCGGATACGCTCCTCACTTTCAAGTCCTATCGATAAATAATCCACGGTCACTTCGTCAATTTGAAGCGAAGACTTGGACGAAGCATTGGGGTTCACCGGCTCTAAAGCACTCCGTATCGACATGACCGTGAACACGATTGCCGGAACCGCCACCACCAACACCAGAATAACCGAATTGATCACTCTCCTATCCTTCCAATCCATTTCCCTTCCTCCTTTCTTAACTTTTAATTACATTGTCTATTAGAATTATCGAGTAGCTTTCCGGGCTACTCAACACGTCGTGATACTTCTTCCTGGTTAGGAATCCCACATCCTCATCTATATCGTAGAAGAAGGGATGTGGGACTCTCCTTGGGTCAGTCAACATATCCAGATATTCACTCAGGCAGCATAGAGCTGCCCTTATCCTCTCTAATTGCTCTCCACCATCACTTATCACTTCCAGGAATTCCAGTATGGAAACACCTTTCTTGTTGTGTATGGGTACCAGAATATAATCCCCTTGGATGAGATTCATCTCCTGAAACATCATTCTGATATGATTGACGAGTTCCTCTTGCCTTCTCAGGACGGTCCTCATTCTTTCCACCAATCTATCTTTATTCTCTTTGCCGTTTATCAGCACACATTTTTCTATATTTTTCTCATTTATCAGAAGCTTATTTTTCACAACGAGGTAATGTCCTAGAGAATTTTGGGGGTGGGATTCGGATTCGAAATCCTTTTTGATTTTTTCGATGTTTCTGGTCAACATGGTGAGCTTCGCTATGAGCTTCACTGTATCACCTCCTTAGACGTTAGATTGAGGAGGCCCACCGAAGAGGTGGGCCTCCTTTTCAGCGTTCTTTTTTCACGAAATATCCTGACTCGGTATCAAATTCTCCTTCATTGTTCTTGAGTATACAGAATACAATGTGTTTGCACAGATGTCCTTTCTGGAAGTCAGGACAGTTACATTTCCAGAAATCTCCTCCTTCATTCACCACACGGTATTGCTTTCCGTTTCCATTTGCCACATCGAAGAATCCATCTCCCTGGTTGACGATTCTCATGGTTCCTTCTTTGAATCCTAGTACACCCCTGTACACTCTCAACAACTCCCCAAGATTCACATTGAATGACTTTTCAAACATGTTAATACCTCCTTTCTATCTTGTCAATAATTATTTACTTTAGCAATCACACTAATCACCAAGTTCTATTTTGTCCATCTTCAGCTTCCCGAATACGTTCCCTAAACTCCTCTAGGGTGGTTCTCTTACAAGAGATGATAGTGTCTTCCCCCAGCATGTTCAGGGAGCATTTTTCTCACCTTCACTACCAGTTTCTCATATAGTCCCAGTGTAAATCGAAATCCCTGGGATCCTCTCCCCACTCCAGGAACATCAATTCTTTCCCACACTCTGGACAGTTTGGACATTCTTCTGCATCCTTTACGTCGTTGAGATCCCCAGTTTTGAGATCCCAGTTACTTCCACACCATGGACACCAGTAATAACTTTTTACCTTTTCCATTTTCACTACCTCCTTTTTTATTTTACTCAACACCTACACTTCCACCCCTTTTTCCTAGCCATCTCTTTCACCAGATCCTCGAGAGATGGGGCATCATGCTGACGTTTCCGAGCACTAGGCCTGGAGTCCTCCATGCAAATACGATCGATAACGCTTTCTGGGTACCAGGACCTGGGTGGTCTGGCAACACCGATTAAATTGATCATATCTATACACCTCCTAGAATTTAAAATTCACACCCTCCAGTTCCACTCTCACCGGAGGGTGTGTGGGATAGACTATCTAATGGGTGGTACCAGAGAGGAGAGTACTTCCTGGGCCTTACCGAACTCCCTCTCCACCACGTGATACCAAAAATTGAGTTGTCTAGCCGCATACAGCTTGGCTAGACCCTCATCCTCACTGAAGAGGGAATTGAACTCCCCCTCTCTCCTCAGAATAGTTTCTTCCTTAGCGCCCATGATATTCATGAGCTTTCTCACTACTTGCCATACCTCTTTGGAACTAACTTTGTTGATGTCCATAGATATGGACCTCCTTTACTATAGTATAAATCTGTTTAGTTTACTCTGGTGGGTGCACTCCTTCACACCCACCAGAGTTTCCCCTCACTTACTTACCAAGGAGCCGCCAGTTCTCTGCTGCTCTCTCGAGCTCCTTGTTCCTCACCTCCACCCAAAAATTAAATACGTGGGAGGCAAGGAGCAATGCCAGGTCATCACTCCCCTCGTTGAGGAAGCTGTAGATAGCTTCCTCGTTCCGTTTGATTGTTTCTTCCTTTGCTCCGAGCACGAGCATTATTTCCTTTGCTTTCTCCCACAACTTTATTGTTCCTTCTACTTTCCTGCTCATGACTATCAACCTCCTTATTTTATCTGTATGAGTAGGGAGGATTGCTTCCCCCCTACTCACCCATATCAATCACCATCACCAATCCCTCGCTTCCGCTCGGGTGCCTTTCCGTTGGTATTTACTTACCACTGAGGAGACAGCTAGAAGGGGAAGATCTCCCTAATTTCCTCGGTGTGAATCACACCATAGTCGCTGAAGAGGACTACGGTGATCTCCTCCTCCTCCTCCTTCTTCCATACCTCCACAACACCATCACTATCCTGGAAGATCTGGGAGAACCCCAGGTCTTCCAGGACCCGTTCCACCCCGATTTTTCCAGCGGGGTGGTTTTTCATAGTTTTTTCCAGAGTTCCTACGATTTCTTTTACCACCTTATTCACCTCCTTTTTTGCTACTACCTACCATCACTTAAGTACGCAAGTGACTTGCTCTACCCGCAGGTCCTCCCATAACTCTGGATCCTGCAGGAAGTCCATTATTGTAGTTCCGCTAAAGATCAACTTCGTATTATTCGTCGTGTTCTCTGCCAGTATTGCCAGTATTGTTACTCACCTCCTCCTATTAATGGGACGAAGCCCCGGCTTCACACCGGAAGCCTCATCCCGTTCACCTTCTAAGTCTAAGAATTCTCACCCTACCTACGCCACTATCACCATAGAAGTAAAGGGGGGACGAATCCCCCCTTAGGTTCTACTTGGGTCGCACTCCAGTTCGAGTTTGTCTACTTTCTGTATGGTAATCTCGCCTTCTATTCCCATAGAACGGGAACGAATACTATACACCCCACCATCACTACTAAGGACCTCGCCATCCAAGGCGATGCCCTCCTCCCATGCCCTGATGGTCACATCAAGGCAGGAGAAACTCATGTTCCCCAGGTTAAGTTTCATGGAATCAACCTCCTTTTTAATACATCCACTCCACTCTATCCTACTGTACCTTTCTCACCTCCCAGAAGTCGACCCCAACTCTTTCCGCTTCACTCTTATTCAAGACGATGCCTTCACCCAGACGTTCTCTTAGCACTACTACCAAGAGAACATCATTGTCTTTGAGGGTGAAGTTCACCCTATTTACCTCCACTCTTACTCCTGAGAGTACCGACACCAGTTCGGCGGTCCCCTGGTGTCCAATGACCGAAACAAGTTCTTGGGCTTCCCGAATACGTTCAATAAACTCATCTTTGGTAATTCTTCTGCATGCGATTACCGCATCTCCCCCCAACATATTCAGGGAGAAGCTATTTCCCACTACAACACACATCCTTCTCACCTCCTATTATTATTAAGAAGTAAAGGGGGGACGATTCCCCCCTTAGGTTCTACTATCACCAGTCTGGCCCTGGCCCCTCCTCTGCCCCGAGGGGCCCACCACATTCACAACACAACGTTTCCGCTTCCTGTGGTGTCCCACACCAGGGACACCACACTTCCTGGACTTCTTGGAGGATAATCATTTTCTTCACCTCCTCTACCATTCTTACCATTCTTCCCAGGCGGCCAGGGCGCTCCAGCCACCTTCAATTAGATTTGCTATCGCGGTGAGCTCATCATTGTAGAACCCAGTGACCCAAGGTCTCGACGTACTGCCACACAACTTGCACTCCCACACCCAGTGACCGCTCTCGTTCTTAACCAACTTCCCGATAGCTGGGTGCTTGGGGCTGCAGGTGCACCACCCCTTGGTTACGAGCTTCCCATTCCGAATTGCCCTACGGGCTGCCCGGAAGAGAGCGTCCAATCGGTTTACCTTTGGCATACTCCTCACCTCCATTTGACTTGTTGGGGAACGTTTCTTTCCGTTCCCCTAGTACCGATACTTACACCAACACTGACACCATCACCAGTGCCAGCACCGGTGCCAGCACTGATACTTACACCAGCACTGACACCATCACCGGTGCCAGCACTGATACTTACACCAGTACTGATACCATCACTGGTGCCAGCACTGATACTGATACCAGCACTGGTACCAGTACCAGTACCGATACTACTAACAATTACACCCTACCAAACCACAACCACCAATTAGGGAAAGACTCTATCAGGCTAAGAGATATATGGAGAGGAAAAAATCTTATTTATCAGGGGATGGGGGAGGGGCAGGAGGGGAGGGGGTCCAACCTCCCCATATTCTTTTGGGAGGAGGGGCGCGAGGGGAGGTTGGACCCCCTCCCCAAGGTATTTGCAGAGGAAAGACTCTATCAGGGGAAAGACTATCAAGGGTGAAAGATCTAGATGGGGAGATATTCAAGGAGGGGAGAATATTATAGACAAATAAAAGACTTAGGGGGGTAAAAAACTTCTAGGGGAGGAAATGGGCTGGAATGCCTATGGCGCATGGATTTTTTGCCATTCGGGGGGAAAGACTAAAAATAGGCAAAAACCGAACCACCACTGAGATAGGCTTAAATCAAGGGATAGAGGCTATAGGAGGAGAAAAAATTCCCCAAAAGTGGTTTTTAGCATTTATAAAACCCCGAGATTTTAAGCATAAAATTTCAAAAAGTGGAGGGAAACTATCAAAAAATGGCCAATTTTGAGGGTGTCATCCCTAAACTTTTTAGGATAGAGAGATCTAAAAATATCCTGTTATAATGTCAAAAGAAGTAGTTTTGTGTCTACGTAGTCATATGTCAACCGAAAGGGTTTAGATCGGTGGGTCGTTTCGTTTCGATAGTGCAAATCAAACGATAAGACGTTTACATCCAGGATTTCGTTTCTTTCCGCCCCCGCTTCCCCCCCCCCTGCTACATCTGTAAGCGGTGGTTGCGCTACAAGAAGATGTTCTGCGGCACGCAAATCCACCAGGTTCTCGTTTCTGCAACTCGTTCCGGGTCACCTGGCATACAGTAACTTCCCTTCCCGAAGCACCCTCGCGGGGAGAGAGGCTCGAAGATGAGCCCGACGGTGAAAAAGCTCTATGGGCCACACCAGGATATCAGCTGACACCCCCAAACCCCAGAGAAGCTCATGGGCTCTCTGACTGAGGCGGTACAGGGGTTCCCCCGAGGTTTCCTGAACCAGCACGAGAATATCATAATCACTATCGGGTTTCCCTTCGCCCCGGGCAACCGAACCGAAGAGATAAATGCGCTCCGGTTGAAAAGCTAAAACCAGTCTTCGCGTAATTTCGGCGAGTTTGGAATCTCGCTCCACAATGGAATCTCTCATCATCCTATCCCACCCGCGTATCAATTCTACCACACTATTCTCAATCTCTGGAAATCCCACCAGTGAAAATGGTTTTCTCCGCTTTCACTGTTTTTAACCCATCCGGTTTTTTAAGGGCGTTGCACATGGAACCCGGAAGAGAAAGGGTGCTTTCGGAAGGAAACGTACCCCTTTCTCCCCGGCGCAGTGAGTGTAAGAGACTTTGAAATAGGAAAGGGGAAACGGGATTGCTTCACAAACGAAAAAGCGAGGTTCGTAGTGACCGCTGAGGGGGGTGAAAGACGAGGCCGCTTCGCCAGGCGAGAATATGAGTTCGCGGTGATGAAGGTGTAGTTGAGGTACCTTCGCAAGATAAAGGGGAAACTTACGTTCTAAAAGCAGCGGATTAGAAGCCGGTCCAAAGACTCTTCAGAGCTTTCCGGAATCCGGGGGACAAGTCTTAAAAACTTCCTGAAACCACCACCGGATTTTGCTTGCACACCGCAAAGCTTTTTCTGCATCACTCTTTGAGGGTTCTCCGGAAGGAAGTAAACCCAGCCCTGCAGGGTATCTTGATCGGTAGATGCTGGTGAGAAAGACCGACTCTTCCTCAGAAAGGGGAGGATTGTTTCCTAGTTCCCGCAGGATAATACAGAGATCGAGGATATTGTGCGTCCGGGGTGGTGGAATCTCTTTTTCCACCAGCAAGGCTTTCAGAATCTTTTCCACCGCTTGCTGTGGGTGATAGCAGACTATCCGATAGAAACCCCGCTCGAAAAGACACTCACCGGACCGGAATTCCTCTTCAGCGATTTTCAACCACTCCTGGGTTTCCCTTTTCATAGAGAACTTTCCCCGTTTTCACAAT
>Ga0308395_1002630_pt1 | contig 10091 bp, 6 predicted proteins | sample Hotspr20SampleP4_FD_202097 | JGI IMG/M metagenome (GOLD analysis project Ga0308395, IMG submission 202097) | Hot spring phototrophic mat microbial communities from Mushroom Spring, Yellowstone National Park, Wyoming, United States - 20050930_P4 ...
TATTAACTCTGAGACGCGTACACAGCTCGTCTCCTTTTGTTGCCTGTCTGGCAGCCCGGCAGCATCTCGTCGTGAGCGGCTCGTGTGTGGCTGCCCTTCGTAATTTGCCGTTTGTCTGTCCCATTCAAGCGGGAGAAAGAGCAAACCGCACCTGAATATCAAGTTCCTTATATAACTGTGGTGGGATCGCTATGTCGGAAAAACAGGTGTTCTTGACGCGCGAGGGGTTAAAAAAGCTGGAGGAGGAGCTGCGCTATCTCGAAGAGGAGAAACGTCGCCAGGTAGCCAGTCGTATTCAAGCAGCCAAGGAAGAAGGTGATATCACCGAAAACGCCGAATACGACGACGCCAAGCACGAACAAGCCTTCGTCGAAGGACGCATCCTGACACTGCGCAACATGATCCGAAACGCGGTGATCATCGAGGAGGAAGGGCCTTCGGAAGTGGTGCGGCTTGGTTCGCGCGTGACCGTCCTGGAAGAAGGGGCTACACATCCAGAGGTCTACACGATCGTGGGTTCTGCTGAGGCAGATCCCTCGAATGGCCGTATCTCCAACGAATCCCCCTTAGGTCGTGCTCTGATGGGGCAGCATGTGAACGCCACCGTCACCTACACGGCACCGGTGGGCACCATTCGGATCAAGATCCTTGACATCCAGTAACTTCCACTGCCTCCCGGAATTCAGAGAGCAAGGGCGATCTCGATAAGCCCAAAAAGGAACCCGTCTATGCTGGAAAACCTAGGTGATCAGGTCCAACAACGCCTGGCCAAGCTGAGGCAATTGCGCGAGCGGGGGGTTGATCCCTACCCTGCGCGCGTGCTGCGCAGCCATACCAACGCGCAGGCCATCCGTGCGCTGGAGCAATCAGAGGCAGACGACAGCCCGGCCCCCTTCGTGCACGTTGTGGGTCGCATCCGGGCGTTGCGCATCATGGGGCGCAGTACATTTGCCCACATCGAGGACGGCAGCGGCCGCCTGCAAATTTACTTGCGCCAGGATGACCTGGGCGAGGAGGCCTATACCAGTTTCAAGCGCGACTTCGACCTGGGAGATTTCATCGGCGTGAACGGCCATATGTTCCGCACCCAAACCGGCGAAGCCACCGTGCGCGTGCGCGCGTATCAAATGCTCGCCAAAGCACTGCACCCCCTGCCGGAGAAATGGCACGGCCTGCGCGATGTGGAGACGCGCTACCGACGGCGCTACCTCGACCTGATCGCCAACGAAGAAGTACGCCGTATTTTCGTCACGCGCAGCCGTCTGATCACTGCAATGCGCAACTTCCTGGATGGTCAAGGCTTTCTGGAGGTGGAAACTCCCACGTTACAGCCGATCTACGGGGGTGCTATGGCGCAACCTTTCATCACTCACCACAATGCGCTCGATATGGACCTCTATTTGCGCATCTCGGACGAGCTGTACCTCAAGCGCCTCATCGTAGGTGGCTTTGAGAAGGTCTATGAAATTTGCAAGGATTTTCGTAACGAAGGGATCAGCACCAGGCATAACCCCGAATTCACCGCCATGGAGTGCTACTGGGCATACGCCGATTACAACGACATGATGTGGCTGACCGAAAACATGATCGCCACGATGGCAGACCAGGTGCTCGGCAGTACCCGGTTCACGTTCCAGGGCAACACGATTGACCTGACGCCACCCTGGCGACGATGGTCGTTGCGCGACGCGATCCAAGAGATGACCGGGATTGACTACAAACAGTTTCCCACTTTAGAGGCGCTGTGGAAAGAGGTCCGACGTCGCGGTCTGGACGTCAGCCCACAACCGACCTGGGGGAAGCTGATTGATGAGCTCTTGGGCGAGATCGTCGAACCGACGCTGATTCAGCCGACTTTCATTAAAGACTATCCGGTGGACATTTCGCCGCTTGCCAAGTCCTCCCCCGACGACCCGACCCATGTCGAACGCTTTGAGCTCTTCATCGGCGGACTGGAAACCGGCAATGCCTATAGCGAGCTGAACGACCCACTGGTGCAACGCGAACGTTTCGAACAACAGGCCCAGATCGCGCGCGCGGGCGATGTCGAGGCCCATCCGATGGACGAGGACTACTTGCTGGCACTGATGCACGGCATGCCACCCACCGGAGGCCTGGGCATCGGGGTGGATCGGCTGACGATGCTGTTCACCGATCAAACCTCGATCCGCGAGGTCATTTTGTTCCCTCACCTGCGTAGTAGGGAATAATGGTGTCATTTCGCAGCGGTCAAAGCACAGCCCCACGACGTTGCGGCAGCGACTGACGCGCATTCGGAAAGAGTTTCCATTTCCACAAAAAATGGAGGGAAAACGTGCATCAGGCATTGATCAGCGTCTCGGACAAAAGCGGGTTGGTGGATTTCGCACGGGAGCTGGTTGCGCTCGACTGGCGGCTTATCGCCAGCGGTGGCAGTGCGCGTGCCTTGCGCGAAGCCGGCTTACCAGTGACCGAGATCGCCGAGGTGACCGGCGCGCCCGAGATGTTGGGGGGGCGCGTCAAAACGCTCCATCCGGCCATCCACGCCGGGATTCTGGCGCGGGATAGTGCTGCGGACCGCGCTGAGCTGGCTCGCCATGGCATTCAACCCATCGATCTGGTGGTCTGCAATCTCTACCCCTTCCGCGAGACGGTGGCACGCCCGAATGTCTCGCTGGAGGAAGCGGTGGAGCAGATCGACATCGGCGGCGTGACCCTGCTCCGCGCGGCAGCCAAGAACTTCGAGCGTGTGACCGTGCTGTGCGACCCGCAGGACTATGCCATCGTGTTGGAAGAGTTGCGCCATAATGGGGCGACTTCCCCGACGACGCGCCGCCGCCTGGCCCTCAAAGCTTTTCAGCACACCCGTGACTACGACCGTGCCATCGCCGCTTATCTGGAGCGACAATTCGAGATCCAGGGAGAAGCCGCGTTGCCGCTCCGCCTTGAGCTATCACTGCCGTTGCTGCAGACGATGCGTTATGGCGAGAATCCCCACCAAAGTGCCGCGTTTTACGCCGCCGAGGGCCGTGGCCCGTTGGGCGGAGCGCTGCTCCAGGGCAAGCCGCTCAGCTACAATAACGTGCTCGACCTGGATGCGGCCTGGCGCGCCGCTTGTAGCTTCGATGCCCCCACAGTGGTGATCGTCAAACATCTCTCCCCGTGCGGCATCGCCTCGGCAGAGCAGCTGCCGCAGGCTTTTCGCGCCGCTTTGGCCAGCGATCCAGTGAGCGCCTTCGGCGGAGTGATCGCGGTCAACCGTCCGTTCGACATGGATACCGCAGAGGCCCTCGGAGACCTGTTTGTGGAGGCGGTCGCCGCGCCGGCTTTCGCTCCGGCGGCATGCGAGTATCTCGCCGTTCACAAGCCCAGCTGCCGGCTGCTTCAAATCGCTCAGGCTGTGCCGGAGCAGTGGGAATTGCGCTCCGTGGCGGGCGGCGTGTTGCTGCAGTCGGTGGATCGCGGCGATCCACCTGGCACTGTCTGGCGTACGGTGACACAACGTGCTCCGGACGAACGCGAGATGGAAGCGCTGCGGATGGCGTGGAAAGCATGTCAACACGTCAAGAGCAACGCCATTGTGCTGGTGCGCGACAACGCCACCGTCGGCATCGGTGGAGGATTGCCCAGCCGGGTGGACGCCGCGCGGTTGGCGGTCGCCAAGGCGGGTGAGCGTGCCCGCGGCGCCGTGATGGCTTCGGATGCTTTCTTCCCGTTCCCCGATGGCGTGGAGGTCGCAGCACAGGCAGGCGTGACCGCTATCATCCAGCCTGGCGGCTCGGTGCGCGATGAAGAAGTCATTGCCACCGCAGATCGGTTGGGCGTCGCGATGGTGTTCACCGGAGTGCGCCACTTCCGCCATTAGACGCCGGTTATCAAGCCACATTGCGAGCCGGGAAATCGCCGATGGACCACGTCATACGCGGAATCCTGTTCGATCTGGGCGGCACCCTGATAACCTTCAGCGGCGATTGGGATGAAGTCCAACAGCGCGGCGCCGTCCAGATGGCCGCTTTTTTCAGGCAGCGACGCATAGCCATTGACGAGGAACAGCTGGTGCACACCTTCCTGGCAGAGCGACAGGCTGGCTTCGCGCGCGCCGTAGAGACGCAGCGTGAAGTCTCGGGTGCGGAGTGTCTGCGGACAGCGCTGGAGCGCATCGCTGCTCCACCTGCTGCGTTCGACCTGATCCCTGAGGCACTGCGTGTCTACTTTGTGCCCGAGGAAACTGCCTGGCACGCTTTTCCCGATGCCAAAGACACCTTACGCCGGCTGGCTGCTGTCCGCACGCCCGACGGAAGACCCGCCTATCGGATGGGTGCACTCTCCAATGCCACCGATGATGCCATCATCCAGCGGCTGGTCAATCGGCTGGAGCTGCGCCCCTGGCTATCGCCGGTGTGGACCTCGGCTGCGCTGGGCCTGCGCAAGCCACGGCGCGAGGTCTTCGAAATGGTGCTGAAACGCTGGAATCTGCCGCCCGAATCGGTGGTCATGGTGGGTGATCGGCTGGAGATTGATATCTTGGGCGCCCAACAGGTTGGCATGCGCGCCGTGCTCATCACGGCGGACGACGTGCCCAGCAATCAGCTGTACCGCGATGCCATCGTTCCGGACGCGACGATCCAGCGCATCGGTGAGCTGCCGGCGCTGCTCGCGGCCTGGTCAAGGGATGGTCTGTAAAACACAAGATGAGCGAGACAAACAACGCTTCCCAACCGCTGAAAATTCTATTATTGGCTGCCGAGGTCGTCCCCTTTGTCAAGACAGGCGGTCTGGCAGATGTGACCGGTTCGCTGCCACCTGCCGTTCGTGCGTTGGGCCACGACATCCGGGTTGCTATGCCACGTTACGGGCGTATTGACCCGCGCCGTTTCAACCTCACCCTGCTGCCGGAGACCTTCGTGGTGCCGATGGACAATCGTATGGAACCCGGACAGCTGCGCGAGAGCCGCCTGGCCCATGACGTGCCAATTTATTTCGTGGAGAACGCGCGTTACTTCGACCGCGAAGGCCTCTACATGTATCCGGACGACGCGGAACGCTTCATCTTCTTCTGCCGCGGAGCGCTGGAAGGGGTGCGTCAACTGGGATGGCAGCCGGACGTGATCCATTGCCATGACTGGCAGACGGCACTGGTGCCCAATTGGCTCAAGACCATATATGCCCGGGATCCTTTCTTCGCCCGGACGGCCAGTGTGTACACCATTCACAGTTTGGCATTTCGGGGCATCTTTGGCCGGCGGGTGCTCGAGATCGCCGGCATCGCCGAGTACGAGTTCACTGCCAGTCCCGATGGCGCTCGCGACGGACAGGTGGTGGACTTTATGGCACGCGGCATCACGTATGCCGATGTGATCAACACCGTCAGCCCCACATATGCCCGTGAGATCCTCACCCCTGAATTCGGCGAGAAACTGGATGGGCTGTTGCGCCAGCGTCAAGACCGCTTGTTCGGCATCTTGAACGGACTGGACGTGGAGGCCTACAACCCCGCCACCGACCCGCATATAGCCCGTCACTACACCGCCGAGACGCTGGAACAGCGCACGGAGAACAAAGCAGCTCTACAGCGTTATGCCGGCCTGGAGGTGACACCTGACGCCCCCCTGCTCGGCGCCATCTCTCGGCTGACAGACGACAAGGGCTTTGACCTGATCCAGGCGAGCTTAGAACCGATGCTGCAGCATTTGCCCATCCAGTTCGTGCTGATGGGCACCGGTGAGGAGCGCTATCACCGCTTCTTTCTGGGGCTGGCACAGCGTTACCCCGGCCGCGTAGCCGTCTTCCTGACCTTTAACACTCCCCTGGCCCGCCGCATCTATGCCGGGACGGACATCTTCCTGATGCCCTCGCGCTTCGAGCCATGTGGCCTGGGGCAGATGATCGCGATGCGCTACGGCAGCGTGCCACTGGTACGCGCGGTAGGCGGTCTGATGGACACGGTACAAGATTACAACCCGGCCACCCAGACGGGCACCGGCTTCCTCTTCCACGCTTATGACGCATGGGCGTTCTACGCCGCGGTCGTGCGCGCGGTGGAGACCTATCGCTATGCCGACGTCTGGCGCAAGCTCCAACAGCGCGGTATGCAGCAGGATTTCTCGTGGCAAGCTTCGGCGCGTGCCTATGTCGATCTCTACCGACTGGCTTGTGCCCTGCGCACGCAGGCAGAGACGATGGCGCCACACACCCCATAGCCTTGAGTCAGTCCCAGACCCATTACGCATTAGAGCGACATCATCTCCCCGGTCATCCTGTCCTGCGCACAGAAATTGTCATTATTTGGGAAAGATTTCCTATTGGATCGGATTGCGTTCCGTAGTATGATGATGGATAGGGAATGATTACGCCGTGACAATCTTCTCTACGGGGGCATAGGGTTGGAGTGCAGTGCGATGGAGAACGGTCATTCAGGCCAGATTGGGCAGAAATGGCACCTCTGGCTACTTGCATTGACATTTGTGCTGATCCTGCTGCTGGGGTGGTTCAACACCAATTGGTACGCCACTCAGACGGAAGGGCGCATGCGCGAACAGCTGCTCCACCAGGCGCATCAGATCGCGTTGACAATTGACCCGGATCTGGTCAAATCGCTCACCTTCACGGCTGCCGACAAGGGCACACCCGCCTTCGAGCGCCTGCGCGCCCAACTGGTCGCTTACAGTCGTTATGTGGGGCAGCGCAGCATCTACACGATGGCGCTGCGCAACGGCCATATCGTGTTCGGGCCGGAGAGTCTCGCTGAAAATGATCCATGGGCATCACAGCCTGGAACGGTTTATGAGCAACCCTCGCCCGAGGACTTCGCTGTACTCCAATCAGGTGAGCCAGCCCCTATGGGCCCGCACGAAGATGAATATGGAGCCTTCGTCTCCGCTCTGGCCCCTGTGCTCGACCCCCAGAGCGGCCGTGTGCTGATGGCAGTCGGCATAGACGTGGACGCCGTCGAATGGAATGTACGCGTGGAACGCAGCCGTCTATTGCCCGGCCTGGTCACCTTGGCGCCTCTTTTGATCTTCCCGGTGCTCCTGGCGCTGTTGCAATGGCACGAAGGACGCGCCACCCGCCGACTCGTGGGCTGGCCGCGCTACGGAGGAGTCGCTCTCGCCGTCACATTCGGGCTGGTGTTGACCGGTTTCGGTGTGTTGCATATCACGGAGAGTGAGCGCTATCAACGCTGGTTGATGTTTCAACGCCTGGCCGAGTCGCGCACGGCTCTGGTGCGCGACCGCTTATTCAGCTTGCGCAGCGACCTGGCCACCATCGCGCACTTTTATCAAGGAAGCGAACAGGTAACACGCCAGGAGTTTCATACGTTCACGGCGCCCTTGGTGGCCGAGTCTGGGATGCAGGCGCTCGCATGGGTGCCGCGTGTGCCTTCCATCGAAAAGACTGTGTACGAAACGAGGGCACGGAGGGATGGTCTGGAGCACTTTTCCATATTTCAGCATTCGACGCGTGCGACAGAGCTGCATGGGTCAGATGGAACGGAGTACTATCCCATCTATTACATCGAACCGTTGGCCGCAAACCGGGATGTGCTGGGGCTTGACCTGGGGGCAGATCCTGTCCAACGTGCCGCACTTGAGACAGCTATGCGCACGGGGCTGGTCACCGCTACGGATCCCTTGGTGACCGTACAAGGCGGGGTGTGGCAGAAAAGCATAGTGATCTACCAACCTATCCAGGACGACGTGGAGGGAGATCGAGCAACAGGGAAACAGGTGCAGGGGTTCATGAGTCTACAACCTATGCTAGACCATCTCCTGTCTCGCTATGTGCCCGGTGAGCAGGATGTGTATATTGGCCTGGTGGATCTGGCATCTTCGCAGCAACCATTGCTGTTGGCATCTCACCCGGCCAATGCGGGTGAGATGTGCACCGTCGAGACAGATTGGTTGTTTTCTCAAATGTCTGCAATGGTTGCCGTTCATCCCATTTTCGTCTTCGGGCGTGCCTGGGCGATCATCGCCTGTCCAGGAGATGGATTCTACAGCGTCCATCCTTTGCGCATAGGATGGGTGATCGGACTGGCCGGGCTCCTGCTGACCGGCATCGGCAGCGCGTTCGTGGCCGCTCAGCTGCGCCAGCAAGCGGTGCTCGAGGAACAAGTGCGCGCGCGCACCGCAGCGCTCCAAGAGACCGAGAAGCGTTTCCGCACCCTGGTGCAACAAGTGCCGGCGGTGGTATACGTCAGTCTGCTGGACGAGGTGGGCACTACCCTCTACATCAGCTCCCAGCTGACCACACTGTTGGGATATATGCCGGAGGAATGGATTGCTCAGCCCGATCTTTGGCAGCGTTGCCTGCATCCGGATGATCGCGCACGCGTCCTGGCAGCCTACGAGACGATGCGTACCGACGGCGCTCCGATGAACTGCGAATATCGCACCATTGCGCGCGACGGGCGTGTTGTGTGGGTCCACGAAGTTGCCAATATCCTAAGCGCACGGCCAGGCGAGCCTCCCGTTTGCCAGGGTGTCCTGATTGACATCACCGAGCAGAAGCGTGCGGAAGAGGAACGGTTGGAGCTCGAGCGTCGCCTGTGGCATGCCCAGAAGATGGAAAGTCTGGGGGTGTTGGCAGGCGGTGTTGCCCATGACTTCAACAACTTATTGACGGCCATACAAGGCCACCTCGAAATGGCGCAGCAACAGATCAACAACGCCGCAAGCGTGCGCTGGCATCTCGATGCCGTGCTCCAGGTGGTCGGGCGCGCCACCGACCTCACGCGTCAGATGTTGGCCTATGCCGGCAGAGGACAGTTTACTGCCCAGGAGCTCAACCTCAACGCGCTGATCGAGCAAAACCGCGCGATGCTCAGCGCTGCCGTGTCACGCTCTATCACTTTCGACCTGCAATTGGCGGCACAGCTCCCGCCCGTCCGTGCCGATGTCGGCCAGATGCAACAGGTCATTATGAACCTGGTTACCAACGCCTCCGAGGCGATCGGCGAGCGACACGGTGTGATCACACTGCGAACGGGGGTGCAGATATGCGATGAGGAGTATCTGAAGCGCAGCCGACTGGAGGAGAAACCGCCCGCAGGGGCGTATGTTTTCCTCGAGGTGAGCGACACAGGCTGTGGTATGGATGAGAGCACCCAAGAACGCATGTTCGAGCCCTTCTTCACCACCAAATTCACCGGACGCGGGTTGGGCATGGCAGCGGTGCAAGGCATCGTGCGCACTCTCCGAGGTGCCATCATGGTGGACAGTCAGCTGGGGCACGGCACCACGATACGGATCTTATTACCGGTTGCCCAACCCTGCGAGTTCTCCGCTCCTCCTCCGCCGCTTCCCATTGTTCCGGCAGAAACACAAGAAAAGACCGCTACAACGAGCACCATCTTAGTGATCGACGATGAGGAGATGGTCTGTGAGCTGGTGGTGGACGCATTACGCTTGATGGGGTTCCATGCCCTCACGGCAAATGACGGAGAGGAAGGGGTCCGTTTGTTTCAGGAACATGCCGCCGAGATTGCATGCGTCATCCTCGATTTAACGATGCCACGCCAAGATGGCGCGAGCACTTACCACGCATTACGTGCGCTCCGGCCCGATATCCCGATCATCCTCACCAGCGGCTATAGCTTACAGGAGGTGCTCCAGCGTCTCGAGGGACAGAAATCGGATGGATTCCTGCACAAACCTTATCCTCTGGAGGAGCTGCGCCGGGTTGTGGAAAGAGTGACGGGACGAGCAAACTGATAGGGAAGGACATCCATGATCCCGGTCACAGAACAGCTCAGCCTGGACGAGGAGGAGCTGGAGTGGGATTTTATCCGTGCCTCCGGCCCGGGTGGTCAGAATGTCAACAAAGTCCCCAGCGCGGTACAGTTGCGTTTCAACGTACGACACAGCTCTTCTCTGCCAGAAGCAATCAAAGAACGACTGATGCACCTGGCCGGCAGGCGCGTGACGCAGGCAGGTGTGCTGGTGATTGACGCACGGCGTTATCGCAACCAAGAAGCAAACCGCCAAGACGCGCTCCAACGCCTCATCGCATTGATTCGCAAGGCCAGTGCACCGCCTAAAATGCGCCGGGCGACACGCCCCAGCGCAGCGGCTCGCGCAGCACGCCGCGAAGAAAAACGCCGCCGCGCCCTG
>Ga0308395_1002643_pt1 | contig 10070 bp, 4 predicted proteins | sample Hotspr20SampleP4_FD_202097 | JGI IMG/M metagenome (GOLD analysis project Ga0308395, IMG submission 202097) | Hot spring phototrophic mat microbial communities from Mushroom Spring, Yellowstone National Park, Wyoming, United States - 20050930_P4 ...
TCTCGCCGCGGCAATCGCAGCAAACTTATTTAGCATTCGGCGCAAAGACCTGCAGCGGGGCCTTCAGACCCTGCAGAAGCTTCCGCACCGCTTGGAGCCGGTAGCGACCATCCAGGGGGTCACCTACGTCAATGACTCCAAAAGCACGAGCGTAGAGTCGGCCTGGTATGCCCTGGATAGCTTTCAAGTGCCCATTGTGTGGATAGCGGGCGGAAAGGACAAGGGCAATGACTACGGGTCTCTGCGGGGGCTGGCCCAGGCCCGCGTAAAAGCCATCATTCTGATTGGCGACAACGTGTACCGGCTGGAGGAAGCTTTTCAGAATGTGGTCCCTCAGATGCATCGGGCGCACTCTATGGAAGAAGCTGTGCGGCTGGCCCATGAGGTGGCGCAGCCGGGGGATGTGGTGCTCCTTTCGCCGGCGTGCGCAAGCTTTGACTGGTATCGCAGCTACGAGGAACGCGGAGAAGCTTTTGTAAAAGCCGTCCAGACCTTAGCCAAGGACATTAGTGAAACCCCGCCCCCGCAAAACCCCACTACGTAGCTTTGCACCTGTGCTCTGGAGAACGCCTACCCGAAGCGGTCCCTCTCTCAGCAGAGCGAAGCAAGGTCACCAGGCCTCCTATCATGGATTGGCGATTATCCCTGTCACGCGCTCAGGACACAGCTTGGAACCAGGAATGTAACATGCATTGGCGGCCCCTTTTTCTCTTACTGGGCACCGTCTGGCTGCTTAGTCAGCACCTCCCCCCGCGCTGGGGAAGCGAAAACGCCCTCTATCAGGCGGATCAAGCCATCAACGAGGGGGCATTTAGTGCGGCGCGTGTTTTTTCCAGCCAGTATGAGACGTACTATCCGACTTTCACGCCTGCGCTACCCCCTTCCGACCTGCCTGCCTGGTGGGAAAACTACAGCCGCTACGACCTCCTCCGGGAAGGGAGTGAAGGCTTCCTTGAAGCCTATGCGCGCACCCATGACCCCTCCTATAAAAGCGACCTGGCTCGGTACCATGCCCTCAAATACGCCTTCCTCCGGGGCCACTATGCGCAGGTGCTGGAGCTGGAAAAAGACCTCACCCTCTCCACCCTTCCCCGACCCCTGCAAGAAGAAGCCAGTTTCTTGATTGGCTACGCCGCCTACAAGGAGAAAAACCGGACGCTATCAGCGGCGCGCCTTCGTCCGCTCACAGAGCGCTTGGGGCCTTACCATGATGCAGCGAACTATTATCTGGGGGTCATGGCTTATGAACAGGGGGACTTTATGCAAGCGGCGAGGTTCTTTGAGGCTGTTCAGATCAAAAACCCCTATCGGCTGGCGGTGCCCTTATGGCTGGCGTATAGCCTTGGCCAGGCAAAAGCCTATGACCGCCTCGCCGCCCAGGTAGAACGGTGGCTCACGATGGATCCGGAGCCCTGGTACCGCGATACGCTCTGGCCCTATGTGGCGGTTACCCTGGCTCAGGGCGGCCTCTGCGATAAGGCTACTGAGATTAAGCCCGCCGAAACCCACCCGCTCGCCCGCTGGTGGATAGGCGTCTGTTATGCCCGCCAGAAAGCCTGGGATAAAGCCGTAGCGGCCTGGGAAGCCCTGACAGATCGGGAAGATACGCTGGGGGGATGGGTCGCCTATGGATTGGCGCATGTCTTTGCTGCACAAAACCGCTGGGAGGAAGCCCTCCTCTGGGCGAAAGCTGCTGCCGGCCGCTTCGGCCCCCCCCAGAAGGAAACCCTCTGGCTTTTAGCGCAGGCCGCCTGGCATGCCCGGGACTACGAAACCTGTGCAGCCGCCCTCGTCCACTACCTCCAGCTCCCCCTCCCCCCCGAAAAGACCACCGAAGCCCGCCTGATGCTGGCGAATAGCTATATCCTCAAGGGTAACTACTCAGAGGCCCTGCGCGTGCTGGGCGGGGAAAAAGACAGCCGCTTTGAAGAGGCACGGCAGCGGGCGTTAATCCTCCAGGGGCTCTCACACTGGCAGCAGGGGGACCTTTCTACTGCGATGGAAGCCTTTTCGGCGGCGGCGGGCGGTTCTGGCCCCCACACGCCTACCGCCCTCCTTTGGATGGCCGAAACCGCCTACCGCCAGTCCGACTTCGCCAAGGCCGAGAAAGCCTATCGGGACTTCCTCCGCCACCCCGCCGCCGATAAACATCCCCAGAAAGACCTCGCTACCCTTTACCTAGCTTGGACCCTCCTCCAGCGTGGCAACGCCTCCGAAGCCCTGCGCCTGACCGAAACCCTACGCACCCGCTACACCCCCCGCCAGGAAATCGGAAAAACCGCTACTTTCATCGCCGCCAGTGCCTACTTTTTGCAAAAGCAGTATCGCCAGGCGCTGGACCTTTTCCAGAAGGTCCTGAGTGTGGATCCGCAGGAAATACAGGCGCGGTATTATGCGGCGCTATCCCTGATACGCCTGGAAGCGTACCGGGAAGCGGAAGACCTTTTATCGGCGGGCCCAACAGAGGCTCCCGGCGCAGATAAGCTGCTCCTCTTGCGGGCCGAACTCTGCGCCGAATGGCTGAATAAGCCCGCCTCCACTCGCACCGCTGCAGAAAAGCTTTTACGAACCTTCCCGAGCTCGCCACTGGTCCCTCTGGCAAAGGCCCGCTTAGGTCTGGCCCTGCTGGAAGAGGGCGATAAAACCCAGGGCACGCAGTACCTGCGCGCAGTCCTGGAGGAGCATCCCGACCATCCGGAGGCAGCCCGTCTCGCCCTGGATGGCCTGCAGCAGGCCCTCTCCGCCGAGCAGTACGATCAGATTTATCGGGACTTCCTCCGGCGGCTGCCGAAGGAGGGACCTACCCGCATTGCCTTTGAACGGGAGAGGCTGGTAGCCCTCGCCGCCGAAAAACGTTGGCGTACCCTCCTGGAAGAAGCTCGCCGCATCCTGCAGGAGCTGCCCTTCCTCACCGACGCCCGCTGGTGGGAAGCGCTCGCCTTAGAAATGACCGGCGACACTGCCGCCGCCATTAGCCGCTACGAAACCCTCAAAGAAGACCCCAGTTTCGGCTCGAAGGCCCTTAGCCAGCTTGTCCTCCTTATGCAGGCCCGCGGGGAGACCGAAAAAGCCCTCGCCTATCAGGAGACCCTCCTCGTGCGCATGCCGGCTACGGGCTTCGCTTACTACCAGGCCCTCCTAAGCTGGAGTGCGCTTGCCACCCAAGTGGGCCGGGCAGATACGGCTATCACGCTCCTGCAAAACCTACTCCGCGATACCCTTCTGCCGACACTTTCTCGCCAGCAGGCGCTGATCCAGCTCGCCCTGGCCCAGGAGAAGGCCGGTCGTCCCGACTCAGCCCTACCCTACCTGAATCTCGTTCCCGCCCTGGACAAAAACAAATGGGCTGCCGAAGCCCTGTACCACCTGGCTCGTCTAAACTACCAGCTTGGCGACTACCTGCGTGCCCGGGAAGCCATCTATCGCTTGCGCGACGACTATGCGGGCTATCCTATCCCCCGGGCCAGCTCTTACTTGATTTTAGCCCGAATCCTCATCGCCGAAGAAAAATTTACCGCCGCCCGCAAGCTCTTAGAAAACCTTCGCGAGACGGCCCCGACCCCTGATATCAAAGCCGCTGCCCAAACGCTGCTGGACTCCCTACCCACGCCCAGTCCCCCCACCCCGACTGCGCCAAGCAAACCTAAAAAGGGCAGCAAGAAGAAATAAGCGCACGCGTATTTTATACCATTTTCTTACTCATGAAGGCAGGGCATGCAAAGCTTGACGGATATAGGGCCGCACCCGCTTCACCCAGTCCCACCACAGCCGCGCCTTTATCGGATCCACCCCTAATACCGGATACACCCACTCGTACCTAAGTTTTACACGCCGTCTCAACTTCTCTCCCCGTCTCCCCCACACCCGTCTCATCTGTCCCAGCAGCCCCAGCCGCATCTCATCTGCAAACAGCGCCTCTTTCCCTCGCCGCAACACCCACAGCGCCTGCCATCTCTTGGCTATCCGAGCCTCTACCTCCTGCTTGTAAAGCTGGTAAAACACTTCTGCTGGATGCCTCCAAGCTATCTTCAATGGCCGTGCCATACCTACTTGGCTTTGAGTGGGGTAAGAATACGTCTCACAGAAATGGCATTACAAAACACGGGGCTATTGGCGAAAGTCAAAAAGTCTTACTTTTGTAGCATGCGAGTATCTAGTCTTATAAGAGAGGTTATGAGAGGGTTTCTATCCGCCCTTTCCTTACTTAGCCTCGGCTTGTTATGGGCGCAAGGCTTCAAGGAACCTTTATTTCGGGTGCTCTCTCAGCGGCCAGACAATCCGAAGGCGGCCCCTGTAAAGGAAGCGGTTTTCTTGGAACTCAATCGGCCGCTTTTGGAAGTCATCTTAAAGACCGCTCCTCCCACTCTGGAATTAGCTATTCCGCTCCCCTCTACTCGGCAGGTTGTTCTGAGTCTGAGCCGGACTCAAATGCTAACGCCGGACTTTTCCGTAGTGACCAGCGATGGAAAAGTGGTGCCTTACCAGCCAGGGCTTTACTATCGGGGCGAGATAAAGGAAGAGACTTCCTCCTTAGCAGCTTTTAGCTTTTTTGATGAAGAGATCATCGGTGTTTTCTCAGATCAGAATGATAACTACGTTCTGGGTCTATGGCATGACCCTGCAAACTCAGAAAGGCGTATTTACATCCTTTATAGAGATAGGGACTGGACGGCGGTGCGTTCGTTTTCTTGTGAGGTATTGGAGCCTCCCATGCGCCCCTCCCGAACGGCTACCCCCCCCTCTCCTCAACCCCTGACAGGAAGCTGCATCAAAATCTACTTTGAATGTGACTATCAGATGTATGTAGATCGCGGCTATAATGCCACGAATGTAGCTAACTATGTCACAGGACTCTTCAATGTTGTCCAGACCCTTTACTCTAACGAGAATATCAATACCGCCATCTCACAGATATATGTATGGACATCCATGGATCCCTACGCGTCTTATAATAGCAGCTATGATATCCTAATAGCGTTTGTGAATAACCGCACGACGTTTAATGGCGATTTAGCTCATCTCCTTTCCACTCGGAATATTGGTGCAGGCGGCATAGCTTATGTAGATGTGCTTTGTTATCCTGCTTTCGCTTACGGCTATAGTAACATTTCCAATACCTACCAGCCTTATCCTACTTATTCTTGGACGGTTACTGTAGTGGCTCATGAACTTGGGCATAACATCGGTTCTGCACATACGCATCGGTGCAATTACTGGAACACACCTGGCAGGATTGCGATTGACGGGTGTGGGCCTTATATGGGTTATAGTGAAGGCACATGCAGTTCTGTTGAAGGCCTGCCTCCTAACGGAGGTACGATCATGAGCTATTGCCACCTGGTCAGTGGGGTGGGAATCAATTTCACAAGAGGATTCGGGCGGCTTCCCGGGGATACCCTCAGATACTATGTTTCTATTGCCACCTGTCTAACGAGTTGTGGGTCTTCGTCGGATTGTGTGGCTTCTACCGCCGGAGGCAGTGTGGACGCCCCCACGAATACCACGGAGATTACCATTTCTTCTTGTACCCAAGCGGGGCAGTATAATACCATTAATAATGTCGTAGCGGGTCGTACTTATAGATTTAGAAGCTCCGTTTCTACGGATTACCTCACTTTGACTGACGCTTCTAATAACGTTCTCCTTTCAGGCTCTTCCCCCCTTACTTGGACAGCGACTTTTAGCGGGAGTGTCCGGCTGCATGTGCATACCAATAGCAGTTGTGGAACGGCTACTACCTGTCGGGCGACGTATGTGCAATGTACCAGTTGTGGGGCCGCTTGTGTCAGTTGTCCAACCTATGACTTTGAGCTTACGCCTACTTCTACCTGGCAGGTTCATAGCAGTTCGCATCCGAGTAACGGATGCAAGATATATCGGGTGGCTGTTACGGCGGGTGTGCCCTACTTTTTCAAGACGGGCTGTGGCGATGGCGCAACGGCTAACTATGATACCTACTTAGAGCTTTTAGATGGTTCGTGCGTTATGCTCACGCAAAATGACGACGGTTGTGAAAGTTATCGTTCTTTGATTAGTTGGACAGCCACTTATACAGGGTATGCATATTTGAAGGTGAGAGGTTACAATGGTGCTGGTGGAAGTTACACCTTAGCTTATCGTGCTGTGAATGGGTGTGTGGCGACTACGAGCGGTGGGAGTGTTACAGCACCCGACCATAATACAGAGATATGGATAGACAATTGCACCTATGCGGGGCAATACAATACGATATATAGTGTTGTGAGTGGGCGGATGTATCGGTTTCGGAGTTCTGTGGCGACGGATTACTTGACTTTGACGGATGGGAGTAATAATGTGTTAGTGCATGGGGTGACGCCTTTGACCTGGACGGCGACATTTGATGGGGATGTGCGGCTGCATGTGCATACCAATAGCAGTTGTGGAACGGCTACTACCTGTCGGCAAACGTATGTGCAATGTACCAGCTGTGAGGAGGCCGCTTGTGTCAGTTGTCCAAGCTATGACTTTGAGCTTACGCCTACTTCTACTTGGCAGGTTCATAGCAGTTCGCATCCGCGTAACGGATGCAAGATATATCGGGTGGCTGTTACGGCGGGTTGGACCTACTTTTTCAAGACGGGCTGTGGCGATGGCGCAACGGCTGACTATAATACCTTCTTAGAGCTTTTAGATGGTTCGTGCGCTATGCCCAGGCAAGCTGACGACGGTTGTGAAAGTAATCGTTCTTTGATTAGTTGGGCAGCCACTTATACGGGCTATGCGTATTTGAAGGTGAGTGGTTACAATGGTGCTGGTGGAAGCTACACCTTAGCTTATCGTGCTGTGAATGGGTGTGTGGCGACTATTAGCCGTGGGAGTATCACAGCACCCGACCATAATACAGAGATGTTGATAGACAATTGCACCTATCCGGGGGAATACAATACGATATATAGTGTTGTGAGTGGGCGGGTGTATCGGTTTCGGAGTTCTGTGGCGACGGATTACTTGACTTTGACCGATGGGAGTAATAATGTGTTAGTGCGTGGGGTGACGCCTTTGACCTGGACGGCGACATTTAGTGGGGATGTGCGGCTGCATGTGCATACCAATAGCAGTTGTGAAACGGCTATTACCTGTCGGGCGACGTATGTGCAATGTACCAGTTGTGAGGAGGCCGTTTGTGTCAGTTGTCCAAGCTATGACTTTGAGCTTACGCCTACTTCTACTTGGCAGGTTCATAGTAGTTCGCATCCGGGTAACAAATGCAAGATATATCGGGTGGCTGTTACGGCGGGTTGGACCTACTTTTTCAAGACGGGCTGTGGCGATGGCGCAACGGCTAACTATGATACCTACTTAGAGCTTTTAGATGGTTCGTGCGTTATGCTCACGCAAAATGACGACGGTTGTGAAAGTAATCGTTCTTTTATTAGTTGGTCAGCCACTTATACGGGCTATGCGTATTTGAAGGTGAGAGGTTACAGTTTTGCTGGTGGAAGTTACACCTTAGCTTATCGTGCTGTGAATGGGTGTGTGGCGACTACGAGCGGTGGGAGTGTCACAGCACCCGACCATAATACAGAGATATTGATAGAAAATTGCACCTATGCGGGGCAATACAATATGATATATGGTGTTGTGAGTGGACGGGTGTATCGGTTTCGGAGTTCTGTGGCGACGGATTACTTGACTTTGACGGATGGGAGTAATAGTAATAATGTGTTAGCGCATGGGGTGACACCTTTGACGTGGACAGCGACTTTTAGCGGGAGTGTCCAGCTGCATGTGCATACCAATAGCAGTTGTGGAACGGCTATTACCTGTCGGGAGACGTATGTGCAATGTACCAGTTGTGGGGGGGCCACCTGTGTCAGTTGTCCAAACTATGACTTTGAGCTTACGCCTACTTCTACTTGGCAGGTTCATAGCAGTTCGCATCCGACTAACGGATGCAAGATATATCGGGTGGCTGTTACGGCGGGTGTGCCCTACTTTTTCAAGACGGGCTGTGGCGATGGCGCAACGGCTGACTATGATACCTACTTAGAGCTTTTAGATGGTTCGTGCGTTATGCTCACGCAAAATGACGACGGTTGTGAAAGTAATCGTTCTTTGATTAGCTGGACAGCCACTTATACGGGCTATGCGTATTTGAAGGTGAGAGGTTACGGTGGTGCTGGTGGAAGTTACACCTTAGCTTATCGTGCTGTGAATGGGTGTTTGGCGACTACGAGCCGTGGAAGTGTCACAGCACCCGACCATAATACAGAGATATTGATACACAATTGCACCTATGCGGGGGAATACAATACGATATATAGTGTTGTGAGTGGGCGGGTGTATCGGTTTCGGAGTTCTGTGGCGACGGATTACTTGACTTTGACGGATGGGAGTAATAATGTGTTAGTGCATGGGGTGACGCCTTTGACCTGGACGGCGACATTTAGTGGGGATGTGCGGCTGCATGTGCATACCAATAGCAGTTGTGGAACAGCTAATACCTGTCGGGCGACGTATGTGCAATGTACCAGTTGTGGGGCCGCTTGTGTCAGTTGTCCAAGCTATGACTTTGAGCTTACGCCTACTTCTACCTGGCAGGTTCATAGCAGTTCGCATCCGAGTAACGGATGCAAGATATATCGGGTGGCTGTTACGGCGGGTTGGACCTACTATTTCAAGACGGGCTGTGGCGATGGCGCAACGGCTGACTATAATACCTACTTAGAGCTTTTAGATGGTTCGTGCGTTATGCTCACGCAAGATGACGACGGTTGTGAAAGTTATCGTTCTTTGATTAGTTGGAGAGCCACTTATACGGGCCATGCGTATTTGAAGGTGAGAGGTTACAATGGTGCTGGTGGAAGTTACACCTTAGCTTATCGTGGATCCATGACGACTTCTCTCTCATCTCCTGAAGAGCCAGGGGTGCAGATATATCCGACTCTTACAGATGGGATTGTGTGGATAAAGACCTCGTTTCTTTGGCCTACACCTTTGCAGGTGAGGGTTTATGACGCATTGGGGAGGGAGATACAGTCCCAGCACTTTGAAGCTACCCAGATGGAGAAGTCGTTGTCCTTGGGGCAGTCGGGTGTTTATACTGTTTGGGTGCAATGGCACGACCATGTTCTGTCTCGGAGGGTCCTCGTGGTGAAGTAATACCCATCGGCGTATTGGATGTCTCATATTGTAAGGATGAGGCTGTAAGCGCTGTTTGACAAGGGGCTACGAAGAGAAGAGTGCGCAAGAAGACAAGGTAGGGTGGCTGAGAGTTGGATGGGATGGGCCGAGGGGTGCCGCTGGGGGCGGCACCCCTAAGCTATTTCCAAATCATGAGAGCAGAGCATGCAAAGCTTGACGGATATAGCGCCACCCTACCAGCGATGAGACCTTCCCCTCGGCTTCCAACCGTCGTAGCACCGCCTCCACCGCCGCCTGCTTCGCTTCTATGCGCTCATACCGTCGCCCTTCTACCCACCGCCGAACCTCCGCAAATACCCGCTCCACAAGATTCAAGAGAGTAGGGCAGCCCAACCTCTCCCACCGCCCTCCCCTTGTGAAAAGGGGACATAGGTAGAAAAATGCGTCTCACAGAAAATGATATTAGTTTTTACTGAGCGGGCCTCAATCCCCCCTCGCAGCACAGAACCGCTACTTGGAGGGCTGATCATGGTTTTTTAGGCGGCGGCTCTCCCCTCACCGCTGGGACGCTCACCGCCCACCCGGCACACCCACACTCACGCCCAGCCGTTCGCCTGCGCCAAAATCCGCCACCGATGAGTAAAAATAATGCCGATACAGCCGCCCCGCCTCATAATCCTTTACAAACGCCCCGAACTGGAACGAGCCTGGATTCCCGGACTGCCCCCCCGGATAGATTCCATAGCCCTGTACGGGGGGTTTGAGGTCCACCACCATCCGCCAGGAAGGGCCGGCGGACGAACCAATGGCATTGACGACCTGGCCATTGCCGTCGGCACGAAGGGTATCGCCCCCCAGTCCGGGGATCCGCCCCAGATGCCGGAGGAAATTACCCCGCTCCCGCCACCACCATAGAAGCGAGTCCGGCTTGCCCACCACTTCGGCCTCTACCTGCGCATAGGTCT
>Ga0308395_1002649_pt1 | contig 10053 bp, 9 predicted proteins | sample Hotspr20SampleP4_FD_202097 | JGI IMG/M metagenome (GOLD analysis project Ga0308395, IMG submission 202097) | Hot spring phototrophic mat microbial communities from Mushroom Spring, Yellowstone National Park, Wyoming, United States - 20050930_P4 ...
ATACCCTTCACGGTTTGAACTTTTACCTTTCTTACTTTGACGATATTGCAAAAGTCCTGCCAAGGGATTGCTATTGCTTTATTGTGGGTGGATGGATAAGGGACAGAGTTCTTGGGGAACCAGTTGGTTACAAGATAGACATAGACCTACTGCTTACCTGCGACCCATTAAAGGTTGCATCAGATTTTGCAAAGCTTGTGGGAGGTTCATACTTTGAGTTTGAAAAGAAGGGGCTTCTTAGGAGACCAACCATAGCCACCGTCATAATAAAGCTTCCACCTTATAAGTACAGGTTTGACTTTGCCCAGATAAAGAGAAGGGATGTGGAGAGAGCTCTAATAGAGGACCTTCTTTCAAGGGACTTTACCGCCAACGCTATGGCTGTTAGCATTGATGATGTTCTTAGCATAGGTGCCAAGCAAACGATCCTCTATGACCCAGCCCACGGTATGGAAGACCTGCAGGAAGGTATCCTTAGACCCGTATCCTTGAAGAACTTAGAAGAGGACCCTATCAGAATGCTGAGGGGTTTTCGGCTCAGCGTGGAAAAAAGGTTAGACTTAACTCAGGACTTTTTGGACTTTGTCAAGAAAAAGGCGGGGCTTATAAAAAAGGCACCTATGGAAAGGGTCTCCTTGGAACTGCTCAAAATTCTACGGCACAGAGAAGGCGGAAAGGTTATCCGGCTACTTTATGAAAACAACCTGCTCCAGCAGATCATTCCAGAGACGGAAAGATGGAAGGAGATCACAAACCAAGGGCAACATCACAAATACCCTCTCGATGAGCACATGCTAAGGATTATGGAGTTTATAGACCAAGTGGTGGAAGAAAGAGAAAGGTTTTTGCCCGCAGAGCTTTTGAAAGGAATAGGAGAGAAGGAATTTTTGGGGGAATTCTCCGATTTGGAACTCCTCAAGCTCTCTGCCCTTCTTCATGATATTGCCAAACCTTACACCTTTGAGCTAAGGGATGGTAAAGCCACCTTCTACAATCACGACAAATTGGGAACCCAAATGTCAAGGGACACTCTCAAAAGGCTAAGGTTGGGGGATGATGCAATTCAGTTTGTTTCCAAGTTGGTGGAAAGTCATCTGCGACCCTTTTACCTGAGGGAGGCCCTCAAAAAGGGTGAGCTTACAAACCGAGGAAAGGCAAAGTTTTGGAGGGATTGCGGAGATATTGCAGGTTGGCTCTTTTTGCACGCCATTGCGGACGCCTATGCCAGCGGAGATGATCAGGAGGAAATCAGTTGGCTTTTGAAGACCATCCACGAGCTTGAGGATTTTAGAAAAAGGGAGCTTAGCAAAATACCCACAGAGCCTCTGCTTTCCGGAGAGGAGATCATGGAAATTTTAGGAATAGGTCCGGGTCCAAAGGTAGGAGAGATAAAAAGGGCTTTAGAGCAAGCCCAATGGGAAGGCATTGTAAAGACCAAAGAGGAAGCCATAAACTTTGTAAAATCTCAAAAGCTTTAAGACTCCTGCATCCAAGGTCTGTATTCCATTACCTGCTCAAAGGTATATGGACACTTTTGTGGGAAATCCTCCTCCGTAGGAAGCCTGCCAAAGTATTTTTTGGCTAAGTCCTCCGCCTCTTCAAACCAACCTACAAGGTTTATGACCGCATATTGCCAAGCTTTTTCCAAGCTCTCTTTTTGCTCAGCCTTTTGTCTGAGGGAAGGAGTATCTTTAAAGAGCTTTTTGATCTCATTTCTTGCGTTGATTATGCTATTTTTCCAACTGCCACCCACATAAACCTCCTCCCTGAAGTTTTCCCACTTGTAAAAATGCTCCATTATAACTGCCACAAGGCTTATCAGGCTTTTTAGTTCCCTCTTTGCTATATATTCTATCTCCTCCAGGAGGTTTTCCCAGTCTGCAAGGTCGTATTCTCCGTTTTTAAGGAGCTTCAGATTTTCCATGACCCAAAGGTAAAAGTCCTTTTCGTATAGCTCTTTTAGGTTTTGGGTCTTTAGTTCCACGGTTTTTAAATTTATTCCTTCACAAGCTCAAAGTTTATGGGAGAGCCGTCCTTTAGCCTCAGTTCAAAACCTATGCCACAGTCTTGCCCTTGCTTTCCTACCTTCCCAAGCACCTGACTCTTTTTTACGCTTTCTCCCTTTTTCACAAAGACCCTTTCCGCCATTGTATAAACGGTTATGTATCCATCCTCTTGCTCTACCATCACCACCCAGCTATAGCTTTTTAGGTCATCTCCCGCATATAGCACTCTGCCCCTTTCAATAGCCCTAAAGAACTCATCGCAGGAGCTTTTTATAAAGTAGCCTCTGTGGGATCTTATTGGAACGCCTTTAACGGGCATTGGCACCTTTGGCACTTCTGCAGTAGGTGGTTTTACCTCCTGTTCCCTTGCGGGTTCTTTGGGCCTTGGGACTTCCTTTGGAGGTTTGGGCGAGGTCTCTTGCTTTCTATACACCGGAGGTCTCCTGTCCCTGATCTCTATTTGCACGCAGGAGTTAATAGAGGTAATTAAAAGGAAGACCGTAATCGCCTGTTTCCAAGCTCCTGTATGCATTTGGTAGGTATTCTACCAGATCAAGGGCTCGGACACTTTCTGTGTGCTTTTCTCTTTCTGCAATCTCTCCCGCCAGTCCATGGATAAAGACACCCAACTTGAGGGCATACTCCACCTCAAAGCCCCTTCCCACCAGTGCAGACAGAATGCCAGAGAGCACATCACCCACTCCACCCTTTGCCATGGCAGGAGTTCCCCTTGGGGACAGAAAGCATTTCCCATCGGGCGTTCCTATAGCAGTCCTTGAAGACTTTAGCACCACATAGCATTGGTTATTAACCGCAAATTCCAAAGCTTGTTCCATAAGGTTATGAATGATCTCTTCCTTTGGTAGACCGGAGAGCCTTTCAAACTCTCCCACATGGGGCGTCAGAATGGTAGAACTGCCTCTTTCCTTCAGAACCTTCAGCCTTTTGCTGTCTGCCAAGTTATTCAGGGCATCTGCGTCCAAAAGGATGGGCTTTTCCCAGACTTCCAAGAGCTTTAGCACAAGCCTTTGTCCCTCCTCGGTCCTTCCCATGCCCATTCCGATCCCTAAAACGCTAAACCTGTCCTGTTCTTTAAGGATAGTCTCCCAAGCCCTGTAAGAGAGAAGGTCCTCTCCGGGCAAGGGAATTCCCATCTCTTCGGTGAGGGCTGCCTCAAAGATGGGATTTAAATTCTGCGGAACACCCACGCTAACGAGCCCAGCACCAGCCCGGGTAGCAGACTTTGCGGACATAATAATAGCCCCTGTTTTCCCAACACTACCACCTACCAAAAGCACATGCCCAGCCCTCCCCTTGTGGATGTCCAGCTCCCTCTTAGGCGGTTCAACCCTCAAAATTACCTCCCTTCTTACATCTTCCACAAAGACCTCGGGTATTCCTATGTGGGCTACGTAAAGCTCTCCACATTGTTTTGATGCGGGATGCAAAAGGTGGCAGACCTTGAGAAACTGAAAGGTAACGGTGATGTTGGCTTTAACGCTTGGGGTGTAGAGCTTTCCACTGTCTGCGGAGAGCCCGGAGGGAATATCCACCGAAAGGATGGGCACTTTTGTTCTTTCTAAGGTTTTTATTATTGCCTCCGCGGGTGGTTTTACCGGCGGCTGAAAGCCCGTGCCAAAGATGGCATCTACTACAAGGTGGTAATCTTCCAAGGGTGGAAGATCCTTCAGAGGCTCTACTCCCAAAGCCCGCAAAAGGTTGAGTTGAAACAGTGCATCTTCCTTTACCTCACCAAACACAAGGAACACATCAACCCGGTAGCCCCAGAGCTTTAAATGCCTTGCACAGGCAAGCCCATCCCCTCCGTTGTTTCCTTTGCCCACTAACACAAGGACCTTTGAACCTTCTGGGAACTTCTGTTTGATGACCCTCGCCACCGCCAAGGATGCGTTTTCCATGAGCACAGGGGAAGGAATGCCAAGCTCTTGAATAGTCCTTCTGTCCGCAAGGGACATTTCCTCTGAATTGAGGACCTTCATGCTTAAAATATTACCCTATGATACTGTTTGTTTTGCTACTGCTCCCCCTTTTTGCTTTTGCCCAAAACTTTGAACAGCTTGAAAAAAGGCTTGCCCAGATCAACACAATAAAAGTTTCCTTTGTGCAAAAGACCAAATACACTTGGCGCACTAAAGAGGATGTAGCAAAAGGCTTTTTTTATGCCCAAAAGGGCGGAAAGTTCCGCATAGAGTACGAACAGCCAGAGAAGATGATTATTGTTTCCGATGGAATAGAGGTCGTTCTTTACTATCCAGCCCAGGGCAACGCCCTAATAGACAGTATGGAGAAGAATCAGTCTCCGGTGGTAGAGTCTTTGCTTTTGGTATCAAAACCACTGGGAGAGGTCTTTGATCTGGTGGGAGAGATTGAAAGGGACGGGAGGAGGTTTTTTGTCTTAAAGCCCAAGATTAATGACGAGTTCTTTCATAGGGTTTTGGTTCATGCGGACTGGGATGGAACGCCAAGGCTGGTTCGCGTAGAGGAAAAGGATGGAACTATTACAGAGATAGAGTTTTTAGAGGTGCGCACAAACTTTAGCCCTTCGCAGGGTCTTTTTAAACTACAACTGCCATCCAATGTTAAAGTAAAAAGGGTCTACTGAGCGTATGGTTAAAGTGGAAAGGGCGACCGCAGAGGACATAGAGGAGTTAGCTAACATATACTTGGAGGGCTACGCTGGACTTGAGGAATACTCTTACACTCACAGGGAGGATGTGCTTGCTTACCTTAACTGGCTCTTTAGGAGGGATGTGGCGGGAGTTTTTGTGGCAGAGGTGGATGGCAAAAAGGTAGGGTTTGTGGCAGCGGACGGGAATTGGTTTAGCAAGAGGGAAAGCAAGGTGGTGGGTGCCATACATGAGCTGGTAGTTCTGCCCGATTACAGAAATAGGGGCATTGGAAAAAAGCTTTTGGAGAGAGCCCTTGAATACTTTAAAGAGAGGGGTCTGCCTCTGGCGGAGCTTTGGGTTGGTGATGAGAACATAAGGGCTATAGAATTTTATAAAAAGCATGGCTTTGAAGAGAGGGATAGGTTTAACTATTGGGTCCGGATGACCAAACGGTTGGAAAATGAGGCTCGTGGTTAAAATAGGTTCAAACCTTATCCAAACGGAGGAGGGAGATATAGACCTCAGTCTCATCAGCAAGCTGGGCAGAGAAATAAAGAGGCTAAAAGCCTTGGGAAATGAGGTGGTCATAGTCTCCTCCGGTGCGGTGCTCTGTGGTCTAAAGAAACTGAACTTAACAGAAAGACCAAAGAGCTTGGTGGAAAAGCAAGCTTTGGCGGGCATTGGGCAGGCTTATCTTATTCATCTTTACGACCTTGTCTTTTCTAACTATAAGCTGGTGCCCGCCCAGGTGCTTCTGACCTCCGATGTGTTCACCGACAAACACAAGTTTGAGAACGCTAAGAATGCCTTGGAAAAGCTTCTGGAGATGGGTGCGGTGCCCGTGATCAACGAAAACGATGCGGTGGCTGTGGAGGAGCTTCTCTTTGGCGACAACGACTTTCTTGCGGTGCATACCGCCTTTATGCTTCAGGCGAACCTTTTGGTGATCCTATCTACCGCGGGAGGGCTCAGAGACCACCAAGACCAGGTAATTCCCTTTGTGGAGGATGTGGATTCAGCCTTTGCCTTTGTTAGAGGGGTCAATTCCACCTACGGCACTGGGGGAATGCTCAGCAAACTTACCGCCACCAAGATTGCGGTCCGTTTGGGAATTCCGGTGGTCATAACCGGAAAGGAAGACTCCTTGGAGGAGGTCATACAGGGCAGGACAAAGGGGACCTTCTTTAAAGCCCTACCTCCACCAAGGCAGGGCAAAAAACTGTTGGCTATGGTGGAAAAGCCAAGGGGTGCCCTTTACATAGACGAGGGGGCCTATAAAGCCCTCAAATCGGGCAAGAGCCTGCTTCCTGCGGGTATAAAGAGGGTGGAGGGTAGCTTTCAGCGTGGTGATGTGGTGGTGGTCTATACGGAGGATGGCCTGCTGGTGGGCAAGGGCAAAACCAACTTCTCCTCTGAGGAGCTAAGGAGGGTTCTTGGCAAGAAGGGGGAGGAGGTTAGGCGTATCTTGAAGACCACCAAAGAGGAGGCGGTGCACAGGGACCATATGGTGGTCTTGTGAACTACTCCACCTCCTATAAGGTGGAGCTTCCTGCTTCACAGAGGTTTTCACCTCTCCACAGGCTTTACTTCGGGCCGCTCCAGCCCTAGGTCCCTTGATTATCGGGACATCTATTACTATAGTCCAAAATAAGAACCCGGTCAAGTCTTTTGCAATTCATCTCCACCTTATAGAAGATGGAGACTTCTTGCGGAGGCGGGTTAAAGTAGCCTTTGGGCAAGGGCAATGTCCTCTGGGTATGTGATCTTTATGTTGATGGGCTCACCCATAACCACACCTACCCTGTAGCCATACCTTTCCAAAAGCATGGCGTCATCTGTGGCAAAAAAGCCTTCACCCCTTGCCCTAAAGTGGCATTCCAAGAGAACCTTTCTTAAGAAGGCTTGGGGTGTTTGTGAATGCCAAAGTCCTGTCCTGTCAATGGTTTTTATCACCATACCTTCCGAAACCTGCTTTAGGGTATCCCTGACGGGTAGGGCACAGATCTTTCCCTCAAAGTCTCCGAGCTCAGACACCTTTAAAAAAAGTTCTTTGCTGGCAAAGGGTCTGGCACAGTCGTGAACGATCACTATATCTCCCTCCGCCTCAAGGATGCCCTCAAGGACAGAGTCCTGCCTTTCTTTTCCTCCCGCTACCTTTTTAACCTTCGGTGGCACCTTTACCTTTTGCAGGTCCTCCTCCGGCAATACTAAGATAACCTCCTCAAAGAGGTCCAAGACCTTTTCCAAGGAGTGCATGTAAAGGGGCTTTCCGCCAAGTGGAATATACTGCTTTTTTGTGCCCAGCCTACTTCCTTCGCCTCCCGCAAGGAGTATAACGCTCCTTTTCATACCAGGTTCAAAAGCTCCCTGAGTTTTTTGACCTCATCCCTCAGCTTTGCCGCTTTCTCAAACTCCCACCTTTTTGCACACTCCCACATCTCCTTTTCCAGACGGTTGATCTTTTCTATGAGGTCTTCCTCGCTCTTTATGTCCTTGGGTAGCTTTACCGGTAGGCGCACATAGTCCAACTCCTCTATAGCTAAGAGTTCCTTTACAGGCTTTACTATGCTCTTGGGAGTTATTCCGTGCTCTCTGTTGTATTTCTCTTGAATTTCTCTCCTTCTGTTGGTTTCCTCTATGGCTTTTTGCATGGAAGGGGTTATACGGTCTGCGTAAAGGATGGCTTTGCCGTTTATATTCCTTGCGGACCTTCCTATCATCTGAATAAGCGAGGTGTGGCTTCTCAAAAAGCCCTCCTTGTCTGCGTCCAAAATGGCAACCAAAGAGACCTCGGGCAAGTCTAAGCCTTCCCTAAGTAGATTAACACCCACTATCACATCAATGCTTCCCTCTCTCAGCTCTTTTACCACCTTTGCCCTCTCTATGGCGTCAAGTTCTGAGTGCATATACTTGGCTTTTATGTTCCTCTCCTGAAGATATTCCGCCACTTCCTCTGCGAGCCTTTTGGTGGTGGTCAGCACCAGTGCCCTCTCTTTTCTCTTCTTTCTCTGCTGAATTTCTCTGACTAAGTCCTCTAACTGTCCCATGGTAGGCCTAACTTCCACCTGTGGGTCCAAAAGTCCCGTAGGTCTGACGATCTGCTCCACCACTACGCCCGCACTTCTTTCTATCTCCCACGGTCCAGGGGTAGCGGAAACGTATATGGCTTGGTTGATCCTCTCCAAAAACTCTTCAAACTTTAGCGGTCTGTTGTCCAAGGCGGAGGGCAATCTCCAGCCGTATTCTACAAGCTTTTCTTTGCGGGACCTGTCTCCGTTATACATAGCCCTTATTTGGGGAACCGTTACGTGGGACTCGTCTATTATGAGCAGAAAGTCCTCGGGGAAATAGTCAAGCAAGGTGTAGGGAGGTTCTCCCGGCTGTCTGCCTTCAAAATATCTGGAGTAATTCTCTATTCCTTTGCAGTGTCCAAGTTCTCTGATCATTTCCATATCGTGCATGGTTCTCTGATAGAGCCTTTGGGCTTCTACAATTTTTCCCTGATCCTTGAACCATTTTACCCTCTCGTGCAGGTCCCTCTCTATCTGCTCCAAGGCAGATTCTATGGTCTCCTGGGGTGCTATGTAGTGGGATGCAGGGAAGAGTACCACCTTTTGGAGTTCCTTTAGCTTGTTTCTGTTGAAGGCATCCAAAAGGCTAATGCTCTCTATTTCATCGTCCCAAAACTCCACCCTGATAATTTGATCCTCCATGTCGGAGGGGATGATCTCCAAGGCAGAACCTCTGAGGGAAAAGGTTGCCCTCTTTACGGAGTAATCGTTCCTTTCGTATCCTATCTCCACCAGCATCCTTGCCAGCTTACTCTGGCTTATCCTTTTTCCCACCTCTAAGGGTATTCTCATAGAGTAGTAGGCATGGGGCGAGCCAAGTCCGTATATACAGGAAACAGACGCCACCACTATCACATCCCTCCTCTCCAGAACCGCTATGGTGGCGGAGTGTCTGTAGCGTTCCAGTATTTCGTTTATGGATGCGTCCTTTTCTATGTATAGGTCTTTTTCTGGTATGTATGCCTCCGGCTGGTAGTAATCGTAATAGGAGATAAAGTATTCAACCCGGTTTTGGGGGAAAAGCTCTTTTAGTTCTCTGTAGAGCTGTGCTGCAAGGATCTTGTTGTGGGCAATTATGAGGGTAGGCTTTCCGTATTTGGCGATCACATTGGCTATGGTGAAGGTTTTTCCTGTGCCGGTGGCACCAAGGAGCACTTGGTCCTTTACACCGCGCAGGAGGTTGTCCAAGAGTTCCTCGATAGCCCTAGGCTGGTCTCCTGCGGGCTTTAGGTTGGTAGAAAGCCTAAAGGTCTCCTCCGTTTGAACCATCTTTTAATAAATTATCCCCTACCCGCATCCCTTGCCACACCCCTTTTACTGCCCTGTAAAAACTCCACAAGCCTTTTAACCTCAGGACTGTCTGGGAAATCGCTGAGGACCTTTTTTATGGCCTCCTTCCTTAAAAGACCACTTCTAAAGAGTATGCGGTAAGCCTTCTTTAGGATGTTTATGGTTTCCTTTGAAAAGCCCCTCCTTTCCAAGCCCACGGTGTTTATGCCGTAAAGTTGGGCATGCTGTCCGGAAGCACGGGTAAAGGGTGGCACATCCAAAGAAACTCCAGACACACCGCCAACCATGGCATAGTCTCCTACCCTTGCCCACTGATGGACTGCGGAGAGCCCACCTATGAAGGCATACTCCCCTACCTCCACATGTCCTCCCAGGGTAGCACAGTTTGCCATTATGGCTCCCCTTTTTACCACGCAATCGTGGGCTACATGGGCGTAAGCCATAAGCATAACATCGTTCTCTACGATGGTCTTTCCGGTCCCAAAGGGTGTGCCCCTGTGGATGGTGGCGTATTCCCTTATGAGCACCCTGTTGCCTATTATCACTTCCGTATCCTCTCCTTGATACTTCAGATGCTGAGGTTCCTCTCCTATTATGGCACCGTCGTAGATTTTGCAGTTTTCCCCGATTTGGACCCTTCCCTTTATGCTGACCCTTGCACCTAACTTGGTGCCTTTGCCTATTCTAATGCTTCCCTCCAACAGACAAAAGGGTCCTATCTCAACACCCTCTTCCAAGTGCACATCTCCCAAAAGGATCGCGGTTGGATGAACCTTTATCATCGGATCACTCCCAAAAGAAATTTTCTAAGCAAGTTTAAAGCCAGTTGGGTTGCCAAAAAACGGTTTTCGTTCCTGCCAAGTTTGAGCAGATGCTTTTCCACTATAACTTCCTTGTCTGTGCTCAAGGCTATGTAGGTTAAACCCAAGGGCTTTGTGGGAGTTGCCCCAGAAGGACCCGCTATGCCAGTGATGGCAATGGAGATGTCTGCGTCCGTTTCCTCCAATGCGGATATACACATAGCCCTGCAAACCTCCTCAGAAACTGCACCGTGCT
>Ga0308395_1002659_pt1 | contig 10028 bp, 5 predicted proteins | sample Hotspr20SampleP4_FD_202097 | JGI IMG/M metagenome (GOLD analysis project Ga0308395, IMG submission 202097) | Hot spring phototrophic mat microbial communities from Mushroom Spring, Yellowstone National Park, Wyoming, United States - 20050930_P4 ...
CCTTGCCGGCGTGTCACTGGTGCGCCTGCTGGTGAACCCGACGCAACTTTACGATTTCGCCCAGGTCATTCCCGGCAATTCACACGCACTACTGAACGTGCCGGCTGGTGCGGCGCGCGTGCTGTGGGTCGAAACGAACGAGTCCACGGTGCGCTTGGCCGTCGTACGGTTGAATGATGCCGATTATGAAGCGCACGTGCTGATCACCAGCAATGTGCCCGACCAGGACGGCTACTACGACGGAGTCGTGCAACGCTACGACATCCCCACGAAAACCTGGCAGTCCCTGTTTCCCTGTAAGGTGCTGGACATCAACCAATGATCCGCAAGCAGCGATACCTGGCACGCTTCGCAGGACCGAAAGACGGTGTGCCGTTGTATGCACTTGGCTGTCCGGGCTCGCGCTCAGGCCCCGACGGGCCTCAGGTGCGGCGTATCAAAGCGCGCTTCCTGGGACTCGTCGACAGCGTGCCTCTTTTTGGTTATTCGACGTGTGAGTTTCCTCACATCGGGCGGTTCCTGATGCGCTACGTCGGCATGACCGCCACGAACATGCCGCTTTACGCTCTGGGTTGCTGTTTGGAAGGTTCAAGTGGCTCGTCTGGTTCGAGCGGCTCGTCTGGTTCAAGCGGTTCGTCAGGTTCCAGTGGGTCGTCGGGGCAAAGTTCTGGCATGAGTGGTTCGTCAGGTTTCAGTGGGTCGTCGGGCCAGAGCTCCGGCACGAGCGGTTCGTCGGGTTCCAGCGGCTCTTCGGGACAAAGCTCTGGCGCGAGTGGTTCGTCAGGGTCAGGCAGCTCCGGCGCAAGCGGCTCCAGTGGTAGCGGCACGAGTGGTTCGTCGGGTTCCAGCGGTTCGTCCGGCCAAAGCTCGGGCTCAAGCGGTTCGTCAGGTTCCAGTGGGTCGTCGGGGCAAAGTTCTGGCTCAAGCGGTTCGTCGGGTTCCAACGGCTCTTCGGGCCAGAGCTCCGGCACGAGTGGTTCGTCCGGTTCTAGTGGCTCCTCCGGGCAAAGCTCCGGCTCAAGCGGCTTGTCCGGATCAGGTAGCTCCGGCGTAAGCGGCTCGTCCGGGTCAGGTAGCTCCGGCATAAGCGGCTCGTCCGGGTCAGGTAGCTCCGGCATAAGCGGCTCGTCCGGGTCAGGTAGCTCCGGCATAAGCGGCTCCAGTGGTAGCGGTTCGAGCGGCTCGGGTAGCGCAAGCGGCTCCGCCGGATCGAGTGGCTCGTCGGGCAGCGTTGGTTCGGGCAGTCAAAGCGGCTCCGCCTCCGGTAGCGGCAGTGGTTCTTCAAGTGGCTCAGGTTCTGGTTCCGGTGAGGGTACCGCGCCAGGTATCACCGGATCGGTTACTGAGGTGTGAGCGGAATAGTATGCGGCCGTTTCAAGCAAGTCCCATGCGGCGGAGTGAGGTTTATGTCCCAGCTCAGCCCAAGTTCAGCCCGTGAAGACATGACAGTCGAGGAGATGATCCATTTGATCGAAAACGCGCCGCCCGGCCCCTGGCCGCCTGGCTGGGCCGGTTGGGCCAATGTCAATGAGGCCATGCGTCGCATGGCCCAGGCCTTCGCCGATAATCTCAAGCCGGCGCGCCTCGCTTACCCGGAAGAGCGTGGTATCGTGATCGCCGGCGACGGTTTGAAATACTTCCCCAGCGTCTGGGTATGCGTCAACCTCATTCGCCACTTCGGCTGCAAGCTGCCGATCCAGCTCTGGTATCTGGGCGAGGGAGAGTGTGACCCCTACATGCGCCGTCTGCTCAAGCCGCTGGGTGTCGAATGCGTTGACGCGCGAAAGCTCGAAAAAGAATACCCGTGCCGTATTCTCTGCGGCTGGGAGCTGAAGCCGTACTCGGCCCTCTACTCGCCATTTGCTCAGGTGCTCTTCCTCGATGCCGACAACGGCCCGGTGCGGGACGTAACGTACCTCTTCGATACGCCGCAGTTCAAAGAATTCTGGGCAATCTTCTGGCCCGACTACGCTTGCTGGACCTTGAAGCCGGATGTGTGGTCCATCTTCGGCATGGACTGGATGGTGCCCCAGGCACAGCACGAGGTGGCCTTCGAGTCCGGTCAGTTCATGGTGGACAAAACACGCTGCTGGCGCGAGTTGCGCATGGCCCTCTGGTACGCCGAACATTCCGATTTCGTGTTTCGGGTCGTCTATGGCGATAAGGAATGCTTCCACCTGGCCTGGCGCAAGCTGGGCACGCAATATGCCATGCCGCCCACGCCGCCCGGCTGGGACGTTCACACCATGGTGCAATTCGACTTCGAGGGCAGGATCGTCTTTCAACATCGCTGTCAGGATAAATGGCGTCTGGGCGGCAATCGCCGGAATGTGTCGCTGGCCAACGAAGACTTCTGCTTCCAACTGATCGCCGATTTGCGGAATCGCTGGGACGGCGTACTCTGGCACAATCCCGACCCGACGCCCCAGGAACAGGAAGTCATCGCGTCGCTGACAGGAAAGCGATTCCTGTACCGTCGCGTCGGCTACGACGAACGCCCTATGCGCCTGGAGCCAGGCGGCAAAGTCGGTGAAGGCGCCGCCGAATGCGAACGCCGCTGCGACATCAATATCGACGATGGCCGCACGATTCTGACCCTCAGCCGGCTGGATCGGCCCACGTGCCATCTGCAACCAAACGGCGACGGCATCTGGAGGGGACAATGGCTCGAACATGAGCGGATGCCTATCAAATTCATTCCGCTGGAGAACTGAGCCATGACGCTACCAAACCACATACGCAGCAGTCGCGCTGAACTGGAAAGCGTCAGTCGCCGCCGGGCGATCGGCGTCTATTATGGCGAGCACCGGATGCTCTGCCGCCTCCTGGGCGAATACCCGGCCTTCGTCGATACGCGCGACTTCATGCTCGGCCCGCGCCTCGTACTGGATGGCTTCTGGGAAGCGTGGGTAACGCTCGCCCTGGCACGTTACATACAACCAGGTTTTCACTGCGTGGATGTCGGGGCGAATTACGGCTACTACTCGGTGCTCATGGCCCTGGCCTGCGGCCGCGAAGGGCGCGTGCTGGCGTGCGAGCCGAACCCGCTCCTGGCCGAGACGTACCTGCCGGCCAACCTGGCGCTCAATGGCTGCCGCCAGCAGGTGGAAATCTGCCAGAAAGTAATCGGCGGGCGCGACGAGGAACGCGTGGATTTCGTTCTGCATCACGGCGACTATGCGACGTCCTCCTTGGAACGCTGGGCGTATCCGCATCGCGCAGAAGCCATCCCGGTACCCATGACTACACTCGACCGGCTGTGTGCCGACTGGTCCCGTCTGGACCTTGTGAAGATCGACGCCGAGGGAGCTGAGTCGCTGGTCTGGGACGGAATGCAGCAAATGCTGAAACGCTTCCCGCATGCCGTTGTGCTCGTGGAGCTCCACCTTCAACGTGACCCGCCACAAACGACAAGCTTCCTGCACCAGCTCGAGCGGAGCGGCTACTCTATCCGGTTCGTCAACTACGATGGCGAGATCACTGCCACAGACGCTGCCACCATTCTGGCAAACCCGCAAGAACACTGGATGCTGTGGATTCACAGGTAAAGTGTTGGCCTTGGGGGTTTGAGGTTCCAGGGCGAGCTGGAAAGCTCTTGGGCGATTGAGTGGGACTTGCCAGTGAAAACCTTTCTTGTGGGTTGCTCTTCGGCGGACTCGTCGGGCCGGCCGAAACGCCACGCCGTGCAGGGCCAGGGTGCATTCATAGTGGTCTGCCACTAAACTCTGTTGACGTCCTCAATGGCTTTATAATATGGCCTATAGCTGCATTCGTGAGTAAATGAAGTATGGGGCAATTCGGGATGCCTGCATGCCGTTAGCCACATGCTCACTGTCCCAATGTGGGTAACTACGGAGAAATGTCAGGATAAAGCGAAGACCAAAAACGGGGGCGACCTGCGGTGATTTCTGACCGAATGTTCTTGGAGGCCTTACTTTATCTGGCGCGGACCTGGATTCCTTGGCGGAAGATGCCTGAAGACTTTCGGGCCTGGGATACGATTTACAACCGGTATCGTCGGTGGCTAAAATGCAGTGTTCCAAAGAGGCTATTGGAGCAGTGGACCGCTCACCGACAACTAGCTGCAATTACTCGAATGCCGATTGACACTACGAATGTGCGGGCGCATTGGTGCGCGGGAGGGGAACCGAAAAAAAGGGGATGAATTCGAGCAGGGCCTTGGTCGCGGGGTGGGTTCTCAACGAATATCGTGTTCACAGCGGTTGACGAGAAGACGCCCGTAGACGTGGACGTGTTACCTGGTCGGTCGCATGAAGCATCGCATGTCGAAAAGTTGATTGATACGACCAAGGCGCGTCTTCCTCAAATTCAGCAAGCGGTGGCGGACAAGGGGTTCGATGGTGAGCGACACGGCGAGCCTTTCAAACTCGGAACGCCAAGCCGGTGATTCCCTGCCGAGCAAATAGGTGTAAACGGAGGCATCTGAACCGGAAAGCGTATGCGGAGCGCAACAAGATTGAACGGCTAGTCGGCCAATTTAAAGAGTTTCGTTCGATCGCCAGAGTTTATGATAAATTGAAGGAAACATTTCTTGGCGTCGTTCATCTGGCCGTCGCATTTGCTAAAAAAGTCAATTGATCGCCAGCGGTAGATTTTAATCTGCGGATCGCTAAAATGTAATTTAATCGCCAACACAATCCAATTATAATGCATCGAACGGCCGGTTGGTTCGGGTTAGACCGGGAGAACGGTAATGGCGAAACGAGGAAGGAATACGAAGCGGTCAGGAAACGGCGTAAACGATTTCCGGCACAGCCAGGCTCAGCGGAAGAACAATCCGCCTGCCGGAATAGCCTCCGTGTACGAGAAACCTCAGCACAAGGTGCAGCCTTATAAATTCGATCCCCACTTAGACCCACAGCTTGTCTGGGCGGGCAAAGCCGAGCATACTTCGTTTGAGGTCGAAGTCGTCTCGCTCCATATCCACGAGCGCATTTCGACGCGGGCAATTCTGGACGCCGTGCGCCGACCCCAGCCGCTGCAACTCGAGCTCTTCGGCGAAACACCGTTGCCTGCCGATAAGCAGATCGAGTTTTACAAGCATGAGGTGGGCTGGGTCAACCGCCTGATCCTGGGCGATTCCCTGCTGGTGATGAACTCGCTCCTGGTCAAAGAGGGCATGGCGGGCAAGGTGCAGATGATCTACATCGACCCGCCCTACGGCATCAAATACGCCTCCAACTTCCAGCCCCGCATCGACCGCCGCGACGTGAAGGACAAGGACGAAGACCTCACCCCCGAGCCGGAGCAGATCAAAGCCTACCGCGACACGTGGAAGCTGGGCATCCACTCCTACCTCACCTACCTGCGCGACCGCCTGCTTCTGGCGCGGGAACTGCTCACCGAGAGCGGCTCCATCTTCGTCCAGATCAACGACGAGAACCTGCACCTGGTGCGCTGCCTGCTGGATGAGGTGTTTGGGCGCGAGAATTTTGTCGCAGTAATCCCTTTTATCAAGACAGCTGGGCAAACAAGTAGACTGCTACCATCCATCTGTGACTACTTGCTGTGGTATGCGAAAAATAAGAGTCAAATAAAGTATCGCACACTTGTGCGCTTGAAACGAAGCGAAGAACTCTGGATGTTCGACCATGTAGAGCTCCCAGATGGGACAATTTGTTTCGGAGAAAGCATCCTTGAATCCCACTCCCAGTGGTCAAGGCTCCACGTTGAGGACTTGAGCTCTAAAACGCCGTCAAGGACCACCACAGTTCTATTTGACTTTGAGGGCACACGATTTCAACCTCCGGCAAATCGAGGATGGCGTACCAATGCAGAGGGATTACGCCGGCTTGCCTTGGCCAATCGGTTACTTCGAAGGGGGAATAGGCTCTACTTTAAGCGCTATGAGCATGATTTCCCGGTTTTTTACATCAACAACTTATGGGACGATATTGAGACCGGATATGCAGGTGAACCTCGAGTGTATGTCGTCCAAACTGCAACGTCCGTTGTCGAGCGCTGTATCCTGATGACCACCGACCCGGGCGACCTGGTCTTCGACCCCACTTGCGGCAGCGGCACCACGGCCTACTGCGCCGAGAAGTGGGGACGGCGCTGGATCACCTGCGACACGAGCCGGGTGGCCCTGGCCATCGCCCGCCAGCGGCTGATGATGGCGAAGTTCGACTACTACGAGCTGAAAGACCCCGAACGCGGTCCCGCCGGCGGCTTCAACTACGAGACCGTGCCGCACATCACGCTGGAATCCATCGCCAAGAACACCGAAATTGACACCATCGCCGACCAGCCGCAGATCGAGCAGGCGTTGGCAGAGCTCAATGCGGCGCTCAAGGGCAAGCCTATTCGAATCCGCATCGCAGAAGGTGGCAGGGCCGGGCAGGTTGTGGATTTCTCAGCTCCCGACACCGAGACGGTGCCCCTGCCCAGTGAGCAGGTCGTGAAGGCAAATGAGCTCCTGGAATGGGAGGTACCGCGGGAGGTGCCGCATCCCGTCTGGCCCGAGGAGGCAAAGCAAGCGTACTGGCGTCTTTATGCCCTGAAAAACAATCCGTTCCCCGTAGGGGCAGACCCCCTACGGGAAATGGGGCAACCACAGGGGGTTGTCCCTGCAGGGGATGCGGATGTAGGGGCAGGCCTCCGTGCCTGCCCTGGGCAACCACAGGAAATGGGGCAACCACAGGGGGTTGCCCCTACCTTGGGGTTGCCGGATGTTGTGCATCGGTTCAAAACCATGACGACTAAACGCTATGCCGACGGTGTGAAACGATTGGGGTGGGAACCGTTTCGTGGTCGCCTGTGGCAACGCAATTACTACGAACATATCATTCGTAACGAGGAATCCCTCAATCGCATTCGGGAATACATTCTAACCAACCCGATGCGTTGGGAATTGGATCGGGAGAACCCGCATCGAGTCGGGGTGGATGAGTTTGATACATGGCTAAACAGTGTCGGCAAAGAAAACAATGGAGAAACCAATGCTCGTAGACAACCCCATCGTCAACTCGCCGTTTAAGGAGCCTGCGCGCTACTGGGCCTACGAAGAAGGCCAGCCAATTTTGAAAGAAGGCCGGCGTCCGGCGGGCTACTATCTCAAAGCGCGCACGCGCGGGCCACAGACGTCCCTGCTCGAGGAAAAGTTCGTCCCGCTGGAGCAGGTCAACACCATCCGGGAGCGGGTCAAAGGATGGCGTCAGCGGAGTTACCCCGGCGTGACACCCATCACCCGCCAGCTCCTCAATCACTGGAACAATCCTGATCGGGAACGCAAGCTGTTCTTCTGCCAGCGTGAAGCTGTCGAAAGCCTTATCTGGCTAGTGGAAGCCTCTGCAGCGGAAAAGCAGGGCATCGCCATCCCTAAAGATAACGGCCTTACCCGCTATGCCTGCAAGATGGCCACCGGTTCTGGCAAGACGGTGGTCATGGGCATGGTCATCGCCTGGCAGGTGCTGAATAAGCTGGACAATCCACAGGATCGGCGTTTTTCGGACGCGGTGCTGCTGGTCTGTCCTAATCTCACTATCCGCGAACGGCTGCAGGTGCTTTTTCCCTGGAAGTCCGGCAACTACTACGACAAGTTCGACTTGGTGCCTCGCGGCGTACTCGAACGGCTGCGGCAAGGCAAATTCGAGGTCACGAACTGGCATCTCTTCCAGCCGCAGGACGACAGCCGCACGACAAGCGTCGTCCAGCGGGGCGCGGAAAGTGATGCCGCATTCTGTCGTCGCGTGCTCAAGGAACTGGGCAACAAGCAAAACATCCTGGTGATCAACGACGAGGCCCATCATGCGTACCGTCCGGCGCCGTTGCCGGAGGAGGTGAAGGCGCAGCTTTCCGCGGACGAGATCGCGGAGCGCGAGGAGGCGACGGTGTGGGTGAGCGGACTGGATCGCATCGCTAGGGCCCGGGGCATCAACTTCTGCGCCGACTTTTCTGCGACGCCCTTTTACATCAAAGGTAGCGGTTATGAAGAGGGAGCGCCGTTCCCCTGGATCGTCTCGGACTTCAGCCTTGTGGACGCTATTGAATCGGGGATCGTGAAAATCCCGCGCGTGCCAGTGGACGACAACACGGGTGCGCTCATCCCCAAGTATTTCCGCTTGTGGGAACATATCAATCAACAGTTGTCCGCATCCGAGCGTCAGACGGCACGGCGTCGTGCCAAGCCGGAATCGGTGCTGCGGCAAGCAGAGGGAGCACTGGCCACACTGGCTTCCGAATGGAAGAAAACGTTCGAGGAATTTCAGCGCGCGGGATCGGCTGTGCCGCCGGTGATGATTGTAGTTTGTGATAATACCGATTTAGCGAAGCTGGTGCACGAACATATCGCTGGTGGAAACGTTCTGCCGGAGCTTGCTAACGCTCAAAACGGTGAGGTAACGTTCCGAATAGATACCAAACTCCTCGCCGAGGCAGAGGCAGTGCTGGAGGGCGAGACGAAAGCCGATGCGGCGGAGCGGTTGCGTAAAGTTGTGGACACTATCGGCAAGATCGAATGGGAAGGCGAGGGCGAACCGCCGGGCAAAAATATCCGCTGCGTGGTCTCGGTGGGGATGCTGAACGAAGGCTGGGACGCCCAGAATGTGACGCAGATTCTGGGGCTACGCGCTTTCACATCGCAGCTGTTGTGTGAGCAGGTGGTAGGGCGTGGTCTGCGGAGGTTGAATTACGATGACTTCACCGAGCCGGAGTACGTGGATGTCTATGGCGTGCCCTTTGAAGTGATTCCGGTGAAGAAAAAGCCCGTTAGCCGCTCCGAGGTGCAGAAGGTTTCCACGCTTGTGCGTGCGCTCCCAGAGCGCAAGCATCTGGAAATCACCTTCCCGCGTGTCGAAGGCTACATCCTGGATGTGAGAAGCCGCATCCGATTGAATCTCGACGGCGTGCCCTTTTTACAGATCGGCAGAGACGAGCCAACCGAGGTCATTGTCAAGCCGGCGGTCGGCTACCGCATTGGGCGACCCGATCGGCTGGGTCCGGGTCCCGAGGTGGTACACGACCGCAATCCCTTCCATCGCGAGAAGCGCCTTCAAGCCACGGTGTACGAGATTGCGGCGGAGCTCACTCACCGGCTCAAGGAGAAGCGGGAGGAGTGGAGCGCGCGGCACATCCTGTTCCCTCAAGTGCTTGCTGCTGTCTGGCGGTATCTGGAGGAGCGAGTGGTGGTCGTCGATCCAGACGTACCGCTGGAGGAGATCGCCCTCATCAAGTACAAGCAGCGAATCATCGAGCGGCTGACCGAGGCCATCGAGCCGGACACGGAAGCTAGCGAACCGCCCATCCTGCCCATCATCGAGCGCTTTCGCCCGATTGGGTCCACGTCGGAGGTGCTTTTCCGCACTGTGCGCCCCTGCGTGGGCACAACCAAAAGCCACGTCAGCCATGTCGTGCTCGATGCCCCGAAGTGGGAGCACAGCGTGGCGTATCAGCTGGAGCGGATGCCGGCAGTAATCGCCTATGCCCGCAATGACCACCTGGATTTCACCATTCCCTATGAATGGGAAGGCGTGCGACACGAGTATCGCCCGGACTATCTCATTCGCTGGCGCTGCGAAGATGGGAGCGAGCTCAAGGTCATCCTGGAGGTGAAAGGCTTCGAGCCGCAAAAAGACCGTCAAAAGGAGGCTGCCGCCAACCGTTGGGTGCGGGCAGTGAATCACCACGGGGAGTTTGGGCGTTGGGCTTTTGTTGTCTGCCACGACCCAGGAACCGTGGTTAAGCAGTTGCGGCAATCGTTAGCATCGGCTGTTGCAATCCCCCAACGGGCCTCAGCTCAGTAAGAAACGGCGGAGTAAGTTTGGCGTGGACTGCAACTACGATCCCTGCTCTTTTGGGGCGAGTGAGTTTTATGGCCCGTTACCAATGGAACCACGTTTTGCCACTGGAAAGTGATTCCTAGTTGCCAACCGATTGCTTGGCCAATTTCGGAAAAATCCGGGCTTGGTTGCGCGTACGTTATATGGCGGGCAAGCTATTAAATTTTTTGATCCCTGTCCTCCATCCGTTGGCTTATAGCCATGCCAGAACTCAACGCACGAAGTACC
>Ga0308395_1002660_pt1 | contig 10028 bp, 10 predicted proteins | sample Hotspr20SampleP4_FD_202097 | JGI IMG/M metagenome (GOLD analysis project Ga0308395, IMG submission 202097) | Hot spring phototrophic mat microbial communities from Mushroom Spring, Yellowstone National Park, Wyoming, United States - 20050930_P4 ...
TTGTTTGATTTTTTGTGAAACGTGTTTGACCGCATCTTCTGTAAATGGTATGGGAAGTAAATCGTACAAATGGGCATTATCACATTTAGCAAAACTTAAATGTTCAGAATAAAATTTGGCTTTTGTTTGATTGAGAAAATGTTTCAATTTCTTTAAGAACTCAACATCCAGTTCGTCCGGACTTCCAATAGACAATGATAAACCATGCGTAAATAAAGGATAGTAACGAAGTTTTTCATCCAATAATTTTTTCCAATAGCCACCTACATTCATCCAATTTTCAGGGGCTACTTCAATGAAGTCAGCATTCAAAAGTTCAGGTTGATGATGCCATTCTTCTGCAAAGTCCTTTCTATAGCCAATGCCAATCATAAATTTAATTTTAGTAATAATTCTTTTTTTTGCTGTTCTATTTCCTGATTATTTAAATCCATTATTTCATCAATAGTAGTATGAATATAATGGTTTAATTGTTCATTTTCATAAGTATATTTTTTACACCATTTGCAAATAGTATAATGATAGTGCATTAGAATTTTTTCATACCACCGCAAGGGCTGAATTTCAGATTTATGAAGGTAGCGAGTATATTTTCTGCAATTAATCATTCGATTTTTGTTTGGATTGTAAGCAGATTTTTAGTTGAAGTTTGCTTCTATGAAGGATTTGCCAAACATTATCTGTACTCACTTGACATACTTCACAAATTTCTTTCGTTTTTTTATTTAAGTAATATCTTAATAAGACAACTTGTTTATGTTTTTCTTGAAGTGCATTTAAGCAGTCCATCAAAAATTGACGAATCTTTTTTGTTTCTTTTTCATTTTCTTTATGATCAATAGGAAATAAGTCGTTGGCTATCCATTCTTTTTTCCAACTTCCATTTTTATTGAATAAAATATCTTCAAATTCTGTATCAAAACGAGTTGGGCTTTTCTTGGTATTTCTGAAATGTTCTAATATCTTATTATTGAGTATTCCAAAAATCCACGTTTCCAATGATGACTTTTGTTGAAAAGTATGTAGTTTTTCATAAGCCGTGATAAATGCTTCTTGAACAATATCTTTTGCTGTATCTTGACATCCTACTTGAATACAGGCATGTTTATAAAACTTTTTGTAGTTTGTTTCAATAATATCTTTGAAATGTGTTTTAATATCATTTGATGGATTAGCCATAAATTATTGTAGTTTTTGAAAAATTCAAATCCCCATCGGTTTGATGGGGATTTGAATGATAAAAGGACTACTTTGGTTGTTCTTTTGTTTTTTTCTCGCCACACTTGCCTTCGCCGCACTTACCTTCTTTACCTTTGGCTTTTTTTTCGCCGCATTTACCTTCACCACATTTACCTTCTTTACCTTTTGCTTTTTTCTCGCCGCATTTACCTTCACCGCACTTACCTTCTTTGCCTTTGGCTTTTTCGATGTTAGTAGATGCTCTGTTTTCCCCGCATTTCAAGTCATTGATAAGTTTAAAGAGCCCGTTATTGCTTAAAATTTCAGAACGAACTTCTGCACCTGAACCAAGGGTGTTGAAGGTAATGCTGTTGTTGGAAGCATTGATGTTGCTTAATGCAACAACTGATGCAGCGGCTACGGCACTGGCAATCAGATTTCTTTTTTTCTTTTCCATAGTGGTAGATTTTATGGGTTTAATAATTAGTTACAAAAATAACGAATTCCTGACAAGGGTTTAAATCTTTATGATAAAAATTTTTTAAGTTTATGATTGTCATTGATTTATTGTAAAAAAACAACATTTGGTGTGTTAATTTATGGAGATTTGTCTATAAATTTACTACATTTGCACAAAATTTTTGTAGAAAGGGGAAATCAATTATTAATATGAAAAAAGAGGATGTATTTGTTTATGAATTTCAATTTTCACAAAAAGATGTTGAAGAATTTGCAAGAGTTACAGGAGATAATAATCCTGTGCATTTAAATCCTGAATATGCAGCAAAAACAATGTTTAAGCGTCCTATTATGCACGGAATGCTGGGGGCATCTTTGTTTAGTAAAGTATTTGGAACGCTTTTTCCAGGTGAGGGCACAATTTATTTGAAGCAATCTTTGAATTTCTTAAAGCCGATGTATGTGGATACACCTTATGTTGCTGAATTTACAGTTAAGGAAGTGATACTAGATAAAAACAGAGCCATTATAGAAACTCTTATTAAAGACAAAGCATCGGGCAATGTATGTACTTCTGGCGAAGCACTTATTATGAATGTTGACAAAATAAAATAATTCAAAATAAAATAATTATCACAAATCATTAAATTTACAACTATGAAAGGAAGAGTAGCATTAGTAACAGGTGCCACAGGAGGGCTTGGCACCGCAATGTGTAAAAAATTGTATCAAGATGGATACAAAGTGGTAGGAAATTATCATACCAAAGAAAAAGCAGAAAAGTGGATGCAACAAATGAAATCGGAGGGCTTTGATATTCCGCTCTTTTATGGAGATGTGAGTGATTTTAATTCAGCAAAAGCAATGATTGAACAGATTGAAAAAGAAGTTGGTCCTATTGATATTTTGGTCAACAATGCAGGTATTACAAGAGATACAAGATTAATAAAAATGACTTATGAACAATGGGATGCTGTGATTAAAACAAATCTTTATAGTGTATTTAATTGCACAAGAAATGTAATTGAAAAAATGATTGAACGTAAGTTTGGTCGTATTATCAGTATTTCTTCTGTAAATGGGCAGCGTGGGCAAATTGGTCAATGTAATTATAGTGCAGCCAAAGCAGGAATGCACGGTTTTACAAAATCACTCGCATTAGAAGTAGCAAAATACGGTATTACTGTAAATACTATTTCACCAGGTTATGTAGCCACTGATATGGTAATGGCTGTCAGAGAAGATATTTTAGCAAAAATCATTGAGCAAATACCTGTAGGAAGATTAGGTGGTACGCACGAAATAGCATTTTTAGTAAGTTTTCTTGCCAGCGATGAAGCAAGTTTTATTACAGGAGCCAATTATAGTATTAATGGAGGACAGCATATGTATTAGACAACGAAAATGTATCATTCAATAAGAAAGGGGCAAATGCCCCTTTTTTTATTGAGTTTTTTATGTTGATGTGAATATTGTAAATTTATTCAGAATGGTCTTCATTGTTCATTCTTTAAAATGAAAATTTTTTATTCTCTTTCATCAGTAATTTGGTCGCTTTTTAATCCTTTTGTATCAAATACAAAATAAGAGTCGGGAATGTTTAAGTTAGGTGTAAATTTTTTGACAGTATAAACATAAGATTCTCCGTTTTTCATAAGCACTTTTGCTTGCACGATTTGTTTTTTAGAATTATCAATATATAGTTTTATAGTATGAAACTTTTTCTTTTCAGGTTTGATAGCAGGATATAAATTAATTACATCACAACTAATTTTTCCAACATTTTCTTTTTTGTCATATTTGTATTTGTAGCCACTTTCATAGATTGTAAAAAAATTATTAGGTGTAATAGTTTCATTTTTTTCGTCATTAGGGTTATAATTTTTAATTGTTAATTCTTTGGCATCTTTATTAAAATTCCAAAGTGTTTTTCCATCACTTACAATAGTGTTGCCAGGTATTTCCAGTTTGAATTTATCTCCTTTCAATTCAATTTTTCCAATTTGTTCTTCTACTTTCTTTTTATCTTTATTAAAAATGGTCAAAGTATATTCAGCAGTAATAGTAGAATACGTTTTAGTGGCTTTGCTTATATTATCTAATATGGCTTTTGCCTTTGGGTCTTTTTCTACTTCTGTTTGTGCCGTGAGGATAGTTGATGATAATAGTAAAATAGATAAAAACAAGGTATTTAATTGCATATTAATTCTTTGTTTAGGTACATTTTAAGAACGATGGTTTAATTTATTATCGAAATGTTTTTACAAATTGTGTGCAAATATCAGTATTTTAATATATTTTAGTAAAATAAAAACCCTCTTATTAAAAGAGGGTTTTATCTAATTGATTTTATTTAATTAAAGTATTATTTCTTTGCAGGTGCTTTTGCAGGTGCTTGTTGTTGTCCAGCAGTAGTTTGCGTTGATTCAACAACATTTCTTGTAGTTTTTACGGCAACAATAGCCAAATTTTCAGGATGTAACAAAGTTACACCATTGATTTTAATATCTCCGCAAACAATAGTTTTACCAACACCAAGATTGGTAATATCTATTTCTAATGCATCAGGAATATCTTTTACAAGTCCTTTTACTTTTACTCTACGCATAGAAATTTGCAATTTTCCACCTGCTTTTACTCCTTCTGCTTGCCCTTTTGTAATAACAGGCAAAGTAACGGTTACAGGTTTATTTTCATTAACTATTTGGAAATCTACGTGAATAGGTCGGTCTGTAACTTTATGAAATTGTGCCTCTTTAAGAATAGTGGGATAAGTTTTCCCATCCACTTCGATATTAATTACATAAGTGTCAGGAGTATAAAGGATTTTTTTCAAATCTCTTTCATCAATTTTAATGGATAGATGTGTATTTTCATCATACATATTACCAGGAACAAATCCACTTTTTCTAAGTTGATTTAGGTCTCCTTTTGTTTTTGTGTCGCGTTTTTCGGCTTTTAAACTAATTGTTTTCATAAATGTAAATTTATTTGTTTAATGGATTAAATGATAAAGTTTGAGCTTATAGATTCATAGTTATGCACACTGCTTATAACTTTGGCAAAAAGTTCTGCTACGCTCAAAACTTTTATTTTTGGAATTGATTTTTTTAGTGGAATAGTATCAGTAATAATTAATTCAGTGAGTTTAGATTTTTCAATATTTTCAAAAGCATTACCAGAAAGCACTCCGTGCGTTGCCATTGCTCGTACCGACTTTGCCCCTTTTTCTATCATCATATCTGCTGCTTTGCATAAGGTGTTAGCAGTATCTACTAAATCATCAATTAAAATAACATTTTTCCCCTCAATATCTCCTATGGCAGCAATGTGATCTACAGCATTGGCTTTTGTTCTTTGTTTGTAACAAATGATTAAATCGGCTTTTAAATACTTTGCATAAGCATTGGCTCTCTTTGACGCTCCCATATCTGGGGCAGCGATGGCCAAATTACTTAAATTTAAACTTTGAATGTAGGGGAGAAAAATTGTAGAAGCATATAAGTGGTCAACAGGCACATCAAAAAAACCTTGTATTTGGTCAGCGTGAAGGTCCATTGTTATCACTCGGTGGGCTCCAGCAACAGCAATCATATCTGCAACGAGTTTAGCCCCAATTGCCACTCTTGGTTGGTCTTTTCTATCTTGTCGTGCATATCCAAAATAAGGAATAACAGCAATTATGTAATGTGCAGATGCTCTTTTAGCGGCGTCAATCATTAATAATAATTCCATTAAATTATCTGCTGGTGGGATCGTAGATTGAATAATAAACACATTTTGTCCGCGAATACTTTCCTCATAAGATACTTGCATTTCGCCATCACTAAAATTATAATGATTCATTTGTCCTAATGGCTTTCCTAATGCCTCAGCAATCTTATGAGACAAGGATAAAGATGCTGTGCCGCTGAATATCTTAATATCTGTTTTCATATTTTTAAGGGGGCAAATGTACAATCTTTTTTATTTTTATGCAATTTTTTCAATCAATTTAATTCACCCTATAACCTTGATTAAAACTACCACCTAACGATCTTCCATAGCCAGGGCTCATATTATATCTTAGGATAACTTCGAGCCCCCCCTTAGAATTTGTTGCTGGGGTTAAATCTGATAAATTAATATCATAGGCAATGCCTACCCCCCACTTGTCAAATTGAAACAAAAGCGAGGGAATAACGGCGTCTTTTAAGCGATAATAGGCGCCCAGTGAAAGAGACATTGCTTTTTTAGCATCAGTGTACACACTTTGATCTTTGATGATATATTTTACCATAAATCCAGAGGTAATTTCTTTGGATGGTCCTTGTAAAATGGCGGTTAAACTGGGTACAAGGGCTATATTAGCTGATTTTATTCCAAAGTCACCATTAAAGTAGGTTACTATACGCATATAAAGTTTATCGCCTGTATTAAAGAAAGAATATTTTGGAGAGGTCAAATGATAAACAGCAGCACCGACATCCAGTTTTGCACCATCTTCTGCACTAATGTATCTTTCGCTTTTAGCATAATGATAGTTAAAACCTCCTCCTAAGTCAAATCGGGCGATACTTGTAAGAGGTACATTTTCACCGGGTCTATTAGGGTCATATTTGTATCCGTCAAATTGATTATCCCAAGTAAAATTGGAACCATTAATTGTTTTTATAGATGTTCCAAATTGTAGTCCCATAGAAATTTTTGAATCATTAGATACTTTTATCACATAATTCATTCCGAGATAGGGCATTAAATTTTTAATTAAACCATTTCCAGCATTATCATAAAATATATTAAGTGCAATCCCAAAATGATTGGCTTTTAATTTTAAGTGATTAATGGCTTGTTCAACACTAATGCCATAAGTTAAATAGGACTTTCCAATGGATGACCATTGGGAACGATAATAAGCAATAGCACGGGTATCATAAGATACTGTGGCTAAAGCAGGATTTAAATAAAGTGGTGCTTCTGTGTACTGTGAAAAATGAACGTCTTGTCCGTACACATTTTTTAAGACAATAAGCCATACAAAAATGTAAAGTTTTTTCATACTCTCTGATTTTTATCTTTAAATTTTCGTGTTCATCTATTTTATCTCAATAAAGTAATGTGACCTTTTTGAATATAATATTTGTTATCATAAGTTGTTCCTTCTAATTTGTAAACAAATACACCTGTATTTAGTGCTTGTCCATTTTGTGTTCCATCCCAACCGATATTTTTGTCTGATGTTTCAAATACTAATTCACCCCAACGATTAAATATCTGAAATGTAAAGTTTTTCAGACATCGTCCTCGGACATAGAGAATATCATTTACACCGTCTCCATTCGGAGAAAAGGCAGATGGTATGAACATTTCTCCACAATCTGGATTAACTTTTACAACTACTGTATCTGTGCTTTTACAATTTTTACTATTATATCCTGTTACATAAAAAATAGAAGTTTCAGTAAGATTACAAGGTGTTATGGTAGCACAACCTAAACAGGAAAATCCATTCGGCCCTGTCCAAGAATAATAAGATGCTTGGGTGCCATAAAGGGTTACACAATCGCCAAAGTTAATAGACGTATCTCGTATTCCTACAACATTAGGGGTGTCTACTACGTGAATGTAGTTTGGAACTATTGTACTATCAGCACCCCAGTTGTTGGTTACTTTTATGAAAACAGTGTAATCTCCTGGTACGGGGAAGCAAAATTGTGGAAAATCGCCGGAAAAAGTATTGGGCGTTGCACCAGGAACAATCCATTGAACGGTTTGAGGTTGTCCACCAGTAGAAGTATTCATAAATACTAAGCATTGGCCTGTACAAATAGTATCATTAGCAGGAATGGTAGTAAAACTGGCTACGGGTGGATTGCAATTAATAACTGTAACAGTAACAGTAGAAGGAGGACTCACACAAGTAGATAAAGTAGAATATGCTACTTGTACGGAGTAGGTAATAGTAGTGGTTGGATTAGGAGTGGGTGGCAAAAAAGCAATTTGCTGAAAATTAGGTGGTACAAGAAAGGTATTGGTATAAGAAGGCGTAGTAGTCCAAGTATAGTTATATGAAAAACCAGTTGGAGGCGTTGATGTATTGACACTTAATGTACCCGTAGTTCCTCCGCAAATAGAGTCATTTCCTAAAGGAGTAGTTAAAATAGCAGTAGCAGAAGGAACGGGAACTACAGTCAATGTTATTAATTGTGGATTAGATAAGCACCCATTTGCATCTTTACCAATCACTGTATATGTAGTTGTAACAGTTGGGTTGGCAGTGACAACACTGCCTGTAGAACTACTTAATGTAAAAGCAGGGCTCCAAGTATAAGTATTTAAACCTGTTGCTGTGTAACTTATAGAGGAACCTTGACAAAGCACAGTGTTAGTAGGCGTTACGGTAAATGGCGGAGGTGGTGTTACAATAATAGTAGTGGTAGCAGCAGCAGTACAGGAACCCGCCGACGCTATTACAGTATACACTGTAGTAGCCGTTGGAGAAGCGGCTACCAATGGTCCTATAGTGACATTTAATCCTGTTGAAGGCGACCAGTTATAGCTGATAGCCCCATAAGCGGTATTGCCGGTGGCGGTTAAGTTAATAGATGCCCCCCCAACGCAGGTTGTAGCAGAAGTTGGAGTGATAGAGGCAGTGAAGGGAGGACCAATGACTACATTAATAGTAGCATCAGCGGTGCAACCAAAAGCATTTGAACCCGTTACTGTATAAGTAGTGTTTATGGTTGGTGAAGCAATAACAGCAGAACCTGTAGAAGAACTAAGTGATGAAGATGGTGTCCAAGTATAATTGTTTGCACCTGTTGCTGTTAAGGTAGTATTGCCGTTGGGGCAAATAGTATTTCCAGTTGAACTTAAGGTAATAGTAGGACTTGGAGAAACCACAATGGTCTGTGTAACACTTGCAGTATTCGTTCCATCAGATACCAAAACACTAATTGAGTACGTTCCTGCATTTGTATTTGTAAAAGATATTGTGGTTATTGAGGCAGATGTTGGAGAAAAAGTAGGTCCAGGAGGATTAGATGTCCAAGTATAACCTGTTACTGTGGTAGTACCTGTATTGGCTGTAGCAGTAACTACGCCACCTACACAAACAGTAGATGGGTTTACGGTTAAAGTTAAATTTATTGCAGAAAGAGTTCCACTCAGTTGAATGTCATCGACTGCAAAAGAAGGATCAGTAGCCACTCCGTCATCTACATTTTGCCATCTAAAACCAATTTTGACATTAGGATTATTATTTGCAGAGGAAGGTAAAACGATAGTAAAGTTTGACCAAAGTCCTTGTGGATTACAAGCAGTATTATTAGTAGCAGGTAAATTCCCCAAAGAGTTCCAAGTAGTTCCATCAAAATACATAAGTTCGGTATAGTCCGAACCCGCAGTACCTTCTTGGATATAATTAAATGACAAAGTGATATTACTATATCCTGTACAATTAATTGTTGGAGATTCCACTCTTTTGTTGGTATTTGTACAAAATCCAAATCCACAAGCGCCTTCGCCATAAGCCGCTCCTAGGTCGGCAGGAATTCCTAATAGAGGTACAGCGATGTTTCCAACGTGCAAAGTTCTATTGGTAAGAGAAGCATTGTTTAAGCAGCCGTCACCACAATTGCCTGCGCCCATACCTGCTTCTGTGGCACTTATGAACCATTCGTGAGCGAAAGGGTCGTTGGTGCCTGTATTGGATACTGACCAGGCACCATTAGTAGGTGTAGCTACTGTTCCATTAGCTTGTTGTCCTTGAGAACATCCTGTTCCAAAATTTTCTATCCAAAATACTTGTGCGTTTAAAAATAGTTGAGTAACAATAAATAACAATCCAAAGAATAGATATTTTTTCATAATGAAATGTATTTTTTGGGGCTAAATATAAGAAAAAATATAATAAGAAAAAACATAAGATTTGTGAAAAAGGTAAATGAGTGGAAAATTTAAGGCTAAGAGTTCAAAATAGAAGGTATTTTTATGTGAATTTCAAATTAAACTCTTTTTCTCTTACTCCCCCTTTTTTATTCCCCCTCTCTAAATGAATTAGAGAGGGGGAACAATAGTGAGTAGAATAATACACATCGCCCCTCTCTTTTTTTACTCACCCCCTTTTTATTCCCCCTCTCTAACTCTGTTAGAGAGGGGGAACAATAGGAAAAAAATTATTCGTATCGCCCTTCTCTTTTTCAAAAGAAAGGGGAAGGGGCGGCATAGCCGCTTTGACTAATTTTAATCATTGCTGCAATTACAATATCGTAAAATTGCGTGAGGGATGTGGAGTTTTTACTCACCCCTTTTTTATTCCCCCTCTCTAAATGAATTAGAGAGGGGGAACAATGGTTTAATTTTAATAACTATCGCCCCTCTCTTTTGAAAAAGGAGGGGAAGAGGGGCTG
>Ga0308395_1002661_pt1 | contig 10024 bp, 4 predicted proteins | sample Hotspr20SampleP4_FD_202097 | JGI IMG/M metagenome (GOLD analysis project Ga0308395, IMG submission 202097) | Hot spring phototrophic mat microbial communities from Mushroom Spring, Yellowstone National Park, Wyoming, United States - 20050930_P4 ...
ACGATCACGCGCCACCAGTTCAGCAAACTGCTCATTGTCCGGCGCATTCCCCGCCGTCACCACCACACGCGTGATCATCTCCGCCGCCGCATTCAAACTGGCGTGCACCTTGTAGCCGTAGAAATATTCCTCCCGCACTACCCGCGCACCCTGCGCGTCACGCACCACGCGCTTCCCTTTCACCCCCCAGCGCGCACCCCCATCGCGCGGTGGCTGCCCCGCCGCCACGCGCGCTTCTTCCTTCACCACGTTCACATTCGCCACCACGTGTGTGCGGTCCACAACCTGGATCGTGCCAAAACGCACCCCACGCGCCTGTGCCTGCCGGATGATCTCTGCCAACAACGCCTGTAAACACACCTCCTGCCCACGCGTCACAATGCGCGCCTTGAAGGCACTCAAAGTGCTGTGATCCGGCGCGCGCTCGTGCGCTGCCAGATGCAGAAAACACCGCGCCGCCAAACTGTCGCTCACCCACTCCTCCACCTGCCGTTCCGACAGATTGTACAGATAGGCCAAAAGCAGCATCTTCAACACGGTCTCCGGCGGATAAGGCGGTCGCCCGAACTCCCCTCGCCCGGCATATAACGCAAGCAACTGCTCCCCGAAGACCTCCCAGTCAATCACCCGATCTAACTGGCGCAGAAAGTGCTCCTGGGGCACTACTTGGTCATAGAGAAAATCGCCCCAGAAGGAGTCCCTCCCGGTATCCTTGAAACGCTGCTGACCTATCTTGTCCCTCCGGCAGGATTTTGAGCTCCTATTCTATCATATCCGTTCGTCTTGCCCCAATTCGCAACGGACTTTTTCAACACCCTCACTCTATCGCTTTGACAAAATCTGCATTTTGTATTATAGTAAGTATATTGTGCTACGTACGCCGAATTCAAGGCGAGAACACAAGTCATCTATGCAGATTGGACAACCGTGTTCAAAGGCGCCCAGAAGAGGAGCGCCGTTTTGTCATGCCTCGCGACGGTGCGTCTGGACTTGACCGGTCAATTGAGTGAGGATTTTTCATCTGTTTGGGGAGGACAGCCGTGGAGGTAAAGGACTTTCGCGCTCTGCGCATCAGCTTAGCGTCACCGGAGCAGATTCGCAGCTGGTCGTACGGCGAAGTGACTAAGCCGGAGACGATCAATTATCGCCGCCTGCGTCCCGAAAAGGACGGCCTTTTCTGTGAGGTGATCTTTGGGCCGACCAAGGACTATCAGTGTTACTGTGGCAAGTACAAGCAAATCCGCTATCGCGGGATCACGTGCGAGAAGTGCGGGGTTCTGGTGACTCGTTCTTCAGTGCGCCGTGAGCGCATGGGCCATATTGAACTGGCGGCGCCGGTAGCACACATCTGGTACACACGCCGCGTGCCCTCGTATTTGGGGCTGCTGCTCGACATCTCGCGCCGCAACCTGGACCGTGTTCTGTACTTCGCCCAGTACATCATCACCCACGTGGACGAGCAGGCACGTGCCAAAGCGTTGAAGCGCCTGGACGACGAGCTAAACCGGGAACGCGCACGGCTGGAACGCGCACGACAGGAACAGGTCGACGCGTTGCGTGCAACTTTGGACCAGCAGATCGAACAGCTGCGAGAACGCGAGCTGGCTTATCAGCAGGAGATCGAAGAACGCCAGGCACGTGAGATCGAGCAGGTGATGCAGAGTGCCCAAGAGGTGCAGCGGCAACTCGAGTCGATGATCGGCAAAACGATGGAGATGATGCTCGAGTTCCCCACCGACGGGCATAATCCGCATGCGCCTGAGGTCCTGGTCTCGGCAGGTGAAGTGGTCACGCGTGACCACCTCACCCGCCTGAACGAAATGGTGGAAGCGCGGCTGAACGCTATCAAAGCAGCGGCCGAAGAGGATTTGCTGCGCGAACGCGAACGCATCCAGGCGGAGATCGACCGCCTGCGCTTTGCCCACGAGCAAGAGGTCGAGCGTCTGGGCGGTGAAGTAGAGCGCGAGATCGAGACGCTGGTCACCCGCCTGGAAGAAGAACGCGCCGAGCTTATGAGCATCCAGCAAATGCAGTTCCTCAACGAGATCCAATATCGCGAATTGTCCGACCGATGGGGACACATCTTCCAGGCCGGCATGGGCGCTGAGGCACTGCGCGAGATTTGTGTCAACCTGGACTTGGACAAGCTCGCGCGCGAATTGCGCTCCCAGATTCGTAGCAGCCGCTCTAAGCAGATCCGCAAGAAGGCGGTCAAGCGACTGCGCGTCGTCGAGTCACTACGCCGCAGCGGCAACCGACCGGAATGGATGATTCTGACCGTGTTGCCGGTCATCCCGCCGGACCTGCGCCCGATGGTGCAGCTGGACGGAGGACGCCTGGCGACCAGCGATCTCAACGATCTCTACCGCCGGGTGATCAACCGCAACAACCGCCTCAAGCGCCTGTTGGAGTTGGGTGCGCCGGACGTGATCGTGCGCAACGAGAAGCGCATGCTGCAAGAAGCGGTCGACTCGCTAATCGACAACAGCCGGCGCGGCAAGGCGATCTCCGCGCGCGGTCGGCGCCAGCTAAAGTCCCTCTCGGATATGCTCAAGGGTAAGCAAGGTCGCTTCCGCCGCAATCTGCTGGGCAAGCGCGTGGACTACTCGGGTCGTTCTGTCATTGTGATTGGCCCCGAACTCGAGCTGCACCAATGTGGACTGCCCAAGAGCATGGCGCTGGAGCTCTTCAAGCCATTCGTGATCCAAAAGCTGGTTGAATACAATTACGCCAACAACGTGAAAGGGGCAAAGCGTGTTATCGAGCAACAGCGCCCTGAAGTGTGGGAAGTCCTGGACGAGGTCATCAAAACCCGTCCTATCCTCCTGAACCGAGCGCCCACACTGCACCGTCTGGGTATCCAGGCGTTTGAACCTGTGTTGGTGGAGGGGAACGCGATCCAGATTCACCCGTTGGTCTGCGCAGCTTTCAACGCAGACTTCGATGGTGACCAGATGGCGGTGCACATTCCTCTGTCCCAAAAAGCGGTGGAAGAGGCCCGCGAGCTGATGCTCTCCACCAAGAATCTACTTCTGCCCGCCAATGGCAAGCCGGTCGTCGGCCCCACCAAGGACATGGTATTGGGTGTCTATTACATGACCATGGCCGAAGACGGCAAACCAGGTGAAGGAAAGGTCTTTGCCAGCCTGGATGAGGTGGATTTGGCCTATTCGTTAGGCAAGGTGGACCTGCATGCTAAGATCAAGGTGATGGTCGCCTCAGGCGATGGTGGACGGCCCGAGCTGATTGATACGACAGTGGGACGTGCCATTTTCAACAGCATCCTGCCCGAACGCCTCCGCTATGTGAATAAGGTGCTCGACAAGGGCGAGCTGCAAGACCTGGTAGGACGTTGTTACCAGCTCCTGGGGCCCGAGGAGACAGCCCGACTGGTAGACAAGATCAAGGCGATCGGATTCCGCTATGCCACCAAGTCTGGAACGAGCATCGCTGTCTCGGACATTACCGTGCCCAAGGTGAAACACCAAATTTTGGAACAGGTGGAACAGCAAGTGGCCCAGGTGGAACAGCAATTCCGACGTGGGTTGATCACCGAAGAGGAGCAATATGTCAAGACGGTCGAGCTATGGACCCAGGCGACCGACCAGGTCACAGAGGCAGTGCGCCTGTCCATCGACGCCCAGAGTCCATTACGCTTGATGGCGGATTCAGGTGCCACCAAGGGTGGATTCCAGCCCATCCGTCAGCTGGCTGGCATGCGCGGTTTGATGGCCGACCCAGCAGGGCGCATCTTCCCGTTGCCCATCCGCTCGAACTTTCGCGAGGGTCTGACGGCGCTGGAGTACTTCATCTCTACCCACGGTGCGCGCAAAGGTCTGGCTGACACAGCGCTGCGCACGGCAGACGCCGGATACCTCACGCGACGTCTGGTGGATGTGGCACAGGAACTGATCATCAACGATATCGACTGTGGAACGCAAGCCGGATTCTGGATCTACGCGGATCGATCCAAGGCGATCGGCGAACCGTTCGAAGAGCGCATCATCGGGCGCATCGCCGCGGAACGCATCGTCCATCCCAAGACCGGCGAAATCCTGGTGGACCGCGGTGAGATGATCGAAGAGGACCAGGTGCAGGCGATCGTGAGCGCGGGAGTGGAACGCGTCTACGTGCGCTCTCCGATGACGTGTGAGCTGGAGCATGGCATCTGCGCGATGTGTTACGGCCGCGACCTGGCGCGCGGTGGCCTGGTGAAGCTGGGTGAGGCGGTCGGCATCATCGCAGCGCAGTCCATCGGCGAGCCTGGCACGCAGTTGACGTTGCGCACATTCCACACCGGTGGCGTCGCTAATGTGGAGGACATCACCCACGGGTTGCCGCGTGTGCAGGAGCTGTTCGAGGCACGGGTGCCCAAGGGCGAAGCAATCATCTCGGACATTGACGGTCGCGTGGAACTCGTCGTGAAAGAGGATGGCACACGGTTACTGCGGGTTGTCCAGGAAGAGGTGCGCCACGATGTGTACGAGGTGCCGGGCAACTGGGCCATCCTGGTGGAAGATGGCGAAGAGGTGCCTGCGCATACCCGGCTCGCCAAGCGTGGCGACCGGGAGATCCTGGCAGAGCACGGTGGCGTCGTAGAGCGGGATGGGCACAAGATCACCATCCATTGGACCTACCGCGACGAGCGTGAATACGAGGTCGCCTCGGCAGCGCGATTGCGTGTCGCGCTCGGCGAAATGGTGAAAACCGGTCAACAGTTGACCGACGGTTCGCTCGATCCCAACCGTATTCTGCGCATTCTGGGGCGTGAGGCCGCTCAGGCATATCTCCTGGAAGAAATTCAAAAGGTCTATCGTTCCCAGGGTGTCTCGATCCATGATAAACACATCGAGCTGATCATCCGCCAGATGACCAATCGCGTGCGCGTCACCTCGACCGGCGACAGTGACTATCTGCCGGGTGAGCTGGTGGATCGCCTTAAGTTCCAAAAGGTCAATGACCAGCTCATTGCCGAGGGTAAGCGACCGGCCACCGGCCGGCCCGTGCTACTGGGCATCACCAAGGCAGCACTCAATACCGAGAGCTTCCTGGCCGCTGCCTCGTTCCAGCATACCATCAACGTGTTAGCGCAAGCAGCAATCGAGGGCAAGCGGGACGACCTGTATGGACTGAAAGAAAACGTCATCATCGGCAAACTGATCCCGGCCGGCACCGGTTACATAGTGCGCAAGCAAAAGGAGGCCGCTCGTGCCGCGGAGCAGGCAAAGCCCAAGCTCGCGTCTATTGGCCTCGGTCTTGGTCTGGAAGGACGGGCCGAAGTGCCGGCTGAAGTCGACGCCAACGCCGATCTGGAAGACATCGGGGAGGAAACTGCCCTTGAGGACGACGAGTACTGATCGGCGGGCAAGGGCAAAACGATTCGGAGGAGAAAGGAGGTGAGAGCGGCATGCAAACGGCGCGGATGACGGTGGTCCTCCGTCCAGGCGAATCGCAAGAGAGTCTCCTGAAGCGATTTCGCAAGGAAGTGGTGAAGAACCGCATTCTGAGCACTTATCGCAAGAAGCGATGGTATGTCTCGAAGGGCGAGCAGCGACGCCTGGAGAAGCAGCGCGCGATCCGCAAAGCACGCCGCAAGATGCTGCGGCGTCAGATGAAGCAGGCGCGCCAGGCGTAAGACTTGTTTCTCGAGATACTCAGATATTCACCAGATAATGAAACGGGAGGGTTGATGGGTTACCCTCCCGTTTTTTATCGCAGCGCAACAAAGGTTGCTCTGCCCTCGTCACAAGATCGCCGCCGTGTTCTATCTTGCCGTGGGAGGCGGAGGAGCATCAGGAGGAGGTTCGGCCTCGGCCTGCTGGGCGAGAGCGGCCGCGATCGCCTCGGACGCAGCTTCCAGTTCCTTGCGCATTTCGTCCACCGATATCTTGTTAATCGCCCGACAGGCCGGACAGTGCGCTTGAAAATGGCGAAGCGCCCTGTTTTTCTTGTTTCTCTGCAGCTCTACACCGACCCACACTGGATCGAGCTCGAAGCGGCGGCGACATCTGAAACACGTGACCCGTATCAAAACAGGATGCTCCTTTCGCGAGACCTTTATCTCATTATAATGCAAAGGTCAAAGAGACCCAAACCATTTCACCGAAACAAGAGGAGGCTTGGATGGTCACCCTCGATCGCCTGGTCGGCTTTCTGGACACTTTGCTGGGAAACTCTCCCCAAGTGGGACGCATTGACCCACATATGGCGAACGGATTACAGGTGCGCGGACGTGACGAAGTGCAGGTAGTGGTGACAGGCGTCAGCGCCAGCTTGCTGTTCTTCGAAGAAGCGGTTCGGATGGGCGCGGATGCTTTGATCGTTCACCATTCGCTCCACATGCCGGCCAGCATCCACTTCGACCGTGTCTTTGTGCGCCGGTTACAGTTCTTGCTCGAGCATTCCCTCTCGTTGATCGGGTATCACTATCTGTTAGACAGTCATCCCGAGCTGGGCAACAACGCGCAAATCCTCAAACAGCTGGGGGCGCAGCCGGTCGCACCTTACACGGCGGATGGTTGGGGATGGCTCGGCGAGTTTGCCGCACCGGTGGAACGCGATCACCTGTTCGCGCGCTGCAGCGAGCTCTTCCTGCAGCCCGGTGTTCAGTACGCGTTCGGGCCAAAACAGGTGAAGCGCGTGGTGGCGCTCAGCGGCAGTGGCGCGCCGCGGGCCGGTGATATGGAATGGTTGATCGGCCAACGCGTAGATCTCTTCGTCACCGGCGAACCGCGCGAATGGTGTCGTGAGCTGTTTCGCGAGGCCGGCATCAACCTGGTCGCTGCTGGCCACTATCCCACTGAGCGGCTGGGTATCATGGCCCTTTCGGACGTGCTGCGTCGCGAGCTGGATGTGACAGTGCATTTCCTGGACTTGCACAATCCGGTGTAACGAATAGCGCCTACAGGGGTTTTTTTTCCGTGCGGTGAACCGTACCCTCTGAGTGGCACGTCCCCACGCTCATCCAGCCTCTAACGGAAGATCGATCGGAGCACCTAAGGGCACATTGCGGGCAGCATCATAAACCACCACTTGTATTGAGTGCACCCGTTCACCCTCCTCCAGTTCTAAGATGTGTACGTCGCGCACATAGTCACCTGGTCGCAACTGATGGGTGGGCAACAGTCCGCCCGCCGGCCAGCCGTCATGTTGTGCCAGCCAGCGACCATCCGCTCCGAGGAGACGCACACTTACGGTGTAGTCGAGCGGGACGCTTGCCGGCGCATACCAGCCCAGCGTCACCACAACCGAGCCATTTTGTCTCTCCATCTGATAGCCGACCAACCGCAGGGGAGCCTCCTCCCCCGACACGTTGCGCACCATCTGCAATCCGCGGGGTGGGGTGGCGGTGATGAGCTTTGGACCGCGATACACCCAGGCGTAGGGCACTCCAAACAGTTCCACCACGTGTTCCGGCCGTTGTGCGCGAAAATAACGTACAATCTCGGGGCTGGGAGCCAACCGTTGTACCTGTGACACATAGAGCACCACCCAGTCCGCCCGCAGCGCCACGTCATTGGTATAGAAGTTTTCACCGCTACCGCGGAAGTAGGGTAACAATATATGCGCTGGCACCGCCGCCACATAGGCCCTCGCCGCATCGGGCTGTGCGTTCAGGTAGGCAGCCACCTGGTCCATTCCTTCCCCCCATCCGACCAACGTGGTCTCGACAGCGCGCGGCAGTCCTCCCATCAGCGGGTTGAAATAGGCGAGATAATAGGGATAATGCGTCACAACCGGATAGGCGTGGAGTAATATCAGAATCACCCACAAGCTCGAAATGCCCCCCATCGTGAAACGGCGCGAACGGCCTGACCACGCGATGACCCGTTCACCCAACCACACAAGCCCCCAGGCTGCCAACAGATCGAGGAACGGGAACAGCACCAGCAAATAACGATCTTGCTTCTTCGGGCTGAGCGCTGCAAAAGCCAAAAGGGCGAACACAAACAACCCAATCAGGCCGACGGGCCAAAGATCTGCCCCCTCGCAGCGGCCGCTGACGTCACGCTTCCGGCACAGCCCTATCCACATCAAGGCGGCCACACTGATGAACAACCCCATACACACAATCGGTGTGAGACGAAAAGCGATCACATAGGGATAGAACCAGGGTCCTGGGTCGAGAGTGGGCTGCCCCATGAAGAAGACCAGGTGACCTGCCTCTACCTTGTCAAATGTTTCTTCGACCATTCGCTGCAACGTGCCGAATGGATCCACCCATAATGCAGGCCATAGCGCTATGAAAACCATACCAGCCAGCACGCACCAGACGAGCAGTTGAAGCCAACACTTCCTGAGCAGGTCTCGACTGCCGTGGGCACGACGTATCAGCGCATCCCCTATGCCGACCAAAATGACAAAAGGGACAATGAAGGGCCCCGGCGATCTGCTCAGCATCGCCAATCCACCCCCGATCGCCGACAGCACCAGATAGGGGCTGATGACCCTTTCGCGCGCGACGGGATCGCGCAGGTGCACCAGGAAGGCCAACACCCCTAACCCCATAAACACGGCCACCGGCGCATCCCCATGCGTCACACGCGTATGCGCCAGCACGAACGGGTCCCACGCTATCAGAAGCGCCCCGACCAACGCCACGCGATGTCCCAACAGACGTCTGGTAAACCCATATACTGCCACCGTATAAAGTGCCCCTAGAATCGCATACGGAAGGCGCACAGCGCCGACCAGCTCGACGACATCGCGTTGCATGAACTGCGTAAACGGTTCCGCTGTGCCGGTCCAGAGCCATTGGAACAGCATTCCCAATCCGTTCAGCCAGGCAATTGTCAGTCCAGGATAAAAGTGCCAATAGGTGGAGCGAAAGTCTCCCTGCAGAAAGGCCTCTACGACGGCAGCAGGCTGCCGAATATTAAACGGTTCATCTGTGGTGAGGAAGAGGTCCAGTCCGGGCAAACGAGGTGCCAAAGCAGCAGCGAAGATGAAAACAGCTATCCCCCACTCGATTGCCCGATGCCAGGATGCTCTTGTCATAGGCGATCGAACCATGTGAGCACTACCGCATTCTCACCACTCGTGTCGGCTTGCACCGGCACCCGCTCACCCGTTACTTCATCGTACAGACCGACCAGCAACCGATAGCGCCCCTGTGGCAGCGGGTTGGGTATGGTGAGTTGTACCCCATCACGCAACCATTCTTCCTGCCCGATCAGGTCACGCAACACGTCCACGCTGAGCCACCCCTCGAAGATATAATGATCTGCCTGCGCGACGATTTCATCCTGTCCATTTCGCAGCTGCACGAACACTTTGAAAGGTCGCGGCACATCAGCGGTCAGAGGACGCCAGTAGAGCACCAGTGGCACTGAGTTGTCGGGTGTCATTGCATCCCAGTCAACGGAATAACCACCCAGCTCGACCAGATCGTCGAAGCGGGCCCAGATCTCCGTTGTGGGTTGCGCCGGCACTGGGCGCGGGTACCGGTGACTGAGAAACACGAAGACACCACCGCCACGATGGACAACGTCCATCTGGGCAAAAACCTGTTGCGTGAACAACGGATTGTAACGACCAAACAGGCGTTTGCGATCAACCACAAACCACAAGCGCCCTGCCGACTCGGCTAACACCTGATTGAGTGCCTCCGCCGAGTCGATCAACGTCGCCCCCACATAACGGTCCACCGTTTCTTCGCTCTCCTCGTCGTAGAACACACGCGCCCGTTCCCCTGCCGCATAGTAATCCACACGCCCCAAATAGAGATAGGCAGCCGAGGGATGCACCGTCATCACGCGATCGCCTTCCTGCCAGTGCTCCTTTACCCAGGCAAACGCAGTGTCATAATCGCCTGTGCTACGTGCACCCAATCCCTCCCAGGCGGCATTTCCCCATACAATCACAATGAGCGCCACACCTATAAGCGTTCCCGCGTCTCCAAGCCAGTGCGGGCGTGCTTGCAACCGTGACCCGGCCAGCGCTCCCAACCGTGTCAAACCATCTGCGGCCAACAATGTGAACGCAGGTTGACATAGAATGAAAAGATAGCGCGTCTTGCGCCACG
>Ga0308395_1002663_pt1 | contig 10017 bp, 15 predicted proteins | sample Hotspr20SampleP4_FD_202097 | JGI IMG/M metagenome (GOLD analysis project Ga0308395, IMG submission 202097) | Hot spring phototrophic mat microbial communities from Mushroom Spring, Yellowstone National Park, Wyoming, United States - 20050930_P4 ...
CAAAGCTAAAAATTTTAAAAACGAAAAAGAAGTGCCTTCTGGAAAAAGATTTCTAAATTCTTCATATTGGCAAAGTTTTCCTAAAAGCTCAGTCATCCTATCAATATGGGCCAAAAGACCTTGTTCAGCATCTAAATTAGGATTAAGGAAAGAGGAGGGATACTTTTCAGCAAGCCTTCGTGATTGATTGATTGTAAAATTTCTAATTTCTTGATAATCTTTCTCTCCTATCCGCCAATAATCTTTTGGTATCTTAAAATTTTTCTCTCCAAAACCTCCCCAAAAATCTCTTATCCTTTCTCTTACTTCATCATAGTTAGGTTTTAAAATTTCGGGCATAAAAAATACTTAAGCAAAAACTTCAATTAATTGTTTAATTTCTTCTTCCGTTAGTTCAGGATTGTTACCAAAATATAATCCCTGTTCATGTATTAATCTCGCATTTGAATCTTTCAAAATTTTACTAAATATCTTTTGGTATTTAGAAAAAAAAGGTTGCCTGGTCATATCACCACCAACAATCGGCCTAATCTCAATTTTATCTTTGCACTTCTCAACTAACTTATCTCTTATTGATTGAGATTTACAAACAATGGGTACTGCGAAATTAGAAACAAAATCAATATGATTGTATTTTAATGGATAGTAATTTTGATTTTTATAAATAATTTTTGCTATTTTTAAAAAATTTTCATTTCTTTTTTTAACAATCTCACTTATAAACTGAAGTTGAAAATTTCCCAAAAATCCATTAATTTCTGTTGGTCTTAAGTTAAAACCTAAATCATAAAAAGTATATCTTGAGTAAAAAGAAGAGTTAATATTGTAACGTCTCCTTATTTTTTTCTGCTTTTGTAAAGATAAATTTCTATCCCAACCATGAGCTCTTACTATCCTTGTCATTGTTGATATTTCTTCATTATCAGTACAAACCATACCTCCCTCAATTGTACTCATATGATGTCCTACATAAAATGAAAAAGTACTCGCAATCCCAAAGTTACCAAGTAATTTTCCTTTATAAAAAGTACCCAAAGACTCACAGTTATCTTCAATTAATAAAATGTTATTTTTCTCACAAATTTTTTTTATTTCATCAATATCATCACAAAAACCCAAAAGATTAGTTAAAAATAACGCTTTTAAAGGTAGGATATTTAAAATTTCAATAAGTTTTTTACTGGAAACATTCAAGGTATCAAGCTCAACATCAATTGGAACAGGATTTAATCCAAGTTGAATCAAAGGCATTACATTGGTTGACCAAGTCAAAGCTGAAAAACCAACTAAATCACCTTTTTTAATATAACCTAAGTTTAAAAGAGTTTGGATGATGGCTAAATTGGCAGAACTACCACTGTTTAAAAAAACAGAAAATTTTCTTTTTTGATATTTTGAAAAATTTTTTTCAAACTTTTCACACTCTTTACCAAAACTAAGCTGTTTAGCTTTTTTTATAAAATTGATAAGTTTTTTCTTTGTTTCTTCTTCTTTATAAAAGGTTGATTTGATTAATTTAATCATAGAAATTAGTTTAAATTTTTAATAATTATTTGGGCGACCTTTTTCCAATTGTATAATTTTACAATTTTTTCTCGACCTTTTTTACCCATTTCTTTGGCTTTTTTTGGGTTTTTAATTAAATATTCAATTTTCTCTGCTACTTCTTTTATATTTTTGGGATCAACTAAAAAACCAAAAATACCATCTTCCACATCTTCCGTTGTTATTTTTGATCTAATTGCTGGTGTTTCACAAGCTAAAGCTTCTTTTACTGGCAAATTACTTGAGGTTGTTCCCATAAAATCATCATAAGAACAGGATAGATAAACTAATGAAGCTGAATAAAGTTGCGGTATTTCTTCTTCTTTTAGTAAACCAAGAAGTTTTACGTTGTTTTCTAATTTATATTTTTTTATTAAATCTTCAATATTTTTTCTATTGGGTGAATTAGGTTGGGTGCTTGTTATTAAGAGAATAACATTAGGATATTTTTTCACTAATTTTTTTATAACTTCTATAGCTAAATGAGTGCCTTTATAAACTGTATAATCAGTTGAATGACTAATGATTATCTTGTCTTTATATTTATTTGCAAAAAAATTATTTTTTTCAATTTTTTTAAAAAAATTAGTATCAACACCCATATAGGTTACAATCGAATTGACACCATAAATCTCATCAGTAAACTTTTTTGTAATCTTGTTTAGAGTAAAAACTTTTTTTGCCTGTTTTACTGCCCAAATATCAAGCCAACCATAAAGAAAGGAAAGAGTTTTTAAAACTTTTCTATAGAAAAAACCTTGAGAATTAATATATTCTTTATTATGAAAAAAAGGAAATGGTTCATAACAATAGAAAAAGTAAGGCTTTTTTGTTATTTTGAAAATTAAAGCCATAATTAAATTAGAGGGAAATAAAGTCGCTAATAAATAATCTGCTTTCTTAGTTTTAAAATAGCTTATAATCAATTCGTAAAGAAGAAAAAAAGGAAAAAATAACCAATAATAAAAATCATTAGTGCAGGCTATTTTATTTATTAGATATAGCTTTATCTTAGATGACTTATAATTATTAAGCGATCGCTCACTTGCTTGATTAGTTATTAAAAAAACTCTATAGTTTTTTAATTTATTTATTTCCAAAATGACTCGATAAAGAAACTTATTTCCACCCATCCAATATCTTAAATGTGGATAATGCCAATAAATTTTTTTAACTTTCATAATTTTTTATTTAATCAATTTATAAATTCCAACGATCATCTTGTTGTGTAATTTGTGTAAATTAATTAAGAATTTATTTTTGCAGTATTTTTTTGCTACTTTTATCTCTTCATCAAATTGTTTTTCAAATTCCGCCCCGCCTTTGGAAGATGAATAAACACGAAAATACGATAGAGGAATATTAATATAATAATTTTTAAAACCATTTTTTATCATTCTCAACCAATATTCATAATCCATCTCATATCTTAAATTTATATCCAATAATCCGATCTTATTTATAACTTCTTTTTTAAAAAAAGTTGATGGTTGGTTAATAAAGTTGGCAATAAATAAAGTCTTATCATAAGGTATTAGCCTTAAAATTTTTTTATATAAACGTACAAATGAATGAATTTCTTTTCCATTTTTATCAACGACAATATAATCACCCGAAAGCCAAAAAGCATTTTTATTTTTTAAAAAAAAATCAGCTACTTTTTCTAAAGTATAAGGCGGATAGTAATCATCGCTATTAAGCCAGGTTAAAATATCACCTTTTGCCATTTTAAATCCTTTATTTATTGCGTCTGATTGGCCTTTATCTTTTTCTGAAATCCATTTTATTTTACCGGTGTATTTTTTTAATATTTCTAAAGTATTATCAGTTGAGCCACCATCTATAACAATATGTTCAAAATTTTTATAGGTTTGATTTTGGACGCTTCTTATAGTCTCTTCAATAAATTGGCCTTGATTAAAAGATGGAGTAATGATTGAAAACTTCAAAGACATAATTCTTATATTATAAAAAGACATAATTTTTATATTATAATAAGAACTTATGAAAAAGACAAATATAAAATCAATTAAAACTACTTTAGCTCATGGAGAAATTAAAAGGAAAGCTTTGGTAAAGGTAGGGGAGTTGAAATCAAAAGTTCAAACTGTAAATTACGCCTGGCTTGAACCAAATGAATCTTTTTCACCTCATAGACATGATGATTGTGAAGAGTTATATTTTTTTCTTGAGGGAAAAGGAAAGGTGATAATTAACGATAAAATATTTGAAGTTAAAAAAAATGATTTTGTTGTGGTTGAAATAGGCGAGTGGCACAGTTTAAAGAATACATCTTCTGAAAAATTAATCTTTTTCACTTTAAGAATTTTGATTTAGACGCAAATAATCTTGCATACTCATAAACTTTAATTCTTGGATCTGCTGGTTTTCTTCCAATAACTTTTTTAAATAATGCGATATTGCTTCTAGTATTTTCTAGATAATTAATCGGTTTATCAATATATTTTGGTTTAATACGCTTATGGAAGGCTTTATTAATAAGCTTTAAAACTTCATTAAAAGATATTGATATTCCTGAACCAACATTTAAGACTCCTGTCAAATCATTAAAGGAAACAGAAATAAGCGTATCAATAATATCATCTATCCAAACAAAATCTCTTTTTTGTCTACCATCTCCATAAATAATTGGTCTATTATTTTTTACAACATCATTCAAAAAAAGGGTTGGAATTGAAGCAAAATTATCTTTATGATTTTCTTCAGGTCCAAAACCGGCAAAAATTCTTAAACCAATCATCGGTATTTTATCTTTGTATATTTTTGCTATAAATTCCGTTGCCAACTTTGTTTTTCCATAAATGTTTATTGGATGAGGATTTTCTATTTTTTCGTTAAAAGGATAATCAGATGCTCCATATACACTACCGCTTGAAGGAAAGATAAACTTTTTGACTTTATTTTCCAAAGAAAATTCTAAAACTCGCAAAAATCCATTTATTGTTATATCTATACATTCTTTAGGATTTTCATTAAAAAGAACTATCGAAGACGGTGCTCCTAAATGATAAACAAAATCAACTGACGAAATTTTTTTATAGACTTTTTTATCTCTAACATCGCCTTTAATAAATAAAACATTTTTAATTTTTAAAATACTTTCATCTAATTTTGAGAAAGATAAATTATCAATAATAAATATTTGTTTTACATAAGACGCTATCTTTTTAATTAAAGATTTTCCAATAAATCCAAAGCCACCTGTTATAAGAATTTTTGTGTTTTTAAATTTTTTCATATATTTATATTTTCCTTAAACTATAAATTATGTTTATTAAACCATAATGTAATTTATTAAAGTAATAAATAATTCTTGAATTAGAGTATTTTTTAATTAAAAATAACATATGATCAAATTGTTCTTTATATCTTGCTCCGTTAATTGAATCCTCATGAATCCTAAACTTAGATAATTTTTTATTTAAAACATGAAGCCTATAGCCAGCATTAAAAATTCTTGCCCAATAATCAAAATCCATGTTGTACTTATAATCAACATTAAAATACCCTATTTTTTTTACAACTTCTTTTTTCCAAAAAGTTGATGGTTGACTGATATAATTGGTTAGAAGTAAAGTAGTTCTATAAGGAAAAAGACTCCATAATTTTTTATAAAGGGGAATTATTGATTTTATTTTATTTCCATTCTTATCTATTAAAATATAATCACCAGTTACCCAAAAAACATTGGGGTGACTATTAAAAAAATTGACTATTTCTTCTAAAGTATAAGGAAAAAAACAATCATCAGAATTTAGATAGCACAAAATATCACCCTTAGCCATTTTCAATCCTTTATTTATCGCATCTGATTGGCCTTTATCTTTTTCTGAAATCCATTTTATTTTACCGGTGTATTTTTTTAATATTTCTAAAGTATTATCAGTTGAGCCACCATCTATAACAATATGTTCAAAATTTTTATAGGTTTGATTTTGGACGCTTCTTATAGTCTCTTCAATAAATTGGCCTTGATTATAGCTTGGTGTTATTATGCTTATTAATGGATTATTATTTTTCATATTTTTATTTTTTAATTTTAACATCTTTCATTCCCATCTCCCTCACAATCTTTGTTATCTCTTTTTCAATGCTAATTCACGTACCAATTTTTCAATTCTTTTTTTTAACTCATAAATTTCAACATTGATAAGATATAAAAAATAAAAAATTAAGATTATTGATGTATAAACAGCCAAGTCAACACCACGACCAATACCCAGTTTTTTGGCCAAAAAAGAAAGAAGAGGAGTAAAGTTGATAAATAAAAGTCCTAAAAACCACAAAAAAAGCCAAAAGACAAAAAATTTACTACTGATATTTTTTTTGACAAAAAAATTAATCGTAATTTTTAGAATAAAGAAAATAATGATAATTGATAAAATTATCTGTGAGGCTAACATCTTTTTATTTTAACTTTTCAAATAATAAATCCAACAAAATTCTTATTGAATTGAAAATTGACTGACCTTTTTTAAGACTGTAATCAGTATAAAAAACTGTCACCGGCACTTCTTGATATTTTAAATTATATCTTTTTATTTGATCTATTATATCAGAAGCATGAGCCATGCCAGAATGATTGATAAAAATTTTATTTAAGGCATTTTTTGAAAAAGCTCGAAAGCCGTTGTGAGTGTCGGTTAGTTTAATATTGGAAAAAATATCAGTAAAGATGACCGCAGCTTTAAGAGTCAGTTTTTTTAAAAAAGGTATATTTACCGTTTTCCCCAAAAACCGACTCCCCAAAACTACCTCAGTTTTTTTATTAAGTATTGGTTTAATTACTTTTTTTATTTCATTGGCCTTAAACTGCCCATCAGCATCAAAGGTGACAACGATATCAGCCCCAACTTTTCGACAGTATTCAAGTCCTGTCTCAATCGCTGCCCCCTGACCTAAATTCAAAATATGCCGCAAAACAATCGCGCCAGATTTTTTGGCTACTTCTTTTGTTTTATCAGTTGATCCATCATCAACGACAATGATATTGCGGTATCCTTCTTTTTTAATATCTGTAATAACCTTCCCAATCACTTTCTCCTCATTATACGCCGGTATAACAATAAATATTTTTGCCATAGGGTTTTTAAAAATATTCTTAATTTTGTCTCATTTTTATTTCAACAAATTTAGTGTTTCTTCTTTTAGTTGTCTATAAAAGTGACGATAATGTTCTGGTAAAAATTGATTAAGATCTTTTTTAAGTTCTTTTTCATCATATTCTTCAACTATTTTAACTAATTTCTGAAAACTAAATTTCAATCCAGGATAGTATTTAAATTTTAGATTAATCAATTTCTCATCAATCTCTGTTTTTTTTGTTAAAAGAAACCATAAATCAAAAAGGTCTCGCGGTTTTCCTCGATAAAATAAAGCTCTGATTTTTTCAGCTAAAATTTCTTCTTTTGATAAAGAAACGACTAACGGATAGGGGGTGATTGGGTAATCAAATGGGATAATTACTTTTACCTCCTTTGTTTTTGGTTTTTCCCTAAAAGAAAAATCTATTCTTATTGATGTTTTTTGTTTTAAATTAAAAGGATAAAAAAATAATTTATAAGAAAAGCCAAGATCTGCAAACTTATCTAATATTTTTTCTTTTTTATAATCAATATTAGCATTATTTTTAAGAAAATCCAAAATCTTAAGCAAAAGTTTTTCGGTTTCTTCTTTTTTTAAAATACTCGTAAAATCCAAATCTTCAGAAAAACGAAAAGAACGATAAAGAAAACGAATAGCAGTTCCTCCTTTAAAATAAATTTTTTCAGAATAAGACTCTTGATATAAAAGTTGAAGAAAAATTAACTGCCAATATTCTCTTTCAATAGTCACCCTATCAATTCTTTCTTTTTTTGATTTTTCAATTATAAAATCATAGTTTAACATATCTCTTTAAAAAGCCGTAAAAATTTTTATCAGCATTTTCTATTAAATAATTTTTAATTTTTTTATCAAAAAAAATATTTTTCATATCATCTAAAACGGTTTTAGATCGCAATCCCTTATAAACAAAATAAGTATAATCAAAGACTGCTTTTTCTTTTTTAGCTATTAAAAAGTCATCGATTTTTATAAAATCTTTAAAATAATCTTTTTTTATTTTTGAATAAATAAAAATTTTATTTTCAATTTTTATTTGTCTGCTTTTTTTAAGACTAATAGATGTTATTCGATAGGGAAATTGATCTATCAGTCCATAAAAAGAAAGGGCTGATTCTAAAGAGATGTAAGAAAAAGGTTCTAAAAAATTAGCGATGGAAAAATCGGAGGGCATTTTTTCAGCATAAAGAAATTGATATTTATTTTTTACCAATCTTTTAATTATCTTGGCTTTATTTAATCTAACCAACAAATGATTTAAACTATTATCATCTTTAATATCAAAAATCTTTTTAACATCAAAAGAATTAAAAAAAACTATTCCTCGCTTTTTAAATTCTTCAATAAACTTAATTTTATCTATTTTTGTATACGATTTCATATAATGTATTATTTTATACATTATCTTAAAACGTGTCAAGAGATAAAATCTAAGTAAAAAGAATTTGCCTTTGTGGCAAAGAGTGATTTTGAGAAAAGGTTAAGAAAAACGATAGAATGGTATTTATAAAAATCCAATTGAATAATGATTTTAAGGAATGCCTTCCTTATAAAAAACAGCTTTTATAAATTTAAAATTTTTGACATTGTTATTGAAAATTTTTATATAATATATATAATCAAAATATGAATGAACGGAAATCAAAATTTTTAAAAATATACGCTAATCTTCCTTTAAGCTTAAGAAATGAAATAGTTTTAGTTATAGATGATGAACCACTGACTTGGAATGCCTGTTTTATAGAGATAGAAAATGATACCGAAAAAAGTAAATTAATTCTAGAAAAACTAGAAAAATTAAAAATCATTGAATAAAAATTTTTAAGTAATAAAATTATGGATATTGATTTAAAAAAATTAGCTAAGGCGCGAATTAGAGCAATGTCAGAAGAAATAGGAATTATTGTAGGAGAAAATAAATTAACTAAAGAAGAAATTTTAAAAAATATTGAAAATGAAACAGAAACTGGAAAAAAAATAGCTGAAGATCAATTAGAATTTCTTCGTGATTTAGCTAAAGGAAAAATATATGACCTTTAATTATGAGCAAAACTTTTCTTATTACTCGCCCAAATCATGACCTTTTAACAACTTACCTATTTTATTTTTCCTCAGAAATAATCAAAAAAGCAAAAGATAGAAACATCAAAGTACTAGATTTAAAAAAAGAAAAAGCAAACCAAAAAATTTTTTTAAGTTATAATAAAAAACATAGTCCAAAATTTATTAATTTTAACGGCCATGGTAATGAAGATAATATTTGCGGCTTTGACGATAAAACAATTATTAATCAAAAAAATCTCCCAGCTTCTGAAAAATAAAATTGTTTACTCATTAACTTGCGAATCTGCTAAAAAACTAGGCCAAGAGGCAATTAAAAAAGGTTGTCTTTGTTTTTTAGGTTATAAAAATAAATTTTATTTAGCTTATCTTAATCGTTATCAATATCAACCAAAGAATGATTATTTAGCAAAACTTTTTCTTATTCCTTCAAACATTTTGGTAAATTCTATTCTAAAGGGATTAACAACTGATCAAGCATATAAAAAATCCCAACAAGCAATGATTAAAAATTTCAGATATATGATTTCATCAAATGCTAAATCAGTCGAAAAAGAAGTAGCAAGTTTTTTATGGTTAAATATAAAAAATCAAGTAATTTTAGGTAACAAAGATTCTTTATTTTAAATACATTAAAAACTTACTTGAATAATGATTTTAAGACTGTCTTTTTGATTTTAATACATTAAAATTATCTTTTTTTCAATAACTCCTAAAACTCAAAATTAGTCGATGATAAAATTTGCTTTTTGAAGAATTTTTAAAACAATTTTCGCGGTATAAACATTAGGCATAAGAAAAAGAGATTTTCTCTAAAGAAACATCTTGATAATATGGTTTAAAATTAATTTCTTTTTCATCTTCAAAATAAAGTTCCAAAGCTTCCTTTAGATTTTTTAATGCTTCTTTTTTTCTTTTTCCTTGACTAGCTAGCTCAACCTCCAAGCATTTTGCCACATACCAATTTTCTTCTTTAAAAACTAAGGCAGTCAATGATTGATAAAAGTTTTTTAATTTTTTTATAGTATTTTTATTATTTTAATTGTTATTAAAAATTTAAACTTTTGTCAAATGTATTTAATGTATAAATTATAACACATCTTTATTTGAATTTTAAAACCTAAGCAACCTCATCAAGCACTGTCCTTACTAAGGACAGTCTTTTTTTATAAAATCCCTGCTTGTCTTAATCTTTGAAGATTTTTTTTGTTTCTTTCTTTTTGTTTTTTAAGAGACGCAGGAAAAGAGTAGAGGAGTCTGGGGAATCTTTGTTGATTTTCAATTGTC